>Ga0181612_148665_pt1 | contig 12298 bp, 2 predicted proteins | sample HoacroProtozoa21_FD_119630 | JGI IMG/M metagenome (GOLD analysis project Ga0181612, IMG submission 119630) | Hoatzin crop microbial communities from Cojedes, Venezuel. Combined Assembly of Gp0051906, Gp0051904, Gp0051908 | reverse complement strand
TTGGACTAGATGACCTTTGAAGGTCCCTTCCAACCCAAACTATTGTATGATTCTATTCTATTCTATTCTAAATACTGAATGAAAGCATGCCAGGTTGTTTTGACAAAGATTTTAAATAGTAGTGCTCAGACATCATTGTGAGGAACAACATTAGTGATGATTACTGAAAGTCTCAATAGAGTTGGGACTGTTCTGACTGATCATGATTTTGTTCTGTCTGCCTAATAAAAATGGGGAAGTTCCAGGTTTCACTGCATATCTGCTAGCAACCCTAGTGCAGTTATGTATCAAACCCAGTTGCTTCATGGGGAACATGGCTGAGAGCTGCTAATTGATGCAGCTGTTTTGCATCACCTGAGGATCTTAAAGGAGCTGTGCACTCCTGGAGATAATTTAAAACTAACAACGAAAAAACAGTTAGCCAAATTCAGCACAAGAAAGGAAAAAAAAATAAAGTGGTGTAGACAGAGGCTGTTCAGTGGGACATCTTGATTTGTGTGTTATTAGTGAACGTCCTAATTACTTATGTCTTTAACCTTGTCCTTAACTTCAGAAAATTTCAATACCTACTGAGGATTGCTAGCACCAAAGAAAGTCCACATTTGAGCATGAATCCCTGAAAATCTGTTCCATTTAAAAGGAAGGAAAAAAGGAAAAGAAAAAAAGAAAAAAACACCCCAATGAATTCTAAGCAAAAAGGATTAGAACAGTTTCTTCCTCCATTTGGAAAAGAATATAAATGTGTACAGCTGTAATTTGCAGCTCCTAACTAGATAGTTCTAAGAAACACATACAAGAAATTTTAGCAGAAAGTCAAGCACTTCACTGTGATGAATCAGTCCTTTTCAACTTTAAATGAAACAAACATAGTTTGATGATTTTTCTCATTCTGAAACTGCAGCTGAATGTGACTTGGTATTGAAAATACCTTGAGGTGCTGAAATGAGTTTTATCAAGCATTGTTTTACACCAGGTAATATTCACCAGAAGTGGATCTGAATTTTGATGGGTTTTCTGAGGTATTGTTGATCAATTTGCTTTAACACTGCCTCCAGAATTTGATGATAGATCAGTACAAATATGGTCGGAAGATGCTATGACAGATGGAAGAAGAGATTATCAGATTTGTAATTTTGAATCTGGTCTTTAGATAGTGGCATTCACAAGCAGAGATCTAAGCTTCTGAAAAGCTATTTGGGATGATTTTAAACAACTTCTGTGGCCCTGAAAAAGTAATCGTGAGGGGGAATTTGTTTGACATCTTTAACATTGAGTGGAACATTAAATTGAATAGACTTAATACATGTTCTTTTTGGAATAAAGCTTCAGTGTTACAAAGGACAGGAAGAGTTGGTTGCTTTTGTTTGCAAAGGAACAGATTTTGTCTGGTTTCCATTGGTGAAAGGAAATTCAGTTGAGGGGTTCTGATCTCCTGAGAAGCAAAAAAGAGTCATCAGAACAGGGACAATAAATAGAGCACTTTGGAAGTAGCCTTGAAAGCAACATTTGAAACAAAGAATGACATTATTTACACACCTGCATCAGCACCAAAGAAAGGTCACAATCTGTAAATGCACTGAGGACTACTGTAATTTAAAAACACTAATTCTCTGTAGTTTAAAATGATGTTTGTCTTGAAGTATATTATAACTAAGAGAGTATGAAACACAGCTGTCTTTCCAATGAAAGATTGTTGCTGATAAAAGAAATTTGTATTCAGCAGCAAAAGGGGAAGGTGGCATGGCCAGAAAGAACTTACATCAACATTCAAGTCAGTTTCTCAGGGTACGTTACATGCAACCTTGTCAAGCCTATTAAGCATTGTTTATACACCCTGTGTAAGCCCTTAGGGAATACAAAGGACATGCATCACATTTCTAGAATTAGTCTTGGGGATGAATGAGCAGAGAAGTCAACCAGGGCCCCAGCAGAATGAGGAGGACCTCATAGAAACCAGTTTCAGTTTGGGGCCTCTGTGTGCCTCAGAGGAAGAATGATCCTGAACCAGAAATAGGTTCAAAAAAGTTGTTCAGAAAAAAAGGCCTTCAAAGTAACAAATTAATTCCTAGCTATCCGGACTGTATTGGAAATTGGGACACATTTTCCATAAATATCACAGGCTACAAGTATTCTGATCAGCTTTTTCAGTAGCTAAGAAAATAAGATCCCATTAAATCTCTTTATTAGACATTGAAGATTATGCCATATGTTAGCATCCATGTAATTTCCTCAAGATTTGCAATGAAGGCATTTGATCAGCGATTAGGAGATGGACTCTCTTAGTATATGTCTTCCTCAATTACCCAAAGCAGTATATAACTTTTGATGCAGTACATGCCTGTTTAATGACTAGCCAGACTGTTAATTGCTATTACTTATTACTGAAGGCAGATAGCTCTGTGCTGTGTTGAGAATATTATAAATATATGGAACCTGTCTATTGCCTAACTCTTATTTCATCAGCCCAAAGTAACCATAAAATGCAACCATTCTAAGGTGAATCTGTTTTCTAACATGAAGGGACAAAGGTTCCAGAATAAGACATAATAGAAAAAGATGCTGAGGGAAAGCATATGACCAAGTTTTGCAGCTGAAAGAGTCATGTAGATGGAGAATTAAACTTTTCCTAGAAGTATGGAACAGGGCTTTTCTGTGTTCCTAGACTCTGTTAGGCTGTGCTCTGATCTGGTATCTACACTTGAAAAAAAGTTTTAGAACTACAGTATACTATGTAAATACTTCCATCTGTGTGAAAGTTGAATGGACCCCATCCTGAGGTTTTCATACTTCATCAGTATACTTTCTCAACCTGCTTGCTGCAGAAATCAGTGCTCTCTGCAGCAGTGTTATAACATATTGCTGTTTGGCAAGAGAAGGAAGAATCTCAGATGGGATCAATTTTGCCAACGACTTACTTCTAAAAAACACCACAGAGTGTAGTTCACAGAAACAAAATAACAATGAAAAGTCAAACTCAAGAACAGAGTCCTGGAGGCTCTGATGTGTCATTGATGCAAATAACTAGAAGATCCAGGGCCTAAGGAAATTAAAACATCATGCTTCAGTTCAGTTGTAGTGCTTAAAGTTATGTTTATTTCCTGCTATTTTTTCATGCAATCTTTAATATGCTCGCAGATGTCAAGGTAAGCGCTATTCTTGTTCATTAAAACATTTTGTGGATCAAGGCTTTCATGATATGCAAAGAGAAAACAATCTTCTCCATTATTTCTATTTTGACTGACAAATTAACTTGCCTCCATCTACAAAGAGATCTGGTGATAACAGAAAAGTATTGCTTTTACTGTGTACTATAAATATTCATTAGAGGACCTGAGCGCCCAGTGGTTGCTCATGAGACAAACCCTTATTAGAGCAACAACTGTAGAGTTACCCAACTACTTCATCTATCTTTTTGACCTGTTACACTCGGACCTTGATAACTCTGTGGCAGAGCCTCTTCATTACTTTCTTTTCCTTTACTAATTGAGTGAAGACCAAGTCCTTCATAGGATAAATCATTGTTTTGGTGTCTTCCTTCCAAGTTACAAAGTCCACGTGGAAGTCACTTCTTTCAGCTAGCTCTTAGTTTGGCTAGAAAAAATTGTATTTTGGCGAAAACAAACAAATAAACCATCACAAGCACTCCAAGCAAATAACTTATTTTGTGGGCTTATATGAAGATTTTGGTATCAATTGCAACACAAGAAGACTTGGTACATTTAGCACTCCTGATTAATAATACTGGTACCAAGTTTTGAACGCTTTTGCAAAAAGCTTTATTGAAGTAAACTATTTTTATGCAGTTAATTGGGATTTTGCATCATTCTCCTAGTAGTCAGCTGAGCTATCTATGGTATATATATTTATATCTCACTACATTTATCACAATATGTCATACATATCATATATATATATATATCACTAGATATCACCATTACCAGAAGAATTATCACAACTGTTCTGACAAAAATTTTTGCTTATGTAATATCTAATAATCAACATTAACAAATGAATTTTCACAATAACCTTGAAGTGTAGAGGCTTGCTAATGTAGTTGAGACAGTAGAGGTGCAGAGCTATAGTTTTGCCTGAAGCCAGATATGTAACTGTTGCACACTGGAATCAGAATTTTCGTTCTGTAGTGCTTCCAACAGCTGATTTACCCACACAAGGGTCCTTCATTTCATGCATCTGTAAGAGTGCAATTAAAGCATCATGATGCTCTGAGCAGCTGCTTCTGTGATGCGTAGATATGGTGTTCAAGGGGCAGGAGAAAAGCCAGACAGATGCTAATCGTAGAAGAGATGTCTCTTCAGAAACAATATCCTCTTAGAACAATTACGATTTGCCAAAGTCGAAGCATTTACTCTGATAGAAAGCAAGTGAAGCAATGAGGTCTCTGACTGATTGCATGATTACTGGCTTTTTTTCTGGGTGAGACCATGCCAGAAAATGAGAGAAACAACAAATAAGCAAAGGGAGCTACTTTTACTTAAATAATGGCGAATGTTTGAGGTCTTATGCAAAGGCTACTAATTTCCACAAAGTCCATTGGTTTATCTGGGCTTTAGCTTACATTTTATTTTGTGGTTAGAAGTAAAATTTTTGTCAAAATTCTCAGAAAAGTTCTTTAAATGCTCATTGATTGAGAATCTCGTAACCTGTCAAAGGCTTGGTATGAATGCAATATTTCTTAGGTAAGACAGAAGAGCTTACTTAGTCTCACAGTTCATTATTTCATGTTGGGAAAATACATGTAAACTGGTAAAACAGGCAGCCCAAAGGAAACTTCCAACATATGCTACAGTATTGATTTGGACAGGGACCAAAGCACACAAGGTCAATATTATGACTATGGTATAATGCTGATGGTGCAGTTACTGTGCAAAACAGGACCTTTTTTTGTCTAGACATTTAACCCATTGTGGTACCTGACATCACTGTAATTTCTTCAATGATGTGATGCCAGAGTCTTTCATGAAAGGTTATAAAAGAGTACTTAGCAATATCTACTTTTAAATCTTCTGCAAAAGAACCATCTAGAGGAAAAGAGTCTAAGGACAGCAATGCGAGTTCAGACGTGATACGTATCAATGACAGCTGTACTCTGGAAAACAGAGATTTATTTAAATAAAACGTAACAGTTTTAAGTGGCCAAGTATCATGACCATCTCCAACTACTCCTCATTTCTTTAAGCCAGACTCATCTTCTACATTTTAATTAACTATTTACCCTAACTACTCCTATGTCCCACTCTGTTTATGAATTCAGCCCTTTTCTCCTCTAATTCACTGCTGACTTGGTATATAGTACTATTTTTTTCCCTTCTTGGCTGTTCTGTTTCTAGTTCTCCTCTCTCTTCTCTGGATCCATTGAGATATCTTATTCCTTCTCCTATTTCAGTGCTGGAATTTTGACAATTATTCCATGGGTAAGAATATTGAGCTCTGTTGAGATATATTACCAATTCTGAGTAGGTGGTTGTGATATTTTAGCTCTAACCTGAGCAATCTGAGTATTACTTTATAATAATATCAAGAAAGTGTTTTTTAGATATAAAGGATGTGTTGTGTATAATTCACTGGAAATCTAAGCTCAGATCTCAAAAGCTAACAAATTGTCAAATGAAGTATTGCAAGTTATTGACAAAGGATTAGATAAGAACTTAGAACATTGTGCCATTGTCTAAGTCTGTGACATATCTTGAATACTGAACAGAGTTCTGGCCATCTCATGTCAAAGGATTTAACACGATGAGGAAAAGTACCAAGAAGGGCAAAAAGGCAGATCAAAAAGATGGAATGACTTACATATGTAGAAAGACCAAATAAACATTGAGTAGAATAAGTAGAAAACCATTACACATGATATGGTAAAAATTAATGAAATATAATGGAAAAGATGTATACAGAATGAGTATTCACTTTCTTGCCTCACAATAACTAGGAACTAATGCAATCATAGATAGCCAGGTTAAGAAAATGAATATTATCTTTCCACCAAAACAACTAGTTCAGTTATTGAACTCCTCATTGACATGGCATGTCTGGAGGACAAAGGTAAAGATGGATTTGAAAGGAGACAAAAGTAGCTCATGGAACAAAACTTTTCAGAATGTATTTTCATTTAACTGTGTTGTGACACAAGATAAGGATGACTCCCAAAAGGTGTTCTGCCTCTAATACAGAAATACTTTCCTCAGTATTTTGAATTTTTATTCCTGGTCCTCACTTTTGGGAGAAGCCATAGGCAAACATGGAACTCAATCAAGATCAATGGCAAAATTAATGAGACTGCAGTGATAACAGGGAACAAAAGCAGAAATGACTTTTCAAAGGTATTTTCATTAAATTTTTAATGCAGACCAACAGTTTTTAAAAACAAGTTTCTGAAGTGTGAGCTCACTTAATCCTCAAAATCAAACCTGACACTGACTTTTTTAACATGACTTTTGCTGCTTTCTCAGATCACCAAGCTCTCCAGCATTTTGCAGTACTGTGAGCCATATTGATTTCTCTCCATTTTTAATAAAGTCACTAAAAGTGAATATCACAATATCACAGCCTCCATGCATAATTCAGCATTTGTTGACACTGAAGGCAGCTAAATAAAGAGAATTTTATTGCTTTTAGAAGAAATTCCCAGAGACCTTCTTTATAGAGTTGGTGGATAAAATTCCGCTTCTTTTTGCCTTAGATTTAACAAAAAATAGAAGATTCTTTTAAGCCAGCTTATCTATTCGAGCTATTATACTTGAGCCATAGTCCTGTCTTTTCTGTCTTTTCAAAAAGTCTTGCCTGAAGGTGACCGTAAATTTGATAAAGTACTTATTTGCCTAAGGCATATATCTTTCATATTCATCAGTCTAGCACAAACAGAACGATATGACCCATAGTTTTTAGTATTTTTCTTGATAAAGGTGGAGTTCTTGGCTGTTGAGGGGTTTCCTTCCTTAAATAGCTATTATGAATGGGAAAACCCTGAGGAAAAAAAAGGAAATTCTCTTTGAAAACAGAGAAAGTAACAAGCTGAGAATCTGCTCATCATCTGGAGCAATTCCTCCGTGGTGTAACTCAGATCATGAAACAGCTCTCTACAACCCTGAGTAATTTAATCCTCTGTTATCTGTCTCTCTGTTGCTAACAAACTGTTTCATTTGGGCACTGAAGGCCTCTAGTTACGGACCATGTTGGCCTCCAAAACAGGGGTCTTCATACAAACTGCCTGTTAAGGATCCCAAAAAACCTGAGCTGCCAGGCTGTGGTTGTTACAGCAACCCAAACACACAGATGTATTCTAACCTTTTAGGAGCATAGACAGTCATGTTCCAGCAGCCAGGAGCTTACTAGATCGTGCTTGCTTTTACCGTTTATTACAGAAGAAGCTTATGCTCTGACACAGGAAGGTATGGTAGCAGAAACATGCTACAGTTAAAAATGTTTCATTAGAGACTCATTAGGTTTTCTGAATTAGCACCATATATAGTACTAAAAGGGTGGTAATTTGGATGATAATCAACTCTGGGCTGGAGACCCTAATCACAAATCATCTATGGCCTGGTCCTGTTGTGGTATCGGAAAAAATCCCTATAAAAGGGCCATAAGATTGCAAGATATGAAGATAAGCTACGAAAATGGTGATTTCCCATGCTCCCTACCACAGAAATCTTCAAAGTCTTGTTTTACGTTGTGATACTAAGCCTGCAGTAGAGTAACACCTTTTTGTTTTCCTTCAAACCTGTCTTTTCAGCTCTTTGAACTATGGCTAAAACAGATTTGAAGAATTCACAGTATCCTGCAGCATAGATGCAAAGAAACAGCTGCTTTCATTTTTTCTGAAACCTGTGAAATAAGACAACAATTTTTGGTGCACTTGGAAGGGAAGCTGAGAACTTTGCTCCTCAATATTTATTTTTCTGTTCATATTTCTTTCTAACCAATATTATTAATTAGCTATTGCATGTGCCCCTTGGGAGTTCCGATTAAGCCAACCACTTATGCAAAAATCAGTCTTTCAATGGCAGGCTTTGTTAATCTTCCAAATCCAATTTCCATTTCTCACATTCCAGGTTTATTGATTATACTCAAAATTCTTGGATCATCTGTCAGGTTTATTGCATTAATCTGTGTCTAATAACTTAATTGTCTTGAAAAACAGATGTGCTACTTCCACTGAATGCTAAAATTTGGTTACAGATATCTAAGGAAATGACAGCACGCGCACTCATGTAGTTATTTAGAAGCATTTAATTGTCTAAACTTTCACACTGAACTGCAATGAGATTATGAGTATGAAGGGACGAAAGGGTAAGCAGACTACACTGTGTAAATGAGCCAAATGAGGTCCTGTTTCTGCTGCTTTGCCACAGGGAACTTTTAGTTTTGGTCAGATTTTGGGATGAGCAACAGATACATTCTTACGAAGAAACCTTGCCATAGCCTTAAGTGAAGAGAGGATGCTGTTGTACTTGGTGTTGGGCAGGCACAACAAAAGCTAATTTCTTCTCTGAAAAATCCTAGTATTTAAATGGGCAGAAGCACAGAGGAAAAGAGAGGCGAAAAGTCTTGTCTGTAATTACATAAGCAAAACTATTGGAAAAGGAATTCTTTCCTATTTATTAGGAAGGGACAAAGAGACTAGTCAGCTGGTCTATTGGATGTCAAAGCTGTCCATAAATTAATGAAGAAACTGGAATTCTTTACACATAACTAAAAGGATGATTTTATTTGATTTAATTAATTTATTTTAAAAGCTGAAACTTATTGGCATAAATAAGACCACTGACATAGTTAAAATAAGTGGGCAGAGCTTATACAGGTGGGAGAAGAGTGAGGAAGGAGATGCACCTGTGTGTGTCAAGAAAGCATGCAAATATACATATTTTGTACAGTCAGCGTTCTAGTGCAAAGTAGAACTGATGAAAACCTCTGGGTAGTAAGGAAACAGAAACCCCATGAGCACTGTTCAGGTGGGTATTTACTTTGAGCCATCAAAACCAGGATATCAGCTAAAAGGCATCTTTGTGAACCACTGAAAAACAAAGCAGAGGCCAGGATTGGGTGTTGGAAAGGGTTATTGACTATCTAGCCATCTGCTGGGAATGGAGTACATCAACACTCAGACAATTTTTATATAGAAGGTAGATGAAACTATTAGATAAAGACTGTGTAGAGTTCATTCTAATCAAGTGATAGTAACTCCTTGAGGATGTCAGAGGAGAAGGTAGTTTCACAGAGAGTAACCACAAAGAATATATAGGGTTCACCATTCTAGGAACAGCAAAGAATAGCAGGGCCCAGTTCCAACTCAGCTGCTTGGTAATTAAGACTTCCCTAGTAGCTGGTACCAGAAAAAATACATATTGTCCTTTATTCTGACCATGGGAAACCTGGTATCTTCTCACATCACTTTCTTAAAAGCAAATGTACTACAAGGTGGATGCAAAGATGATTGAAAAAACCTTCCTTTCTCTTTGAATAGCTATTGAGGACTCTGCTGGTCTCTTGAACGCAGAAGAATTAAATTGCAGGAAAGGAGACTGAAATTGCAGTCTGGAAAAATGTGTGGCAGTAAGGATTGTGAAAACACTAGAAGACCTTATAGACAGAAGATGTGGAATGTTGTTTATTGTTACAAGTTATCAAGACTTTCGTAGACAAACATGACAGAAGCAACTTGGATAAGGATAATCTCGCCATCGTTTACCAGAAGTGACAGAATGAGCACCTGAGGTGCTTTCCAAGCCTACAGTTTTATGATCCACTGATTCTTCAGGGACATATGATAGTCTGTTATTAGGTGCTTTTCCCATTGTTCTCCACTGTAAAATTTGGGGTTTTGTACTTGAGAATGTTTTCACACATTCACATTTCACATTAATTGACCTAAATGGTAATGTTACATTCCTGTTTCCATGTATCTTGTGAATGACTGTATGCAAATAAGAGCATGAGACCAAAAAATACAAACCACCAAATAGTAAACAGAGTGTATAATCAATTCTTCCAGTCAGAAAGTGGTCAGTAATGGTAATCCTGTTCAATAATTCACAAATCAATTAAAATAACATTATTATTCTCTCTTTCCACTTAGCAGTACCAATATGTAAAAGTCACTTGCCACCTAGTTAGGGAGAAGAAGGCAATTAACATCAGAGTAAAACCAGAATATTCATTTTCTGTTATATAATGTAAGCGTGACATGTTTTCCTACTAAGATGGAATCTTCAGTAACAGCAGGGTTGAGTTTTCACCTCACAGAGAAATTAAGAAAGAATTTCTAAAATGTTGCACTGACACTAGAAAACTTGTAATTTAATGTATAAACAGTGGAACCAAAGATGTCAGAGGTGATTGGAAACCTGATTTCTGTTATATTAAAAGTCAGCCAAAATACTTCTAGGAATAGTTCTGAAATATAAAGGGAGACACTTTTTTCTGCTTTGTTCACTTAGGCATCTGTAAGAGAGCATTCATGTTAGCATTTTGCTAGGATTTTTCAGGTGTGACTCTTGGTCTGCTTCTGAAATGGGGTTTCTCTCCTCCGCTTCTTTCTTTGTCTTCTCTTTTTCCCCGATAAGGCTCTGTTAGCAAAACTTCTCTTACTCTTTTCTCACTGGCCTCATAACCCGAAGGCAGTGAGGATGGAGAAAGCTGAATGCACTGAGTACAAGCCATCTCTTTCTGTAGAGCATAAAGCTGCCTTTAAATTAATAAATCCTGGCAGCAGACTTGAGACAGCCTTGGGCTAGCATGACTGCACTGCGTTCAGATGTGAGCCAGTAAGTCAGGAGAGTGTTGAGCTGCACCTTTTGTGCTTGCTGGCTTGGATTCTTCACACCTCTGTATTATGCTGTCTCTAACTGTGTTACTATGCTCCGTTTCCCAGTGTTAATTTGGAGTTTTTCACCAGTTTCTGACTGCTGAATATATTCAATGGCCAAATGGTCAATGACATTCTGTGGCTCCAGATGAATTAAAAAAAAAAAGAAAAAAGGAATAGCTATTTTTTTTTCCTATTTATAAACATTCTTTTCACCAAACTGTAATATTAGTGTTTATGCTCGGAAATATCATGAAGTTGTTAATGCTGCATAAGAAGCAAGGGATAAATTTGATCTTTGTTTCCTAAAAATACAGCATTTAAGTAGCTGCCAGTTTCAGTCTTCCATCTTTCCTAGTTTACATTGACTACTACAGAATGTTTAGAAAGCTGTTAACCAATTTGTATTGATACATTTAGCTTCAAAGATACTCAGTTCCTTTTTATTTTAAGATAATAAGGGAGGGGAAATAAAGTGTAATATTTGTTAGTGCTGCTAGCAAGGAAAACACTGAGGCATGACCTCAGCTTTATTAACTGGTGCCAAGGAATCCACACGCGTAAATCCATGTAAAAGGCCACCGAAAGCTTGGCGTCCAGTTCTACTAGAAAGTCTTTAGATTCCAGTCCCCACGGAACTGCAAAATGTTGGGGCTTTTTCACTCTTTATTGATTGTGTCCTGGGCAGAAACTGTGATTTAAATTTTTTTTTCCCCTCACTGTAAGAAAGCAGACATGCAAGGAATCAGATGCCAGACAGGAGTTCCTTCCTGTGTCTTTGACAAGATTTCTTTCAAAAGCTAACCAGCAAGTGTTTTCTATATGCACTCCATCATTTTCAGAATATAATAGGATGCAGAGCGTCTTTGTCAAGTTACCATTTCACTGAAAATAGAGCTTTGAGACACTAAAGTCTTCTGAAAATCTAGTGTCATGTTTGTCTTTTACTTCGCCCTCAGGAATCCCAGGCCCCGGAGGTAAGAGAAGAAGCCTACAAAGAGGACGAATTTCCCTTGGTCGAGGAGGACTGTGTGAGGGATCGCTTAAGTGATATGGATGTCCAAAAATCCATGGGCCCCGATGGAATGCACCCACGAGTGCTGAGGGAGCTGGCGGATGTCATTGCTGAGCCACTCTCCATCATCACTGAAAGGTCCTGGAGGACAGGAGACGTTCCCAAGGACTAAAGGAAAGCCAGTATCACTCCAGTCTTCCAAAAGGGCAAGAAGCAGGACCCAGGGAACTACAGACCAGTCACCCTCACCTCCATCCAAGGAAACATGTTGGAGTAACTCATTCTGGATGTCATATCTAAGCAAGTGGAGGAAAAGAAGTTTTTCAGGAGTAGTCAACATGGATTCACCAAGGGCAAATCATGCCTGATCAATCTGATATAGCTTTCTACAATGGCATGACTGGCTGGGTAGATGAGGGGAGAGCCGTGGATATTGTCTACCTAGACTTCAGCAAGGCTTT
>Ga0181612_139756_pt1 | contig 12298 bp, 8 predicted proteins | sample HoacroProtozoa21_FD_119630 | JGI IMG/M metagenome (GOLD analysis project Ga0181612, IMG submission 119630) | Hoatzin crop microbial communities from Cojedes, Venezuel. Combined Assembly of Gp0051906, Gp0051904, Gp0051908 | reverse complement strand
GCTAAGATCCCATTTCTACCCACTCTCTCCCACATCCCAAGGCATATGCATTTTCACCGGATGGAAAGAAAAGCCAGAAGACTGCAGCACATGACACCAAGCAAGAGTTGTGGCACACTCCATCCACAGGAAAGTGTTGCTTGGCAATACTGCCTGTGCTCAGCTTCCCGCCAAGGGACCGGCGTTGTCCCTGTGCCAGGAAATCAGCCATTCAGCCAACAGGCAAAGCAGCGGCCACAGAAGACGGAGAAGCAGAAGGGAGCCGTCAAACCCAAGAGACACGCTTGCTCTCTTCTCCCCATGTGCTACAACAAATAGCAGGGGGGTAGGGGTGGGTGTGGAGAGCGAGGAACCAGAGAGATGCTGTACATTTTAGCTTAACCCATTTATCTTCCTAATGCATCAAGGAAGAAAACTGCTTAGTCAGTGGTTAAAGAGAGACCAAAACCAACATACTGAGACGATATCTTAGAGCTTAGCTTATGAGCAAAAACCTTTCCATTTCTGAGCTGTCTTGGAATGGAAAAGGGTGACATTTTGTCACTGAATCATTTAGAAGCAGGCTGAGTAAAGCAGTCAGGAACAGGCTGTTAGGAACAATCCTGCAGCAGGCAGGTCTTTGCCGTTACCAGTGCTTCGTTTTCTTCCCTCGGAGACGATGTTTGATGCTGGTAGTTGGTGACAAGACTACAGCAAAAAGCCGGCAAGGGAGAGGCAAGACATACTGAAAAAAAGAGAAAAATACCCATGCAAGTAGCTCTCAAACAACACCTTAGCTTTCAAAATATGTCTTTCCTGGGAACTTGCTGAGAGCAGGGTTTTACTGTTGGTTCATAGAAATGGGTTATCCTTGGGATGGAAATGCTGCTCATCAGCTTCACTACCCTTTTTAACAAGGTGCTGCTGAGACATGCCAGACTCTTCCTGTTCTCACTGATGGAAATCGGGAGCATTGCACATAAGCCCAACATCACACCTGCTATCAGTTTAGCCCAGTAAGACACTGGATAGACAGCATTACCAACAACATCTTTTCAACTTTATAGCAAAATTCAGATAAAAAACTTTTTCCTGCAACACATTACAGAACCTGCCCAACACCCAGAGTTATGTATCTTTCTTCCTAAGTCAACAGGCACTAATGGTTTGGGTGGATTTCCCACCTATTCCCAACACCGAGTTCTTCCCTTCCCCTGTTTAAAACAAACCCCTCCAACAGCCTTGACAGGCAGAGGAGGCCTAAGGCACTGACGACATAACCTACCTACAGGCCAGAAGCACGGCTCTGACTTTTCTTAGAGAAAGACACTCAGTTGCATTATTTTTCTCTCACTTGCGCCTCTGTCACTGTGCTCAAAACAAAGCTCAATTAATTCGCACCTACATAAAGCAGAGGTTTAACAGGTCAGAGCCAACGGTGTCAACGGGCAGAGCTCAGCTAAATCCAAAGGACCTACTTTGCCCGAGTGGCTCTCATTTCACCTTCCGATCTTGGCTGTGGCAGAAGGATGGCGAAACTGCAGCAACACCTGATCGAGTCCATCCCCAGATTTTCCGTATCAATACATATGTTGTACCTGGTATAAATTGCAGCAGACCTGTGTCAGGTTCCTTCTGCGAGCCTCGTGAAGTACTGCACCTTGCAATTGAAATGTGTCATCAGCTGAAGACATCTTCCCTGGCAGGGGAGGGGAGGAAAGGAAAAAAGAAAAAAAGGGAAAGCTTCAGGTCAAACGATTGATTACAGTTTTGAATTACAGGGGGCTATTGATTTTTCATTAAACACCATGTACTGCTGTAAAGCAGAAAAAAAGTAATTCATTGATCAGAGCTGTGGGCCATGTTCACTTATTGGCTTCCTGCCACATCCCATTATTCCCAGTTCTAAATGTATATTGAAGTCAGTTCATTCTAATCATTGCCTCCTGTCACCAGAAATGTCTCTCAGTAACTATTAGTTTAATCACCCCTTTCTTACAATGGTAATGAGTGATAATATCCAGCATTATGGCAGATTCATGAATATTATTCATTGTATTACAGCATTGTATTTCACAATGCTGCACTTAAGGGTCTGTCAGCATTTCCATTACAAAGCCCCCAGGCCTGGGACTTTATAAATCACCCCTAAAAATTTGCTGCTGGCAGAAATAAGGAGCGGAGAGTGTCTCGGTTCTGGAGAGAATATTATTGGAACTGCTCTCTGCGAAATCTTTCTGGCCACAGCTTAGCTGCACTGAATGAGTGCTGGAAAGGGGAGAGGAAAAGGGGGAGAAAGAAGAGGAACTTTGCCAGCTCAAGCTGCTTTTTCCAATTGATTAAAATGCCATCATTTCAAAAACAGGATGATCTTGCTGTTACATTGGACAGAGATACAGGAGACAGGCATTCTCTTCCTAAAGCTGACACACACAGACAGCACAGCCATACTACCTTGCCAATAGCGACACTTGAAGTGTAAGAATGCCTTCTCTGAAACCTTTTGACTTCCGCAGTACGCTTTTCTCTGTACTGGCTGCTGGCTCCTATGCTCGATAACCTGCAGTTTGAGAAAGCTGCCTGCTGTAGGGCCAGGCGCTGAAATCCTCAGACTTTATTTAGTACCTGCTTCGGTAAAACCTCAGCCTGGGGACAAGGGCAGGTACAATTTTAGTAAAAGGTTTGGGTCCGATTCCAGAATCCAGCCTGAAGGCTTAGCGGGAAACTGGTCAAATTTGGGGTTTATACCCACACCTATTGGAAACCTTTCTGTTTCCAGTGACAAGCCATGAAGTTGTCACTGAAACTATATGCCCTAAAAGTGACAGCAGGCTCTAGCTCATTATTTCAAAACTTTGAGCCGATTAAGATTTGCTGAGGTGAACAGTTGCCTTTACACTATCATCAAGCAAGAGAAGGAAAAGCAGATATTGCGGGATCCAAAACTGTGCTATGATGATAGAAGATATACAAACAAATGAAGCAAACAGAAATGGAATCCCAGCTGCTTCCACCAGCCCAGAACCATGGCTGAAAAGTATAATGGTGACCATAAAGACTATTTTTATAAAAGCACGCAAGAGATCATCTTTTTTAAAATGCTGCCTTCTGCACTAAAAAAAACCCAAACCCAAAACAAAACAAAACAAAAAAAGTGACTTGAAAGGTGTCAAAAAGAACAAGAAGCAACAAGGAATATTAGGTGGACACACATTCTTAGGCTACTTGAGGACTTTTAGCACTTGCCAACTTTGTCCTAGTTTTCCAGATGCCAAAAGTGTCTCTGATACTCAAGAGCATGTACTTTAACTTTGCACTGGCAGTTTGAAATCAATTCTCTGGAAGGAGGGAGTAAACTTACCGTGTTCTGTAGGGGGCCCAAAATGGGTAACAGAGCAAACACCACCATGCATGCATGTGTGCACAGGGTAACAAATACAAGACAAATTTATTTACTCCATTATGTGAAAGCATTTAGAAAGGAAAGATCCATCACAGGAGAAAATACGGAAACAAAACAGATGACTACCAAACCAACATAGCCTTACACTAATGAGGTAGAATTAACACCAGGTAGACCCTCTTCCAGCATCCACACATTGACGGTGGTGTCAATAATGACTTTTATCTGCCACTGTGTAGGTATGCTCCAAGCCATTGAGTCCAGTCCCAAACTCCTACAATGCTGGAATAATTTCAGAGACAGACTCAAAAGGGGCAGGCAGGCAGAGTGAAAAGGACTGCAGAGTGCCACCTCGCCCGCGCAAGGAGGACTGGACCCCTGTGAGTGAAAACATTTGCATGAGACACCCGAGGGAGTTCTCTTTTTCAGCAGGGGGCTTTGGGCTCTCCAACCCTGCTGGAAAGCAAGTCCCAGCTACAGGCAGAAAAACAATAATTCATTTACTTGCCGGTGTTTTCTTGCATGAAGTGTCTTTTGCAATGTGTTCCGATACATTGCCTCTCCCTGAAGCCAACCTCCTGCTGAAGCTCTTCACAGTTTGTTGCGAAGGAGAAAATGAAGCCTGCTAATTCCTTCTTTTGAGTCCAGAGTCTGTACTTGAGAGGTCAAGTGGGGCTCAGAGTGACCATCTGGACTGAAAAGAAACAGCAAATTCCAGTCATAAACTTGCTTTTGTATAAGGGACCTCTGCAGAGATAGGGCCCTACACATGATGCAGCAGAGGAGGTGGTGGCCATTGTAAATAAATTCCAGTGAGGAAAAGAGCTAATGGGTGGATTGTAGTGTGTGGGGATAGGGTAGAAGGCTAGAAGATGACTGCAGGGCTGGCAGTAATCAGCCTAAAGGCATCAGGTGAAGCCCAGAGGGAGCTCTCAATTCTCAGAGGATGCTGCAAGGATAAATAACACTTCTCCTTACCAGACACATGCACAAAAGAGCAGCTTATCCATGTCAGGTAGTTATATGGTGCCTATTATCAAGTAAGTACTTTGCAATCTTTGCTGTGTTTATCGTCACAACAGCCTGATCAGGGAGGAAAACACAATTCTCACAGACAGGCTCAGGTTCTCCTGGGGATGTTTCGAGCGTGGCAGGGGAAATAGCATTGGTGAAGCCAAAGAGAGTAGGACCCAGACTGTCAAAGACCCTTCAGCCTCTATATCCCACCAAAAATCACTTGGAAGTCAATGTACAAATACGTCTGAGGACTTTGATCTAAGTGACTAACACAGGCTCACACAAGGAGTCTGCAGCAGAGCAGGAGACTTACCTCCAGTGTTCTCAGCGAAACGTTACTTTCATTGCTGCTAAGACAAATACACCCACCACGGACAGGAGCATCCTGCATTTGATGGCGTTCACCTAGCTCTACAAGAAGTTAGAGAGAGAGATCAAAGCTGTTATTTTGGCTGCCTGATCATTCCTCATCTCCCAGAAAACCCCATGCCTGCAGCAGCCAGGTCAATTAAAAGGGATTGGTTGATGCTATTAAATCTACACCCTAGGAATGAAGCCCTTCTTGGCAAGACTTGTTTTATCCTCTAATGTCCTTACCTTGTGCCAAATAAACAGTGTTGATGTCACATCATTTGCAAAGGACAGAAATCCTGTGCAGAGCAGCAACAAACAGCCCTTCTCCCATGCCAGTACGCAGCACACATCTTGGGGTAATAAAGCCTTCCTTTCATGCTTCAGAACACCTGATCTAAGGCTCGGATTCAGCAATGTAGTCAATGACAGCCTGGATTCAACAACAGCTCCCACCTAGCTTCACTATGAATGCCTCCATATTTTATTCACATTTTTAACTTTTAACCCAGTTTCCCATGGGAAAAAAGAAGACAAAAACGATTCAGACTCTGCCTTCCACTTCTCCAGTAACTTTTGCGCATACTAGTGTACTGTAACCACATCTGAAAGAGCGCTGACACTCTTGAAGACAGTTAAGCTCCTGCAAGTGTCATGATCACACTTTTTACTTAAACAGCAATTTCTACCACGCCTTCAGAGCTGACCCTTTCTCCGACTATCTCAAGCCAGCTGTTTCTTGCCGAGTGTCTCGTCATCAGTCTGTGCGATTGTTCTATCAGACTCCAAGAGGACGCAGAGCACCATGAAATATGTGCGTGCTTGTCAAAGGCATAGCCTAAATAGTTACAGTGCTGTAAATACAAAGTAAACAGCTGCTGTACCTTACAGTTCAAGGTAAGATAGAATAGCTGATGTAAATTATACCAGCATGCTATCAACATAAAACAACAGGGCACAATATATTACTGCAAGCCCCAAGCACTTCATATCTGTCTTGACACCATGGTAAGTTTGACAGCCATCAGTTCCAAAGATAAAATACAGCTTGCAAAAGGAATTGTTTTGACCCTGCATCAGAGAGCTCATCCCTACAACAGGGCAGGAACACAGTACTCTGTTCAGGCAGCATCAAAGGATTCAGGCAATGAAGCACGAGGCAAATATGCTGATCTGTTCTACAGGAAAATACCTGTCACAATAAGTCTCAGTCCAGCTGGGTGCTTATGCTGACATATAACCTCAAGCACCGATTTGAGGAGAGCTGCTCGCAATCTTCAAGTTATGCACATACTTATGCTGTATCCATATACTAGGGCATGATAAAGCAGGATCTACCAGACACTGCCTCACCACAGCATTTCAAACAGACTGAATGATATTCCTTGCCTGAGCCAGCCTGGGACCCAGCCTTCACCACAAATTCCACCATGCTCATTACCAACGCCACTGATTCAAAAACATCGCCTCCAGTCCTCGGGCACCTCTTCTGTCCTCCAGCACCTTTCAAAGATGATGGAGAGTGGCTCAGCAATGACATCCACCAGCTCCCTCAGCACTCGTGGAACCTGACAGAAACCCTTAGCTTGCAGCTATTCCTCAGTTTAAAACCCTGAAATTTTTCTCCCATCCTGCTGTGACAAAATCCTTCTGCTCAGGTTTAACTCAAGGTACCTGCATGATTCTGTTGAGGTCATTGGTGGTATTTGCACGCTGAGTGAGAGATGTTGCTGGAAAAACAGGGTGAGAGACAAACGTGCATTTGGCTCCCCTTCCAACACGTACCTGGGCAGAGCGCTTGCCTGTGTCTGGGAGCCAGGACAGACATTGGGATCCCTGGGTTCAGAGGTACCCAACAAGGCTGCATGCCTTCTTCAAGATCAAGCTTCAGGGCTTTCTGGGATGTCAGCCTAAACTGGTTCAAAGAATTCAGGCTGCACGTTAGCAGAGCACATCATCACAGGCCCAGCCTCAAGCACGTTAGCCATCACACTAAAGCCTGCCGTGCATCTAAGCAGCTGGCTGAATCACGACCTGAGAACGCAAGAGCTGGAGAACAAGTTGTGACCATAGTCACAACTTCTCCACACTTCTTGTGCAATGGCACCACCTGCTCTGTGCACCATTAGAAGGGGTCCTGATTTTCACAGATAATCCCAGGTGCCTTGCTCAGATTCAAACCTTCAGACACAGACTCAGCCCTAGGGAACCAATGGAGCAGAAGCAGAGCAGAGCCAGGCACAGCAGGCATTTGTGACTGTTAGTGAGCACTGAATATTGCCAACCATTATAAAACACAGGAAAATAGCAAGCGAGGCTTTAGCCAGTTTAGATAATCCTGCAGGGAATACTACCAATAGAAACTAATACATATGCAAGCAACAGCAAGCTGCCTGGGAAACTGAGCATTTTGCCTTCGGTGTCAGATAAAATGCAACACTCAGATTGCCTTTGGTCCAGCATTAAGTGCATTATTTAACATACATATATCCCCAAAAGACTGTTCCTGAACATCCACACAGATCTGCTCCTCTTTCGTTCAAAGTTTTGGCACAGGAAGGCAACGTTATGCTTGTGGTCTGAATTACGAGCGACTGCTTTCGCTTGTCTGGCAACAGTCCAGATTCCTCCCTAAGTATTTGGGAGCAGAATTTGCCCATGTGGAGACTTCTCCCAGCCCAGAGGGTGACGGCAGTCACTTGTGATTTCTCAGGAATATTCAGAGGTTTTTATTTAACCATGCTGTGTTGTACTGTTGTATTTGCATTGTCCTAGGCCTGCTCACTCACCTGCTCTTGCCTTTGGTGTAAACTCAATTTGTCTCTCTTTCCGCAATCCTTTCCTCCTCTTCTAGGAGGGCTGCATTGCTCTCCATTGTGCGATCCTGCCGCATATGTTTGTAAAACACTGATGTCCCAGAGAAAGGGAAAGGGTGAGGGCCCACACGTGACATAATAGCACTGCTATGCCAGGAACAAAGCATCCCCAAACAGGGGTGGTCAGCAGTACAAGTGGCTATCAGAAAGTCAGTGCAAAATTCAAGAGGCTGAGCACTTCCAATTACGATTCAAATCTGCCATTTAGTTCATCATGTTTATTTAGGCATTAAAAGCAATTTTCCAAGCACATGTCTGTCACATTTAGACACAATGGGCTAGCTTGTAATTAGGAAGTATATGACCTCACTGCCTTTAATTGGGAGAAGCCTGCATCCAATCCGTTTACCAGATGATAGAAGGCAACTGGCATTAGGAGGGAAGTTCCGTGTCAGCTGGTAGAACGCTCACAATACCTGCTATAATGGCCCCCAATCCATCATCACCCACTCTACTATCAGGACTTTGTCAATGGTTTGCTCATCAATTTGCTTGTGTATCAACACAAGAGATCAGGAGACAGATACTGCATCATAGAGAATGATCACAGACCAGAGAAAAAAAAGGTGGTGGTGGGGAAACCACAGGAATGGCAATTTCTGCTTTGGCAAAGGAGCAGGGCAGGCATGGGGCCAAAGTCGGGTTTAGCCTAAGCGACTATAACTCTGCTAACGTTACTCCTGCTTATGTAGGCCAGAGTTTAGCCCATACTACCGACCAGGGTCTGCTGTAGGTCAATGCACAAGGGAAAAAAAATTCAGATGGAAACACCCCAGCTTAAGGCAATAATAAGGAAAAGAACTCCAAATTCTGCTACAGGTATCCTACTGCACAGAAAGTACAATTTTGGCCTGGTTAAGAGCCGACAGACACATCTCTTGACCTCCACTGCACTGCTCCTGACTGCTGGACAGGCCGTAGAACTATGGCCCGTCCCAGGCGCTGACTGTCAGAGACAAACACAGTTGTTGTCAGCAGTTCCAAACACATCACCCTCCAAAGCGATCTATGCTCAGGCCCAAGAAGTCCTGCCAACTGATTTTTTCAAAACAGGGAAGAGAGAGGAGAAAAGCTATTGTGTGTAAACTACATGTATAATTATTATTGCTCGTTTTGTTTTTTCTTATTGTGATAGCAACAGAATCTGCAGCTCTACTACATTAAGACCTGGACAAGTTCAAGAGACAGGGGCAAAAGACGCGAAAAAGAAGCACTAGAGAGACAAGAGGCTCACGTTCACTTCACCAAGAATCTCTGTACATTAAAATCACATCCTCTGTGTTCTGACTTGTCAGCTCCATTTGCTGGTAGAAGGATACAAAGATTTCCACACCTCCAAAAACAGGTCCCAGGTCAGTCACTGCATTCATTTCTGTTGACTATACTGCTTCACCTCACTGAAAAAATCAGCTCCACTCCACATTTCAGTCGCTCCCCACAGAAGTTGCCATGAGTGAGACAGAGACTCCTTCCGTTGCTTAGAATGTGACTTTATGCAGGCCCTAACAAGACTGTGCGCACATCTGAACAACCTTAAAAATCCACAGCAGCTCTGCTGTGTGAGCTGGGCTGCTCCTCGGCAAGAGCAACCTGGGGGAAGCAGAAGAGATAAGAATGGGAGATAGAGCCAGCTACGATAAAACTGGCTTTGATCCTCTTCTGCGAGTTATATAAATGCCCGACAGTCATACACGGGGGTTTTCAGCCTCACACAGCGAGCGTTGAAACCCTGTGAGATGTGAATGACACGACAGAAGTCCCGCAGCATTCCCAGTCCAGCTCCTATTCCTGCTGAGCATCCTCCCAGGAGCTAGGACATTTTTAACCGTACAGCAGCCAAAACGTTCTCCCTTGTAAAGCCGGCCAAAGGTCAAATATGTCCTCCTTCCTTTTACATAGCTTTCTGGTACGGCCTCATTAATTTCACCTCTAACTCTGAGATTAGAAAGGGTGAGTAAGCACTCTCTCACCTGGAGGAGGGGAACCAGCCTGCTGTCCCCCCACAGATCGCAAGGAAACCTTCAGGTGCCAAGAGAAGCCCAAGCGGAGAGGTGAGCTCCAGAGGGGACACACTCTGAAGCAGGAGGTATTGTCAGCTCCTGCCGGACACGGCTGTTTCACAGGAAAGCTGAGTAAGCAGCTGGTGCTGAGGAACTCGGCAGCCCCATAATTTGGCCACGCTTGCCGCAGCTCCCAGGCGTTGGGGATGTAATTCAAAGACCATTCAAAACCAGGGCGGCTGGAAATGCGGTACATCCGTGTACAAGCTTTGCCTTTCACTCTTTTCTTGGGTTCAGACCCTCTGTCCTGGCCAGACCTTTGTTTTGAAGAAATTGTCATAATTCCACTCACCATACCTGCACAGGATTTACTTCAGGGAAGGAATACTTCTGAGATGCTGATCGGATGTTATCAGGCCAGAGGAAACTTTCAATGCCTAATGTAGTTATTCTGGCACTTCAGTCTCTTGCTCTGCATAGTTTGGGTAGCCCTGACATATACGAACCGTTAGCACTATATTTCTTAAAAAAAAATAAATACTTGCCATAAGTGATGCACATCTGCTGCTTGATCACTAAGTGACCCGCTAGAACCTGCTTGTGGTGAACCCGAGCACAGTGACAGAATAGGTTCACAGAGGTATGGGATAACCAGGCTTTGTCATCTCTTGGACTACGGTGTGCAAATGGGTGAGCTGGTAGAAAGAAATTGCTAGCTTCCGACAGGAACATCCTGTAAAAGCACAACTGCATTCCCAGCAGATTTCCACTTTTTTTTTTTTTAATCTCTGTCAAACCTGCTAACTGCTCGGTCTTTTTGTGGCTGACATTTTACTGGGGCAACAGAGAAAGTAAGGAAAGTGAGACAAATATTCAGGCACAAAGAAATGCAGCAGGTAGGTAGAAATAACGGACAAAGCCACACGGCTGTGCCACGTAACTAGTCTGACTTCTGTCCTTCGCACAATTAATGAGCTCTAACACCAAGAAACTGGCCTCCTAGGAGACAGCCAAAGCATGCACTAGTGGTAGCAAGACCTCTTGCTTCCTTCCACTCACAGTTCCCTCCATGCCTATGGTAAAATAGCCTACTTCTCCATGTGGTTTCTGTTGATTTCTGCCTGCACTTGGCCTGCTTCAGTTTTCCTCTGGCATTCCAGCTCACTGGGTCCATCCCACGCTCCTGTCCCAGCCACCCATGGCATCCATCTGAAAGACGTGACAAAGCGGGAGAGCCAAACTGGTTACTACAGTGTGCCCGATTTGTATTCAGAGCACAACAGGGGGACAGACCCAGCCTCCAGCCACAGCTTTAGGATATAAAGCTGGGCCAATGAGGGAGAGAGGAGCTGCCTGCTTACTGCTTCCAGCAGACATAAAACATGATTCCCAATGTGTGCTCCGAATAAAGAGGGGCTGGGGGGTTGGAATTAATGGCCATCGTGTACTAGGTTGATGGGCTAAATAAGGAACCAAAAAACCCCCAAGCATGCAGCGCAAACATACAGGGGGAGGCTTATTACGTTGCTTGCGTAAGAGAAAAGGAGCAGGCGACGGGCCTCGAGGGCCTCCAGAGCAATTCAGCCCCCTCGCTGTTTTAGGACAGGCAGGGCTGGCCGTGGCTGTGACTTGTGTGCCAGCCCGCGGACATGGCAAGCTCCTCTCCGGAAGCTGCTCGCTGCTGCTGCTGCTGCCACCGCTGCCCCGGCTCCGAGGCATCGCACGCGAGAGCTGACAGCGCCAGAGCCAGCGGTTTGAAAGCAGAGGCTGGTGCCGGTGGAGGATGGGCTGTACAGTGCACAAACACGCGCCCGCGGGCTGGGGGGGCCCCGAGAGCGTGGGGAGGGGGTGTCAGTTGCAGGAAACACAGTGCCTGGCATTGCACATCATTTCTTTAAACTCATCTTGCATTCAGCCAGCTGCATATAAATTTCCCTCTATCTCATCAAGCTCTCACTGTTTGGCCTCCTCTGACTGATATTGGCTCATCATACTTAATCTAGGGTGAAATTTCCTCGTCTGAGCTAAATTACTCGCAGCCATCAAGGGAAACGATATTTATTTTTCGTGGGGCTAATGACCTGTCCCCCGGACCCACCCACTGATGGTTATTTACTAGGGCCCAGATGCTTGGGCTCAAAATGAGTGCTAATGTCAGCGGGGGCCATTTCTCATTCAGGTCTCTGATTGAATTGGAGCGATCCCATTGACATTGACTCTGTGACTTTTAAGGCCATTACCCTCAGCAAGAGATGAACCTCTCATCATTGCTCCAACACTGACAGCTGATTAGCGACAAATTACAAGCAGGAAGAACCCAAGACTTTGGGGTGGGGGGAAGAGGAGGAGGGATTCGGAGGAGGTAGGGGGAAAGCGCGGAGTCAGGGAAGGTGGAGTGAGTAGCAAAGGAGAAGGAAAGAGTGGGAGGGGAGAGCAACACCCAGGAGCTGAAGAAGCCTGTTGGCGTTGGTACTGCTCTACAGGCTTTCGCTGAGTGCAGAACAGGGCCCAAAGCCAAAGGCTGGAGGGAGAGGTGAAGACGCACACTGACTGCAGGGAGCCTGAACCAGAGCAGGGCTGGGAGGAAGAACCTCCACGCCGAGTCCATGGGTGAAGAACGGACAGCAGGGCAGTCAAAGTGCCACCTGACGGGGACCAGGCGAGCAGCTCGC
>Ga0181612_101674_pt1 | contig 12298 bp, 8 predicted proteins | sample HoacroProtozoa21_FD_119630 | JGI IMG/M metagenome (GOLD analysis project Ga0181612, IMG submission 119630) | Hoatzin crop microbial communities from Cojedes, Venezuel. Combined Assembly of Gp0051906, Gp0051904, Gp0051908 | reverse complement strand
GTCGGTAGCTGACCCAGCAGCGAGTACACCTCTTTTCTACGAGTCCTACTGCTTCCAAGAAAGCCTTGTGATTCATGAACCCGAGATGATCATGCTGGCTCCAGGGGCTGCTAAACTGCTGTAGGTCATGTCAAAGCTGGAGCTATGTATGTGGGGAGAAACTCACCCTACTGCTGCCCAAGGCACCCTCTCATCCTCTGGTCTAGAAAAAAAGAGAGGTGTCATTGTGGCATCTTCAATCAGTATCAAATGCTCCTTTCAAATAAAAAGAAAAGGGGGAAAAAAAGAAGAAAAAGGAAGGGACGGCTGCCTGCTAAAAAATTACCCTCCCCACTGATGGAGAAATGAAAGGCCAAATGTGCAATATGTGTATTTTTATCCTCGCTGAAGGAAAAAGCAAAGCCACAGCTTCCCATGTTCGGTAAGTGACCAACACAAACATACAAGGACTCTAGTGCATTTCTACCCCATGGAAAAGTTCTTTTTAATTAGGACAGACATACTGCTCAGTCAAAGCAGCATCTATGTCCAGGCACACAATTTGATTAACCCACTTCTTATAATCTTTTCTGCTTTTTCAGATCTTTGGGGAAAAAAAAGAGTGTGAAAGACTAAAATTCACTATCTTTAAAACAGATATTTTTTTTCTTTCTACTGTTTTTTTTTCATTTCCCAAAGAATGACAAATGCCACTTTCCTGCTTTTCTAAATGAGCAAAACATTGTCATTTAACTGGATTTTTCTTAGCACTGGTAGGATCTGTGCAGGGTCACCCAGTCAGGCAGCTGCAAGGGAATTTGATTCAGGAGTAGCATGACTCAAGCTGCTTCCCAGTATCACAAGGATGACATGAAAGGCTTGTGTCCTGCTATTTCTCTGAAGGTTTATTAGGTCATATTACTTAGAAAATCTACTGCATAAAACAATAATTAGCTTTAAAAAGTCCTGCAGTCTACACTGCTCATGATAGATTAATTTGCAGGCCGATTTTGGGTATAATTATTTTGCATTTATTACTGCAGGTGCAATAAAGAGCAAAGGTGGCTCCTGTCTGAAAAATAATGAAGTCAAAGGGCTGAATATTAACATCCCCATTTTACTACTGGGAACTAAACATCAAAGATACTAAGGGCCATGTAAAAAAAAATACATTTATGTTCAACATAGAAACCCTGAAGACACTATTTAGCAGAAACGCAAGCCTGAAGGTGCGTGAGCACCTCACTTTTTGATTTGCAGTATCTTTGGGGCCCCATAGCCGCTCCTGGACGCAGCCAGCTGGAAGTGGCACGGTGCCTAGGTCACGCTGAGGTGATGCAAGCTCCATCAGCATCCAGAAATGAGCCATTCCTCTGACTAATGCCCCAGAGGGATCCTGCCCACTCAGTGCTCCACGTACCCACAGAGACGGGATCAGCCTGCCTTCAAAACGGGGAACTGGACACCCCTTTTGTCTTAATTCTTTGCGTGGCATCAAGCTGGAAATCTCAGGAGGTGGGAAGTGGGTGTTTGACGTGGACAGCCCGAGGACAACCTCAACTCTCCCCATCCAACAAATGTCCCTTAACAGCAGGTCAGTGTTGGTCCGGGGGGTGCCACTGCTCACCCGCCTTTTGAAACTGGGATGTTGCTCATTAAAGAAGCCAAGTGCAATTAGGTGCAAGGGAGAAAAAAGGTGGCAGCTCTTTGGCCTTTCCATCAGAGCTACCTGCACTTCTGGGAGACCTTCCTTTCTAACAGGAGTGTTGGGATCTCTCCTATAGTACCAGTCGCTAAAGTATAGGTGCCGCAATACCTGGTGTTGGGATATGGAGGTTCCATTGAGCCCTAAATAGCTTCTCTTCTTGTCAGAAGTCAGTGGTAAATTAGGGACACAGCCATGAGCTCTTAAACTCACAGCTAACGTGGAGGGATTTCTACAAATTCTAACTACTAATTTGTCTTCCCTTGCTGTGACTCTGTACTCACTAACGTCCCTTTTCCATGACTGCGTCACAGTACTGGGCTTTTTGGGCCATTCTCTTTCCCTGGGACTTTCTTGATAAGACTTGTTAGGTGTTTGTTTTTGTCTTGAGGGAAAAGCAACGAGAATTTCCTCCAAAAGGCCTGAAGGAGAAATTGGCCTCGGCACAACTCTGAGCGGTTCACTGCCATGCCTGTCACGCTGCAGATAACGATGTGCAAGGTGAAAACCACACAACGTGATGACACGAGCTGACCTCCACTGGAAACGAGCAGGGGCGGTGGGAAACACTGCAAATGACTTTCTAACACCCACTTTTCACCTCTGCAAGGAGCAGTTCAAAACCACTCCAGGAAAGGCAGGAAGGGAGCTGAATTTTTATCTCATTCTCAAAATCTGAAGGCTTTATGTTTCCTTTAATGCACGGACGTATTTCATGCTAACAGGATGTATTGTGAAACACTTAGAGCCCAAACTGTACTCTAGTCATGCCCAATTTTCATCCATGGCAGCTCACCTGGAGTCACTCCAGATCAACATTAGTGTAGCTAGGAGCAGAATCTGACCCTCATCTTTTCCAAAGAAATAAGATCAGAGGGTTTAGACACTGGTGGGCTATCCTCTTACTCAGCTCTATTACATCAATACAGAGTCTGAGGGATGCTGTTTATAAAAGAATATAATTTAAAAAAATGTTGTTTTTAAAAAAATACTGTTGTTTAGTGGGTGTCAACTGAGGGCAGTTTGCCTTTATTCCACAGTCAGGTCAACTGCCACACAATGGAGGAGTATAAACGAGTGGGATTGCTTTGTGTTATCTATTACAGGAGCCTAGAGCTCATCATCAACTTTCTTTCCTCTGATCACCACCATTAAAACTGGTAAACCCGAAGTGTGCAGCCTACGCGTATGGAAGAGCGTGGGCAGGAGGGGAGGTGAACCTGGCATCGCGTTCACTGTGTATTTAAAGATCTACAGAGGCTCCAGAGTAGTTCCCCATGTGGACACACACATATGTTCACACTCCCACTTATTTTAGTGTCTCTGAAATGAGAGTCTTTTTTTTTCCCTTTTCAGCTGATTTCTCTTTGGAGGCATTTTGAACTGAACTGTAAGGAAGTGCGTACAATTCCAGAGACGAGGAGTGATATCCTAACGCTTACTTCAGATGGCTGTATCCAGGCAGCATCATTCAAGCTAGTCACCCCCACTCGACTAGTTATTAAAGTCCAGCCCACTGAGGTCTAGAGCACAGTTCATCTCCTCCTACAACAGATGCCTAAAATACAGCAGAGAAATGGCACCCCAAAGTGCCTGTTCCTCTCCATTGACCATAAGTGTGTCTCAGATGCCAACGTATGCATTTGTGCAGACAAATCATAACTGAAGTGCCCACACAGGCAGAGATAATATGCAGATCCATAGGATCTCTCAGCTGAGGCTAAGGTGCGGGCTCTGCCTTCCCCCTGCCAAGATGGCTTGTACTGCTGTCCAGCTTAGCTTCAGGTTTCTTCCCACCCCGTGCCCTATTGGAACAATCACTTCCATTACTAGGTCCCAAAATATAAGGAAGTCTTACTAGTCCTGTTCAGGGGGTTTCTGTTCACGCCTAGCATTGCTGCAGTGTACCTTCCCATGTAGACAAACTTTGCATGCAGTTCAGTCTCTCCAAACTTTCACACATCTGCCTTCATTGATTTTCCTTTGATAAAGACAAAAAAAGGTTCAGCTGAATCAGTTCACGAGATCTGGAAGGTCCACTTAGTACACGTGCACATGCAGCCAAAGAACTGACAATTCACATGAGCAGCACCCAGAGATAAGATTACACGATGTGGGTGAGCATCTGTAATCCTCCACGCCGACCCACAAAGAGGGCATCTTTTATTATCCCATGTAGAGGCTTTTAGCTTCGATGGGCTGTGGTATTTACATCTAGAGGTCTCTGGGCTGGTTGTCTTGACTCCAGCCAGGCTGAAGCCCTGATGGGGCGGAGGTAAGTTTTTTAAGGCGTTGCCACTGAGACTGATTGTCTGCAGCCGGGGGGACATTGTGCAGCTCAGTTTGTAGGAGCAGATATCTGCAGAAGCGTAATTCAGCGACATCTGAGAACTATAAAATTGTTATTTACGTGGCACCTTTTAAAAAAGGGTTTCTGAATGCTCCTTAGACATTAACTAAGCCCTCCTATCTGTGCAGGCTTAGCTGCATGAGTTAAGTGAGCAGCTTCAGAGCAGGTGACGAGGCAGCAGCAGGACAGGGAAAAGCCTCCTGACTCCTACCCCAAGCTGCTAACCACAAAGCATCCCCTCCCCTTTGTCAGGAAGGCTAATCCTGTAATGTGACTCTTGAGCAATGTTTAGGAGCCGGAGCCTAAATAAAACTTCATTCCAAAATAGCACGTATGAAAATGAAGATAAGGCTCAACAAGTTGTAACAGATGCCTGTTAATTAGTCACTGCAAGGCACTTTCAAATGCGAGCTGTATTTCGGCGCACGAGCCATCCACAAAGGCTGCTGTCCCCTCTCTTCTCCAGAGAAGATTAAGGGGAAGGGGCAAGCCTGGACACCCTCATTTTACTTAACTCCTTCTTTAGCTGCAGCTAGGTGAACCCTGCCTGCTTTCTGACACAAGACTCAGCCCGGTGTTAAAAAGGCAAGAATTTGGGTTGCACACTTGTACACAAATCCTGGCATCAGACAGCTCTGTGTGTGCAGGGTAACCTCAGGAAAAATCAGCCAGGACTAATGCACTCTTATATAAGCACCGACAACACATACCGGTATCATTTTAATACTTTCGTCTTGATACTTGCATTTTATCTTCATTTATATCACATACTTCTGAACCCAGTAGTAAACAGTTTCTGCCTCTTTCATAACCCTTAATGATACAGGTTGTTTTTTTCCCAACTCTTTAAGATTACCATTTAAATTAACTATATAAATCAGGCCCTGGCCTCTATTACACGGGAAAACAATTGGGCTCTGTTTAACTTAGGAATCTGCAGTGTTTATAGATAGACAACCCCGAAGGTAAGGTACTAAACTAGTTTCTAGTTGCATTGATCTGTGGCCAGAATACATAAATTATTAACTGAGAAGTAACTCCGGAGAGTGTTGTGTATTTAAGTTCATATTTGGTAGGGCTGGGGATACGTGGCTTGGCCGTAAGTAGACACTAGAAATATTAATCACTTTCAAGTAGAATACTATATTTTAATTGCTGAGAGGAGACTTCTTTCTTTCAGCGTCTGACTAAGAAACCTTTCCCTTGCTTTGTTTAAGCCACCACAGCGCAAGCCTACGGGAAAACTCCCACTGATTTCCCTGAGGACTCCGGTGTTAACTCAACAGGAGTTTGACCAGTCATTTTGGCTGATCAGAGAGCCCAGATCCCTCTGCCACATAAATCTACCTCCTTTGAACTCCAGCTAATCAAAATTTAGTGTGCTGTCACCGGAGCACAACGTGGAGAGTGAGATAATAGCCTTTTCCTCCCTAAACTGCACCAGCCACTCAAAAGACTTGACAGTGCCAAGGTCCGGGTGACGAACACTCTTTTCTGCTCTTTTGTATTAACCAAGAGGTTGACCTGAGGTTAGCTGCCCTTCAAAGAACAGAGGGTCATGGAATAATTTAAATTAGTTTCCTGGCTGCATTTTTGAGGACTGAGACAGTCCTTTCTTGAAAATTACGAGATGTCACCTGGGCACGGCGTGTGCCGCTCAGGCAGTACATGCTGAGAAAACACATCTGCTCTTTATCTTCAAATTGTCTTTAATTTCCAAGGTGGGGCATCAGGGTAGCACTTTGATCCTCTGTCTTGAGGTTATATAGGACAATATATGGCATCCTGGCTGCTCCGACGGGCTAACCTGATTGCAGAGGATGGTGGATGCGAGGAATGCAAGCTGTCTGCATGCCACTCAGTCCCTGGGTGGATTCAACACTAATTCCACTTTGCCTCTCACACCTCCTTAAAATAAATTTCTTCCCAGATGAACTGCACTGCAGCCAGCAGCGTGGAGAGAAGGGAGAAGCCAGCCTGAGCAGCCTTCGTCCCATCTGGGCAGATATCGCTCCTTACTTCGCCTCGTCCTGGAAGACCACAGCAATTTGACTTTCTTTACATGGCATGAGACTCCAACCCACTTTTCATACAGCAAGGAGAAGTCCAAGTGGGTTGAGTGTCACCAAAAGGAAATTGCCTCGCAGAAGTGGCCAGGAGCCCACGCTGTAAAGGTGAGCAAGCCAGCAGCAAGTGCGGGAGCTTTGGGGTGCCCTGTCACTCTGCTTGCAGCAGGTCCATCAAAGAGCAGCTCAGGGGAAGAGTGGTGGAGTCATCTGCACGGGGAGCAATTCAGATTTAAATAGCTACATCCAGCCACGTCTTGTCCAGGTGCCTACGGATGGCATCCCTGCTGTGTGAGAAGAGTGTTCACCTGTTGTGTGATCTTCACCCACACCAGAAGAAAAGTACCTTTCTGGCTGTACAGGTGCCATGAATACTTTCACAAAACCCTGTGGTTCTTGGCAATTTGGTGTAAGCTTTAAACTCATTAGGACTAATTTTTTTTTTCTACCTCAGAATCATGAGGAGCTAAAGGAAGAAAAGCATTACCCTTATTTGCACAGTACCTAACACTTCACCATCCTCACATCTGTGGATCCTCACTGCATCTGGAGGCTGATGCTGTCATTTGGAGATGTGGAGATGTGGTGTGGGTTTCATTGGGATTTAAGCACTTCAATAAATTTAAGAAACAGGGATGTACAGATTTGCGGGCTATCACAGAGGAACTCCACGGAAATGCAAGGAAGGCAGCCCATTTATCTAAAGATGTGTGACAGCCAGCAGGCAAACTTTCCCTTACAAATGGCAGGATTTCCAAATTTTGCGGAGTGCTGCAGGCATTGGTTTTGGATGTCCTGGCCATCCTGTGCCCTCTTCTCACAGTGTCTTCTCTAGGGAGGTCCAGTCTTCTGAGGATTAGCATGGAATTGTTTTGACAATAACAAGGAAAAGGTCTTTCTTGTATTAAGGAGCTGTGGTTACTACCTGCAAATAAAATAAAAACGGATCTGGAGATTTCAGAAATTCAGAGGTTCTGCTTTGCAGCTCTTGAAGGCATGCAAATTTAATTTGATCTGGACCATCCTTCAAATTGTAATGGTGTGGGTGACTTCTATGCTGAAGTATTATACCAGGCCTTTGTGCTTTAGTTCTATTCCTCAGCAGCGTTATCAGGGTAAAGTGGAAAGTTTTGTGGTTATGGTTTTGAGTATGTTGGTAGACACCCATTTTGCCTCTGTGACCTTCTGCAAGTCCCTTCATCCCTCTGCTGCAGTTCTCCCCCATAAAACAAGGGCAAAAAACCCCTTCCCTGCCCCAAGGAGAGCTTCAGAGGACAAGTGCTGTTGGTGTCTGAGAGGGTCAGATGCCATCAAGATGGTAAACTGTTCAAATGATCAGTTGCTGCAACCCCTTGGTTCCACCAAGATCAATTGGCAGAGCTTGATGCAGCCATGAAGCTGTACCAGTTCTGACTGGAGACAAAACTGACACAGAAAAACTGAATATTGTGGCAATTTCTATACTGATCCTACTGTTTGTCTTCCTAAAGTGCAACAGAAGAAATGCAGTTAAATGCCATATCCGGAGAGCTTTTGCTGTAGTGAGTGAGCAGTGATGTTCAGAGATAAGGGGAAAGGCAAACACTGTGCTCTTGTGAACCGCCTCTGCAGACAGCTATTCTTCAGCTCATAAGCTATTAATTACCAGATGTTAGAATTTATTTATTTTTCCTGAAAAGAATACTGACAGTCTTTAAAAAAAGAAAAAAAAAAAAGACTGCTCATTTAAAAATTCCTCTTCTCTCTCCAGTTCTTTACATGCTGCTGGATTGCTGAGCTGTTAAATACGATGTCTTTTTAAGAGTTCCAAGATTTTTGCCCAGAAGGAAGAAAGCACTGTTCAGGTTTGTCTCTTGAGGATTTAATGATCACATCATAAATTTCTCCCGAGAAATGAAATAGCAGTCAGTGGGTAATATCCCATCTAATGCTGGTTTTCCCCCTCTTTTCTTTGTCCCAGAAGAAGAGGCCCAGCCTCTCTTCAAACCTCTTGGATTTTCTGTGTAACAGGAGGATGCGAAGACGAGGGGTGATGTGCCCTTCACAAACCAATTCAACACACTCAAACATTATTCCAGCTCCAGCTTAAATCTTCATGCTTGATCTAACCCCTCTGTGCCCTAAAAACAACTGTGTTGCATGTCCTCAGAAGCCAGAGCAACTGAAATGAGGAAATGTTCCTATGTAGCTGGTGTGTGATAGTCCAAACATCTGTGCTCCTGCGTCCCAGTGCATTTCAGGGAGCTTCAGCTTCTTACTGGAGGGACACAGATACTGGAGCACAAATGATTTCCGTTTTCTGCTTCTTCACTACAAGGCATGTGGAACCAGCTTGCCTCTTTGCTCAGAGAAGCCTGTGTGGAAACCTGCGAAAGGAGCAGATGAAGGGGCAGTCAAGCTCTTCAGCCTCATCCCTGGACCCAGACAGAGCAATAACAATCCTGCTTTCGATGCTGTGTTTTTCCCCAGAGACACACATGGAGCAGAGTGAAAGCCAGTCTGTAGGGTAGAAACACCCACATGGCTACGACCAAAATTTGGTGTATCAGTGGTGTCCTCCAGGTTTTCTCTGCCTAAACCCTTCTCTAGGAAAACATTCTTTGGGCTTAGAGTTCCTAGTTTTGGTACTGGCCTTTCTGTGAGACCATGAGTCACATCTTTAACCACCCTGCACCCATTTTTCCTCATAAATACTACAAAATAAGGAGGAAGGCATCAGCACCCTTAAGCTGAGGTCTCTTCCCACAGGCAAGGGTTTGTGCATTTTACTTTTTTCTGACCACCACCAGTGTGTGACTCAGCCCTTCGGTGTCCATGCACCTTTGTTGAAAACAGCACAGAACTCCCTTGTTATCCGGTTCCTGCCTTGCAGCCCAAATCAGATGCAGGGGAGGTTGAGCCATGACCTGCTTGACCTGATAGTGTTTCTAAGTCACATCTTGCCCTGCTTTCTTGTCTTTCTGCCGGCCAGGCATCATTTCCATGTGCGAAGAGGTTGACCTGTCTACTCTCAGCTGTTGCACAAGAAAGCACCATGGAAATGGTGGAAATAGCATCAGCACTAGAAACCCTGCACTGAGATGGATGTGATCCTTTCTATGCAGATCACCAGTGCTGGTGCATGCTTTTTGGGCAGCAAAATGGCTGGCTCTGAAGTAGTGGAGGACCCATGCCCTCTCCTCACACCCACATGCCTGCTGCACTTCAGTTTGCAAAGCAGCAGAGGCGAGTGGTTTTGGTATCTTTGGGCAGATCTCTTCTTGGTTCTCAGTGTTTTGTGCTGCCTTGTTAGTCACAAAGGCTGTGGGCACGGGCAGCAGTGGTGGTGGCTCCCTGCTCCAGCCTTCCCACCGCCTGATGGAGCTTAGGGCAGATCTGCCCGGGGTCTCCTTCAGCCCTCGGGGATCTGGTTTCCTTCTCCTATCCTGTGAGCCAACGTGCCAGCTCACACAACTAATCTTGTACAATATTCCTTTAGAAAATAGAGGGCATCAGTGCTGTATCCTACTCTTACTCCTGTAAATAACCCATTTCTGTGTATGGGTATGTGGACCTCAAAGGACCTGTTGAATGGAAACATGAGACACAAAGTGTTGGACATCATCTCCTGACTGCTGGCTCTGTCTACACCCTAACACAGGAAAATAAAAGACACTTTACAACACAGTTGGAGATGGGCCCAAGCCACAAATTCAAACATGAATGAAGAAAGAAGGTGTTTGGCTCCAGGGTTTTGGTTCTAGTCCTTATATAAAGCAATTTAATTTACAGTGTGCTTGGCCCAGAGGAGCTCATGAGAAGGAATGGAAATCCTCTACCAGAAGTTATAGTTTTCACATGGACGTCTGTGGATGAGAGTCCCACAGCCTCTGCTATGAAGACATCAGACCGAATCATCAGCGTAGAGCCTTGTCATTTAAATCACTGCTGCAACATACTTTCACTTGACTTTGGCACACACTGTCTCAGTACACCTACATAACTGTTTTATAAATACACTTTGTCCTGGCAGGCTGCAATCCCAAAGGATAAATTAATAATAAGCCACATATACAGACACGCAATGTTCAGAATTGCATAACAGTTTCAGAGATGAACAATCCATGTTAAGCTGGGCAAAACTCTTCTGTTTCAGGTCCTCTGTCAATGGGCACATTCCCATCTTGTGGTGCCAGTGTTTGCTGGATTTAGCGTTGCATGGATGGGATGTGACTCACGGTAAAACAGGCAGATGCTGCCCAACCTGGAAGCATCGCATTTCGTGCATTAAAAAGGCACTGAATTGGCTATTTCCTCAGAGAGACCTGAACAGTCTTTTTTGCATGAAACGTGCTTCAGGGTGCAGGGTGTATTCCCTGTCTCAGTCTTCTTATTTCAGTCTTCTTATTTCTTCATCTTCATGGCATGGGCGTAATTCCTTTCATGGCTCTGCCGTGGTTTCTACAGGCAATAAGCATCATCACGTCTAAACAACAGCATTATCTTCTTCTCTTGTTTCCTCTGTAGCTTACCGAAGCCAGGAGGTCTCCTTTTTTTGGCAAAGCCCGTATTCCTCCTTTCTGCTCCCAGTCCTCCTGAAGGGAAAGGGATTGAGATGGAGATGGTTGCGCCAGCCGTAAGCCCAGCAGTTTGGCGAGCAGAGACGGGGCGGCTGCAAAGCTCCCACAAAGCAAAGTCTCCCTCCAGCCAGGGTTGATGACGGCTTCTGCTTGGCAACACCCCAGATGCAAGGCCCTTGGGGTGGAAAGGCAGTAGCACCCGAAAGCAGCTTCAGTACAAGGCCTGGAGAGAGAAAAGGCTTCAGAGCTGGTGAGGGTCTTTCTGCAAAGAGTTTTCTAGGTATTGCCAGTAGAGGAAACCCATGCTCTCACGGTTTCACGCTGTGCACATGTTCCTGAATGCATCTTTCGGTAGGTGTCCCCAGCTGAGATGCCAGGAACTGAAGCAACCTACTTAGGAAACAGCTGAGGAACAGGGACATGGGAGATGGTCCCTCAGTCTTCACACCCAACCAACCACCTGGACTGCTCCTCCTTCTTCTGCCAGACTAGCCTTTCTGCCTCCATGTGGTACTGCTGGCAGCATCTCTAAATGGTCCCCATGGTCACACCAACCAACTTCAGCCCTGGTCTTAATCAGTTTTAGGACATTCTCCTTCCACATTGTCCTGGGGCAGAGCCATGAGCTTGACTCAAGATGGGTGTCAGGTTCCCTGCATCTCTCCAGCACTTTGGGATGAGACTCCTCTGAACTTTTTGAACCTGCCCAGTGCATGATCAGAGAAGCCAGTCCATGCTTGCTGGCAAGCAGTTTGTTTCAGAGCCCTGTTGTGTACATGCTGCCTGCTTGGATCTTCTGGGCAAGGGAAAACAGGAGACCAAGCTCACTTGTGCTTCTTGCACTTGGTCCCAAACAGAAATCAGACAGAGAAATGGACATGCAGTGAGGTCCGTGCCTGGAACACCCCAAAACCACACACTCTGAAGAGTCACAGCTCTCTTTACCACCAAGCATAAAAGAAAAAAATATGACATATTGGCTAAAAGCCGAGTCACGGCGTTGGCAGCCTGTTGCTACCGAAGGCAAACGAGCCGGTTTCCTGACTGGCAGTAATCAGCTGTGTTCACATCCAGAAAGCCAAACCTGCACCCGTGAATGGGAGCAAGGGTGCAGGCAGCGCCTGGCAGGCTGAGAGCAGCAAAGCAGGGGCCTGTGATCTCACACCGTGGCAAACACAAGTTATTTCAGTGGATTTCTTCTAAGTTCCTGCCAATATAACTAAAATCATAATCTGGCCCCTAGCTGTAGCTTGGTTCCAGGGCCATGGGAATATTTTCTGCTTGCTGCTGGGCGAACCATCCTTGCTGTGCCTCTAATTGGGAATTTATTTTTTCCATCACCACAGTGCTTAGGAGAGGGTGGTAGACATAAAAGAAAAAAAAAACCCAAACACTGCCGTTACGAAAAGCCACCTCTTTTCTGTGATTTTTATCACGGGCAGACAGGTAACCCACACAGCTGGGTGCTGGTGTCTGCCCGGCCCAGGGAAGGGCTGATCTGGGCAAGGTGCCTCCCCGTGCTACCCAGCTAAGGGAGCACGGCAGCCAGGGCAAGACAGCGCGGGCTGCAGCAGGGCCTGGCAAGCGGCAGCCCCCGGAGAGCTTGCGGGGCGGCGGCCCGCCAGTGTCTCAGCCAATC
>Ga0181612_134712_pt1 | contig 12299 bp, 4 predicted proteins | sample HoacroProtozoa21_FD_119630 | JGI IMG/M metagenome (GOLD analysis project Ga0181612, IMG submission 119630) | Hoatzin crop microbial communities from Cojedes, Venezuel. Combined Assembly of Gp0051906, Gp0051904, Gp0051908 | reverse complement strand
GTCTTCTGTGATCAGGGAGATTTCACCTCATTATCGAATTTGTTGCTGATGGAGAAAGGTTCTTTTGACCTCTGTGCTTGTGAGCTGGCAAGAAAGGAGCTGCAAGACAGACCTCTTGTTAGGCTGTGAACTGGTGCCAGTGTTCGCAGAGGGACTGCAGGTTTAGCACCCGACCCCCATCTTGGGCAGCTACCTGCGTGGGCCGACGCTGAGCCCTGCCCGGTTCCCGAATGAGGGCTGCGGTGAATCGGAACATCTGGACGTGAGGCGAGGTACTGGGGTGCCTGAATACAGATTTGCATGAATACATCTACAGTGCCAAGTCTGAAGTGTTTTGACTTGAACTGACTTCCTAACAGATGGTTATTCTGCATCTATCATCATTTATTTATGGCTATTTATGTTTTTACAAACGTAATAACTGATCTAAAAGTGATACAATTATTTATTTGTATTGCAATAAGAGATAAAGATACTATTGTACTGCACAATCTACAGAAATTACATAAAGATGGTCTTTCTGTGTAGTATTCACAAGAGGTCCTTCCAAATATTCAAGAAAACTGACATGACCACAAGGCAAAGTGAACAAACCTAAATTAGATGTTAGCATCACCTGTAATATTGTAAGCTTAAGCAGCATATTACCAAACAATAAACAGACCCAAAAAAACCTGAAAAAAATGAGGGAAAAATAAAGGGAGATAAAGAAAATATTGAAGTATATGGATCAGAAGCTTCAGAAATGGAATTCAACAAAATTCATGCAAAGTTTCTCCATCAGATAAATCTCATGCTACATAAAATGCAGTTCGTGGCATCATAAGCAGATACAGGTCTGATTCAGGAAACTATCATGCAAGTGTGCAAGGGACTGCAAAATCACGACTAATGTGTGTTGATTTATATCGAAGCCTTTCCTAACCAAAGAAGCAAGAGGGGCACGCGTGTACAAAGTACTAAGAAATGCCGGGCCTAATACTGCTGTCAGCTGTGTTCATGCCTCACCGTGTAAATCAATGAGTTTCAGAAGACTAAATGAGATAGGGATTTAGCTTTTCTCTGCCCACTACAGCGATTAATTAGCTTATTTTCAATCCAAAATGTACTAGCTATTTTGTTATCTCATAACTTTTCTCACAGTACCAAAAGCACAAGAAAACCACAGCTATCTGTTACCCCCCTGACAGGAAAAGGCACACGTGACCATCAAACACTGTGAGAGTTTGGTAAGAAATGTCATGAGAAAGAAAATTTCTCAGCTTTGAAGTTGTATTTATTTGTATGTGAGTTGGAATACCCAGGGAAAGCAAAGTTTGCTGTAGTCATTTTCCTACATGACTGTGACATGCATTTTTAATGCATGGCTTTAACGACAACCGTCTGAAGATTCAGCAGACCATTCCTGTTGCCAGCGTTTATTATACACCTTCATGTGAACTGGAACACCCCTGCATTTGTATCAAGAAACCAGATCTGGAGGGAAAGACAAGAACATTTTCCCACTGAATGATAAAGATGGTTTATTTCCATAAGCCAAATAAATTTTTCAGGAAACATAAACTCAAAAAATTATTGATGTAGAACAGTTTTTATCGCATCCGCTGCAGAACTCCACTGGGGAAAAGAGAAAGGAGAAGCCCTTAGGCCACATTTTGTGTGACCCAGTTCTTTCAAGGGTACGTTTCTGCAAATTTTTAGGAAGTGACAGCGCAAATGAACGGCAGTTCCCACCGCGTGGTGTTCATGGAATCTCTGCATAACCTCCAAACAGCAGGCTTCGCACCAGCATTACAGTGCAGAGCTTTGTTGTAGCATTTAATTACTTCTGGATGTAAATGAACAGAAAAACGATTATCACACACCAAGCAGAAGAGGCGGTTATGCTTCTATAAATTTCTGGTATTCTACTGCTGAGATTGTCAATTTAAAGTTTCAGTCTATATGCTGCTGCCAGCTAATGATTAGTCTACTACATTTTGGTGAAATTGCACTCCAGTCAAGGGAAATGAAGTAAAAAGATGAAGGAAAAAAGACACTGATATTGTTAAAGTCTAATTAGAGCACCAGGGCCAGTGCTGGGCTAGCTGTAGTGAGGCTGTCTTTCTGTTACATTCAATACACTGAATTCAGTGAGAGCAACATGCAATGCTATGATTTGATTTTCATGGGTGAAGTGTTAATGGGAGCATGGATTAACTTTTTCCTCATGTTGTGAAATTGTTTTTATATTAATGTAAAGCAGAATACAATCATTCTTCTCTCTGAGAGCATATTTCCAAAATCTGCCCGTTTACTTTCAGAGGTTTAGTGCCATGCAGTTATTTTGAAGGAAATCACATTCCTTTAACAAAGAGAAAAGTTTGTTCTTTTGACTTCAGCATCATCAGCAATATCCACCAGAACTTCATTTTAACAGTTTCCTATGTCAGACAACCATTTCTTACTTATATGGTTGTAATTCATGCTGGTTTGTTTCTGAATGAGTACAAGCAGCAAGTGAATGTGCTTTCATTTAGCAGCTTAAGTTTTTCATTTCACAATTTAAGACTACATTTTAGCTATCGTAGATATAAAAACATGGTAATTAAAAAATAATGCTTTAAGAATGTAATTGGATTTTATTTTTTTTAAAAAAAGCGTACCCTGATATTAAGCTTTGTATATGTCCCCTAGAACATCTAGGTATCATAATATTTCACCCCTCCGCCAAAAGTGTTAGTGTGCATTCGCAACAGCTTTGCTCACCATATATTCTGAAACGCTTCTGGGTTCATGACACCTGAGTTCCCACTTGGTACAGTAAGTGTTGATAATAAAACCTGTCTGAGTGCCCATAAATATACGTTGTGGGGAAATACTCTGTATGAAGCTCTTCTTCCCTCCACCTACAAGTGTTTAATACAGAAAGATCCAAAACGTATAGAACTTGGATAAGGCAGAATAGCTTTTTAAATGAAAAATGTCAGATACATGTAATATACAATTTTTTTAACTTAAAATTGTGCACAAAGTTTATTTGTCGACCTTTGAAGTTGATGGGAAACTTGACTGTTTATTTAGCTGGAACTTTAAGTATTTCATATATAATGCATATCTCCCCTGAAATAGTTTAAATTGACTACCACAAACAAATAGTGGGATGTTGTACGCATATCTCAAATATTCCATAAAGCAGATTAAAAATGTAATATGGACATCAATTCCTTAATGCTTCATAGTGCCCATTCAGTAGTAAAAGACATCAACAGAATTTCGTATTTGATTTTCTAAGAGAACCATGATCCCCTCATTCCTTAATTAGTTCATGAATACAAGGAAAATCTAAGGAACACATATAACTTCTATGTAATTTTTTTCCTTTTAATGCTGCTGTTCTGAGGACTTTCTCAAAAATTCTGTTCATAAACATCCTTAATGTAAACAGCTACATTGGAGGGAATATTTTTACTGGAGAGTAACTGCGACAGTGCATAATCTCTGACGTCATGAGTTCGATCATCCTGTTTATTTATCTCTAATGTATGTAATGTTCTCAGCTTTCACCTTTCACAGTGTCTCACATGAATCAGCTCTTAGGATAGAGCTGTTGTACAAATTCAGATTCCATCAAGGCAGAAAAGGATGTAAGAAGAAGAGAATATTCTGTTAAATTTTGCTAAAGCTATCATCTTCCAACCTATCATCTTATACTGAGGGATTCTCAAGCTAACTAGACTATTAAAGCAGTCCATTTGGATCACTTGGCATTCAGTCATAGAATGAATAGCTCAAAATTTTGAAAAAGGCCTCTTTCCACCTGAGACTGACTATATAGCTGTAGCCTTGCCTGCTGAGTTATGATTAGGCCCAGGCTTTTTCATTGAAAACTGCCTGAATGAATTACTGAAATTTGTATTATTTCGATATAAGATCATTGTTCTCCTTTAAAATTGCCCAGCCAAAGATGTGGTCTCTATCCCAAATGTGAAAGTTTTGCAAGAAATGTTTTTCCCACAGATGGCAGAGTGTATTTCTTTGTGAGGAGTCTGTCATCCTCAGTTGCTCTCTTTTGTATCATGAATCTATCAATCTGAAAAACAAAGCTCACAGGAGAAGAATATAGGCTAATTCAATAAACAGAACAAAAGATTTCAGGTTCCCTGTCAGAGTATATTAGATTGACCACAGTTCTCTCAGCTTTCAGAACCAAAGCTGAAAACTCACTACAAATTAGTATCTTCATAGTCACCATACAAAGCAGCTAAGAAGAAAATTGGACGTGGATCAAGGTAGAAAAGGTGAGGTTGAGAGTAAATAAGATTGCTGAGCTATCGCGAGTCTAATATTTTTTTGGAAAATACTCAAATCCTATATGACAGGTAACATTAAAAATTCTTATTTGTATGAGAAGGTGAGAAATACTTTACCCTGGAAAAGTATTTAATATTGGGAAATGTTGGTTTCATAGAAAAAAAGATGGGGGGGTTAATTTACAATTAAATAATCACATTAAGGAATAAACGTTTTGTGGCTGTTTCCAGAATCACAACCGATGGCTTAGTTGCAATGGTTTCTAAAAAGGAAAATGGTTTAAGCTAAGAAAATGTACTATGTAAAATGCACGTGTATAGTACTTTGTAATAAGATATGGATTGTAACTGTGTAATTGACTGACATTCAATTAAAAAGCTTGAAATTAAGTAAAGATGGCTGTGTATTGAACTGTTGCATTTTAGTGCACTTCTGCTGGCAAATCAGCAGCTCTCTCTTGAGCTCTACCATCAAGGGTGGAGAGCTGTGAGCTGGAGAGCAGAGTCTGTAATCAGCATGCTTATCTGTCCCTCAGAGCTGTTATCTTGAGTGATGCACATTTTGTTTCCATATTTTGAACCAAACAGTATTTTTGAAAATACTAGGACAAATGTTTAGATTATTTTTTCATAAAGTTTAACTAAAACTAGCATAAGATTACTTCTTTGGAGTGAAAAGCATTTATATGAACTGAACATGTGGCCAATTCTATTTAATTACAAAAGAAGAAGAGTTTTTCCCAAAGATTAGTTTTATTACTATTTTCTGAAACAACAACAAAAAAATCATTTTATCATCATAAAAGCACCTAGCAAAATATAATTGGAATGTTTGGAATTATAATATAGACCCTAAAGAATATTTTACAAAGCAGCATTAAAAGTCCAATATTCACTCCAGGTGTATTGACCTAGCAGGAAAGAAGTGTTATTTGAATTTCAAAATTGCTAGCACATAGTATTCAGTTTGGTTTCAGGAAGAAGAACAGCGGTAATAGAGTGAGGGAAAAGATGAAATTTCAGACCTCCAAATCACGCCGCCAATGAGTAGTGTGGGGCAGAGCCCGCCATTTGCTATTCAGAGCTTTCAGTGCTGGAGACCACTCCCTGGAACTGTTTCATTTATAATATCGCCATCAGACCTGATTCACCACACCCCGTGTGAACAAGGAAGTGGCAAGAACATGGTCGTCAAAGATGTCTATAAATAATAAAAAGATGAATCTGCTTTTGGTCAGGAAGATTTAGTAAAATACTAAGAGGTCAAATTCACTTCTTGGATATGTCCGTGTCTTCTGTTATAATTAATGGAAGTACAAATAGGTCTACATATAGAATCTAAGATAAGGCATCCACCATTTTAAACAACAGTAACATTAGTATAATGTTTGGAATGCTAAACACCTAGCAAATTGACCTTGGTGGAGTTTACAAATTTGGGTCTAAACACAAAATGTAGCTATTTGAATGTAAAGTCATCATTTATGCTCCAGCTATACATTGTGATCGTTCTTTTCCATTATTTCAACAGTATTTGTTAGTTATGTATTATTTATTAAAATACACCAATAATCTTTGTCTTATTTTTCAGATAAATATTTTCCTACAAGTAACAAGAAGAAAAAAGCATTCAAATTTATTCTAACATATACAAAATGCTATTGACTGCAGCATGTATTTTAAATGTTCCTGAAGAATTGGATGGTTGGGTTTTTTTGGTTTGGTACTCATCATTGCTTCATGTTGAGCAATTGAATGAGTTAAGTACGTTGTCTCTCTGTGAATGAGGAAGTGAAAAGTACACTGTCAGCATGTTTGTTGGATGTAACTGAATTTAGCATGCATGCTAGAAATGAAATCTCATTTCTTTTTCTAAATTTGTAGATCACAGGTTGCATTAAGTAGAGCCTAACTGCCACACAATGTTTGGATTTTGTACCATTATATCTCAATAACTTTTTCTAATTTTGATTTCATCATTACAGCATATCCTCCAAACTTTTGAAAATGTTTTTCTGATGAGTGCTATCTTGTTAACATTTTCTTTCATAACTTCCATATTTCTGAATCCTGTGATTGATTAGAATATGGATTTGAACAAACAAAATATACATCTTCTGTTGGCCCTAAACTGATCAAATACAAACAGAAAATATGAAAACCAGAACATAAACCCAGGTATAAAAGGCCCTGAGCACCAGTGAACACTGGCTGCCTGCCTCACTTCTAACATGGGCTCCAGTCAAACCCTGAATCCACCTGGGACTCTTTCTGACAAATGTACCAACTAGCATTCAGGTGCATCCCGTATAAATAGGACACCATAATAATCTTTCTTTCTTCTCTTCTCTTTCAGATGTATAGTTAGTATGATTTGGCATTTATATCAGTGGTTATTTACTTTATGGCTTGCTAGATATGGTAGCAAGTTCCCACATGTCTCAATTAGCACGTACATAGGTTTTTTCAGTGAGGTCCACTACCTTGGAAATATAGTTTGAAATATGTTTTCAAATGACAGACTAGTAATTAACATATAAGAAAAATGGGCATGGCTACAGTACATGGTGTCAGTCATTTAGAAAATTTTTTGGCTTTGCTATTTACAAGCTGATCAGTTGGGCTATATATCTTGATACACATATTAACTTTTACAGTCCTTGGTAATATTAATACCAGGCTTTTACCTACATATAAAGCTTCTAGGATTGTTTGCAATAGCATAAAAATGAACAAGGTGCAAGGAAAAAACCTTCAAGCAAGAAGCCAAGTAAGACACAGGATCTTCTCTAAAATCAGTCAGCCCAAGATAAAAATAATCTTTAAATATTTCTCTCTTTCCACGCAAGCTCTGGAGGCTAATAAAACATATAAAATTGAGTCAGTAGCAAGATTGCTCAACTAACCCTGAAGTTTTCCGAAAGACATAAGATAAAGATCATCTAAGCTTATTCTGCAACCGCAGTCACCCACATGATGAAATCAGTGGCCTGTACAAAAAGTTAGATCAGCTTCTGGATGGAGGGAAAGCATGTTTCAACAACATTATCAGGTAACTTTTAGACTTAAATTGGCATGAAGATGAAGATAAGAAGTATAGGTAGCATGGTGAGTTAACACACCAACTGGCTTTTCACCCAACAGATGAGAGTTGGAAGTCAAAGTATAAATGAAATGTGTTTTCTGGGGTCATGCTTGTCCGTCTGCTCACTGTACAAAATCACCATGTAATTTTCTCTGATTAACTGTGATTGGCAGCTGTATTCAAATAGTCTGGAACTGTACTAGAAGCTGTGTAAAAGGAGAAAGATCCCACATCTATGTAGAAAGGCAAGGTTGCATGACACTTCATTTATCTCCTTTCCATGGTAAACAGTGTTTTATTTTTCCAAGAACTGAAATCACACACGAGACCAGCAGTGTAAGTAACAAGGACAAACAGTCCCTGCTTCCCCCCAAATAACAGCCAAATCCAAGAGAAGAAAGAGGATTGGGGGAAACGCCATGTGACAGGTCTTCTGGAAGCTGCCAGGAAGCTTGAAGATTATGTACATTTAAGAGGATAAAAAATCAGATTGGATTTAAACACAACTGATTTAAATTTCAACTAATTAAGAAGATCATTATGATGCCAGTAGACTCTTTTGCTGCTTGTGGTGGCCTTCTGCCACTACTAACTTCACCCTCAGTTTATTTCTTGTAGGAAACCAGTAAGCCCAGGTTTATGCAAATAAACTTCAGGATGTGGGCAGAGAGGAGCTACATTTTCGACGGTGGATATTGCAGATTACAAATGCATTAGTTTCTGACAACACGGACTGTGTTTCCAGAATGAATCCTGTCCCCAGGAAGAACTGCAGAAGGCACGTATCCATTTGTAGTTTAGGAAAAAAATTTCACTGCCTGAGCCTTCTTCCCACAAAAAGGCTGCAGAAATTAGAACTAGGCAGGTAAGACAAGCTATTAATTACCAGGGACACCATAAATTCCGTGTTTTCCCGGTGGGGTGCACTTGCAAGTAGTTTATCTCTCCGTTCCTGCTGTCTTCCTGTCCGCCACCTCATCCAGAAACAACGGCGAGAGTTAGCCTTCGGTCAGCGCCGAGCGACCGGCCTCGCATCAGCAGGGCTCCTCCGCTGAGGTTTCATCCATTCCCTGTTTGCTAATCTGTCTGGAGCTTTATCTGAACTCCTTTCTACTCTGCAAAATTACAGGCCATTTCTCATTCTAAAAAGACTCACTTGCTCATAGTGTTGGGTAAATATCCAAAGTAAACAAGAGATTTTTTAACTTCTTTAAGTTCACAGGCTGCCAGTGCAAGTTGCTGGCCATTCCCATCCACAGATTTCTGCAGTCTTTAGTCAACAAAATGCAGCTAAGCAGCAAGTCTGACAACAAATATTTCCATCACAAAACAGTTAAATCAATTAAATCGGAAACAACGCATCAATAAGATGCGTCCTTGTTGTCTTCCCAGTGAAGACAACTAGAATCATACGAGAGTGATTCTGTGCGAAATAAGAGATAACATACTCATGCCCACTTCAATCTTTAAATTCAAATTAAGGTCCAGGAGTCAAAAAAGAAAGCAATCAAAATACTTGGTGTTTAGACTGTGGGCCCCTATTTCAGGAAATCAGTTAATGTTTAAATTCATCCTAGTTTAGGAAACATGCTTGATTGTGTGCTTAACTATAAGCCAAGGCTTATGTTCATTGTGCCATGTTTGATTCAAATTACTGTAAGCATGTGGCTGAATTCATTACCAGAAGAAACCGCTTCTGAAGTCGCTGCGGGAACATCCCCTGTCCAAACCTCAGATACACATTGCCAGACTGAAAATTAAATGTACAGGATTTTAATACCCCTCTTCATTCAGGAATGTGCTTGTTAATTTTTGCACACTTCTTTTCTGTCATGTACAAACACATATGTTTATTCACAGTGGTCTGAGATAGCGAATGCTATGAAACGCAAGCAAATGGTGTGAGTAATGGCAAAGTGCACAAAGATGCTGCAGCTTCTGCAGGTTCCTTCTGCAAGCAGGCCAGCCCCGTGCTCACAGGCAGCGGGGAGGCCGGGCCGGCCGTCGCACACGGGTAATGCGCCGCGTTCCTCGCGTGCCGCAGTGCTGCGCTCCTCGCTGCGCCCGGCTGCAGCCTGGCCAGGTCACCACACGCACGGCGTGGGAGGCAGCGCGACGGCAGAGTCGCACGGTCCTTCCTGCGCACGCGTCTGCTGGGAGAGGCTGCTCAGGCTCGCTGATCGCCCAAGAATCTTCGGTGTGAGCTACGGCCCTGGTCTCCTCAGCAGCAGCACCGTAACCGTGAAAGGCTCCTTAGCCCATGTTTTTCCCTTTTCCATGTGAGGTTATGAAACATTTGTGTATTACGTGGAAGAGCCACGTTAACCTAGTAAAGACCTTGGAAAATACTGTAACCCCAAATTCATTCCTGATTTAAAAAGGGAAAATGCAAATCTGAGCAGCCTTTCCCATTTTTGGCTCGAAGAGAAAGAGGAGAACTTTGAAGTCAGACCCTGCCTACTGATCGTGTGCAGAGATACACACGGAGATTAGAAAGAGATCTCGCATTAGCAGAGATTCACTCAGCATTGTTTCTTGAGTTGAGAAGCAATATTAAAGACATGAAGCCAACACTAAGTAAGAAAACAGGCACTTTGGTGCTTCTGTCTGGCTAGAAAGTATTTTGCTTCTTGCAAGAAATTCTTTTAAACAGATTTATATTTTTACTGGTAAGACCCAAGTCTGACACCACAACACTTTACAAAATAAGTGATTCTACTGAGTAGACGGAACATTGTCTGCGAACAAATATCTATGCAATTAGAGGCGTTAATTTTGTAAAAGGCAATGCTCTAACTTAAGGCAGAAAAGATGAAATCACAGAATTCCTTTTAAACAAAAGAGAACATAGATTTGAAAAGCAGCAAATTTTTAATAATGAAGTTTACACACACAGTGATGTGTGAATTGATTTTCATAGACATTAACACTTTAATATAAATAATTCTTCTGACAAGTGAAAATAAATTATGATTTAAAATTTGCGACCAACTCTTGACACAAAACTTACATTAAAGCAAGAAGGGACAGTGTACAGGGCTGGGGAGGAAGAATTTCTCTCTCAGTCTTTTCAAGTCCTCACTCTCAGCTTCACACTTAAGATATTTTTGCTCATACTTTTGTAAATGCTGAAAAATCTCTAGCCACTTTTAGAATTTCAGGCATAGATACTGTATTTAGAGTTAGAATGTACATCTACGTTTTAAAAATTCCTACCATCTTCAGCACATCACTATATGAAATGATTCGTTACTTTCCTGATACTGAGTCAAGGAAACAGGCTGTTTTGTATCTATAGAACATACTCCGTAAAGAAAGGAAATGTAAGGAAAACCGAAAATACTAAATAAACATAGGACTTAAAATTCTGGTGTACAAGTTACAGTTTGAAGTCCTAATAAGAATTATTGCAAGAGGATGCTTGTTCTATATTGGAAGTTCAGAAAGTCAGTACTATCCTATTATCTTCCTATTTTATGGCTTCTTAAAAAATCTTAAACCTCTAAAAAGTTAAAAAGCTACTGAAGTAATTATTTTAAAAAAATCATACCACATATGGAATTACATTTTTGCCAGTAATATACCGTACTATTGGATCTTTACCTGATAGAGTGGAAAGATGCCAATACAGCATCAATGGAACAATGTCAGTTTAAATAAGAAGAAGATTTGGCCATTGGTAAGAAAGAATCAAATATTCAGATATTATGAAAAATATTTTAACTAAAATGTTAGTTATGTCTGAAGAAATTCCTGTTAAAACAGAAGTAGATGGATTTTTTTAAAACAAATTGTACCCTTTTTTAGTTTTTAAAAAAAACCTGAACGGAAATTTCAAGAATATTGATTGTTCAGATCATACTTTTTAATGTAAACATAGGCATGGAAGGTGATTACTTTTTTCAATCAAAAATGCCAAACTATGAAAGCTTAGAAAATTTTCAATGACTACAAAAGAGCTTTCTTCAGAAGATATTCTTTAGGCAAAAAAGTTCATTTTTTGTTCAAGCCTAATGCTGAGCACATTTCCAAGTTCTGATTTGCAAACATTTGTAGATATACACAAAACTTTACTCACACAACGAGTCCAGCCGAAAGGCAGGGAACGACTCACAAGGGTGAACTTCTGCGTGTATGTACAGGTGTTTGCAGACTCAAGGCGTCACTTTAGAACTTGGTCATACAGTGATCATAAAGCAATGCAGGTATGAAAAAGATCATTATTAACATTTATTGTAGAGCATGGCATGAACTATAGTAGACGTGCTATAAAGCATGTAAAGCAGATAACTCCCAGCTGACTGGAAGTTTTCCTTCTTTTGAGAAAGCAAAAAAGATACTATCGCTTCCTCATGAGTAGGCTGTTACAAAAAATAACAGGGAAAGCTAAATCTGTGTTGACATCGTACAAGCTACCGATTCCTGAACTCTGGCAGAATACATTACTGCCATTTTTATTTCTTTAGAAATCGTAATGGACCAGGAAAAAGACTTTAGCCTTACCTTTAAAGATACTCATTGTTTTATTGTCATTTCTGTATTGTCAGAAATAGTAGTGATTTCCTTCTCCGTTCTGCCAAACTCCCCTAAAAGTATTTGTTTGTAACATACCAGCATATAAACTCATCCTGAAACTGTTGTGGAAAATGTGTTTTTGAATGTATTATTCTAGAGTTCTAGCTTTAGAATTAAGTATTAATTTTCTTATTTTAAGCACATGTTGAAGTCGTTTGTTCCATCATAGTTAAAAAATACATTTGTACAGTAGAGATTTCTAAACAAAAAAAAAAAAACCAAACTAAAATATGAGGAAGAACTTCTTCCCTCTGAGGGTGACGGAGCACTGGAACAGGCTGCCCAGGGAGGTTGTGGAGTCTCCTTCTCTGGAGATATTCCAGCCCCGCCTGGACAAGGTCCTGTGC
>Ga0181612_109314_pt1 | contig 12299 bp, 8 predicted proteins | sample HoacroProtozoa21_FD_119630 | JGI IMG/M metagenome (GOLD analysis project Ga0181612, IMG submission 119630) | Hoatzin crop microbial communities from Cojedes, Venezuel. Combined Assembly of Gp0051906, Gp0051904, Gp0051908 | reverse complement strand
CGAGGAGGAACGCTTCACCCGGAGCCAGCTCAGCGGAGCCAGCACCGGCAAACCCGGCGTCCCTTCCGCCGGCTCCCCCGCGCCGCCGCCGCCACGCTCCGAGCGGCCGCTGCCTCCCCTCTCGCACAAACTGCGCTCACAGGCGGCGAGCGGGCTCCCGCCGCGCCACTCGCCGGTGCCCAGCAAGCCCTTCCCCACCCCAACGTAGCGCAGGGACTTGTAAAATAATAATTTATTTTTTTGGAAAATGTACAGGTTTGACCAGCAGTTCGGATCTGTGTATTATACAGTGAGGCAGGCTACAGTTTGGAGCGCAACAGACACAGCCTGGAATAAGGATTTAGGTCTTACAGAGGAAACAGCAACACCAGAAATAAAGGAAAGAATAAGTTTTATTTTTCTTGTGTTTTGTTTGGTTTTTTTTTAAGTGAATGGGGTCTTGTTTATGCTTTAAGTAGTACTGAGCAGAAAAATCCAAATGACAGATTTTTCCAAGTGGTAAAAAGACACAGGAACAGCCTATTTTAATGTGATATAAAATACTACAGTCCCATTTTTTCCACTTCCAGATTCTTGACGTTAGCGATCAAAGGCTCTGTCAAAACTTCGTTTCTGGCCTCTGCTTCGGAATCTGTTTCTACCAGAGCCACCACGCCGCCCACTCCTGGAGCTTGAGAAGCTTCGGCCATTTCCTCCACCTCCTCCTCGCAGTGATTCAACTAACTCAGGTAACTCAGTCGCCACGCACAAACGCCACTGTTTTGAATCTTCCCATTTTGACTATTGAAATAAAGTCAGACATAGCAAGTTAAACTCTAGGAACGCAAAGACAGGGTATTTCATCCTTCCTAAATCTGCTCAACTGAATAAGCAAGGTTGTGAGCTAATACAGAAGATTCAAGCTTCTAACTAAAGTGGTCAATACTGGTTTCAAAATTTTCAGCATAAGAGCTACAGCTGACTGAGTGCACCTCAGATACTACAGAACAGAATGGAAAGCCACCAGAGAGCTCTACAGAGCAGCCTCATCAGTAAATTTTCTCACCTTTCATGTATTAAAAATACCACTATAATTGTTACTGATCACAAATCCACACCCTCTCTTCAACGCCCCTCTAATCCAGAGCCAAACATTGTTTCAGGAGTAGATGAATGCCAGGGCATGAGGGTATGGAGACGGGCCAAGGGAGAAACAGCTGAAGGAAAGATTGGAAGTCAAGGGAATTTTGGCATGCGAATACCAATTCTGTGAAGCAAAAACCTGGAATTCACTTTTCTGTGGAGAGAATTCTGGGTGAAAAGAATAGGGGTGGGGAATGGAAAAAAGGGGATTTTATAGTGTAACGAAACTTGTTGCCTACAAAGATTAATCCAGCAGCAGTAACATGGGGTGGATTGTTCACACCACCACTCTCCTCAGCGCAGAAGTCTCACGCTCCAGATTTCTAGAGACAGGGGAGGACTTTCGGAAAGGAACACTGTATGCTTGTTCTGTTCTTCAGTTCCTTCAAAGCCATCCCTTTTGCCACTAGGAAAGGCAGGATACAGGCTACGTATCGTTTCCTGCCTAACCCAGTCCAGCCAGTTTCATTTAGTCTGCTGTAACCAGAAAATTCAATGAACGTACCTCTGTTTCCTTTTGGTATGCTGCAGGAATATCAAAGCACACACCCTGAAAAGAAAGAGTAACTCTAATGGATACAAGTCGAACCTTTCAATTGACTGCAACTAAAATAAAAAAAAAAAGAGCCTACAAATCTATGTACAGTTTTACATTTCATAGTGTTTTTTTAACAGATTTAAGATACTTCAAAGTCTTTGAACATTGAGAGAGTTGCATCAGTATTTCTGAAAACACCAATACCTGCACTTCCGTAATGTTTTCCTCAGATATAACCATTTCTTCCTTCCCCTGCATAGCTAGTACTTCCAATTCACATTTTCTTGCTCTTTAACAATAAGCTTATCAACCCTCCCCACCCTAAACTGTGCTCTATTGGTTTCTGCATTACTCATTTTGTAAATTCTTTCAAATCAGAAGTTTTAATCTATATTAAGAAATGTATACAACCAGTAAACTGAATATTTAGGTTCAGACTAAAAATCTGAAGTTAAACTACTTGAACGATTACATACAATACATGATTCACTCATAAAATGCTATTCTTTGTCTGAACAAGCAATCTGGATACAGAGAATTACAAATCTGATGTAGGAAAAAACATCCATAGATAGCGTTCTACACATCAAATACAGAACAATGTTGTGAATAAAGAGACAAAAGCAAGGACAATAAAACAAATCTTACCAATTAATGCAGTATCAACTATCATGCGTGAAGTACGCATTAAGAAAAAATGTCAGAGATGGAAACAGTAAAAATAATTCACTGACATAAAGAAGTGTCCTCAAGTCAAATTTAAAATCAGAAATGTCTGGCCAAGAAACCTTGCAAATTGCATGTGAAATTCACACAGCAAGACACACAGGTTAACTTTTACACAAAGACAGAATGTAGAAGAGAACACACACAGCACCTTAGACAAGAATTTTTCTTATTAAAAAAGTTTTTAAACTTGTTCAGGTATAGGCTGTCCCTTGTTTTAGGCTTTCCAGTTTACCACTTCTGGGTATCCTCAGTATTGGCATACAGATGTGCTGTGATTTCGATGATTTGCTAAACTAGGTGCCATCAACACCTGCCATTTTGACCTCTCTCTCCTTTCGGTACTTCCAAAAGGCACCCGTTCCACCCGCACTCATACCAATCTTAATGCTTCTATTACAAATTCTACATAAAAGCTCATTCAACATCTGCCTCTGAAGAGTTCTCTCAACTCATCCTCAAACAGTTCTGGGGTCTTTTTAGTTTGTGGATTGTTCTCCACATCCCACACCACCTTAAACCACACAAAAACAGGGAAACACAAACTGAATCATTCTCTGTAACAACACTTGGTATGTGGTGTCTGTGATGGAAACTTCAACATGGATCTGACTGAAGTATGCATGGAAATGCAGGTGTGTGAAAGCACTGGAAAAACAACAGCAGACAAAGGGATAAGAGAATGGCATGTGTTGACAGCATGCAAATTAAGTCATTAAGTTCACAGCATCTCTGTTCTGTTTGATTGATCTGGGTATGTTGAGAAACGAAACACACCCAGGAAAACACAAAGATGGAGCAAATCAGCAATAATGCCTAAAACATCACAAAAGCAGGACACAAGCATTCCTTGTCCTATGTGTCACCACAAATAATCCTGGACAGACTATTTGATCGCATATTTTCACGTTTGTGAAAATGCATGTGAATTCTGAGACAAGAGTAGTGAGGGGAACCAGTTTTGTTCAACGTAACTGTGGCTCAGCAAGCATTGAGACAGTTGTTGCAATGCTGTTCAGTACGCAAACTAAAAAGTAACTTTCTGATGTTTCAGTTTCAAGTACCAGAAACACGACAGGCACTGTCAGAACCCACCCTCCTAAGAAATCCTGTTCTATGTTTTGTCATTCAGGCGCGGTTAAGCACATTTCTCACCTTTTACCCGTTCTGCTGTCCCTGCAGCCACGCTATATACTGCGTCACGCTACCTCCTTAGCATGCCAGCAGAGCAGAGCCCTAAGCCTCTGAGATATCCAAGCCCTAATGCCACAGATTGAGGCCCATCCATCTACCAGAGTCATGTCCTTACCAACAGTCTGGAACAGGGGAAAAAAAGACCAAATATCTCCCCTGACAACCACCGAGAAAAGGCTACAACCAGAAGAGCTCAGCAGCAAAGATACAAAAAAAGCTTACCATTTTTCCCTTGAGGAAACACATTCTGTTCACCTTCCTGTCAACATCATCACCCAACAGCTCTCGTAGTCTTCGCCAAGCATAGCTCATATTGTTTATTTCTTCAGAGCAGCGTAGTATCATTGTAACGAAACCCTAAAGAGTAAAAAGTGGGGCATGCTCCGTTCTGTCAGAGGAATAAGCTTCAGCACATTTATCAGACACGAGAAACCTGCTAATTTACAGTTTATAAACTAAGTTTTCAAGTGGATACTCTTACAGAAGAGCAAGTATATTTGTAGCCACTATATTCTTGCTTTTAACTAAACTGATGGTTCCTAGTGGCTTAAGTACAGTTCCCACAAACAAAATCATAAGGAGACAAATAATCTTCCATTTAAGGAACACAGAGGTATGTTGGTTTTTTCCAGGTTTAAGAAAACTGTTAAGCCATACACCCTTACCACATCCGAGTTCAGCAGGGAGCGCTGTTCAATGGAAGTAGCACCTGATATATGGGCTAGAGCTGCAGCCAGAGCATTAATTGGTCCCTTTTCTTGTACTAGCAACCGAGCAGATTCTTTGAAATACTCAATAGCAGTTTGAGGAACAGAATCCAGACACCTAAGTAATCAAGGAAAAAAAAAAAATATATATATATATATATATATAGAGACACACACACACACACACACTAGTATTTACCAGGCTATAAAATACAAGAAAAACAGCAGTCCAGGACTTCAATAGTGATCAGCTCAGAGAGCTCAGCAAGACGGCAACAGGGAATCCAAACAGCCCTTCTGAACTGGGAATATACAACAGGACTTGAGTCACCAAACGCACCTGATAGCATCTTTGCTGGAAGCCTTTATTATATCTGTTGCAGTAGGAACTCCAACACGCTTGAATGTAATGCCCTGAGAATTTAAAAAGCAAAATACAGATGAATGTTGCAGACCATAAATAATTCCGTTCTAAAGAAACAGTATTGGACTCCAATGAAACAAGCATTTAAATGTATCATTTTTCTTCTGCTTTTCACCTTTCAATTTCCAGCTTTTGCTAGTGAAAATTATAAGGTTAGGCTTACAGGGAAATGGGTTTAAAAGCCTTTTATGTACCAGGTCAGTTTAAAAGACCCAGTGACCTTAAACTGAAATAAATAGAGACCATTGCGGCATATTCCAGAGGAAAAAAAAAGTCCTACAAATTCAAAATTATTGACTTTTACTTTGGTTTACTTGGATTCAAGTACAAGTTACACAGCCTTTCTAAACATAAGTCTGAGTTTTATGTGCCAAGATTAAACCATCTCATCCCAACTGAAAATTTAATTGGTGAGAAAACTACCATATGGAACAACGCACACAGTGCAAAAATGGAATAACAGTTCTCAGTAAAGCTATACATATGCAAATCACTGATCAGTTGTTAAGCCGGGGGAACACTAAACTGAAATCCTGCTAGCTTCTTCTCATTTCCACGGGTACAATCTTACTGGCATTTGCTGAGAAAGCACGGGCATGAGAATCTGCAGCACGCTCCCTGCTCCACCGTAACTGACAACATACCCAAACTTTGCAAGGTAACTGAACTTCAGCTGGTGCTTTATAAGTTATATTCTGTAACTGAACTGTTGAAAAAAACATGAAGATTTTACATGCTACCCGAACACATTACATTTGAGTGCTCATAATCAGAAGAAAATTGTATTTTACCGCTTTTTGTTCCACATATCTTAACTGATGTTCTTCCTTTCGCTGATAAAAACAGATACAGATCCCAGTCCGTCCAGCTCGACCTGTGCGTCCAGAACGATGGATATAGGACTCCACATCCTTCAAAAGAAATAGCTTTATGACTTACCTAATTTATTGTAATTTAATCAATTCATTGTATTCACATAACTTAGAAGCTATTACAGCTAAGTCTGAACAATATACAATAACTGCATCAGAGAATTAAGTTAAAAAACATTGTTTCACTTGCATCAAATGAGTAAGCTTTTCCATAACCCTCTAAAAATCACGGTTTGAAAGGCAGAACCATGAGCATAGGTCAACTAAGTCTTGTTTTCGCATCACCACAGAGAATATGAGCAAACATTTTGAGTGTGTATACCTCTAACAATCCCACTCACCCTGCTGCATACCAGCTTGGGCACAGTTATGGAAATATTAATAGTGAATTCACCAAAAAATTATCTTGTCTTTTTTAAACCCTCTTAACTCAGCTAATGTTCTCACTAACATTCTCACTGTTGGGGTCCCCTCCTCATAAATGCCTCTTAGTGAATCATTCTTGCAAGACAAACAGCCTTTCTTCACTTCCCACTGCTTCCAGACTGGCGATCACCTTACGTGGCCTTGAAGGGAGAGGCTTTGAACAGCCTTAAAAGAAGCCACTTTAAGGAGACCATCTCGAAACACACAAGGGACTGACACAGTCTGAAAAAATCCTCTAAGACACTACTTCTATATATCAGGACATTTCTCACCCTTAAATGTAATGTTGATACACGCTGTGTGGTGAATGCTATCAGGTGACAGTATTTACTGCTTGAAAACAAAAACATAATTTATTACAAGACACCAAACAAAACCATTTCCTACCTTTGGTGGTGAACTTTGTACAACCAGGTCAACTTCAGGGATATCTAAACCACGGGCAGCTACGTTGGTGGCAACCAGAACTTTAAATGTACCATTCCTAAAACCTTTCAGTGTGATCTCTCTTTGCTTCTGAGGAATGTCACCATGCAACGACTGGCAATCCTGAAAAACAGTATTATTATAGGACTGTACCAAAATCCAAGACACTGCTCTATTTTATGGCCAGTTTTGGGTACAGTATCTTGGTATTCCATAGATACCGTATGGCAAGATACGGAAGAACTGAATTACTAGAGTTTGTATTTTAGGTGTCTTACAATATTTTCTCAGTACTTCTTATCCACACACCTCAAAGACCTTTAACAAAGGCAGGAAAACAGAATCACAACCTGTGTCTTATCTCCACCTATAATTACTGTCACCTATGGAAAAACCATACACTAACTTGCCATTCACACCATCTATGCAAGGCTTAGCTATTTCAAAATAGTTACCAACAATTTTCTCAGGCCTCCTTAGTACAAATTTAGATATATTTTCCAAAACAGTGTTGCTTTTTAATCCCCCTTAATATATTAATTTTCCCCACTATCAGTTAAAGGATTAAAATATAAGTGGTCCTAACAAAAGCGAACTACAGCTTCAAAGACTTTTTTTTTAATCCAAGCATTCTGAAAGTCCTGTATCACAGCAACAACAAGCATGAAGACTAAACATACAAAAACTGTTTTTTCCCCTCCACATTTCACAGCTTGCCTGTAGACAGCTACAATGTTTTCCACATGTAAACAGAGAATCATTTAAAAAATACTAACACAATGCTAAGGTCAGCACCGCATCCAAAAACTCTTTTTCCAACAGTTTTGGATTAATGTCAGCTGGTAAGCTATATACTCTGTTAGTGGGTATTAATATGCTAAAATAGAAACATCCAAGTAATTTCCTTCTCTTACCTGCCAAGATCAGAGTTCTGCATTGCCTATGCAAGATCTGATATCACTAACACCACCAGTAACACAGGATAAGGCTCTATGCTCAGGTTTAGCTGTTAGTGAGGTTACCTAGGAGCGCAGGAGAAACACTCCTGAACACAGTTGTGGCAGACGAAAAAGCTTCTCCTTTCCCTCAGCACATATTGCTATACTGCTTTCTAGACATAAGTTAACCCATCTCTTCAACGAAAACACTGACAGAAAAAGTAGTTGCTGTGATACCACCACCAAAAAGGAGCACGCAGTGCCAGTCTCACTACACATCGTAAAAATTGCATCACTACATCACAGCTCAGAAACTGTTATTCCAGTACCATGACCTGTTCTCTAAGTCTACCAGTATTTTTTAATCCAAGACAGCCCTCCTTACAGAAAAATTAATTCACAACTGCTTCATTTAATGTCAATGAGAATTCTCACTTTAAGAAAGAAATCCATTACAGCCCAGTATCTGTTAGTGCAGCCTAGTCCTCAAGACTATCATGCTGTAAATTTTCAAACCAGTTTGTTTTGGTTTTTTGTTTCTTTTAGAGGTTCTTTTCGGCAGTTTTGAAACAATCTGACCACCTGCAAAAGCCTGCCTTTTCCACCTTGAAAGTCTCTCCTCAAAACTTACTCAGCATAGGTCTGGTATCAACATAGGGTTGATGCATCTCTGACAGCTTTTGTTACTTAGTACGGATGGTAAGATACCTGTTTGATTGAAGCATTCAGAGCCAGTTCGTTTGCCTCCTTTTTGGTCTCACAAAAGACGATGGTCCTGCCGTGGCTGCCACTGTAGACCTGAATGACATCCCCAATAACGGCAGCTCTCTGAGACCAGTGACACTCTATTGCCAAATGCTATGGAAAAGAATTCCAATGTTTAGCTTATATTAAAAAAAACAAGATTCTTTTTTAATGCTTTTCACGGCATCACATTCAAAACTCTAAAATCTGGAAATACTAAAGAGTTATACAGTTTCCTGATGGGCAAAATACGCTAACTCTTGTTCCTGGAGCATGCAAAATCCATAAGGTTCTTACGTCCACCATGATTAGTCTAACATTAAGTGAAATAATTACAGTAAGAGGGAAAAAAAAGATGACAGTCTACAAATCACTTTTTTAAGCAAGAGAAAAAAAAAAAACAGGAGATGTTATACCATGTCTCTAGAGGACAGTCTGCGGTGCAAGATTTTATCACAGTTCTACCAACTACAGCTTAACGTCAGATAAAGTGAACAAATACACACAGTGTGTTAAAAGCTTTTATCAAGCACAAGCCTAACATTCTTTCAGTCCCACTGATACAATTACAATGTGTCCAACTGATCTGTTATAGTAAGCGCTAAGTAGTACTTAGGCAGAAACAATATCTTATTTTATCAAGTAAAGATAATTAATTTGGGCTTCTAGCACATATGCATTGTACTCCTTGCTATGGTATTTACTGCATAGGAAGCAAAGGCCTAGTGAGGCGAGACACCACTGGAAGTTTGAAAAAACCTCCTGTACATAGAATAGCAGAATTTGACTGTGATGTCTCTGGTGATTTAAAAGAGCCGGGTTGATGTTAATGTGCGCCTTTCACTTTCAACTGATAAATTCAGATACTGCTTTTCTCTGAAAGCCAACAAAACTAACTGATAACTGAATACTCACTCTACCTGAGATGTCTCTAAGGTTACTGGATGCTGTGAGAACAGAGACAGACCCTAAACCTAGAAACAGTTTGAGTAGCTGTAATGTACCTTATGCTCAAAAAATAATTCTCAAAACAACTTTCAACATCACCCTGATAATGTACCTTAGGATGACATGACCATTTGTAGGATAAAGAAAAAGGGAAGAGACCTGAAAATATTCCACATTTGATAGATTACTCACTTCTACTGTTGTAGCAGCCTTTTGAGTTCTTTTCCCAATCAGGTCAATCTGTTCATATCTAGACTTCATGTATTTCTTAGCCACATCATAGACCCAGTGTGGGCAAGTTGCAGAAAACAGTAGCGTCTGGGGATTGTCTTCAGAATCTTAAAACACAGAACACAGTTTCACAAACTTCGTATGTTTCATCTTATGGATGTATACAAGTTGATTATACAAGTTATTAAAAATATGAGGTCAAATATCAGTATATAAAATAAGGAAGGCAATTCTGCTTTTTAAATTTATGCATCCCCAACCTCTGGAGAAAAAATACTCTAGAAAGTCTAAATATTCTCAAGATTAGGAAAAAAGTTACTATGACCAAAAACCCAGTCTATTTTCAAGTGGTGAAAATGGTAAAAAGCTTCTAATTCCTTTTAACTGGAAGAAGTCCAAGTACAACTTCTAGATGGGTGTCAAAGAAAGTGATTTACAGATCTCTAGGTACTGGATTTGTCCTGGTCTCAGCTAGGAAGGAGTTAATTTTCCTCCCAGTAGCTGCCGTGTTTTGGATTTGGTACCAGAAGAATGTTGACATGCTGATGTTTCGGGTTGTTGCTATGAAATAAAGGACTTTTCCCAGTTTCTTATATTCAGTTAATGAGCAGGTATGCAGGAGCTGGGAGGGAGCACAGCCATGCAGATAGCCAAGCTGGCCAGCGGAAATATTCCAGATCATAAATGTCATGCTCAGTTTACGAACAGGGTTGACCAGGGGGCAGGAAGCTCTCTGCTCTTCTCTTTTCCATGAGTTTGAATCCTCTATTGTCTAAGAGTTTCAACTTTTTGGGGAATTTTGCGAATTCGTGATTTCGGGGTTCCACGATCTCTGCTCAGCGACTGACTGCAAATCGGTCATTGGGTGGTGAGCAACCAGGAAAAACCAGCCAAAATCAGGACAGGATTTTAAGCTTTGCAAAGGTGCTATGAATGATTCCTACTTTCGCAACACTTCCTCATGTACTGCATTGACAGTATGATTCCTACAATACATAGTACTCAGTCACTTCTAAACAAAGCCACCTCGCAACTTTCAGAAAAATATACCCGAATTTCAACAGACTAAATTCCTACTAATATTTCCTACTATTTGTTTAAATATTGAGATTACCCTTCTTGTATGCAACTCGTAAAATGTCTTCCACTTGCTCAGCAAATCCCATGTCCAGCATCTGGTCAACTTCATCAAGTACAACATGTTTCACCTTGGTAAGGTCCAGCTTGCCACTCTGAAGATGGTCTTTGATTCGACCAGGTGTCCCAACCAAAATGTCAATGCCACTTCTCATGAGATCAACTGATAAACAGGAAAGAGCAGAGAGAAGTTAGCAGCAAACTAGGGAGCATTCTCTACATTAGAAACACATGGTAGCTAAGTAATAATGGAACAGCTTCTTAAGCCATTCATAAGTACTCTCCTTACAAACGTAACTGAAAACAAATTATGAACAAGTGGAGACAACTTGGGTGGAAAAAAAACCCCAAAACTGGGAAGGTAGAAATTCTACTGCTCTTCCTGAAGGAAAAAAGATTTCCCATCTCCCTTCCCTCTCCCTTAAATAAAGTGGCAAACAAACAGCTTAACATACTTTGGAAACAGTTAGCTCTTCCCATATTGTCTACCTTAATTGGAAATTTGAAAAAAAAACCTTTGACTACCCAAATTACTGAAATCACCTCCTTCCTGAAGTTCTGCATGAAAATAAAAAATTAATACCTGATGTTTCAAGATATATTACGACGAAAGCTTATTCTCATTCCTGCTCATTTGCCTTGTTTACAACCATCAAGACAAACCCTCTAGATATCCCCTATCACACAAAAAACCCACACCCACTCACAGCTCAAGACTAAACATTTTTTAAAGAAAATATAAATGTTTACAAGAACCTAAATGCAAATGCTCTGTACACAGACAGTACAATCTCTTTCACTTTAAATTAAAGTACACAAGTAGACAGGGAACACCGAGAATATAATTGAAAGCTATGGTTATTTCTCACCACAAGAAGACACACACTGAGCTACTGAATTCCCCATGAATACTCTCCAGTTCTTGAGTCAGAAGTGGGTGTTTGGAAAGACCCAACCGCATTTCTTAAATACGCCAGTCAATCAAGATTTCAATTATTAGTGATAAGTGTCACTTACTTTGTCCATTATATGGAGTTCCTCCATAGAAACAAGCTACTGTTAGCTTTCTTGTGATGTCCTTGAAATCTTTGGCAACCTGGTTTGCCAGCTCTCTTGTTGGACAAAGAACTAGTACCTAGACAGAAGAAAGACAAACAGATGTTTTCTCAGCATGGCTTCTACCAGAAACCATAACACTTCTAATCACTAGTTTAGGTCTGACTATTTACATAACTAAAAAAAAAAAAAAAAAAAAATCTGGTTTAAATTGTTGTCTAAGCAAATATTAGAGAAATACACTGTGTAAGTCTCTCCTAACTTCATTAATCTCCTTCAGCACATACTAACTTAGGACAGGCTAACTTCTTTTTAAATGAGATAGACAGGAGGTACTTAAATCTTATTTAACTCTAGCTCTTGAACAGTTCATCTACAAGTTTTCTTCTCCATGCACATATGCTGTTTGAGTACACGACTGCAGGATTTTGGTAATGAAAGGTTTTTTTACATATGCTCGCTAATACTTCACAGTCCCGCAAGAAGGTGTAAGAAAGAGCTATCAGCTGTCTCAGCTTCCCTGTGACTCAGGGAAACATATGTTCAGTCTGCAAAGCTGGTGTTCAGCAGGGTTCTGGAGCCTGTGCTGATATCCCCGCTGAAGCAACCAAGTAACCATCCTCTCTTCCAAAATAAAAGCGTCACCACAGGTGATGGACAAGCTACTAGCTAGGAGTTTTAACTAACTAAGTTTTAACACGTGACTGCAGTACTGCTCTCAAAGCTGTTATCAGTGGTTTGACAACAGGAACCTTAAAATCATAGAATCATAGAATGGTAAGGGTTAGAAGGGACCTTAAAGATCATCTG
>Ga0181612_123688_pt1 | contig 12300 bp, 3 predicted proteins | sample HoacroProtozoa21_FD_119630 | JGI IMG/M metagenome (GOLD analysis project Ga0181612, IMG submission 119630) | Hoatzin crop microbial communities from Cojedes, Venezuel. Combined Assembly of Gp0051906, Gp0051904, Gp0051908 | reverse complement strand
CTCTCTGGACAACCTGTGCTAGTATTTCACCATCCACATTGTACAAAATTTCTTCCTTCTATCTAGTCTAAATCTATCCACTTTTAGTTCGTCCTGTCGCAACAGAGCCTGCTAAAAAGCCTGTCCCCATCTTTCTTATAAGCCCTCTTTAAATACTGGAAGGCCACAAGAAGGTCTCTTCGCAGCCTTCTCTACTCTAGGCTGAACAATCCCAACTCTCTCAGCCTTTCTTCATAGGATAGGTGTTCCAATGCAGCCTTAATGCAGGAATTAGATTTTTTTTTTTTTTATATGAATTCTCTATTTTCTGCTAGATGTTTTAATGTGGTAGGTCCAGACTGCCTGCCTTACAGGAAACAAAGGCTTTTTGATTCTTTTCATTGATATTTGGCATGCTCTTCGAATTATTGTACACTTTAAAAAAAGATGTATTTTGTACACTTAAAAAACCCCACACTGATTAGCATGTATTTGATTATCAGGTATTTTTGAAAGTGATGATATCACTGTTATTGTGTCTGAAATGGAAAAAGCAAACACCTACTCCCAAAAGGTATGAATTATATATATCTTTTTAACTTATGTGTTTCTTCAGAAAAAAATTAAACAGTGTTTGTTCAGCTGACAATGCAGAAGACTGGACAAAATGAAAATCCTTGTAAGATGGGAAAGAATGCTCTAGAGCATGAGAATAGTCACCGCAGAGTAAATATGGACCAGAAAGCAGTTGTACAATGGCACTGCAGTGATTGATGTTGGAGTGGCCATGATTCCTGGTCAAATACAAGGAGTTTACAACTGAAATGATTCTCCTTTATGTTGCCAATCCTACAATGAATTCCTCTCAAGTAGAACTAATTATTTATTATATATATATAAAAATAAATATATTTAGAAGTTAGGTATATTAGATAACAAATATATAATATTATGTTCCTATAATTCACAGTGGAGGGAGGGGTTGTCATCGTCACAATACCTTTGTTCAACTGTAAAACAATTTTCTGGAGTGCTTGAAAGGTGTAGAACTAGACCATATCTCTATATGCCACACATGTGACGTTTTCCAAAGATACCTAACAGTGACTGATGCAGTATAGCCAGCCTGGCAGTACAATTGTTGTTTCTTACAGAAGTACGATTACAAAGATATATGCAGTGAGATGTACGTCCAGAGGTCTGAGCGCCTTGTTGCATGCAAGTCTGGGTCACAAAAGAGTTGATGGATATTCAATGGGATCTTAAAATATTTTGTTATCATTTAATAGTTGCATATACTTCGTTCATCATCTTCCAGTTTGTTCCGGTCTTGGTGTGCATATTGTTGCCTTTTCTTTTAAAACGTTTGCTGAGAGCAGGGAGGATTTCCCACCTGTGTGTTTGAGCAAGCACAGCACAAAGGGGTTTCTATTCAGTTAGAGGTGTTAAGCATTACCAGATTAATAAACCCGGTATTGATTTTGTTTATTATTAAAGTAATGAATACAGATTGCCTGTCTTTGAGATGTCATTTACTTAAATTTCACTTATGAATTACTGAACGATATGAACTTCCATTTCAGTGTGCATTCCTAGTGGAATCCTTAAAGCAACGTTCCATAAATCAGTCTGTTAATCCATTTATACCAGAAAGAGACTCAAATGTGCTTATGAAGAAAGAGAAAAGAAGGCCACAGAATTCACCGTCTCCTAAACCCACAGCTCTGAGTCTGGCTAGAATGGTTTGAAATGGTCCCATCTTTAATATACTGTGTGTTTTAATTAGAAATCCTACCCAACTATCAGATGCTGCTCTTTGTGAGAGAAGTGCTTAGGCTGAAAATTTGAAGGAATTGAAACAGCACTGTGATAATACTCTGAATTTAGATTTTAATGTGCATTCAAAATGTTGCATAAACAAAAAAGTACATCTTATTAACTCCTGCTAAGTAATTTATTATAATGGAATCACATTGTAGTGTCTAAAATTGCCTAAATAATCGCTCCTCTGACCTTAAAAATTTAGTGTTTGCCGAGTAGCATGTCTTTGGCCACACAGAGAGCCAGCATAAAACAAGAAATAGGATTCAGGATTTATTTTCTGTCCACTGTGCTTATTTCCATGGAGTTACACTACTGAGTCCTTTGGGATTTTGTTAATGTTTTCTGTGTTAATTTTGACTATGTATGGATCTGTTTTGAGTGGGTGTGCTAATCTGTAATATACATAAATGATCCGAGCCAGAGCTTACCACTTTGGTGTATAAATGACTAGATACAGAACTTCTGCTGCAGAGCATGTGCTTAGCTTTTGACCTGGAGTTTTCAGGTCTCATCTTTGAAATGGGAATGGCACTCTTTAAGTGTGGGTGTATTCTTGTTGCAAAGACCTTTGTAGGTAAACTCAAACAGATCTTCCATGCTATTTTATCAAAACCAGTATATTCTCAGCACCTCCTCACAAATGCAAGAGGAAAGTATCGCTCAGAGATATTACTGCAGAGCATACTTTTACAGGGATTAAACTTGTAGAAAACTGATACAGGTTTGTCTATAGATGTTTGGTGATATTTACAGTAGGGCTGTATATTAAATTAGATGTCAATTACTTGAATACTCTGTGCCACAGCAAAAGTCTGATCCTACAACAGAGTTAATCAAGTGTTCGTGTTGTTTAGCAGAGTGCTCAGCCCCTACAGCAACCCTCTAGACCATACCTAAAGGAAAAATTACTGTTATCGGCACTAGGTTTCCAATATTCATTAAAACTGAGGGACTATACTATATACTGTATTCTATAAAACAGTGCCATTACCATAACAGACTGCTCCTTCAAGTTGCAGAAGTGGTCCAAACTCGTCTGTCTGTAAATGTTAGTCTTTAGTTTTATGGTAGCAAATGAAATTGGCAAGATAATTAAAACAGAGCAATTAGAGTTACTTAACCTAGCAAGAAATCACACAGTAACAAGTTGTCACGGCAATCTACTGATCTCTTAGAAGAGCCAGAATAAAACAGATGTTAGAGAATAATGAAGGTTAGTTCCAGTTTTGAATAATGCAGTTATGATCCAACTGAAATACTTCTAAATTTTTTCATTATATGTGCGTATAGTATGTTAAAGACAACGATGGTGCAGAGAGAAATGCTTCCATAAGAGTACTGGCGTGGCGTCCTACTAGTGCCAAAGCAGAAATTCCACCAGGTCTGTATGGATTAGGGCCCTTTTGTCTTCAGTTTATTTGGGTTAAAAGAAAATGTTAAATTAGAGATTTAATTTAAGTTTTAGAGACAAATGCAATTGTGATCTTTGATCGAACTGATAGGAAACATTGCGGTTGTTTTGAAATTACTTTGGTATGAATTTTAGCTGTACTTTATCTAGCTTTCTTGTGAGAGACAGGAACACTGCACAGCTGTACAATTATTTCCAGGTCGTATGATTGAATACCTTTCCTGTATCAGGAAATGCCAAATGTGTATGGTGTAAAGTAGAGCCCCGCTTTGTCCCACGCCTGAAGCCATAATTGGAACCTCACTTCTCTTCGTTTTCAATTCATACTCCATTTTTTTCCAAAGGCTCAACAATTCAGAGATTTTTTATGTTATTAGTTCAATATATGTATTTCTGCTAATACTGTTAGTTCCCATTGTAATTAATACGATATTCCACTTGATTTATTTATGATCCAGTAACGAAAGAAAATTACAACACAAATGTCAGGTTATCTGAAGTGCTGACTCTTACAACTGCTCTTGGTAACCTCTTAAATTGATTCCAGTCACTGTTGGTCCCTTAAAGTCCAATTCCTTTCTCCTCCATTTTTGTAGTTTTCCTGTGTTTTTTCTTTGCATGTTCTCTAACATCTGCAAGTTGTTTTTTTTTTTATTAAATTTGAGTCTTGAAATCTACTGATTTATTGAAATTAGATTACTGATATGTAGCAGTGCTTACAAATCTGCATTCATATATACAAATGAGGTGTTTTGTACAAGTTTATTTGGCTTTCCCAGCAAATACTATGCTTACTCTAAACCCTTAATCTTTTCAAATTATGCCCTGTGACACTTCCTGATGGTAATTTATTAATTTGTAAAGGTTTTCGTTCCATTCTATATAAGTAGCATAAGTAATTCTAGAATATGGATTTTTCTTGATGAGTATCTAAGAAAATAAAGTATTTAGAATTGTGGTAATAGGAAATTATGAACTGAAGAACAAGGGTGCATGTAAGAGTTTTATCTAGTTGAAGTAAGTCAACATCTTTATTTTATTTTATTTGTAGCACAAACAATAAAAGAATGGCCTCAGACTGAGAGTAAAAGAAAGCATAAACCAAGAAAGCAGCTAGAGTTTTCTGTGTCAGTGTTTTATACTGATAAAGGAAGAAATGTGGGTACGTGTTACCAGGATATGATGAGTGAAGCCTTTTTATTATCAGTGTTTTTATTATAAAACTGGTAAGACGTTAAGTCACTGATAATCAGTGTGCTTTAAATAGTAAGTGGAAGTGAGTTTCATTTATCAAATAGTGGTGGGTTTTTTTGGTTTGGTGTTTGGTTTTTTGGAGGGGCATGGGAGTTTGGGTCTTTTTGGCTCTTTTTGGTAAGCCTTTAGATGACATTTAAAGGTCCCTTCCAACCCAGACTGTTCTGTGATTCTATGGCTTTTTGTTTTGTTTTTTTGAGTGTTTTGTTTTGTTGTTGTTTTGAGGGGGAGTTTGTGAATTCGTTTGGCATCTTTTGGTCAAAGATGCTCTAAGGAAAAATGCTGTCATCATGATTTAGGTGATTATAGAAGATTTGGTTTGGAATTTTTTGAAGGTAACAATTTTTTTTAAATGAGTGATATTTAAGTATGTTGATATATATAAACTTTGCATTTTTTTCAAACATGGAATTGCATATGAAATTGTAGTCTGTGGGTTTGGGTTTTCTTTTGTTGTGTGTTGTTTTTTTTAATCAACATTCATGTGTGATTCAAAAAGGCTATGATTTAAACCTAGGGCTCCAAATATTACTTTATTCATTTTCTTAACTAGGTACAGCATACCGCAAGTATCCAAAGATAACGTGCATAAGAAAGTCTGTTCCCTCTGTTACATTGCCAAAAAAAGAGGAAATCTGTTCAAGCAAAGAGGTATTTTGTTCCTTACTAATAAATTGCCATTTTAGAATTACCCATATGAATTAATGCAAATGTGTTGATTGTGATTCTGTACAACATATTTTTACTTAAACTGTTCTAATATTTACTAACAACCAATTTCTCCATTTGTTTTTCTTACAAGTGGCTGACCAAGTACAGTATTAAAAAGCTTAAACTGGAATTGCCCAGACTGATGTTTGGTCCAGGCTGTACTCACCAAAAGAAGACTGTGGAGTCTCTGCACAAGAAAGTATCGGCAAAATACTGTACTATCTTCCCTAGTGTAGAAATCAATGTAAGCTTTTGCAGGTGTCATATACCTACATCATTGAAAGGCTTTGTATTTGTTTAAGACAATGCATGTTGATTGATGTTTGTGGCTTGCTAGTCCACTATTCCCTGTTCTTCATTCTAAATCACCCTTCTATTAGAAAGCTAGAGATGGTCTTTTATTCTCCACAAAAAATATTTAGTATGTTTGAAGTGCAAACTGAATGGGATCTCTAGAATGTATAGCATCTCCTCTGCTCATACAGTGTGAAAAATAATTTTTAAATTTTATGTAAAAAATTTTAAATTTTATGTTAAAAAACATGTGTGAGTCGGAAGTGGGAAAATGTTGGATCTTGATTGCTTAGGTTTTTGTAATGACTGGAGAGCAGTGTAGAAAGTTAAGTCCAGGATATTATTACTCTGTTATATCGATAAAACTGTCAGAAGCAATACAACAGATCCACCTGTCCAGTCAAATGATATAATTTTGTTGGCCAGCACAGCTTGCTGAGAGGAAAACTAGGCTTTCCTAATTCGGGTAAACTAGTTATTTAGTAGCAACAGAGTCATAAAAATTTTCTTACGCTGTTTCGTAGAGGTAAAGACAAAAAACCTAGTCTCCCTGATTTCAATGCAGACATTGCAGATGTAGCAGCTGAGCTCAAATCACCTGAAGTAAGATGCTCTTGTACAAACTGAATTTTTCCAGGGAGTTGTGAAACATCTGCAGTTTCAATCTAAAGAACTGGAAATCTACACTGAACAACTGGAGAAAGTGTTGCAGCGCTATATACGAAGAATACAGTGGCTTCTGTCAGGTATTGGTGTGCATCTGTTTTTCTATAAAGCACAACTTATACATAAAATCTTCTTATCTATGATTTCTAATAGAATACATCTGAACATAAATCTGGACCTCAAATATGAATAAAGGTTATCCTTTTTGTATTTCATTGAAATTGTAAAATTTTAAAAAGTATTTTTATGACAATAAAATAAGATAATTCAGCATCTCTGTAGCTGACAAGCATCTAGCTTGCTGTGAAATAATTAGGGCTGTGATGCAAGTTTTTCATTTTTGTACGTCGTGTTCATAAATACAAGATTCCTGATGTCAGAAGCTTTCTATCAACAGAATATATGCACTAACACATACAAGCAGAATTAGCTTTTCTGTTTCTTTTGCTAAGAATGTGCCCTATTTAGAAGTTCAGGATCACTGCTTGTGAAAAGTATTTTGACCCTCTGTTGCTCATAAAGGTCTTTGTCAGGAAACAGTTTAATTTGTTGCTGGATTGTAAAGTAGGAGCTACAAATGATTTAATGCAAGTTGCTACAAATAGCTAGTAATTAATGCTTGATAGTGCTAGATATGAAATGGCAGAAGACTTTTCTATTGCTAACATCAGAACTAGCTAGTTTCCACACAGGTTAGAATTTATTATGTAGAAATGTGCCCAAAATAACCCTTAAAGACTGAAGATTTTACCTTATGCTCAATAAAATCATATGCTTAATAAAATAAGCCTATGTAATGACACTTAATTAGTTTTAATGTTCTGGCCCAGGAAGCCGAAGATTGTTTGGTACCATTTTAGAAGCAAATGTCTGTGTTTTGATTGATACATCTGGTTCCATGGACTCATATTTGCCACATATCACAAAAGAACTTACCTCCCTTATCTGGGAACAGCTGAGAAAAAATGAAGTCAGGTATGATGAACTACTGATAAAGAGTGAAATCTGCACTATTTATGTAATAAGATTACTTAATAATTACAAATAATACAGTACTGAAACACAATACAAGTAATTATATGTTAGTGCATAATACACGTGACATGAATTGCTTTTTCTGTTCTTTTTAAACAACTTTTAATTTTCAGCTCTAAGATTTGAGCCTCATTTGCTGTAATTTGATGCTGTTTATCCTTTTGGGCTCAGAATTCCCATAGATTTTCTGTTCATGCAGAGTGAGATATGCTTTCTGACTCTTCCAAAGCTGGAGATCTTAATCCAATACTAGGCACTTTGGTTGGGGTTTTTTTGGTTGTTGGCTTTGGGTTTGAGGGTTTTTTTGTTTGTTTTTTATTTATTTCAAAACTGGCTTATCCGAAGTGACTGACCGTATTGGTTGGGGTTAAGTGTTGTGGGCCATCTTTTCCTTAGGTTTAACCTGCTGAGATTTTCAGAAAATACAGAGAGTTGGAGGGAGTGTCTTGTAGAGGCAACTGATGAAATGTGTCATGATGCTGTGCAGTGGGTGTCCAGATTCCACGCTCATGGTAATACATGCATCCTTATGGCTTTACAGGTTAGTAAATTGTGCACCACATCTTGGAGAAGACATCATGTCTCTTGGTGATAAAACACTTCCATCTGACTGATAATATTTTAGAAAAATTATTTGGTCCAACATACAACATTTTTATATGCGAAACACTGAAGAGATCTGGACTAAAGTCACTGTTCCTGTCCTCAGGGCTCATATAATAGGATTCATTGTTCATACTGAGTTTAAGAAAAATGTGAAGTATCAATAGTTGCATAATATTTGTGTTCAAAGAATACTGGAGAGAGAAAATAGCCAGTTCCTCAAAACGATGCTGATGTACAACTGTGGCTGTAATATATTTGCTCTGAGCCAGACAGGGATTTTAAAGAGGCAGTATGTGTTGGAATCACATGGGCATTGAGTACAATTCTTGAACTTCAGTAACAGGTAAAGAAACTTTTCTACTATAAAATTCTCAGTGTAGAAATTAACTAGTAATAATAATTTATAAGAGAGACTGAAAGAACTTGCAATTTAATGAGATTTAAAATTTGAATCAAAAAATAAGTGTTGCCTTAAATGAATGATTCTTGTTCTAGACACCTTTGCAGGATCTTCTTATAAATTTTATGGAATTAATGGTGAATCAAGTCCAGTAGAACTGTAAGACATGTTCATCTTACAAAAATGCCCACTGAGTTAATTACTTCAGCAGTTTTTTGTAATCTAAAAAGGCCAAGTCCTAGTGAGCCTGATTTTCAGATACAAAGCATCTTTAACTCCCACAAAATGTGATATAAATATCTTCTGTCAGCAGTTCTCCAAAACCAGTTAATTTGCTTATTTCAACGAGTCAGTTTTTGGTGATGCCCTCCTTATGAATATGTTGCCTTATGCTACAAATTATCTACTTGTTTATTTTTCAAATTTATATCGTTGGTCTCTTTCATACTTAGTGAAAAGGAAAAGATAGTACTAACTTGATTAATGATGTGGTAAATATAAAGCTATCTTAAATCATTGGAATAGTGTTTTCATTCTTTAGTATATTTATACAAAAAGTTATTATTTAAGCTTATTTTCTCCTTTTCAGAAAGCTCTCAGTTTCCAAGGTATAGAGGCACTGTATGTATTGACTGATGGAAAACCAGACACCAGTTGCAGTCTGATTTTGAAAGAAATTGAAACATTGAGAAAGAAACAAGATATTAAAATCCACACCATTTCTTTTAGCTGCACAGACAGGTATATGATACTTTGCAAGAACAACAAAAAAATCTTCAAAATTACTAGTTTATGTATTGTCAAAAGACTGTGTTATCAAAATGTGCCGTGTGCTCAGTTCACTGAATACCAGGGTTGAGCTAGACATTCATACATGTGGGAACTGGGAAGGATGTTTTGACACAGGTAATTGCCACATGGCCTATGTCTCCCACAGCTTATGTCCTTAAGACAATTGCCTTCATGCACAGAGAGAAGAGATATGCGTCACTAGTCTGCGGCACTGAGATCATTCCTGTAGTTCTGTCACTGGTCTGTCATACACACATCCCTGTAGAGGCATAAAAAGTTAATACAATGACATGGACTGGAATCAGAAGCACTGGGAAAGTGCTAATGCCAGCCATGGTGGGATGTGGGTTAAAGATATATGTCTGGATGTTCCTTTTCAGGGATATTTGCATGGTCCAGAACTGGGGACCATGGGACAATGTAAAAAAAATATGTGCTGCTTTAGATTCTCATTCGTGGCTATGGCTGTGTGACACAGGGAGCAGATAGCCAAACAGGCCACCAGCTCTTCAAGCTTTCTAGATTAGGTGCATGTCCACTCTGCCACCTCAAAATGCAGTAATTGTCCCAGGTCTTCAAGAACTCAGCCTTTGTATTCTTGAATTGAATGCAGCATTGCCTGCCAACTCTGTTGTCCCAGTGGCAGACATGAGGTTAACAACTTTTGGATAATGCCGTTTGGCTTATCCAGTTGCCATGAGAAATTTTTGACCATTTCATAGCACAGATTGACAAGCAGCATTGTTTCCGTTAGGTCCTAGTTGAATCCCGCTGAACTGTGAGGTGGATGTTGCCACAGCGATGGAATAGAGCTGTAAAAAGAGATTAAAAGAAATAAAAGGTTCAGGAAGGTGAACTTGCAACAGAAAATATGGTCATAGGAAAAGCAAAAGATTTCAAAGCAGGAGTGAGGATGGAGGAGGAAAGACTAGCAAGATCTCAAGGAAGTCTTAAAGATGATAGTCATGAGAAAACAGGACACACACAATGGTTGGACCATTCTGTAGAGCTTCAAGGTGTTTTCAGAGCTCTGGATGGTTCAGGAGTCATCTGTGGGCATGTCTGCTAGGTGTACACTGGAGAATGTTGTGGTAGTACAACCACACTAATCACTGATAAAATGTTGAGAGCGTATGTGGACTGGAGTTTCTAGATTAGTCTCCTGCTAAAGGAGTATAGTTTGCACACAACAGAGCTACTGTGAGAGCCAAACCAACACATGGCAGGCAAAAATGATTGGGAGATTTGCTTCAAAACTCCATTACTGCTCCAAATCCAATTACCCAGATCCTACACTGCTATGGTAGTTAGTAGACCTGAAAGCTGAATCCCTCAAAAGGCGACAGTTAGTTTGGATGTCATTTTTCAAGACATTAAGGGGAGAAGTAGTAGATTTCATGTTACATAGTCTGTGGTCATTAGGATTTTGAAAGTCAGGTTTGACAGGAAGAGAGTGTTACTTTGTAAGCTTTTACATATCTTCCTCTCTGGTAAAAAACTTTGAATTATTGGTCATAAGCTGAAAAAGCCAACTTCAGGTATTTATTGAAAGTCTTTTAATGATGAATATTTGGAGTTAATTTATTTGCATATCATTTGGGTAACTGGTCAGTAGGCAATAAGTGTCTGTTAAGGAAATCTGCTAATAAGAGAGAAAGGTGCCACTTCTGGCTACGAGTTACTCTGAAACAAAATCTGCTGCTTCCTTTCAAAGAAACCTCCTAGTTAGTTGTGGAGATTTTAGTGTCCACTTCTAGAATGGAGTCGATACTTGTAACTTACTTGAAATTAATGGATATATGACTATTTTTGACTTTACAATGCTAGTGCTCAGGAGACAGGACTCTATAACAATGTATAAATGGCAGTTAAAGTGTGTTATCTGGTGTAATAGCAATAAGAATACAGTAACTGTACCACTTATCCTAATAGTTCTTGTCAGACAATGGCAAGCAACAGAGGCTTAGGCAAGAGACTAAAATATGGGGCATGCACAATATGTTCATTCCCCTTACGGAGTCTCCCAGCTTTTGGTTTTCTTCCTCTGTGTAAAATATTACTGCCCTTTACCTGCCATCCTGGCTTCTAGATTTCTTGGTTCAGTTTCTTTTTTTTGGTTCTATTGCTGCACTGAACCTCTTGTCCAAAAATGGCCTTTCTTTGGACATTCTGACAGCTAAGCAGTGTATGTTCTTCATTAGCAATTGACAATTAGAAATAATACAGAAGTTTATAATCATGTGCTCAAAACTGTTTGTTTTGATGTAATATTTTCTGAGGAATTCTTAGAAATTTTTTTCAATTGTTGTTGCTTTCAGAGAAATAATTTTCAGAAGTAACTTACTACTTTGTTGTTAACAGAGGAGCTAATGAATTTCTGAAGAAGCTTGCTTCCCAAACAGGAGGGCGCTACCATTGCCGTTTTGGAGATGTGGATGGACAATTAGCAGCACACAGACTGTTGACAGAGGGGCTTGATGATGATGATGTATGTTAAATAGATTGGATTTGCTGGGTTTGGGTTTGTTTCCTTTCAGCTTAGTTCTTCATCAGTAGTCAAACTGCATTTGAAAAGGAAGAATCATGAGAAAAATAAATACAAGACTCATAAGATACTTCACATTGAAACCAACAGGAGAAATCTTAATATTAGGTTTTGCCTCTCTGCTAGGTGCCTTGGTCAGGTGACCAAACCGATGAAAGAGGTATACAATGCAATATAGTTTTTGAAACAGAAGCCCAAAAAACCTTTTGTATATGGACACTGTGATTTTTAAGCTAACTTTAGCCTTTACTGTGCCATCTTACCCTTACCATCTTGTATTTCATTTATGTGATTGCAAAATCCTTACACAGTGTTTAGCATGTTAATGCTCCAGCAGGAGTCCTCAGGGATTGCCACAGTAGAAAAATACATTCATGAACAGAACAATATTCAATCCAGAGTTGCTCTGCTGTCCCCTTGTAAGACCAAGACCTTCTCTCCAAGTAGATAGGAATACAGAGATGTAGAGCTTCGGCTCCGTTAATTAGGTTGGTGAAACTGAAAATAATAAATAGGTGCAGGTTAAAGTAGAATATTTTAATTCTGTTTTCAGGATCCAGTTTTGCCTGCCTTTGAAGGAGATGATTTAAAGAAACTTACTCAAGAAGTAGCAAAAGGTAGAAGTTTCTTAAAGCAGGCAAAATCTTTGAGGTGAGTATTTATCTTTCAATAATTGCTTTTTTATTTCATGAAAGGAAGACAAGGACATCTGACTTCCAGTGTCTGCTACTTTAAAAAGAATTACAGTTTCTTTCCTTGTACTGTCAATTTTAGTGGGTTTTT
>Ga0181612_120567_pt1 | contig 12300 bp, 8 predicted proteins | sample HoacroProtozoa21_FD_119630 | JGI IMG/M metagenome (GOLD analysis project Ga0181612, IMG submission 119630) | Hoatzin crop microbial communities from Cojedes, Venezuel. Combined Assembly of Gp0051906, Gp0051904, Gp0051908 | reverse complement strand
CCCAGAGAGGTGGTAGATGCCCCATCCCTGGAAACATTTGACGTCAGGTTGGACGTGGCTCTGAGCAACCTGATCGAGTTGAAGATGTCCCTGTTCATTGCAGGAGGACTTGGACTAGATTACCTTTGAAGGTCCTTTCCAACCCAAACTGTTCTATGATTATATGATTTTCTTTTGCTGCAAAGTTAATGTGTGAGCTTGATGTGCCCCAATAAGTATCTTGTTGCTGATAATTTGATCACCCATTTTCTTCCTTTGTAAAAAAAGAAGCCTTAAACTGTTGACACAACACTTTTAAACTCAGTGAGGTAAAAGCTAGAATAGCTTACCTGCAAATGAAATGAAATCTTGAAAAGACATTTTTATGAAAAGCGTTTTTCACTAATAAGTAATATATGACCAATATAATGGTTATTCTTGATATAAGAAGGCACACTAAGGAATACTTCATGGCAACAGCATCAGTGTTGCATGCTTTTTCTTTTAGAGGACCACATAATGAAGCAGAAGTGGAGCTTTACTACAAGCCATTCTTGATGTGTTTTTGTCTTGTATCGGGCATTTCTGTGTATGGTTTAATGAGAAAACCCACATTAACTTTCTTGCACCCAATGAAAACTTCAGTTTTTGACACTCTCATTGGTAGCTCTGTGTAGTTTAACCTGTGTTTGTGAGAACATCTACCTTTTTTATTGTAGGAGCATGCTTTGTAAAAAAATCAACGATATGACAGAATACAAAAGGTTGCATACTCAGCCAAAGCAAGGGGTTTAAAAATCTCTTTAGATACACTCTAGGGTAAACAGAAAAGCTGTTTCCTTTCTTCTTCTGTCTCATCCATTCTGAACGTCAAGCAGTTCACAGGAGATCTAACCTATGTACTCCTGAGTGAAATTTTAAATATCCATTTATTTTTGCTCCCAGCCTCAGTTTTTCCATGCAAGTTGGCATGGCTTTAGCTTTATTCACCTAACCTTGCAAAGGAAAATACTTGACATTAAGGGTGGTATATCAGCTTCTGTGTTTTCAGCAAGTCTGACAGTGTAACATCTGCAACTGGTTTCCTTGACACATGCAGAGAAGTCATAACCACAAAGACTGTATCCCAGTGTGGTTTTGAGACAATCATGAGAAAAGATCTTGAAAGCATTTAGTGTGTGATTGAGTTTTGGGTTCTTCAAGAGAGCCTAAACTTTTGCTACTGAGGATTGGAGAATCCTGATGGATTTGGAAATCCCTTGGACGTTCTCTGTCACTCAAGCACTGAATGATAGAAAACTATGTGGACACATAAAAGGAAGCACTTCAAGAGCAGAAGCAGAAAATCAAACAACAACTTTAGTTTTCACTGCATATATTGCAAAAGTAAATTTTATTTTCTTAGTAGTACTTTTTTTGTCACTGGGTTTTCCTTCCACTTTAATGTATACTCTCATCTCCACTTTCCAACCGCAAAACAAAGCTAGTGCTTTTTTCTTATAGTTTCAATCTAGCCTTCACATGTGTTTGAATGTACCCTAGGAGAGGTCACAGTAACTGGTTGGCTTGTGATTCTTAAATAAATATGCAGAGTGGTAATGGAACAAATAGGTAGCATCAGCTCTGTTCCTTAAATTGTGTACAAAATAACTAACCCTTCTCCCACCTCACAAAAATGATACATTGTAAATAAGTAATTTATTATTTATTGAAGGCTGACAGCATTTATGCTGTTGTGTGAACAAGACTTTCTGCTTGTAGTCTTTTGTTGAGTGCAGGTACTGACCACACTAATACACAGAAGGGCTTTTTGCTCACTTCTGGAGTGCAGGAGCACGTTTTTCACTGGAAATGAACAATGGAGTTTAAATGTATGCTGTGGCAAAAGCAGGAAATCTTCATACCCCAAAATATGACCAAAATAATGTGAGTGTGATATGTTTATACAGATGTTCACAGCCAAAGCCTGTTTGTGGGTCCTTCCCAGCCCACTAGGGTAGAGTATTGGAAGGATTTCAGTACCTTCCTTCCAAACTGTATTAAAGGTTTGAAAGTTCTATTTAACTGGAGTGTTATTTATTCACAGATATTTTTATTAACTCCTAGTCTGTAATTAACAGCATTATTGTGAGGATTGAAGGTTTTATGTTGCCTGTGGGAATGTTTAAAGTAGTATTACACTGAATGCAGAACGACATGTTCTAAGGTTACACGTGCGATTATGTATAGCAGATATAATGCTATACTCATTGTCTGTGACATAGAAGAGAGGAACAAAATAAAAAGAGTTCTTAGCTGCATGGTAAAAGTCTTGGACATATGGGAAGAACTATAGTCAGTGAAATAATGTGGGGTCACACATGTTCATAGAACTTCGTGGACACCGAGGTTATAAATTGCTGGCATTTGTCTTAACATAAAATATTCTAACAAATTTTTTTTATTTGTATTTGAGTAAATAATTATTGTGTTATTAAAAAAATAGGGATTGACAGACAAAAGCACAGTGCGATAACTGTGAATTGAGTAAGTCAAAGGACCATATGGAGTACAGTATTAGTTAAGTCATTCATTCAGACCCCATCAGACCCTCTGTTTTAGTAGCTGCTATTTATTTTCTTCACATTATCTCATGTTTTGCAGAAGTCCAGGTGCTATGAGTAAGAGTATCCTTACAAGACATAAATACAAATTTTCTTTTTTTTCTTAGGTCATAAAGTTAACAAGAGAAAAAGAATTTCCTGTTTGTAAAAATTATTTTCTTGGCAAACACAATTGGTTGCTAAAATGTATGCAGAATAAATCTTCTCCTGATTATTCACTCTGAAAGAAACTTGGATGGTGACTCCAAGCTTTACAGATCAATGTAACCACCACATCTCAGACAATTACAGGGGATGATTACTAGAATAGTCACATGGGTTTTTTTTTAATTTGCTGGGGATTTATTCCTCCTTATTTTGGGGGGGATACAAATTTTTTTTAAATCATTGGTGCCTTAATCTTCAGCATCTTCACTGTTGCAATATCTCTCATTCTCACAAAGATCTTACACGTTGAGGAATCTGGAAGAAAAAAATATGAAGAACATGAAAGTATCTTATTCATTCACTCCACTTTACTGCTTTTTCTGCCAGTTTAAGAAAGCTGGAGTCTTACTTTAGAGCTAGTCTTAGAAGTGATGGCGAAAATAAGCCTCTGTAATGTATCAATTTGTGTAATTAGATGGCTGATATTACAGTAACTCTTGGTCTTCCCATCATATTCTGTTCGTGATTCCTGTTTTGACTGCTGTAGTCTCTAGCAAACGTGCACAGAAGAAGAAAATAGCTTTAGTAAAAAGATAACCATGTTTCTGTTCTTTTTTTAACTGCATCTGATTTAAGTTAGAGAGATGGGGCAGCCTGTTTTCTTCCACTTCACTTTTCTTCGGTTTCTATTTCTTTGAAAGGGTTGCTGTGACTGACTTGTAAATAAGTGCTAGGACATTACCGTGGGCAGCACAAGAGAGGCAGACTGACACGGATCTCATGTTTTTCCAGATGAGGATAGGCATTCACTCAGGATCAGTGCTGGCTGGCGTCGTTGGTGTAAGAATGCCACGTTATTGTCTCTTTGGGAACAATGTCACCCTTGCAAGCAAGTTCGAGTCAGGAAGTCACCCACGCCGCATCAATGTCAGTCCAACCACGTACCAGTAAGTCCTCTTAACCTTTTTGTACTGTTTTTACTTCAGCCTGTTCGGAGTTTGATCTTGTAACGTGCTCTGTCCTCAAGACATGAACTGCAACAGAAAGTTGACAGGGCATCAGGACAACTAGAAAGAGGTGTTGCATGGGGCTGTTAGTCTTTCATTTGCTATCAGAACATAAAAAGAAGTCAGGCAGTGGAGGCATGGAAGCAGAACAGGAGGGCCAACCATTCCTACCTAAAATAATGCGTAACAGAAGTGGGAGATGTCTTGCAAAACACCAAAATGTTATGCACTATTACAGCTTTAGGCTAAGGATTTGAGTTCCACCCACTAGACACAGTTCATAGAGAGAAGCACATTCCCATTGGCTCAGAAGAAGGTCTTTAGTTTTGCCACCAAGGCCAAGCTTTCAAAGAGTTTTTATGCCTTGTTGAAAACAAAATTTCTTATGTAGCACTGTAAAGAGACACTTGACAGAAACATTTTCTTAATGTGAGAAAAAAAGATTGAAAATGGCAAAACATTATCCTTAGCTCTTTGAAGAAATTATGCAAATAGAGAGAAGGCTTGATTAAATCTGGTTGGGAGGAACAGCTCCTAAATAAAAGAGGTGTTCCTTATTGTTCGAATTTGACAGCTTGACTATTAGAAATTCTGCTGCTTGGATTACTACTGAAGTACTCACTTTTTTGGCAGGAGATCTCAATCTTACTCTTTTTCCGACATTCTGATTCTGTATCTGAAGTAATTTTCTGAAGTATGCTTTTGCTCACGTTTTGGGACTGTTTGTCTGGGGTAAATCAATGCAATTGCTCAAACAGTGCTGCTTTTCTTTCTTTTTTTGTCTTATGCAGAACTGTGAATCTCAATATTTATTTTTTTCCCATACATATCTATGTAAATTAAAGATTTAAATGAAATTTCTTCATCCAAGAACTGAAGTGTCTGATATGCTAAAATATAAATCAGTCAGAAATTAAAGTTTAAAAGTAATTAAAACTAGTGAATAGTGACATTCATCTGAAGGACCGATTCACTCAAGATCAGATATACAGAATGGAGCAAGTGTAGCTAATTGAACAAGAGGCAGAAAAACTGAATAGACTTTTGATCATAAAGTGCATGGAAGCAAGTTCATACAGTCGTCTGGTAACATGCAAGAGAAGCACAGATCTAACACTGTTGGGTATAGAAAATCTGTTCATTTAAATAAAGAAAATAAAATCAGTAAATACGTAGGAAATTTCTGTTTGGAACCTTATGTCACCTGAAAAGAAATTGTCTTTGGGACCTTCCAGGTACAATGTTCTACTGGCTTTGGTTCTTGGTCTTCCACTGTGGGATGGAAGAAACCCTCTAAGACATTGTTTGAAAAGTGAACATGAGGTTGTTCACCAAGTGTGTTCTGGTTTTGAAAACTTATGCAGTAGCAGGACCTTTGGTGCTAAGTTTACATAAATGGAGGCAAGTGATTCTGGGAAAATGCAACCAAGGCCCTGTGACAGGGACTTGAACTTTTCTTCTACAGGAACAGTTCTCATAAATGGATGTTCTCCAACCTGAGAAGATCTTTGAGATATTCTGAAAGTACAGTCCATACTTTTTCAGAAGAGACATCTTAGTGCTTCAGAAATGTTCTTCAGGGCTACGGTGTTACTCAGGTTCGTGTCCCTGAGAGCAGAAATGGAGAGCTAGACAGTTTCACATTATTTTAAGAAAAATATATTTGGAAATATAGGTAGTGAGTTTTTGTGTGGTCAATGATTCACAGGACTATTTGTGGAGCCAATGATGCACAAAACTGATTTCTTGGCATGCTGAAGCCAGAGTCACTGTCACTGTGCCAGTGCCAGTTCTGATGGTTTTGGTTATGAGAGTGAAATGGCATATTTTCTGTGAGACAACAGATTTGTGGTCGTTGCTGAGAAATCTGATCTAGTTGAAGATGTCCCATCGCAGGGGTGTTGGACTAAATGACCTTGAAAGGTCCCTTCCAACTCAAGATTCTGTCATTCTATGACTATATATTTTCTTTTCATCACATTGCTGGTAAAAAGTCTGTTCTGGAAGCCAGTTTGAGGGCTTGTATATGGAGTTTTCTAGAAATCTATGCTTTTATGCTGCCATTTATCTGACTTCAAGTACATTCTCGCACAGAGATCGCTTCTGTATGTCTGTGTCTCACCTCCACCTGGCTGCCATTGGTCATACCATACAGTAACAAGTCAAATGTGGATAACTGGGAGACCTAGCTAGCATAATGTGAGTCAGATTCTTTCACCCTGTACATCTTCTAGGTTGTATCAAAAAAGGGGCTACAATTTTTTTCCTTTCCTTTAATCCTAGAAATCCAGTAGGAATATGATAATTTGTTTCAGGATGGCCAAACTTTCACCTTATATGTTCATCATGTCTGGGCTTATCTTCCAGAAAGTTACAAGTTTAGGCTGTTGCTTACAAAAAAGGAAGATAGTAGAAAAGTGACTGATGATGCAGTTATGTTACAGCATAAAGTTTCAGAACAAAACACAACAAAATACAGAATTATTGGTGTTTTTCATCTGCGTTACTCTACTGTGTAAAAAATATGCTGCTACGTGCTGAACAAATTTAGTGATCGATGCAGAGAACTTCAAGTAACAGGCTGGACACATGGTTACAGGTAAAAAAAGTAGAAGTGGCAGAAAATATACATTTGAAGGAGAGGCGGTTATCATTGAGGATGAATGGCTAAAAGTAATGATGAAAAGGCTAGGAACTAGTTTATTTTACACGCTTCAGAAATTATATGAGAAAATAAAATGAATGTGCATGGGGCCACTTAGTAAGGCTGTTTCAAACCATACCTTCTGGTGTGGTTGAAAGCATGAGAACAGACATGGAAGAAGTTAAGAAATGACATTGCTGACACAGTGGCCAGGAGAGAATGCAATTATGAAATACTCTATAGGGCAGAATTATTCAGAGTTTCTGATGATGATCTAGGAGGTATGAACATAATATGCTGTTACTATCCAAATGAACAAGTAGTAATCTCATGCATCTGTATATTACTTTTCTTAAATATAATCTGCACGAGTATATAATTTGCCGTGTAAAAATAAAGTGATTCATCGCAAACTGAAGTGTCTTTATAGTTGACCTTACATTCCACCAAATGCTTCTATTTGATCATACTGTGCTGCTGTGTACTGTTAATATTTTTATTATCTAAGAAGCAATGTTTTCCAAAGTAGATAATTCAGCAATCAGTATGAAAATAACAGGATTTTCAAATAATTAAAACTGCTGGCACTTATCATTACGTGTTTGCATCCACCACGCCCCCTGATGAAAATTCTGATACAAATTTTGTGCTTACAGAGCATGCAGATACTGGAAACATGTCTAATACTTACCAGCTTTCATTTTACAGGACAGTTTGTGCATTAGAAAGCGTCATCAGCATTCAAATTATAATCACACTTCAGCAGACCTGTTATTGGTTTCAGACGCTTCGCTGTGAGCCCAAAATATGCCTATGTAAGAATCAGAGTCTGAAATTATAAATATAAGATGTGGTGTTGCCTAGCAGCAGAGAACCTGGGGCGGCCTTGCTCCAGTTACACCTGCCTGGGCAGAGCTCTGCGGTGTGAAATGGCACCTTGTACAAAGGTGGCCTTTGAATCTGTTGGGGATAAGAGCTTGCTTCTGTTCAGAATATCTTGTTCTTTTGACTCACGCAGGTCTTTTGGCTGAAAGATTACGGAGCTGCATTTCATTTGATTTGAATCACTGAGTGTTGTGAAATGGAAGCACTAGAACAGCACTGGTAAAACTTCCAGTGAAACATATGGAAACTGGAGAAGGAGCAGAGGATCCCGGACTGGTCCATGTCTAAACATGTGTCCAGGAAGGAACAGAAGAAGAATAATACATTGTCTGTTCCTTTACTAAACTGGCAAATTCAGCTCAAGGTTTATTTAATTCTTCTACGTTATTCTGAACTGAATAAAATGACTGTATTTTCCATACTCAGGAAGGAAGCACAATAAGATTTATGAGACTCTACTTCGGCACAGAAGAGATACTAAATATTTTTTAATTCTTTGTTTCAGCCTTGAATAATGATGTTTATCAGATATTAATATAATATACCTACATTCATCCTGTTTCCCTAATAGCATTACAATGTAATGCCTTGGGATCTCTAAGCAGTTATCAAAAGCAGGTAAATGTAATTGTTGCTATTTGTCCAGTAACTGCATTTAAGAATAAATTCTCGTTTTCCTCTTCTTTCCATCTCTGGTCTTTTCCAGCACGTATTTCCCTTATGGAGAAGGTGCTTCTGGCATCAAGTGTTGGGTACGGATGCTTTCCATTATCACATGCTGGGCAATACGTCTGGGACCTGAGCCTAGGCAAAGATGAACAGCCTGTATCCCACATCCTTATCTGATTTAGGAGAGAAAGCAACCAAGCGTACCTCCTTATTGAGCTGGGTGAGATCACTGCTGGTGCACCTGCCTAAATTGCCCCTCAGCCTTTAAAAGTGATTAAAAACTACAGGATTTGGATAGGGTTTTAGCAGTTATCTCACAGCGTGTTGCATGGAAGGAGTTTTAGTTAATTAAGAAAGGTGTCTATACATCTCTATTGGGATTTTAAATTAAAACTATGCATTTCTGTAAACTTACAGGTTTTTATTTTCATCAAATTCTTTTTCCTACCAGTTATATCTCTATATATAATGTTTTTCTTATAGGTTACAGCTTTATCTATATCTATATGTATATTTTTCTGTTTCATATGGACAAACAAATGGATTTGCTCTCCAAGAGCCTTTTCAGATTATTTTAAATTTTATTTCTGAGCATCCTTTAAAAAACTGTTTCTTTTTATATTGGTCAATCCATCGTATATGCTTTCATGAGACATATTGGTGGATAGGCAATGTACTTATGAACAGAAAGGGAACACAGCTTATACATGGACACAAAAAAATCATTGTTAGTCCAAATAAAGTATTAAAGTCTAGTCAAAATGGACTGGTTTATTCTTGTTTTTCAGTTCCTGGTGTCATCTGCCTCCATGAGGCTGCACCCCCTTAGTCACTGTGATTTATGATTACGGTCCTGGGGCCTCTGCTCTCCACCCATGCTTGTGCTTCGTGGCACTACATGTTATTCAAGGTTCATAGGTAGTTCACTCTGCACAGAGTAACTCCACTTTAGATCACTATCAAATAGCGAACAGTATATATTACACCACAGGTCCACTCAGATAAAGTGAAGTTAATACATATTTGGGCAATAGTCATCTGTCTGCTAGACAACTGCTAAAACTTCAAAAATCTCAAGCTAGACAAATGCAGACAAGTCCTGAGGCCAGCAATGTTAGATCAATGCAGAGCCTGGGGTCCTTTACTAGCAACAGTGCAATCCCCTTCACTGAGCCGAATTCTTTCATGTCCCAAAAAGAAAGCAGAGACCCAGTATTCTTTCTGCTTAGATGGGTGAGAAATGAAAGTATTAAAGGTCAGTGACAGACACTCACCATGCTGAGCTGCACGTGATATACAATATATTGCATTGAAAAAGCATGGCAGATCCTTTCATAATCTTATTACAATTGACCTGTATGAAGGAAAAACACCAATACATGAACTCCTGTAGTATAAAAAAGAATAATATACAATATGAAGTGAAATAGGTCCAACATAATCAGGTTTTTTTCAGTCTCCTGGTCTTCCTAGCATGTATAGAAACTGAGGGAGAAATTCAAAGCCACTAGAATTTAGGACCAAGTGCACTGATTTTTGGCATTACAATAGCAAGTTCATATCTACGCAGCATATTTTATGAGCAGCCTACCAGTATTTCTAATGAGTGCCATAATTATTTATCATCTAAATTCATATGGAAACAAGTGAGCTGGCATATGTTATCACACGAGATACCCAGCTGGTGAAGTGACCAACACTTGTTGCCACAGAGGAAGGGCTCAGCAATCTGGCAGGACCTTCTCATAACCAATCTGGGAAGCCATTAGTTAAAATTTTCCTAATGGTACCAGTTAATAGGTGGATGTGAACAAAGTTAATTACAGTTTTTACAGCTCCTTAAGAGTTAGGGAAGAATGAACCTTTTCTTTTGTTGATAGCTGAGCCTGTGAAAGGTAACATTTGTGGAAGACTGACCTGACGACCTTGCTTTTCTTGGTGCATATGATATTTAGGAAAGCAGTGCATATTCTTAGTTATTGTAGTGCATTTTATTTTCTTTAGAAATATTGTTCAAATTTGGTCTATATAAAATAATTTTCCTAAAAGAGATTTACGCTGAAGTTCAGTTTTGAGTGGGTGCCTTTTTTTACTCTGAGTCAGCAAATTGCCAAATCCTATCATAACATGACTTTTATTTAGGGTATGTGGAAATTCATTATACAGAGGTTAAAATGTATATATATGCAAAAAAAAGCTGAATAAATATTTGGCTGTTGTTAATACCTTACTTGAATATTACATTCCTGTTACATAGTTTATTGAAGCAGCAAATCCTATGACTAGTTTCATATCTAATTAGATATGAGCAGGTGTTTCAAGGTTATTACATAATACATCTTTTATATATATATATATATCAGTTTATGGCACTTATCTCAGGAACTGTAATGTAAGCTATATCCACTGTACCTTTTATGAAGGACCTGAGGAAGACAGAGGGGGCAAACTGTGAAGGCGAGTGGAGGCCCTGTACTTTGTTCTGGGGAGGCTGATACTCCTGAACTGCTCCTGCGTTCAGGGGACAGCAAGTGGCAAGCTTGGAAAGCGGAGGAGGAACCTGCCTGAGGATGGGCTGCATCACCACTGGGATTGCTTGCTTGCTCCTTGCTGTCTGTTGACTCTGGAAGGATTTGGCCTGACTGCATGGCCTGAAGGTGGCTTTGAAGACAAGCCTGGTATAAAGGGGAAGAGACAAGACAGGCCCCTGAGCACTACAAATTGCAGTGTGCTGGGCTCCTACAGCTGAACAAACCTGCTGGCATTTGCTGGGATTTGCAAAGTTTGCTGGAATGTGGCAACCTGTGCTAGCCATGTCCAGCACGCACTAGTCACAGCAGCGGGGAGGAGGTTTCAAAGGTTTCCAGGCACTCTATAGGCAATGCTTCCTCTGAAGCCCTCATGGTGGAACTCAAAGTATCAGAGCATGCTGAAGCTGGGTGAGTGCTTCCTCAGCACTGCTGTTTCTCAAAGCAGCTGGAGTTGAGTTAGCACATGTGGTTATCATTTATTCCTTTAGCTGTGGAAATACAGCTCTCAAGGAAGATCGTCTTTTTGATTTCCAGAGGAGCTGCTCTTTCATATTTCCAAAGAGGTTGCTATTCCAGGCTGCTAAGTGACTGCTCCTCTTACCATCTTATTCCTCCCTTTGGATAGATCCTTCAGGTCGTGACTGTATCTGGTTTGGGAAGCAATGGAGCACACTAGCCCACTTGTCACAAAAGAATCATAAAAGATTTGCAGACATCCTTCCTGCTGAGTCTGAGGGCAAGCAGAGGTACTTTTTTTGTATGAGTATTAATTAATCTTCACAGCATCCAGTGATAAGTACAAAGGTCTGATATCTCTGAGAGATGGAGAGATATAGAGGTGAAATTGCTTTCCAGTGGGCATGGAGAGAATAAGAAACACTGTGGAAGGCATGCGCTCAGCAGAGAGAGCCTTGCAGCAAATAATTTTGTAGGAACAAATCTTTATAAGTTCATTTTCTGAATATAGGAACTCAATGATGAAGATGTGACTGTTTCTTGCCAAAATAGTTTGAAATACAATTACCCTACCATTCAATCTGTGCAAAAAAGAGCTACAGCTTTTAAAAGCTTCCTCAAGGTTCCCACTAAGTATGATCCCAAGTTTCATTCACACACACAGACCTCCTAAACTTGAAACATTTCGTTTCCACTAGGAAATAACCAGATTTTTTTTCCATACTGACACCATGCTTTTTTCTTTTTTTTAAATGTGAAGGCACTGAAAGTAAAAAAATAAATGGGGTAATTCTCAGATACCATATCTTTTTGTCTGAAAGCAACAGCGTTTCCACCAGGGAAGGGACAGAACAAGAATTTAAACAGTTCTGGAAGATTTCAGGTTAGGAAGGGAAGCTGTCAAAGTTAATCAGCTACAAATCAGTGTTAAAGAAATTCTTCCTGCCGTGATACATCAATAAAGAAGACAAGCTGAGGGCAGACCTAGTTCCAGGCAATAGGAATGCTTGAGTATCACAGAATCACAGAATCACAGAATGGTAGGGGTTGGAAGGTACCTCTGTGGGTCATCTAGTCCAACCCTCCTGCCGAAGCAGGGTCACCTGCAGTAGGTTGTAGAGGACCTTGTCCAGGCGGGTCTTGAATATCTCCAGAGAAGGAGACTCCACAACCTCCCTGGGCAGCCTGGGCCAGGGCTCCGTCACCCTCAGAGGGAAGAAGTTCTTCCTCGTGTTCAGCTGGGACTTCCCAGGCTTCAGTTTGTGCCCATTGCCCCTTGTCCTGTCACTGGGCACCACTGGAAAGAACTACAGAAAAGGGACTGTGGTGGGAAACGATGGGCAAGCCCTGTCAAAAACTGGCAGCGAGACAGGGCCTGT
>Ga0181612_117472_pt1 | contig 12300 bp, 4 predicted proteins | sample HoacroProtozoa21_FD_119630 | JGI IMG/M metagenome (GOLD analysis project Ga0181612, IMG submission 119630) | Hoatzin crop microbial communities from Cojedes, Venezuel. Combined Assembly of Gp0051906, Gp0051904, Gp0051908 | reverse complement strand
TTTAAGAGTGATTGAAGAATGGACTGTGGTAGCAGTATTACCAGAAGATAAATATCCTCTCACCAACACCGTAAGACATAAGAAACAGCTGAAGAGAACAATCATTCTGCATTCATAGCCACTCAGATATTGACCACTCCTCTACAGTTGCTATATGACTATCAACAAGTAATAGGTGGGTTAAACTGATCTGAGACCCTCATTTGATCCTAGAGACAAACAGCAGTAACCAGCATATCTAGAAGTTGGTTCAGATGTAAAATGGCATTTAAGAGCACAGGCAAAAGCTCAAAGCAGAGGCTTCAAGAATCCCATTTCCACTGATAAATGTGACACACTAATTACTTTCCCTCACTCCCTGTACTTGTTCTTTCTTCATTGGCTGCCTAGCAAGACGGTCATCTCTTCAGGGTAGGGATTCTCTCTCACTGCCAACATGATTAGGAGCTTGTTCTTTTTTAAAGCCTCTAGTTACCATTTTTATTAAAAAAAAAAAAAAAAAAAGTGTAGGTGAAAAACTCCCAGAGTGCTGCAACTTAATGCTTGGACACCTCAAGTCCCAAGGTGCCTTTATTTTTACAAATAAAGTTAGCTTAACTTTAGGATCATAAAGTTAGCACTTTGGGGCGTTATTAGAACTGTCCAAGTCTTCATGTTTTTGAGCAGATTCACACCATGTCTTTTGCCCTACTGCAATTCACAGACCAGATGTTTCCCAGTGTAACTTGCACCTGTAGAGCCCAATACCCCTGCAGCTGTATTTCTCAGCCAGAGAGACAAAGACTGATGGCAACAGAACTGGTCAGAAAAGGACTTGAAAATTCACTGAACAAAACCAGGTAGTCTCACACACGTGAGCAGTGTCACAAGTAAAATGGGGACAAATAAAAACCCAGTCAGGCAACAGTGTAAAAAACAACTTGTGATTTTCATTATACTTTTTTAAATTGTATGAAAGAATTCCTCAGTTAAGGAAACATTTGAGAAGTAAAGCAAATAACAGACCTGCACCAGATCCTAGCCAAAATACGGAAGGTCTACACTTTCCAGTTTTAACTTCTAGCCTAGTGATAAGCGTGTTTGGCTGGAATGTGGAAAGACAGGATTCAACGTCCTGTGCTTTCTCAGAGCCTGGGCTTCTTCTAAAGTCTCTTATCAAAGCTCAGTTACAGAAATACAGCCACACAGCTTGCAACTCATATCTCCTTCATCTAAACGTGCAGGAATGTATCAGGGCAATCTGTCCCTGGACAAGGTCAAACAACAAGAAACTATAAAGTCTCTTTGACCCAGCTGAAAGCATGGAAACCTCACATACCCTTGTTTGGTCCCTCAGGTAGGACCATCACAGAAGAGAGGTGGCAATGCTGGAGTTCAGCCAAAGCCAGGAGTTCCTGCCTCACACAAAGATACTACTACCCTGTTTATCAAGCAGTCTACAAAAGAGGTTATAGACCTACGAGTGCCCCTACCTTAAGTCTCCAGAGTTACTCTCTGTGACAGTGTCAATGTAATTATTCCCATGCAAAACAGAAGAGCTCTAAGAGAAGTGCCAAGAAGAATCTCCAAACCTAGTGGTTCCAGTGGGAAATGAGGGTTCCCTGTCCCCCAGGTAGAGGCATGTTTTGAATTGTATCTCAGATCCAGGCCCTAAAACTGTTACTAAATAATAGGGGGTGCAGGGAGGAAAAAAGGGAAAGGATGGCACATCTTCTGATGACTCTGAGAACAGCAGCTGACCCTTCCCAGTCTCCAGGAGGGCGTCATGACAGTGAGCCTCAGCTGGGGAGACATCCTTGAAATTTAGGTACCACAACAGAGTCCTGCTGCTCATCAAGCCTTCAGAGTTTGATTCAAGACTTACCAAGTCGATATAGATTCACGCTGATTTCAGTGAGCTAATTAAGTCTTGAGTACTCATAAGCTTTACTGTGACCTAATCCCTGTTGGAGCTGTAATGGTACAGATTGATTTGTCATTTGATACTGAAATTGGTCAGACCTCAAGCAATAAACTCTGATCACGTTCTTTTTTTTTTTTTAACAAAAAAAATGTTTCATAAAAACTAACCTTTTGCAGGAACATACAGTTCTATCAAGAATTTTTCTGAAGAAAATAATTTCAATGGCATTTTGACTCTCAAAATATTGGTCAGAATGAAAATTGGGCATTTTTTCATATAATTAAAAACCACTATGAAGCTAAAATAAAAATTAAGATAGTCTGATATATGTACCCACGAAGGACATTACTCATGCTTGTCTAGTTTGTTACCCCTCCCCCCAAAAGTTAGAACATCTTCTCAGAAATAGAAACTCCAGCTCCTTCAAGCTCTGCTCCCAAAAGCTGGTGTAACCCACTGCTGTGTCTGTGCTTCATGTTCTCTTCCCCACCTGGTCCCCAGGGGAGGAGAGTCTGCTGAAATTGCCAAAAAGAAGCTTTTACAGAAGTCACATCTCCTCAAAAGTTGTTCCATTAGCAGTGGAACTGTTGAAACCTGTTTTCCTATGATTTGGTGCCTTGCAGCCAGGTTCTCCTGTGTCTAACAAGGTGCTTGATCTTCCCTCTCAAGGTTTTCCAGTAGCTGGGGTGTTATTCTAGTCTCTATCCATGTTAATTCCTTCCATGCCTAAAAAGGGATGGAGTCAAACTGCCTCCCCTCCCCATCCACTCTCAGGAAACCTGTCAGGACGTAAACTACCATCTCCCTGTCAAACTTGGTTAGAAGAGACCAATAGATTTAGAAGTCATAAGGACAGTGCACAGGCAAATGCATGTGTATACATGCACAAGCATGCCCCCTGTGCTCATAAGCCTGGCTTCCTAAGGAAATGCTACTAAAAAAACCTATGCTTGGGTTATGAACAGCTACAGTTGCAATGTGAATTGTGTCTCCACTCTCTGTCAGTATGCATTAGAGTACTTTTTAATTTCACATTTCCATGGCCTGTCTCAAAAGAAGATCTGTTATTTCTCCTATGATCTTTTCCTTGCTTCTTTATATTTTTACCACTGTGTACTCATACTCTTTTCCTTTTCAGAACAGCTCCAAGAAGACTGCGATATCGGCTTAGATATTCCGCATGAAGCCTCTTTGCAAAAAGCAGTTCATAAGACATGAATTTTAATAATTGTTAGAACAGTACATTTTGTTTTTAACCTGCAGCATAGCCCACTTCATATGCAACTCAGGCAGAAAGCTACAAAAAGTAATTTAGCTATTAAGTGGCACAGTCTACATTGCCAGCAGAAGAGCATCGTCGCTAGAAAACACTATATTTAGTAAGTATGTAGCATAAGGAGTTAACAGAGGTCTTTTTTCCCTTTCACAGAAAGTATTTCTGTAGATTCACTCTGGTATATGCAAAGTAACACATGCTAAAGACTGCTGTGCAAGCACCTCTGGTCTTAAAAAAAAAAAAAGGATGTTTATATAGTAATATTTTGAATTTGCTGCATGTTTTTGCATTGAAAGCCATATTCAAAAGTTTGTACATGCTCTTTCTCCACTGTCTGCTTTTAATTGGCCACCATACCCTCCTCTCCAGCATTGTCTTATTTGTGTTTCTCTGACAGCAGGAGCCTCCAAAAAGTGCCCCTTTTTTGTCTTTCCTTACAGTAATAGTGCTTCATTTTCACAGAGTCTCCAGAAATCCATTATACGCTACTTATTTTCAACACATTCTGTAACACAGAACCTTTGCTCACAAGACAGACTTCTGGAAAAATAATAATCCTGTATAATACATCTAAATCCCTCCTGATCAGTAGTATATTCCCGAATCGTTTCCTTGATTCAGCCAAGTTTCCACTCAGAGGCACAAAATTTGGAGGGGGAAAGTTGAGCCGTCCAGGTGGCACAGGCAGTATTTCACATCATTCCAGCAGCTCAGGAGCTCCTGCTTCTCCTTAATGTCTCGAGTTCAGGGGAGGGACACAGACAGAAGCAGAACTACAATATTCACCAAGCATCAGATCCCCTTACAGCAGACCGGAGCCTCAAATATTTAACGCATCGCAAGGAAAGGCTCAAATACAGCGCACCAAGAAAGAAAATGGTGCTGTTAGCACCAAAGCACACTGTTTTTGTTTGTGTTTGCCAGAGCTTTCAACTGTTTATCAGAATGGCAACAGATGGCACAAGGCAAACGCATGCACTTTTTCACAGTTTCCTACAAAACGAACAGATGTCTTCATTACATGCTACATGACCTCGTTTAACAAAATGTGACAAGAAGCAGAGGTAGAGAAAAATGGAATATCCCTTTCCTAACCTGAACTGCCTCTTGGCACAGATTTTAGTTGTGCCTGAGCATGGGACTGGATGCACAAGAGGGAACTGCGAGAATTTTTCACCTGCATCTAATCCACCACATCCAGCAGGCACGGAGAACAGAAGCAGAAACTTTGAGGTGGTTTCATCTCTACGGAAACATGGCACCTTTCTGGACCGGCCAAGATGAAGACAGGAGATGTTTTCACCATCTCTTAGGAGTGTTTTCAGGTGATGACCATGCCCACCTGGGTGAGGACAGCCGCTCCAGTAGAGCTCATATGATCCTAGGCACTTTTTGGCTCTGCTAAAGAGGACGTTAGTCCCAGTCCACTGTTGCTGGAGCCACAGAGAGCCTTTGCACTGGCCAGGCTTTGCCCGAGCCTGAGCAAGAAGGTTCACCAAACCTAAATGATCTCAAGCTAGAGGTTTCTCTACAGATGAAAGTGAATAGAACTCTATCAACAAAATAAATCTGTTCTGAAAACAAGGCCCATGCTGGGTTAACTACTACCTTTCTCCACTAATCTGAGTGGGTCAACAATGCAAGGAAACTCATGTCTTGCCACATAAGGAAGGACAAGAGAATGGAGGCCTGCTGCATAACGGAGATCAGGGTTTTCATCCTGCATTTTTGCTAACAACTGCCCAGAAATCAGACAGGTTTACATCAAGTCCTCCCTTTAATTTTCAAATCAACTAAAGAAGAAATGGAGAGAAGTGTTCAGGTTTGATGGGTAATGAGCACTTGACATCCACTCAGGTGTTTTGTAGCTAGCCACTGTTCCTAGCACAGACTGGATCAGAGAAAGCTCGAGCAAAATCACAGTTGATCTGAAAATTTTACAACAGGACAATAGATGTTCATATACTTTATTTTGTTTCTGCGGAAGACTACGAAGCTAGCTGTTTCAGACAGCTCTCCCAGTTAGACCGCAGACATAACTTGCTTACCCATCTGTGGACTGTAAGAGCAGGGATGGAGGCAGAAAGGGCTGCAGCAAAGCACAGCTTTGGGCATATTTCTTCCAGCTGGAAGCTTTGAGTTCCTTCAATACAGAACCATACTCCAGCCTCTCAAAGAAACCATCAGATTCTTCGTAATCAAGCCTCCAAGTCTCCAGGCTGTCACAACACAGTGGGAGAACAAACCCAGGGCAAACAGAACAGGCTTTGCAGACACTTCTCTTTTTCCCACAACACACACGGTTAAGATAGAAGACAGACTTAATGCTGTCCCTCTTCCTAGAACTTTTCCAAACAGGCCAACACAGGGGAAACTTTCATATCGTAAGACGCTAGATCTGCTAGCCTGGGGTTTTGTCAGGCACCAGCTGTGCCAGTGAGGCTAAGTCTCTTCCCAACAGTATCAGCCTCTCCTAGTCTTGCTGGATAAACCTCAAAACTGGCCGTCTCTCTCCCTACAGACTGTAAGGTCTGTATAGCTCCTATGAGTGGCTTTATACAGTCAAGGGTAAGATCATACAATACATAAGCAGACTCCCTTACTGGGAGGTGTTATCTGCCAGCCCAAGCGACAGAGGACCAGTATCTTCTCCAGCTGGTACCAGCTCACATCAAAGGTCCTGAGCTATCTGCAAGTTTGCCCATACAGACACATGCTGCTGGCCTGCAGCACTGCGTAGCAGGCTTCATAATGTCATAATCCAACATGAAACACGGCAGAAGACTCTAGAGTTCAGTATGCTGCTAAAACTAGTGATCAGCTGCACATTATTCATCAACACCTATTTGCATCGATGAGGTGTGGGTTAGGCTGATTAACACAGCCCCTGACATAATGGCGTCCTGAAGGTGCACTGTACTACCCTCGCTCATTCACAGACAGGGTTGGTATATGCACAGTGCTTTGTCCTGCCACAAAGATGTATCCTAATGGCTTCTAAGTGCCTTGAGTCCAAGAGCAGCCATCTGCTTATTGCTCCTCATTTTACCCTGTCAGAGGCAAAACTGACTGCAAGTCTCTGTGGGAAAATAGTATCCCCTTCAGTCTGACACGCAGTTTTATGCAATGCAGTCCTCTTCTATGCATCCACGGCTGGCTCTCTGCTTTTGCAGTAGGGGCTCAGGACAATGAAGACTGTTTTTGCTGCTGGTAACATTCTGCCATGTAAAATGAAATTTCTAAAAACCATCTAACATCAGGAACACCATGTAAATCCTTTAGCTTTCAGATAACCTGTGTTCAGCCTAACAAAACTCAGTTCTTAGCTGGTTAGTAAGATGCCAGCCCAATTTCTATGCTGGAATACCATTTCCAGGAGTCAGTCCTACACTGATGGGAGGCCATAGGAGCTTTCTCAAGGATCTCAGCAGACAGAGCCAGGCCCTCTGGTAGCACCAAAAGCAGCAGCAAGAGAATGTCTCTGCAGGATGCCTACTGTGCCCCAAGGAGAGAAGAAACGTCAGAATGTAGCAGAGCAGGAATTACCCCAAGCAGCAAAGAAGAAAACATTTGTCACATTTTTAGGGAGGATATCTTGCCGTGCTTTCAACCATTATAGTACTTTAATGACTGGCTTCTCTCACTGTCTTAGCAGCTCACAGAATTTTCTCGTCCCTTCCCCTCGTCTCCAGTTCCCATACTCGCTTTGAAGATCTCATCTGCAGCTGCTCACAGCAGTATTGTCCATCTGGAAAACAGTGCCCACTAAACCCAAAATTTCTTGTGGAGCTACTGTTCTCACTGCTTCTCACAAGCCTTATGTCCCTCATCAGTTCTCTAGGCCTCTTCCTAGTGGCAACTGGCAGCCCCTCCAGCGATAAGAAATCACATAGGGCCTCATTAGCAATGCAAGGCACTCCACAGCAGGAGCTCTTCGAATCAACTGCTGTGAGGTCCTTAGTATTTATGTCCTGAAAGAAAGTCTAAAAATACGGGCAGCGGTGACACAGAACACTTCCTGCATGTGACTCTAAATCCACAGCAAAATTCTCACCTACTGCACAAAAAGGCAGAAACCTAAATCTATGCCACGGTCTAATGCATTTGTATCTGTTTGTGAGCGCATTTAATGCAAGCCTCAAAACTGTCCTTACTGCACACACCACTGCACAGGATGTTGGAAGTTCAATTATTTCCACAACATCCGAAGACTAAAAGCTACATATAACAGCAGTCTCAGATGTCTAAATTGAGTTGCTAATTTCTGCATGTGCCTAAAACTGTGATTTGGGTGTCCTTTACACCCAGCCCAGAAGTCATTGTGCACTTCCTTATCTTCATTAAAGGTTTTGCTGGAGTCACATTCTTCGTGTTGCCTTCTTCAAAGAGGGCCAAAGGTGTATACAGTCATTGCGGTTCACATGTTTTTCAAGTAAAAGCCTACTGATTAAAATATTCACTCCAGAAGCATCCAGGTTTGAGATTCTCTACAACGTAACAGTACACGTTTAACTACTCACTTTACCCTAAATGAGTCTTCTTTTCTCTAGGCTAGTGTTTTATCCTGGTGGAGCTATCTACACCATACCTATTTTGCCAGAACTCACAAGAATAATAGACAGGACCAACCCACAGCCAGCCAGCACACAAGCTGTGAAAAAGAAGCCCTGCCATCCCTGACATCATTTATACCATCTGCAAAGAGACTGTTTGATGCTTAGATTATACCTCTGCATCACTAGAAGCTGGCTTTGTTGTTTTACAGCAATTCATCTGTACAACTCCACACACTCTAATGGCTCCATTGAAGAAAATATATGTAATCTGGCTTTTGCTTCACCGGCTGGTAGCAGCATTTTCCCAATACACAGGAGGAATTGAAATCTCATTGGTAGAAAAATCAAAAGGCTAAATAGTTTGAACTATCTGGACATATCTTAGAAGGAAGACCACTACACATACCCTCAAGCAAAGTTCCTCCTCCAGAATCCCACCCTAAACTCAAATTCTTCTTCCCCCCAAAATACAATGTCCTATGAATTGTTGTCTGCTATAGAGAATGAGAAGAGAACATTCACGATTTGCTAGAGCTTTGCTCAAAGATCACTGCATAATGAAGAGACTAAATCAGACAGCAGGTCTTCCGTAGACTGAGCACTTGCTTACACACCAGAAAAGGAACTCATAAGACTATGTTTAACACCATCTGGGGGATCCTTCTTCCGTACAATATTACCATCAATAATAACAGAAGCCTAGCTACAGATTGTTGTACTCTGTGACAGCTAAATATATCAGACCTAATTAGATAACACAGGCCAAAAAGTAAAAATCTGCAAGCACAAGGGAATGCTACCACAAGGGCCAGAAAGATGAAAAAAACCCCACAAATTAAGTGTAGGGATAAACCTGAACTGAAATCACCAGTCTTAACACCATAACTGAAACTTAGGAAAGGTCAGCTCTAAATAAGGAGCCTAGTTTGAACTGCACAGCTGGGGCCTCTCCGTGACTCCAACCAGAGCGCTGGCTCCAAACACTCCTAAGAGCTAGAGAGAATGCACTGGGGAATTTACCTCAGCTGGTATATATCAGCCTAGCTCCATTGACTTCAATTAGCATGATGTTAAATCTTCAGTGTTGACTTCAATGGGATTACAGTGATTTACATCAGCTGAGGAGCTAACATTTCACTTTTAGGCAGACTCTTCGGCAGCATCTTCATTAGTGGAAATTCTATGTAAAGAAAAGAAAAAGAGATATACTCTGCTCTTACAACTCCAGCTACCTACTGTAATGGGTGGGTACATGGTAAATGTAACAGACTGGCAGCCAACTATAATTAGCTCCACTTTGCTGCAGTTTAATCTGTGGTTAAAATTACCCTTTTTTTGCTATAAACATGCAGCTAAGAATTGCTGGAGCCACTCCTTTCACTTCCTGCCTCTCCCCCTTATTTAACAGCTCTAAACGCAGGTTTTCATAAAGGCACCAGGTTCTCGCCCTTTCCTGCACACACACAGCTGGCAGTTACTGCTAGCAGCCGGCCTTCCCCCTTCCCAGCTCTCTCTTCTTGTCTGTTTTCCCGAAATCTGTAAACACAAGAATAACTATTGTTTCACTGGATATTACACATGTATCCCAGGTTTGAACACTCCAAGATGCTTAAATTCAGTAAACTGTGAAACATGCAACAAGACACTGTGGTCCTCCCACAGGTTGTATTGCCAGATGTTGTTGGAAAACAACATGCCAGTTCCTCCCAGATTGTAGCTGAGCCACTGCCTGTTAAACATTGAAAATATTATCTGAAACTCCCAAATACAGTCTTTTGAGGAATCCAAAGGAGGCATCCATAACTCCTACTTCTAGGTAGCCAATCTGAGTGCCTTGCTTAGGCTGCTTTACAGTCAGTGGAGACTTCAGAGATGATTTAAGAGCTAAATGAGGAGTTTACCTCTCTGCATGGAATATATAACCTGTCTAGGCTCACGAGCTAGGTACCTTTATTAGCAGCCTATAGATGGTATGAATATTCTCAAAACACCTGTATGTCCCTTTTCTCCCTGCACCCTTTTATCATCTGGTGACATGAATCAGAAAAAGAGAGGAAGTTTGCGTGGTCCAGGCTCCTCTCAAAAAGCTAAGACCTGGAGATTCAGGCAGCTGTTGATCATCAGGTCCTGCTGCCCAATACCAAAGCTGTGTTTTGGGTGGAATTCTGTAAATGCCGGACTTCACATTTCCTGGCCAAACTGCAGTGGTTTCAGGCTGATCTAATATGAAAGTGTTTGAATGTCTCAGTGAAATAGGTTATTTAAAATATTTCTTTCAGCCTTAAACAAAGGATTTCTTTCCAACATTATTTTAAATTTAGATTTTGCTACAATTTACCGCAAGATACCATGGTGAATCACAATGTTCAATGGTTTAATTTAAAAATGAAACATTTAACCTAAGAAGAGTTCTCTTCTGATTCCTTTTTAACCTGAAAGTGCAAGAGACTGAATCTAGTGCTGACTGACAGCACTTCTAGTTTCCTTGAAATTTAATTTTTCAGTAAATAAACATCCCATTCTAGTTTGGGTCTCAGTGAAATGTACACACATACCTGTCCTGAAACATTGTCCTTTAGCTGTGGACAAACATGGCAGGTTTCCTACCAACTTCTGGCCCTCTAAGGACTGCTTCGAAGAGCAAAGTTCCTCTAGGACTAAACAGATGCCCCTTCAGAAGAGGGGTTAGTTTGACACAGAGAATCCCAAAAATCCTATTCCATCATCATTTTGTAGCCTTTTTATATTCTTGAGTGATATAAGTACAAAATAGAAAGTCAGAAGTAACCTGTAGAATAAAAATACCTATTTTACTGGGATTGGCTGTGACTCAGCTACAGAAAAGATGCAATAGTATCTCTTTGCACACACACTTTACAAGCTAGGATGCCTCAGATTCTTCTGTTTCCTCATCTGTCTTCCTGCCCTCAAGGGCCTAATACCCAGCCACTCTTTCTTGGCAAATAACAAGAATCATTCTCTCCATGGTTACAAAGCTCTCCTTTCTGGTAATTAAACAATATTGTCAACTTAATGGAATGTGAAGGATGGATTAAAACTGACTTTGGAAGGAAATAAAAGTGCACACACTATTTAAAAGTTTTTTAAAAGTATTCATATTCCTTTGGGTTAAGTTTATTCCTTCCTTGTGTATATTGTGCAGCAGTTGTCATCTCAAAATATTAGGGTTAAGACACTCACTCCCCAATCTTTGGTCATCATCTCCTACAGAATTACTAAGCTCAAGAAAATGCCTTTTTATATCTAAAATAACTTTTGTCCAGAGTGTTTCCTATGTAGTTTATGGATGGATGAATTTACTGTTCCTAGGAAAATGTCACTGAAATCTCAAAGACACATGGCCCACTTTGGTAGTTATTCTTTCATTGTTACTAGAAATTTATGGATTTCCTCTGTAAGATTCCAGTTTTCAGGACTTTTCTTTCTCCCTTCTTCCTCCCACAGACCTCCCAAACTTTTCTTCTGGTGTTGCATCATGCCACTTCTCAGCCATGGTTTGCAGAACACATTCCAACTCTGGCATGTTTCAAAGCCTCATAATAAAGGAAAAATTTCTGCCCCTTCTTCAAAATTCAGTTTTAACCATACAGCTGAATTCAGCTCTTCTGAAAGTGTTTAGTTTAAGTCAAAATTAAGTGGGACATTTTGGCCTCCTTGCAAAAGACAGTGAGCTGCAAATGACATCAAGTACTAATATTCAGCAGCTGCCTCTGAAAAAAAGAATATGGAATTATTGATAACATTGTCAGAGATCAGGGAAAGAGGAGACACAGATGATGGTCTCAGTTTGTTGAAAATTCCATCACAGGTCAGGATGGGGAAAGCTATGGGTAGCTGCTCTGAAGTGAGACACTAACCTATAGGAGCAGCTTAAAAATCATGCAGATTTTATAAAGTGACATCCTTCTAGTTCCTCTCACTTCTCTATTGAGTAGATAAATACTACTCACATTTCCAGGTTCTGAGAGAGAGAGAGAAAACAGACTCTCAGCTGGTCACATGACTCCAGGAAGCTGGGATTCAAGAAAAAGTACTAACTATCATGAGGGTACTGCCTCACTGAAAGTGCAGCCATGAACAGTTCTGAAAGAGCTGCACTGTAATAGCAAAGAAGCAAAGAGAATAGTTGTGACCTCCGTATCTTCTAACCTAAAAAAGAGTGGAGGAAGCCCCAGAGCTTGATTTCTCCCCTTAAAAATGACCAGATTATACTGACTTGTTATTTAAGGTCTCTTCTTTCTCTCAGTCTTGTATCTCCCTTTTTTTGACTTGTCCTTTCTTAATTTCTGTATTTCTTCCTCCTTCTCAGCGGTCTCTCTCCACATTCAAACATGATGCATTCCCTGCGCCTACCCTCTTCGCTCCCGCTGCCCTCTGTCCCAGCCCAGGGAGCCACAGATGGCTCCCGCTGCCATTGCCAGACCTTTCCAACAACTGTGGCAGAGCCCACGGCTGTACCCTGCCCTTTCTCCCCCTAGAATAAACCCTAATTACCTCCCTTGTTTACTCTGACAGAGAAATAAAGGTTCCTCATCATTAGGTAG
>Ga0181612_152858_pt1 | contig 12301 bp, 6 predicted proteins | sample HoacroProtozoa21_FD_119630 | JGI IMG/M metagenome (GOLD analysis project Ga0181612, IMG submission 119630) | Hoatzin crop microbial communities from Cojedes, Venezuel. Combined Assembly of Gp0051906, Gp0051904, Gp0051908 | reverse complement strand
ATAGGTCCATATCTTTTCTGTGCCAAGGGCTCCACAGCTGGACACAGTACTCCAGGTGGGGTCTCACCAGAGAGGAGTAGAGGGGTAAAGTCACCTCCCTTGACCTTCTGACCAAGCTTCTTTTGATGCAGCCCAGGAGGTGGTTGGTTTTCTGGCCTGTGAGCTCACATTGGTGGCTCATGTCAAGCTTTTCATGCACCAGTAGCCCCAGGGCCTCCTCAGCAGGGCTGCTCTCAGTCCCTTCATCCCTCAGTGTGTATTGATACCAAGGGTTGTCCCAATCCAAGTGCAAGAGCTTGCACTTGGCCTTGTTGAACCTCATGAGGTTCACATGTGCCAACTTCTCAATCTTGTCCAGGTCCCTCTGAATGGCATCTCATCTGTCAGGTGTGTCAATCACACTATATTCCTACTGTTGAAATTTGCTTTGTTTAAAATGTCAAGGCAGTTGGTATAACATTTGCTATGTTAAGTTCTCCGTGAGAATACTGTTCAGGCGAATACTGAGCTCCTGGCTTGACACATGAAGTTCCTCGACTCCAGTGTAAGTAGAGGATGATTTAGAGCTGAGGATTTTTTTGAGGATGTGTAAGTATCTCTACAGAACCACAGAAAATCAAGATCTCATGAAAGATCATCCCACCTTAAGTATTTTAACATTTCTGATAATGAAATGGCTAATCTTTCTGTTTCTGACAAATTACACAAATCTCCAGGATCATAATGTCTGGAGAATTTGGGACTTCATCCCAATAATCTCTGTGTTACCTTACTTTCTACTCTTGACTTGTAAGTGTAATTTTACCTGGTGTTTAAGTGGTTTAAATTTATTTAATCTATAACATGTCTGATATATTTCTCACCCAGTAGTTATAAATTATTATGTGTAAAATTAGTCTACAATAAATTTTACTTCTCTAGTGTTATGTAGTTATTTAAGAAGAAAATATGAGGTAGGAAGAAATCTTGGAAGTTGAAACAAGAAATTTCATTTAAATGGAAAAGAGACTAATTCAATCATCCAGCTGTTGATACAATATTAAACATTTGGATATACTAATTTCAAAAAGGATCTATAGATGTCACCTCAAGACAGTGGTCAAAGAAGCAGCAGTGGAGGACCATGTTCTGAGAGGTGACTAACACCTGAATTTGATATGCAAGCCGAGGGGTTAACCAGAGGTTATGTAATGACCTTTTTTAATTTAGTGAGCTTCATGCCACTGTTTCGTATATGTCAGTTATTATTTCAAAATGAGAAAATGTTTAATATGATACTGCATGTATAGTGCCTAACTCTCTGATGAAGTGAGTGAAAGAGCAGCTCAGTAGCTACTCTGTTGGTAGAGTATCAGGTTCAAAGTTAAATACCCCAAAAATGTTAAGAATCGTATCTGCTGAGTTCTCACTGATAACTGCCAAAGAGATAATTACTGTAGGAAGTAACAACTATGCTAGGACAGATTAGTAAACCACAAGTGATTAGTACATTGTTTAGAATGTTCCACGTTGGTGAATCCAAAGAGAAGATTTAACCAATGTCATGCTATTTCTTAGATACGTAGTGTTAGCTGAAATACCTCCTAAGAGGCGCACAATGAGCATCAGCATCAGACCACACCAGTAAACAGTCTGGAGCTGATGCATGGTATACATTTATTAGGATTTTTGATTTGTGTTATGCTGTACATTGACATTATAGAAGTACATAGCTATGAGAGATTTATTGCCAGAACTTATGAGGCTTGCATTTATTTTTGGGAAAACACTTTAGCACCTGCATTTAATATCAAAGAATGACAGTCTTCGACATACTTCAGTTTTGTTCATGATATATGCACTGAGTTGTTCAACCTCCATGGTACATTTCAGTGCGAATGACAATGAGCGTGGCAAAACTGTTGGGAAATAATGGCAGAATTGTACACTTCAAGCTTTTACATTGCTGACAAACAAAAATCAAGTCCTTATTTGTCTCATACTTCACCTGTTGGAAATATAATGACAACTGACCTAACAAACATTATGGATCAAACCCTTTTAAAACCATCAAGAAATTTTGTTTCCAGTGACAAAATGATTAGGTCTTAAATAATTTTTGTACCAGTGTCACTGAAAATAGCTATGTACGAGAAAGAAGTATTAATAAAAATTAAAACACGTTACTTCAAAATGTGAAAAAACATGTAGGTGATGTAACTGAAATAGTTCAATAATATATATGAACTAGGTACTTATTTCTGCAAATATATTTTTGTTAGCAGATACAAAGACTGTTTTGTGTGATATTACAATGTCTTTTTTTAGATTTCTAACCTCTTTTGCGTGGTTGTGCACAACAAAGTATAACTCATTTATTAAGATTATGTGTATTTATGTCCATCAAAGATTAACTGAACATCTTTTTTGGATACATACCTTTAGCATATTGTAATTTCTGTTTTTCAATTGCACTTAGTTCTTACTCATAAAGTATCTGCTAAAAATCTTACTCAGAGTTACAGTTAAAAAATTATTTATAAAAATTAATTATAAAAATATATGAGCAATGAAGAGACTTTCATTGCTCCCAAAACTGCAATTCAGACTGCTTTTCCATCAATTCTTTACTAGTTTATTAGATATAATAACTTTATTAAATGTGTTATGTTAAACTAATGCTTTATGTGCTTCAGTAATGTACAACAATGTTGCTACCGTGTAAATATAAAGATTCTGACACCAGTACGCTTTCTTTTTTCCTAGAATACTTACTTGAAAGTAGAGGAGTTTAAGGAAGAAGTAAACGAGAGTCATGAATCCCAAGCTTTACACACTGAAAAGCTGTAGAAGACACTGTATAAATACAAACTGTGATCAAATGAATTTTGATGGACTTCTTGGGCTGTGCTCTTCCTGGATTTGTTCACTTGACAGGCACAGTAGTCATGTATGTAGGAATCCATGTCAGAATTTAAACCTAGTTTTTGAAAAGTCATGTGATCAGCCCTTAAGAGGAAATAAAAAAAAATTGAGGAGTATGATTAGAGTGCAGTCAGTGTAACAGGACCTAAGTGTGTGCAGTACGTTAGGTGTAGTATCTAATGATATCTTGCTATCCCACCTATCACTAGCGTTCATATGACCTAAGGGGAACCCACATTTATAGTAAGGGAATAGTGAGATGTAGATTTTGAATACCTCTTGGTATCCTGAAGTATTTTGTTGTCCTAGATTAAATTTAAATGCTTCCTGAGACTTTAGTTTTTCTTGGATCTTCAGGTCTGCTTGGGTACAATCAGATGTTCTGTCCCATCTACCAACTGCTCATGATATTTCTAAAAAACTACCACCAGGAGGAAGTTGAGCAGTACTCTGCTTTTGTATGGTGTAAAGTGTTAACCAGTAGCAGTGCATAACGTTCAGCTATTTCTGTTTTTTTCTTATGTCATCAGTTGGCACGTGTTTGGAGTTTTCTGGTTGTCTTCAGGTTTAGGAAAAAAAAAGACTGCAAGCTTAAATTCTGAGAGGAAAGTGGCAGCTTAGAAAATTTTAATTCCTTGAACTTGTTGTGAAAACAGATGATTTCACTGTCGCTGTTGATGGTAATGTCCAAATGTTTTCAGTAAAGTGGCAGCTTCTACTGTAGGGATCAGAAATAAAGGCACTGTGATAGTGCAGTGATATTGCTTCAAATATTTCTTGTATTTTGTAATGTAGTTTTCTGATTCTTAATGTTAAAAAAAACCCGACAAAGCAAACTCAAACCATGTCATTCTAGTCTTTTTTATTCTTCCCCTTTATTCAAGAAAGAGTGTGGACAAAATAAGAACAGAATTCTTATTGTCTGTTGTTGAATATGTATCTTTTCTACAGATCCTGTCACAAAAGCAGCCATTTCCTAGTACTAGAAGCAGTACTAATACTTTGCTGTTGTTTACAGGCTTTTGTTAGAAACTCTCAAAGCCAGTAAAAAAAATGGTTTTTTTGAACAGCTATCAGAGACCAACACGAAAGGTTCCTCATCGAACAGATGAGAAAGATGGCACATACGGGGAACAACAGCTGTTTCATACAAGTGTCTCTTATCTAGGACATAAAAGTATCAGTATGGAATATCAGTGATTCTGTGAAAGAGCCAGTAACAGCAAATGGGCGCTTTTCTGTATTTCTTTCCTTAGGCCCACAAAAGAAGTGTTTTACCAGTGAGAATAAGAACTCTTAGAACTGTGAAGTCACGTGAAGTCATATGAAAGATAGACTTTGAGTAAACTGGATAGATAGGAATGTGGCAGAGAGGAGCATTATCACAGAATATTTCCAAAATTTAGCTGTGCTCTCGGGGAAGACAGGTCTCTGCAGATACTTGTATTTATTTTTTCACCTTTGAAACTAGATAGTTTTGAAGGTGAATGGCACCCGGCAAATTCTGCCTCCAAGAGATCAGTACTGTTACAATGCTTAGAATGAGCAGGAATTAAAGCAGTTTTTATTACTGTTACAATACTTAGAATGAGCAGGAATTAAAGCAGTTTTTATAACGGTTGTAATATTTTACATGGATGAAATACTTCTTTTCTGAACTTAACTTTCCGTCTGTTCTCTGCGCTTCAAAAAAGCTGCCTAATAACACATATGCAAAAATAATTAGTAAAATAAACAATTCCAACAAAAAAGAAAACAAAAAGCAACCTCATGTGCAGAAAATTGATTTTAAACCTCTTCTTATTTGTACAACAAATAAAGGAATGTGTCTACTGCATAGACATAGTAAAACTAATGATTTTAAGAAAACCTTCTATCTGTGGATTTAAATTATGGTGAGAGTCAGTAAAATGAATCATAGAATCATAGAATGGTAAGGGTTGGAAGGGACCTTAAAGATCATCTGGTTCCACCCCCCCTGCCATAAGCAGGGACATCTTCCACTAGACCAGGTTGCTCAGAGCTCCATGCAACCTGGCCTTGAACACTTCCAGGGAGCATCCACTGTTTCTCTGGGCAACCTGTGCCAGTGTTTCACCACCCTCATGGTGAAGAATTTCTTCTTAATATCTAATCTAAATCTGCCCTCTTTTAGTTTACAGCTGTTCCAGATGTGTTTAATATGTTATTTACTTGTCATGGAGAATGTTTGTATTCCTACAAAAAACTGCAAGATTATGTGTTTTTAAGGAGACTCTATCAGCACAAGCTTTAATTAATGCCATTGTTAAAGCAGTATTAAAGTCCAGGATCTCAAATCTAAACTGTGAGTGTGAAGAGCATTAAAATGCATAATCATCTGGAGTTGGATCATGGGTGATCCAGTGGCTGAATAACAGCCTTTGATGGTTTTTGATGAATCGTGTTGAGAGTTAAATCTTTTTTTACCCAGAAATCAGAGAGCAACTGTACTTTTTGTACTTTGGTGAACCCGGTTGGTTCTTGATGGCTTTTTGTGTTTGTCACTGTGTAGTGGGCCAAAACATCTGCCAAGATCTTGTATTTGAGTATTAGTTTAAAAGTGGGTTTATTACTGGAGGTTTTTATAACCTGGTTTTCTGAGTCACTGTACAACTTGATGGAATAAAAACTAGCTGTGTATAGCTTGTTTGGATTTCTTTTGTAAAGAGTGAGTGTATTTGTGAGCTAATTTATACTTATTAAAATGGTTTGACAGAACTTTACAGTGATTAAATTAAAGTCAGAATTAGGATTCAATAAATAAATGGGTATCTTAAAATTATCAACCTACCAAATTGATAGAACAAGTTATCTAATGAAACTGTGATGTCAACACTAAAATAAACAATTTCTTATTAGTCTTGTCTTCAGTGAAACCAAAGAGCTGACTCCCTTTTGAGCCAAGTCTGTAGCTTGTGCTGTAACCAATAGTGAATAACCTAGCTAGTGAAGAACAAAGTGCAGTAGCCTCTGCTGGATGTGACATGTTTCTGCACTGCTGCCTTTAGTCTATAGCGGTTCCTTTATAGTGGAGAGAAATACTATCTTTTATATCGTGATCTATATCTGATTCATATGAGGAAATGTCTAAAACTGGTCAGATAAATTGCACTTTTGAAGTATGTATTTGTATCCAACAAAAGGAAGCCTACAGAGTCTAGCAATGGTGGATCCTGTAGATACCTATAGTAAGGCAATATGAATCCTATTCTTCAGTGTGTATTTTGATCTTAAACTCTTGCCAAGCTGAATTGCTCTAATAAGTAATTATTGTGCCATTTTTAACATGAAGGGATTAACTGAAGAGGATGCTATAAGAGATCAAAGAAGAGTGGATCTGTGAAGCGATGAGACATCTGGTACAATAAATTTCAAGAGACTCAATACAGTAATGGCAAGAAACTACCTACAGGCTTGCCATTTCCTGAAACAGAGCCTTGGAACAAAGAAGGTCTTAAAACATAAAAACGGTCCTTCAGGAAGACAGGGGAGACTGCTCTGTTGCCTCACAGAGAAGAATATATGGACTTAGATAAAGACCTCTAAAGACCAACTGAAGACTGGTACAAGTAACAGTGAAGATGTAACAGTGCAAATAGACACAACAAGTGTTGTGATACGAACACTGATGCCATTGAAGAAATAATATAAACATCAGTGGATCACTGGGATAGGCTGGTATATGCTTAAGAATTCTAGCACAGGGTTGGAACAATTTAATTACTAACAAGGGCATGTAAAATGTCCTAGCTGCTTGAGAATTGTGAGATGGAAAGTATGTTGCCGGTCTTCAGGAAAGATGCTCTAGGGAGAGAGACCTATGGATCTGTACACCTGACATCTCTTCTGGGCGAATGACTGAACGTTATTGTAAAGGATCAATTTATTGAACATGGGATAAATGTAGTCTACCTGAAAAGGAGTAAGCTTACTTTAAAGAGAAGTCTTACTTTAAGTTCATTTTAGGTGTTTTGAAGGAGTCATGGAATAAGAAGTAAGTTACTGTAGACCAGCTGGATTGTCAGAAGGGCTATTTAAGGAATTTCAGCATCCATTGAGTAAAAGGGAAGGTCTGATATGGATAAATAATTCATGCATAAAGGATTAGCTCTTGCAGTGTGAGCAGCCACCATGGTCTGCAGGTATCTGTTTTGGTATCTTTTAACATATTCATTCATAAAAGCACCAGAAGAGATTTGCCCTGTGAAATGAGAAAGTTTGCTGATAGTACAGTTACTGAATGTAAAAAGGATGAGGGGTGACTGTGGAGAATAGCAGAAGAACCTTACAAAATTGAGTGACTCAGCAATAATATGGCAGGAGAAATTCAGTGCCATCAGATGTGAACTAAGGCATAACAGTTATGATAATAGCTTCACATATTAAGTGATCAGTTCAGTGCATCATTACTATTCAGGAGCAAGGCCTTGAAGTTGAGATAGATACTTCATGGAAACAACAGATCAATGCTTGACAGCAGTCAAAGAAACAAGTAACATATTAGAAAGGATTAGAAAAGGAACAAAGAGCACAACAGTGAATATGATTTATACCACTGCATAAATCCATGGTTTGCCACAGCTTGAAGACTACGTGAGGAGTTCTGGTTGCTTGTTTCAAAAAAGAATATGTAAGAATTGGAAAAAAGTTTCAGAGAAACAACAACATGGATAATCAAAAGTATGGACTGCACCTAGTATTTTAGGTACAGCTGCAGGTACTAGGACTCATCAGCTTAGAAAACAGATGACTAAAAGGGACAGAAAAAGTCTACAGAATCATAAGCAAAAGAGAGTAGATTGCTCACTGCCTTTTCCGTTACAACAAGCGGGGTTTGTTAAATGCAGTGTATGTGGAAACTGGTTTAAAACAAGAGGATGTAGTTCCTCATGCAAAATGTGATAGGTTTCTGGAAGTCTTTGTATCTACATTGTGCAAATTATACATGCACATTGATGCTATGAGTGCGGAAAGTTTATGCGTGCTTCAGTAGAGGTGGAACAAGAACTTGGAGGAGAGATTAATGACTTTACTGCGTAATTCACATCACAATTAGGAAATCCTGTGAACTGAAAATATTTGTGGGCTGGGAAAATGTTATGGGGTAGCATCAGAAATGTGCTATTCTTACTCTTTCCAAGCATACTTTTATGGCTGTTGCTACAGTGCGGATACTCTTCGTCCACCTTGGTCTGATTGAATACTGCTGTTCTTTAAAATTCATAGAGCAAGGCATGCTTTGTTGTGAGGAAGTTTCTCCTGAGTCACTAATCATTCCGTCGTAATTTTCAAGAAGAAGTATGTGTTACAAGTGTTTGGAGAGTTAACTAAACACCACTGTGGAGTTGCAGACCCCTCACCGCAGAGGGTCTTAATTGCTTTAGAGTTGGTTTTGCATCTTTCTGGCTGTTACATGCCAGAAAGGGCTAGGTGTCTTTAATTGTTGACATTAATGATACAATATAGTTGCCAGTTAAGCTGCAGCTTACATAAAAATCAGCTATAGTATCATTTCTTTGCTTTTTATTTTTAGAATTCCTACATTATGATCACCCTTTTGCTTCTTCATCTCTGTGAACTATTTTCTAACTCATATTCTGAAGACGTTCTGTATAATGCAGTTGTCTTTGATTTTTCCAGAAATAGCTCATTAACCATTTAATTGATATCTTGACCTTCCAATTGACTTTCTAATTGATGTTTCCTTTCACTGCACCTGCTCAACAATTCATTTTTATGTGCTTATTGTATTGTAAAGGGTATCTTATCTACAGCTATATATATTTTATTAATACACATGATTCTTGGCATTTTGAATGAACTGCATATTCATTTCTGAATCACTTCTTTTTTTCTCCTTATTCAGTATACTATTCTGAACTAGAACTGGAAAGATTAACATAAATAAAACATGATGTAGTTCTTGGTTTTCCTTTTTTTTGTAGCGCAGTGACAGGCATCACTAGGATACTATGATAATATTGTAATTCTGAATGCAAGTGTTGCAAGCTGTATCAATGTCATCACTATATTTACTATAACAATCTTCTGTCAAACCCTATGCTGATGAGGCTTGTATGCCTTTGAATGTATCTTTTTCCTTACCATGCCCTTAAAGCCTATCTGTTATGCCTGCACTGAGGAGGAACTAAAACTGGGAATGGGGGACCAGCAAGGGCAGATAGTGGTCTGTGAGAGAAGAAGAGTTGGGACATAAGCATCACAGCAGGCTGGAGACAAGGGTGCTGTCCCACAATACCTGAGCCAGGTGATGGGAATAGGTCTGTGATGGTGACTGGGGTCAGCCAGCAGTCTGTGGTAGTGGGGCAAGTCCAAGATCAAGCCAGTCAACATCAAACTCCTAGTGGGGACTTTGATGTGTGACCAGGCACACACAGGGCTGCAAGCTCAGGCAAGGACAGGACAAACCTGTGGGGGCAAGCCTGTGCTTAAAAGCAGCTCCTAAATGAATAGGGGGTATGTGCCTATGAAGGCTCTCTGATGCAGAGCTAGACACCTATGTTACAGCTGGCCCTGAGAACAGGAGCCAAATCCCAAGAGGACTAGGATGCATGCAGGGCTCTGACATTCCTGCCTTTCCTTCGCATTTCTGTTCCTGTTCCTCTTCTGCTCCTACTTTCCCTTCCCCTTTGCTGTCCTCCTTCTTCCCTTGCTCTTTCCCTTTTCTCTTCCGTTACCCTACCCTTATTCTTTCCTCTGAAAGAGTAGGTGTAGAGCAGAGTGGATACACAACTAAAGGCAGTGAGAGTCTGTGGGGACAGGACTGGGTGTGCAGGGCACTGTGCTAGCTTTACAGGAGTGCACATCGATGCAGCAATTTTCAGGTATGGGTTCTACAATCATGTCCCAGGTATCTGAGGAACAGGATGACAGTGAAGGGAAGACTGATCTGCTATATCTCTGAGTCCCACTGAACCCTTTCCAAAAGATTTAATAACATTCATATGTTTGATGATATAACGGTTGTTTCAGTGTCAGAAATGAAATGGTATTGATTGTCACTATACAATTCACTGTATAATTTATCAATATTTATTTCCATTATGTGCAGGTGAAATAAAGAAAAAAAGAAAAGCAAGGAACGGAAAAGTGTAAATGTAAAAAAGAACCAAAGACAATCGTGCAATTTGCGAAAAAACATACATCATAGAAGCCTGCTTTTGCCAAAGACGTATTTTGCAGGACATGCCTGTAAATGTGTCCTCTTTATAACTCCACACTCATTCCTCACAGGAACATTAGACTTCACCAAATTCAGTTGTCACTTACTCTTGAGTGCCTCAGGGTGTATAGTTGTTCAATAAATTTCTAGGCATTGTGACTGAAAAAAGCTATTATGAAAATTTTTCTGTTTTGATATTAGAGTAATATTTTAAGATGCCGTATCTGGTCCGTTGAAAAATTCTCCAAAGCGTGCAGAAATTCATGAAAAATTGCTGCTTTTTTTGTCAAACTTGAAAAATGTTGACAATTTCTTTTAATGATATTACATTCTAGCAGTATCTGTGCTGAAAAAATAAAAACTCATCTTTGATTCTAGGTGTAGGCTGCGTTGATAGATGTCTCAGTCTGTAACATCCAGCTGATTGCATTTATCTCCCATGGATATAAAGGATGACAGTTCTATAATAGTCTTCTAGTAAGTCTGAATTGCAGTTGTTGTTTAAACTTCATTCAGTATTTATATTTCAAGCTGGATGGCAATGTTTTCTTGAGAACTGTGCTCATCTGCTCAACTGTGAATCATTCAGTCCTTTTATACTTTCTGCAAATTTTCACGAAGAATTTAGGCTCAGTATTCTTCTTTGAAATTACAAATAATTTGCCTGGTGATTTGTGACATACTTTTACTACTAGAGGCAAAAGTAATATGATTGTCCTATTAAGATCATGAATTCAAAAAAATAGTCTTGCACTGGCACATTTCAACACTGCAAACTATCAATGTTATTTGTAAGATAAATCCTACATTCTTGTAATAAAATAGTTAGGTGTGAATGACCAGGTAGTATTCTGGCATCTGGTAGTGATTTTGGCTGTGTAGAGTTAAATTTCTTCATAGTAGCTTGTATGGGGCTATGTTTTGGATTTGTGATGGAAACAGTTTTAACACAGGGAATGTTTTTGTTATTGCTGAAAAGTGCTTACCTAGTGTCAAGGACTTTCCTGCTCCTCTGCCTTGCCAGCAGGTAGGTTGGAGGTGCACAAAAATCTGTGAGGGGACACTGCTGGGGCAGCTGACCCTAACTGACCAAAGGGATAGCCCATACCATACGACATTGTGCTCAGCTTTAAAAATGAGGGGATGGATGTTGGTAGGGGCTGCCAATGCTTGAGAACTGGCTGGGCATTGGAAGGTTGGTGGTGAGCAATAATTTTCATTTGCATCACTTGCTTTTTTTGGGTTGTATTTTCCTCTCTCTTTGTTGTGTATGGGTTTTTCTTTGTTCCCCCCTTTTATTTTTAAATTATGAAACTGTCTTTATCTCAACTCACAAGCTTTCTCACATTTACCCTTTTGATTCTTCCCCCATCCAACTGGGGGAGAGCGAGCAAGCAACTGTGTGGTGCTTAGTTACTGGCTGGGGTTAAACCACAACACATCTCTTACAAAGAAATAGGGACCACACCCATACCAAGATTTATATGGTCCTTAATTTTTAGTTAGAGATTCTAAAGAGTTTTGATAGCTTTGAGCAGAGGTGATGAAAGAAAAATATTTCATACATCAACAGTAAGGAAGAGTCGTAACATTTGCACTGTCTTGTTTGGTTACATCCTTTGAATTGCAGTGTACAAATAAGACTGAAATTTTAGAAAAATCAGAAGAAGTCTGCTTTTGGTAATGCAAAATCTTCCTGGAAATAAAACATGAGTTTCAAGCCAAGCTACAAATTTTAAGAATATGTTTACCACAATTGCGACTCAATTCTAGATTCTTTATTTATATGACAAAAGTTTGTTGGTGTTCATGAGATTTTTGAGAATCATTATCCAGAAGAGGCATTTCGTCATCGTTGGAGAAAGAGGATTTGTCATCCTGAATTCTGGTGACAGAATGCACTGTTAGAGGGAAAAATTGTTAAGGGTAAGTGCAAATAGCAAGCATTATTAATAACTTCAAAATATGGGCAGATTTAGTGGTTCAAGACTATAATATTTTTATGAAGTATTTATAGAATTCTGTGGTAAGTGGAGTACTGCCACTCTGCTGATATGCTGACAGATATGCTGTCCGTCTCAAAAAGTTTCAGCAGGACAAAAACCGAAAAGAAAGAACAAGTCTTCAGGAGGACGATCTGGCATTAAGGGTAACAAAAAAGAGGGAAGAAGTACATTTATTTATTTATTTATT
>Ga0181612_127274_pt1 | contig 12301 bp, 8 predicted proteins | sample HoacroProtozoa21_FD_119630 | JGI IMG/M metagenome (GOLD analysis project Ga0181612, IMG submission 119630) | Hoatzin crop microbial communities from Cojedes, Venezuel. Combined Assembly of Gp0051906, Gp0051904, Gp0051908 | reverse complement strand
ATTCATTGCATAGTTGGAGTATCTGAGCCTGATGTTATCTGAGACACACTGAGAACTGTATTAGATACACTTTACAAAGAATCTAGACATTTATCAAACTGAAAGGATGATCTAGAGAATATATTTTTAATTTTAAATTAGACTTTTTAATCGAAGTGGTAGATTGCAGCAGCTACACCAAACCTAAATGTGTGACTTCATTCCTAGTGAGGATGTTCTTTAAACAAATGAGCAAAGTTTCAGGCTAAAAAATGTCCTTACAATTATATCTACCTTCTACAAGTACAAACTAAAAAGGAAACCTTCTTGCAAATGAGAATTTGAAGTATATTCTTTGCATCAAATGATGCTGATTTTTTTCTCTTCTTTCTTTAGTCCTCTGTTTTTTTCTGGCCTTTTAGAGCCCCTCTAGTAAGTGTGTTTATGAAATTACTCATAATGAATGTTTTTGTCTGTAAATGTTTTCCAGTGAGGCAGAGAGAAGATTCTTACTCAATGTTCCCTAGAGAGATGCACATGGTATGGCAAAGTTGCTGCTGACACTGATGCATTTGTGCTATATAAGGTCTATTTGCCCCTTCGGTTTCGCTTCCAGCTATGAAAATAGTAGAAGGTTGGAGGTCGTCTTCACTCTCAGTGATTCCATACGGTTTTACATCACTACAGACTGTGCATTACTGGTTTATGAATTCAGACCTTAAAACCTCATGGGAAGCTGTAATTGTGGAAGTACAAACTCTTGCCATCCTAAATGTCTATAGGCATAAGCACATGTTTAAGTCTAGAAATTGGCTTTGTGACAGGTGTAGCAGCACAAGCAGCGACATAAGCAAGTCAATGTTCACCCTCTCCAGTTTCAACCCAATTCAGTGCCCTTGGAAGTCAACAGACACCTTACAGTAAGCTGGTATAGAGAGAGATACAGAAAAAGCCCAGAAAACTCACGAACTTCACTGTTCCAAAAATGTGGTCCATACGACACTACCTGTTAGTATATTTTCTGTTGGCTGACTATTACATACGTCATGACAGATAAGGGAATTAATTGTTCCACCAGTAGTACAGATGGAGACCCTACACCACCTCACACATAAGTATGCACTGATTCCCAGAACTGGACTGGATCCTTCATCTGCTCTTCTGCTTTTCCCTGAGTTTCTTTTTCTTTATTCTTTCCCCTGTGTGCTCAAGCACTAGTTTGCACACACCAGGAAGAAATTATTGAGCTGTTACTCTGGAATGCCAGGGCTAGAGAACGTGAACTGTATTGTACAGTGTAACTTCCTAGTTTATGCAGCTGCTCTGATGATTAATTAGTTAATGTTATGAAACACTTGGATAATGAAGATATATAGCCATATAAATGCAAGTATTAATTAATTATTATTATATGACAAACAGAGGGCAAACCAGCTAATAGCACCAAAACTCACAGAATCACAGAATGGTAGGGGTTGGAAGGGACCTCTGTGGATCACCTAGTCCAACCCCAACTCTAGCATGTACTTCCAAACGTGGAGCAAAATTCACCAGATAAAACCAAATTTCTGTTTAGTATCTTTGCTAAATCTATTCAAATTAGATAGAACAGTTTTGCAACTGGACCACTGTTTAATAGTGTCTTCCAAATGCTGACTTTAAAAGTGCTATTTTTCTCTGAGCAAAACTTAGCTGATCCAGACAGTTCAACATTTATGACCCTAGTAGTCTCTTTCAAAATCATAAGATTTCTCTGCTATGCTAACAGAGAGAAGGTAAGCTCGTGCTAGGCATCTGCTTCTTGATAATAATTATCACAGTAATTAAGTTTTGCCATAGCTGTTAAAATAAGCACCCAGTTTTGACATTTATAAGAGTGGCATTATGAAAAGCTGAACTCAGAATTATCTCTTTATCATAAGACTAAAACAATTACAGATGTTCTATTGATGTATGCTGTGGTCCTCTTCTCAGCACAATAATTATCTTTTAATGAGCCCACATTAATGTAAATTGGATTCATCAGGAAATAAATTTCACAATGAATGTGAGGCACTCTACAGGTAACCTTTCATGAAAGCAAAGCAAATACTAATCTTGATCATTTGTGGACCAGAGATTTCCCTTCAGGTGGAAGACTAGTAAAAAAATCCAGGTGGATCACATTGTTTCCTTGCATTCCAGGCAACTTCAGTGTTTCACAGAAATAACTTGAATTTGTCACTTCTGTAAAATTTGCCTTTGGTAAAGGATGGATAATAATGCACATTTTATCGTGGTTCCTGTTTCCATCATGCCCTTATTCACCTCAGTGAGTCATTTGTACATGGTACAAATAGGGGGAGTCTCCGTGCCAAAGGCTGCTATGCTTGGGTTATTCCACCTACAGTGTTCTGGGAATGCCTGCCGCCTTGCTGCTTCCGCTCCACCCTGGACCAGCTCTACCAAGATCTTAAACGGGCGGAGTTCTCTAAAAATCAAGCTTCAGTGAATAATAAATATCCTGCCTCATATCCATGAAAAAAAGGAAAATAAAAGAATATTTTTTTTTTAATCTTATGGATATATAAAAATATTATATTACGGATATACCACACTTAATTCTGTTGCTCACAGTCACTTCACAATTTTAAACAAGCCACGGTTAACAAAACTTGATTGAGAAAACCCAAATGTAGGTCACTACCTGGCGACATTCTTCAATCTGTGTTTTCTGTTTTCATTTCAGTGGAGTTGGAAGATCATCAGTTTGTAAACCAGTCAGTTTCCAAGCATTTAAAACTCAGTTTTGAATGATGTCTTGTTGCTCTTAGAAAAACTGATATGGCCAACTGAGAGATATCAAAACTAGTCGTTAAAGGCAAAAAACCACTTTTGTGTTCCTAAAGTTGAATCACTGTTAAAAGAGTGAGCTGGAGAACAAGGAATGCCCACTGATGGTATCCTGCAGTAGCCTGGCTTTTGGCTCAACTGCTGTCTAATGTTGACGACCAAATACATAATGCATCCGCTTTGGAAGAGGCTGGACACGTTTTGCCGTAGATCTTCAACCTAAGACCATAATGAGCAACTAAACATGACTGTAGACAAGAGGGTGTGTCTACTGTGGTTCACTGGGATGGGAGGTGATTCTATCCAATTTTCTAAAACTCTTCTCTATTCTTCACCTTAAAAAAAAACCTACTGAGGGAAAAGACACGATTAAAGGTAAAGCTGGATTTGTAACAGAATACGGGAGGGAAGCAATTCCCTAAGGATTCGGCCTGGGGTAGACGGGCCTTTGCTCAAATCGTGAAATGCTGATGTGCTGATTGTTCCCACAGTCACTATCGAAGGAATGGGAAAGAAAGATGGGGCAGCTTGTCAGAGGAAATTAATCTTATCTTGTCACTATTTGTGTTCTCTTACATCATTGGGCTCAGCATGACACACACAGAGCTAAAATGCAGTCCTGTCACAAGGAGGTGACTATCTCAGGAGCTGAGGCTGTGATGCAGAGGTGTGGAGTCAACATGCCCTAATGTACGCGCGTTAGTTCCCTAATTTGAGACATCAGTAGCACTGTTGCACCTAATATTTAGCCAGAGTCCTGTGTGGGTTCATGCAGCTTATACTAAAAGGCCTGTACGTCAACCAAGGAATTTGGAGAGTACCTGTGTATACAGTCACACCAACGGGCCATAATGCAGACGTACTTCTTGTCTAAGTCAGGAGGCAACAGATGGCTAAAACCAAAGAGAACAAAAGGGAAGAAGGAGACGATCGCAGCCGGTGACAGGTTTACAAGTACACTAGATACATAACTGTCTTCAAGCTTTTTGTGGGCCTTCTTTCTGTGCCAGAAGCAAACAAAAGGTCCATGTATTACTTCAGGTCTATTTTGAGGACTGAAATGTGATTTCATAGGTAACAGGCTCACTTTGGCCTTCCACAGAGAACAATTTTCTCCCACATTAGGATATTTAAAATAATATTCATTCAATTATGGTGACTACATCGGCTATTTTTCCCCCTGAATAAAATGGCTCACTGAAATTCATCAGGATATATGTATTGAAATGCATGCAAATTGCATACATACATTTACGCTCTCACAGATATGGCAGAAGTCTCCATTAAAAAACATTCACTTTCTTACTGCAGCATTTGCCTGCAGATTCTAAATGTCAATATTCTCCCCAGTGAGAAGAGAAAGGAGGTTGAAAGGTTGGTAGTTTTAGAAAGCTAATTGCCATCCCTAAATTGGAGTTACGAACACACCATGCCTTCCGCAGCAGCGACGCACGGGAACACCACAATTTTAGGTCTAGCTGCACAATCCAGAATTTACAGAGGCACGCTTTCTATTACCATGGTCATCATAGGAAATGAATTCATGTTGATGAGAAGGTACATCAGTAGATTAAAAGAATATTCTTAACAATTTATTAATAATAGATCCTTTGAAATAAAATGGAGGAAAATCCCTGTGTAAAACTGACTCCTACAGATCATTCCCTATTTTCATCAAGGACTTGGCCAATAACATCTGAGTGCCCAGCACTAAAAGACAAGTTTTAACTGATTCTTTTTCGTAAGATGTCAGAAATAAGAAATAGCACTCTATCTGAAGCAGCAGTGATCATCAATTTGACTCCATATGGCATTTTTGTTGCACATCAAAAATGGATGTTAGGCAGAAAATCCCTCCCCCACCTTCAACGCTAGGAAAAACTGAACACCAAATTTGCTTTGGCACTGAGACAACAAAGTGGACGGAGCAGTTCTAAGGTCACGCACTAGATGCGCACTGAATGCCACCTGTGCCTCTGTGGACAAAACAAAGCCACAGAAATGCACTAGTTTTTATCCAAAATGGGTGTGCCGTTCCCTTTAACTATAGGCCTTTATCAACACACTTTCACAAGTATATTTAATGGGAATTAATCTTGGGTCTATGATACCTTCTAATATGTCACTTTTGCTTTTTAAGTTTGGCTTCTTGAGTAGACTGCCAATAAACAAGTGATTTTTCCCACCAGTATGTTACCTCTTGAAGACAGTTTTCTATGGCTGAAGGGAGAAGGGATGTGTTGACAGTCACAGATACCAAGACCATATGCTGCCTAATCTCATCTTGAGCACATACTCTGAACCTCATGAAATCTCTGTGATATTTAAACGTATCTACACTCCACAATTCCAGATCCATCAGATCTCTTGCTCCATCTTCTTGCTCCACACATATGTCCACTTTCCTAAGTGTTCTACAGCTTTAGATCCTGTGGGGTAGGCATTTCTGACAGTTTGCTTAGTGGTTTCAGTGGACTTACTGAGGTTTTCCTAACTCTGGCTGAGATCAGGGGTTTCATTTATCTTCTGCAACATTACACAAAACAATTCTAATAAGTTGTATCTTGTCTTACCAAAGTCATTGGGCATTCAGACAAGAATCTGAGCTGAAAAGATGCTGAATAGAAAACACTACTAATACAAGCTCTCTGGTGTAAAAGACCTCTTTTCTTTTCTTCTTGAAAGAAGCTTTATATTGTCACTGTGTGCCTGTGCTTGCCTGTCTCAGTCTCCCATCCTCACCAGGCACTTGTGTTAACCCACTAGCCAATTACACAGCCTTTGGCAGACTGGTAGAATACCCAAAAATACCGCAGTTCTCAGGCTGCGGATAGACAATGAGCCAGAAAAGGATGAGTTTATTACTGCCCTGAGGAAAGGAACCCTCTTTTGAAGCGTCAAAGGATGCATATGGGACTAATCAGTTGGAGGCAAAGGTTTTAAATTTTGTCTCCTGAGAACACAATGCCTATCACAACAAAGTGCCAGTTCCTGACGGGGGCTGCAAGACACTGCTGTAAATGCTGATACCCACATGTCCCTCTTTGTCTGCAGACTAGGAATAGCAGAGGCGTGGTCTCACTTAATAAAACAGCCTTTCTATAATTACAGAGGGATCACTGCTACAAGTGCAGCCCAGACACCAAATCTGTCTTTTGCCTCTACTGGGATTACAAGTGTGACAAGTGTGATTTGGAGAAACACACCATGATGTTACAATTTCATGCTCAGTTTGCCATGCTTACAATCAGGCAACAGGAAAAAAAAGCCTTCAACTGGTAAATGGAGTAAATTTGCTATGGAAATCACTGAGAGAAGATAAATATAGAGTCCTACAATGTCATTTTTACAGTCAATTTTCTCTCTGTAACTGAAGTTTATATCAAAAGAAGGGAAATTACATAAATATTTCATCTGGACTGTAATAGTACTAAATTAGGTGCTCTAGAGATGATTTATATAATGTAGATGGGCTGTCAGTGGCAAATACGAGAATTACAGTAACATAGAAACGGAATCCTCCCTAATTCATGTACAGTAGTAAGTGAGAACTTATGCAACTTTGAAGTAAACATTTTTTACAGATATTTAAAATGGTTTCATCTGAGCAGCGTGTTGAAGCAATACAGTAGTTCTTTCCCTTCACACAGAGACTTTCTTTGAGAAAACCCGGGGTGCTTTAGTATTACGTAATGGTTTTTTATCTGCATCATTTGGATGGAGACAAAAACAAACTGCCGCTGGTCCCACACCAGGTCTGTGGTCAGAACTGGCCGCTGGAGGGGAGCAAGGTTTCTCCCAGTCATGAGGGTCAGTCATTTGCTCCAGCTACCAGGGACCTTCCCTCACAACACAAAGTACTGTGTGTGCATGCCTCAGGATTCATATCTTGTCCACCAAGCATGCAGCAGAGATCAGCCACTCAGTTCATCTGCCACCCAAGAAAAGACATGTTTGCGTCCTTGTTGGGATTCGGAATTAGAAGCAGAGGTGAAAGGCGGATTTTTCTCTTTGACTTACTCCCAAATTACAGCTCTGTTGGAGAAATGGGAATGAAAATCTCCTTGAAGATCCTTACCAGATGCCCTCTGTTTGGTGAAGACACCAGCAGATGCAAATGCATTAAAGCCAATGCCTCCTGTCCCTGGAAAGGGACACTCGTGGAGTAGGCTGTGAAGAGGGAAGGGATAGCAGCCAAAGTCCACCTCCAAGTGATCTCAGTGGGAGTTAAACTCTTGCTTGTGCACTGTGAATTGGGGCCCCAGAGCTGCCCACCTATCCAGTTCCTCAAAGCAGTCTGGGAGTGGAAAAGCAGCCGGCCTTTCCCAGGGATGCACTGGCCTAGGGCGCTGCGATGATGGGAGGTGATGGGGGAGGTGAGTGTTTTCCTGGATACTCTTTCTTACAGCTGTTAACTCACCTAATGAAAACCAAATCAGCTGCTAAGCTGCGTAGTCTCCCTTTAGTGGACAGGACTGCAATGTATGCAGTTATTATTCGGCAGGAAAAGTGAAGTGTTCTGCTACCTACAGCCACAGAAGCAGCAACAGCAAAAGCCCTTCCTACAGCCTATGACTCACGAAGTCATGTTCTTTTACATTCTTTAGTAACACCTAAAACCTCTTTCCTCTATTAGCTGATATTGCAGTAGTGGCAGATGCACAATAAATAATACATTATACAACCATACTTCAAAGGCCTGAATAGTGCAAGTGCAGTATCTTTCTTAGATTCAGTTTATTTAATGCTTTCCATAAAAAGGGTGTGTGATATTTATTTATTTATTTTTCAACTGAGTGCTTTGACTGTGCATTGTTCCAGTTTTCATTCCACTGCTTGATGACCTGGCTGCTCCAGTGAGTGCAAAGGCCATTTGAGAAAGGATAGAAATACAGTTATTAATCAGCACAGCCTACTGAAAATAAGCACACTGCGGAGGGCCAAGCCCCAAGGAAAGGAAAAAAGTCATGACATTTCCAGGAATGCCACTGGGAGCTGTGTGGCAAACCTCTGAATGATGAGATGAGAAGGTAAAATGAATGTGGCTTGTGTGGGCTGGGGGGCTTAAAAACCCATAAAATCCCATTTGAGAGGGGAAAATTCCACAGGACTTCAATGTGCATTCATGTTTTAAAGGAGTTCTCACACAACTCTTCTGTTTCCATTCAGTTTCGTCTTCTACTCAGATTTTGTCTACAGTGACATCCCAGAACCATGCCCTGTGCCAGAGGGAACGGTAGAAGGCAAAACCCCAGAGCCTGACAGATGAGCTGCAGGGAGGAGGCGCAGGCCAGCTCAGAGTAAACTGGTAAAAAGGGACGTACCAGGATCATCAGAGCACTGTCCACTTCTGTCACTGAGAGGGCTGGCAAAGGCTCACACTTCCCAGAGCAGCGGACTGGCTTAGATGGGTTGAATCCCTCACCAGGGGCTGCACTTCACAGGACAAACTGGCCCATGAGGTGAAATTATCCCGTGACAGGACGTTTAACTTGGGCTATGACCGTCCAATGCATGACTTTAATTTTAGAACCACGCCAGGCCCTGAGCAAGACACGCAATTGCTATTGCCATCAGGTGCACACCAGTGCAGTAATTGTTTCTTCAACATCAGTCCCAAGGTGCAATATGTAACTGATGTTGGAACGAAGCCCTTGTGTCGCCTGCTGTGAGAGAACATTTCTAAACAACCGGCTGCAATTACAGATGAATAACAATTTAAAATTAACAGCCAACCGACTTTACAAATCTCATCCCTACAAGACCATCACATATTCAAAAGCTCTTGGAGGTTTATATATACATACACATACAAAAATTGATTCCAATATTTAAACAAGTTAATCGGTTCACAACTTTAATGCACAGTAAATTTTCTTTACTCTATCAACTGTACAAAGCAATGGAGATTAAATTAAGAATGCTGTAGCAAAGCTTAGACTGCAGTTTATAATAGATTTATAAGTACTGTATGGACATGTTTGTCTTTTCTCTTATTTCCTCATAAGCAATGCTATTATGGCTGCCATAATTCTTATTTACTTGACTTCTAGGCTGCTGGCAATAGCACAAAAATAGATTTTGAGAATTTATGTCATACATGCATCATGTGAAGGCAACAAAGAGCACAGGTAAGATTTATTTAGGTTTAGAGCCAGTGTTTCATATTCATTTTCTTGCTAACCCTGTCTCCCCAAACAGAAAAGTTAGCTGCCATGCTTCCCAACAGGCTGAGGACCTGCAGCTCCCACCAAGCCAAACAGGAACCGCACTGTAACTGTCTGTCTAACTTTGGGCTTAGTTTTGATAGAGAAGTTGGAAGACAGCACAAATAAATTCCCACAGGAACACTTTTGTATTCCCAGTATATTCACTCCCAAAACTGAGGAGCTTGTTTCTAATTCAAAATGTATTGCATGTGACAAGACATCTCCTTTCAGCTTCAACAGAGGAGCCATCTACCAGCACCTGGAGAAACCAATCCTGATTCTGAGAGGGGATCAACTGATACGTTGCTAAACTCTTTGGAACTGCACCAGTGTGGAACCTGGACAACAGGGTTGGAAAAACAATATTTGAAGTGCCATTTCACAAGAATAACATCACCGGATATTGTTCTGCTTGTGAAGAAGTCTTCTCATGATGGAATTTAATTATAACCTTTTTCCAAGGGTGTCTGTTTTCAAAGGCAATGTCTGTTTTCACACTGTGTAGGTGCAAAAACTTGCACTCACAACACACTAGTGAATACTGCTGGTAGCATTGATCAGTGGTGCACGTGGGCCCTCTGTAGAGGTCTACAGAACTGTGGTCATTTGTGCAGGGTACCGACAGGGTGCAAAATCTGAACCGTCATTCTACCCACTTCTCCCTTCATGTGCACCTTTGTTTGTCGAGTGACAAAGCAGGAAATATTCATCACCTTCATGTTCTGGGATGTTTGCTTTAAGAGGACTTTCCTTCCACCTATTATAAATGCTCATAAATCCAGAGTGAAATATTCAATAAAAAAGGGAAGATTTGTAGTTATAGAGAAGAGCTCAAATAAAGTTCATGGTTTCTAAGTAATGCAGCTTTCAATTACCATACCCTTTTTAAACTGTGAAAGATGTAATGTTAATCAAACATGTAATTTGCAAGTGTTTTTCTTTAGTAAATGTCATGTACGAGTAGATATTTAGGATGTAATGCACAAAGTAATTACAGTTGGATAACTTTTCATGGTAATATTTATTTACATTAGAGCAGACACGAGTATTCCTGAAAAAGGAAATGAATTCTGTGCATAAAATCCTCACCCCACTGAAGTCAATTCCAAAACTCCCATTGCCTTCCAGGACTAGAATTTCACTCTTTAGTCAGTATCTTAATGAATCCCTCTCCTCCTTCCTATTCAATAGGAGATTAAAATGGAGTTAGCATAATGGAGCTCTATGGATGAAATGTTGAGACTCTCTCTCCAAGGCAAAACACACCAACTGTTAATGATGAAAAGTGCCTGAAAACCGAAAGACTGGTGAAGTCAGACATGGACTATGAAGGCAGAGTTGCCATTCCATGCTTCGGTTTGGTGACTACAGGCGTATCCTGCTACCTTTCAGGGTCTGAATGTACAAATTCCCAGGATCAGGTTTTCATGAAAGTTTATTCTTCTTTTGTACAGGCACCTACACCATGATTAGAGCACCCAGAAACTTCTGTTGGGTCGCTCCAGCCTAGATATCTAAATTGTTGTCACAAGTCAGTCCTGATCTTGCTGGGATATCACTCCCACTGCTACTAGGTAGAAAGAATAATGAATTGTTTTATAAGGCTACTAACCAAGTTCCATTTTACAAAAAATTACCTTTCTACTTTTAATAAAAGAGTGTTCTTACACACACCAGCTAGAAACTAACTGCTTTATCTAACACGCAGGGGTCAGCAGGAGAGTATTTTAAGCTGAAATGCTGACTGACAGCGATGCCTATCAAGAGAATTGGGGAACTGTCAACAAGATGAGGAATTGGATGCACCCAGTACGAAAACAATCTTTACATTCATGGGAAGAGGTTTCATAATGGGACATCCTGCACTGTGAACTGCAGACTCTCAAATCACCCATAGAGGTCAACTCTGTGGCTGAGTTAATAGCTTAAAAGTAACTGTGAAGTCCTAAATAGGGGCTTTCATCAGAAAACAAATGTTCTTTCAGAAATTCTTTGCCAATGGCACATTTTAAACTTCTGCAACATCCTCTTAGGAAGACTGAAGGCTCTGTTTTGCTTTCTGCAGTTATATACACATATTCCCCAGCATCACCACCTTTGCCCTTCCCATATATTTTCCTAGAAGACATGTGCAGTTTATTAGCTGCAGAGCCGTCAGCAAACAAGAGCATCCAAGATGGACAACTGAATCCTGGATGTGGGGGTGAGGTTCACTTGAGTGCCAGTCCCACACACGGAGTGAGGCACGAGGGTTCCTCTTCTGGCGTACAGTGCATACGGTGGAATGATGCAAACCCCATCTCAGCCACATCTCTCAGATTGTATTCGGCAAGCAAGAGGCAGCTCTGATAGTGCGCACTTGATGTGGCTGGCTTCCTAATACATGTTATGCGGTTCATGCTGATATTTTCATATAAATAAACTGAACTTCATTTTTCCCTTAAGTTACCACAAGCTACAGAATTCATGGCAATGCAACATTTACAGTGAAGCCATCAGCCAGCAATTTGCCTCCACTTGTTTATGTTTACAAAGCATCTCCCACTGCTTTGTTTGCCTGGAAAATTGGTTATTTTATCAAAGAACGCTATCAGCTGCCTTTAGTACTATCTCCCTTAGATAAGTATACGTTGTATTTTATCCCAGTTTTCATTTACTTCTCGGCATTTGATTCTCTTATTTCCTTCAAAATGTATTTTGTGATGTTTATATTATTGAGATTGGAAAAACAGGCCTCAAGCTATGCGTGGTTTTTTCCTCCCTTTTAAATGTAGCAACTCTGTTTGATTTTCTTCAAGCACACAATACTGTGACCAATCAATGAACTGCTACAGTGGAAGAAGACTCTGGAGAGCAGCAAAGGCTGTGTGTCCTTGAGGCTTAGCGATGAATGACTGACTGACCACAGTGATGGCAAAGGAAGCTGAACTTCTCTCAACAAAAAGGGAATTGGAGGGTAGCCTTCATTCTAGATCAACCGGCTGTATCAGCTGAGTGGATCAACCACCTGTGTAGCTGCTTTTCCCTGAGTTAATCAAAAGAATGCAAATATTTGTCTTCTTGAGTTAGCTACACCAGCATGGGGAGTGTATACCTAGCTCAGTCCAACATGGAGCATAAAAAATGAACAATGAAGAAGAGAACTTTCGAGAAACCAGTGAGCTTGAGCTTGTTTCAACCCACATACGTCACCAGCAGCTGGGGATGCAGGGCATCGTGAGGGTGAACACATTATGGAGACCAGTAACGGAAATCACATGTGTATCGTGATTCAACTGCAT
>Ga0181612_120912_pt1 | contig 12301 bp, 9 predicted proteins | sample HoacroProtozoa21_FD_119630 | JGI IMG/M metagenome (GOLD analysis project Ga0181612, IMG submission 119630) | Hoatzin crop microbial communities from Cojedes, Venezuel. Combined Assembly of Gp0051906, Gp0051904, Gp0051908 | reverse complement strand
TTCCCTTGCTGTTTCCTTTCTGCCTATGTCCTTGCCTCTGGATCTTGGTATCGCGTGACTTCATGCTTTTGATATTGGCATCTCCTGTGCATCTGGTTGTCCCTCTGCTAAACCCCTTCCACTTGGAAATCCCTGGTGTCAGGAAAATAGAGGGAGGGGAAAAAAATAGCTTGGAAGGTATCTAAGAGTCTCCGGCTGGTATCTTTCTGGGAGATGTAGCTGCCTAAATTTTTCTTGCTATTTCCATCTGTGTAGGGACACAGGGCTTGCTCGTGCCGCGAGCTGTGGTGGCATTTTGCCAGGGTTGGACGCTGGGGCTGCTGCTGGCGGTAGCCGAGATCAGGTTTTGGTGCAAGAGATGGTCTCTCTGGAAGTGCCTGACAAACAAATTCCCCTTATTTGTCGGTGAAAGTACAAACTTTGGAAATCCTGTCCCCGAGCAAGCCGAGGAAAGACAAAAAGCAGTCGCGGAGAGTTTGTGACGGGGATATTGCTCCAAAACCCAGCGGCGGTTTCTTGTTTCTCACTGCCAAAGGACACTGCAGCCTCTCCTCCTCAAGCAGTCGTGCTAGCTGACACAATCCCCCCTATTATTTTTTTTTTTCAAGTAAGAAATCATCTTTTCCACAAAATGCAAAGGTGACTGTGTATATGTGCAAACCTTCCATTTGTGAAGGGAGGAAGGTAACCTCTGTCCTTTTGGGCTTCACCTCAGCTGATCTGTGCCACGTGGCCTCCAAGGTAAGCGGCTAGCAGTCAAGGCAGGGGAAGAGAAATCCCATTTGAGGCTGACCTGATGCCAGCTGACATTTTGCTGATTTGAAAAGAGGAGGTTTGGTATGGAAATGGCGGGGCTAGTTCTAGGTTGCTGCAGCCCCTTATGATGTATTAATCTTGAAGGTGAATTATAGCTTTATAGAACAAGGTTTTTACTCTCCGGTGAAGACTTTTCTTCCACTGGCTGCCTCAGTTTTCATGAATTCTTGATATGTTTGCATGCCTCACTTGAAACATGTTGAGAAGCTGTTGTATACCCAGTTAAATATGTGCAATAATTCTGTAAAATTAAAGCCTCCCGACTTATCCCCCTATTTAGGTTTTATGGATGACGTGGTGCATGTTCCCTGCTTGTGACTGGGACCAGTATATTCTTGCTCTCTCTTTAGTCCTTTTTGGAGAAGTTGAACGTTTAGAGCATGCTTCGAAGGTGCAAGAGTTCCCACTGCAGCCTGTCTGCTCTCCGGCAGATGCAGTCCCCTCCCTGAGGAAGCATTCAGCTGGGGGTTACAGAAAATCAAGTACCTCTCTGTGCTCTAATATTTTTATTTTGAATGGGATCTAGAATTTATAAGCATGGGTAGGAAATTTAGACTGCTGTTCTGCTTGTTCTTTCGGTCTCTGTGAAACGGCGATGGCTTTGAGGCATCTTGATAGTTTCTGTTGACCTCACGCTGGGGCTAGGGTTCCTGGAGGCTGCCATCTCCCGCTCTCCATGACGGCACGGTTCAGAGCATGCCAGCAGCGCGCAGCAGATACCAGCAGTCCCGCCTTGGCTCGGAAGCCCTGACGTGCCCTGCCCGCATTCCAGCTCCTCAGGCTTGGGCTGGCCGCACAGGTGCAGCCGCTGTCGAGGAGTTTAAGGCAATAAAAAGCCTGTTGTTTGGAGTAGAAGGTACTGAGAAGTTCGTGGTATTCTGACTTTTGACTGGCACGTGTGATGTCTCCAGGAGGAAAGGCAGCATCTTCTCTGTTCATCCCCTCTCCCCCAGCATCCAGCAACTGGGTGGCCAGGTGGCTGCTCCCCTGTCCCATCTGCATCCTGCTTGGCTGGGGGTTGCGTTTCTCATCGTGCTCTTTGCTGGGTGCAGCCAGAGAGTGGGAAGAGCCAGAAGAAAGATCTGATGGTCCCTGTCCCACGAGGGTGTAGGGAGGGGAGTGCTGCAGCCGTGAGTGAGCCGGGCACTCTGCCGTTACGCTTTCTGCCCAAGTCCCCTTCTACAGTTGCATCTTGGCCAACATTCCTGATTTTCCTTGGCCCGGTGCTCGTCTCCTTGGTACCCTACTGGGTGCTCTACAAAACGTACTGTAATGTGGACGTTGGCTCCATGTGGTCTATGGGCCACTGGCCAGGCTGTGGGACGGGAGCCGCTCTCCGAGGTGAGGTCCAGCCCCGACGCTGTAGGAGCAGGTGGACCACTGCCATGGCCTTGGGGACATCCACACAGCCATCCCGCCCCAGATGGATGTCGAGATGGGTCACAGGGTGATGAGGACGTGGTAGGGTGCAGCAGGAGGGTGTAGGACACCTGGGGATCCTCAGCAGAGCTATCCCAGGAGAGCTTCCACCCACTTGGAGGGTGCACGTGGCAGCTCTCCCATACCCCTTGTTTCCAGGCAGTAGTGTGTATTTCAGAGAGCTATTCAGGAATTTCCTTCTTAGAAGGAATTGCATTGGGTGAAAATCCCTGCACGGAAAAGCTGCTGTTATCCTGGTATGATCACGTTTTAGAGTGCCCTCTAATTTGAAATCGCAGCTGAACCAAGGCTTCCACGTATGTTTTTTTTTCATTTTGTTTGCATTCCTAAAACTCATCCAGACTTTTTCTCCTCTTTAAAAGCGGCAGTGCTGCAAAGCTCTCCAGCTGCCATTACAAAATGAGTGAGTTATTCTAGCTAAATTGAGTAGATTGGACTGGAAGCGCTTCTGGAAATACTGTGCAGGTTGTGGCCCAGCTGTTGGCAAACTGGTCAGGGTTTCATACACACTGGGCCCCAAAAAAGAAACAGTATTTTGTCATAGTGGTGCGTGTCGTCCCCCCCCTTTATTCTGCTACAAGCACAATCCTGCACTTTTTAATTAAAATTTGAGCTGTCTCAGCACTGGCAGAGGGCTGTAAGGCTGCAGCGTGAAAGGGCAGGGCTTTGCTTCGTGGTAGCTGGTTTCTGTGCCTCCATCGGGTGGTTGGTGACCTGAAACAACAGCGCGTGTGAGGGGATGGAGTGGAGGGAGCTTTTTATTCCTCTGATAGCAGAGTTTTCCGTGCCTTTCCACCCCCCTTTGTGAGTGGGCTCTTCCTCTGCTCCGCTCAGCGGGTGGCCCAGCAGCAGCAGGAGTAAAGGAGGAGTTTGCAGTAATTGAGATAACTCAGTAGAGCATCCAGCGGGGAGCAGGAGGGGTCTGTCGGGGACAGGTAGACCCACGCTGATCTTAATCCAGGCTGGCTCTTGTGAACGTCTCCATTTCCTCTGTTGGTCTCTCCACATCTGTCTCATTCAAACGCTTTCAGGTCCAATCCAGCTTCTCAGGAGTTTTCTGCCTTCACAAGAATATGTCCTAACTCTTTAATTTAGGGCTGTGGTTGCAGTGGGCTGGATGGGGACTGAGCACAGAGCAGCCCCAGTGGCTTTTGAGTTATTTTTGGTTTGGGTGGTGAAATACTGGCACAGGTTGCTTAGAGAGGCAGTGGAGGCCCCATCCCTGGAAACATTCAAGGCCAGGTTGGACGGGGCTCTGAGCCACCCGGTGTAGTTGAAGCTGTCCCTTCTCACAGCAGAGGGGTTGGGCTAGATGACCTCTAAAGGTCCCTTCCAACCCAAAGCAATCTATGATTCTTTGATTCAAACCGTGCTTTTTGCTGGTGTGGTTGGTCACGTGCTTTTGCTACACAGTATTCTGCTAATAGCATATTTGCTAGCAGATCATGGGTGCTTATATGAAGAACACAAATGGAGATAGAGGGGGAAAAAAAAAAAATCTTTAAATGGATCATAACAGCAAGTATGAAAAAAACTCCAACCAACTCTCTCCTTGCAGAGCAATTAGGCACTAGTAAAAAATGATTCCAATATATATTTATAGCTATGCATATTTGAACGCCTTGGTTAACACAAGTCTTTGCAGAGTGAGGGGAAAAAAACAGAACAAATTCAGTTTTTTTAACACAACAGACTGAACCTGACATTTTTTCTTTAATATATGCTTATTTTTTCACATCTTTCTGCCTCATACGCAAACACTAATTTTCTCCTGTAAATTCCCTTCTACCTCCAGTGAATAATGTAAATGTATATAGACCCAACCTGTGGTCTTACTGGGTTCTTCATATCACCAATACTTTAAGAATATTTTACTTCTTTTTTTATTAGTAATACTCATGTGTACCTTAACTGAAGCTGTCTCTCCTGTTGTTACTCAAAATTAAATTGCTGTCAATCCAACATCTTTTGCAAACACTCAAAGAACTTGAAATTTTCTATTAACAAGTAACAGAAAACTCGACTGGATCAGAGGATATGATTACGTGTTACAGCAGCCAAAAATTATTTGCTAGGCTATTCTATTTTTATTTCTGTATCTTTAATCTAAAGATTCAGGCACCTGGGGCAGGGTTAAATGAGCAAACAATCTGAGTAATATGCTATCAGACGGTCCTAGGGAATACTTGTCTGCCATTAAACAAATTGAATATTGCAGAATGGTTATGGCAGCTTTTTGTACAAAGGTCACAATATAAAACCATATGTTTGGCATAAAAAAAATATTACTGTAAATCTAAACCATATATGCACACATCAAGCCACAGTCAGGATTTTTGGGGGGTGGGGGTGGTAATCACCCACAACGTTCATGTGTAAAGAGAGCCTGAAGGGGTTAAAACTGTCTCAGTCTTAAAATCATCCAACCTTTCTACTTCATTGTTATCATTTTCCATGTGCTTGCAATGTTTTCTAATTACAGGCCAATTCCTTCACTCACATAGGAATCTAAATTATTGTAATCATATGCATTCCTTTCCCCAAGAAAGAAAACACCTGTTGTAGTTAGTTAATTGCTGACTTTTTGTAAGCTTTTGGAAGAAAAAGTAACATTTACAAATAATTTATATCTGAAAAACTTCAGAAGCAGAGAAACACATGAATTATAAAACTGGTATGAAACTAAAAAACTATGCTGAGACAGTAACAGATGTTTTCATTTTGTTAATTAAAGAAAAACTCTGTATCAAAGTACCACAATAGGATATTGTTGTTTTGTAACTAAGATGGGGCTACTTTCTGTTCTCAGATGTGTTTAACATTTCTGCAAGAATTGTTCCTTGTGCTATAGAGCAGTAGGAAATAAACATTATACAAATAAATAAAAATTAAATGCTACAAAAATATGAGAACGTATACTTCTGTAAAAAAAAAAGAATTATGTAAGTATGTGCACATAAATCAATATACAATCCAGAAGACATACCCAACAAGGATTCTTTTTAAATTTATTTATTTGTTTGTCATGGACTTCTTGCTGAAGTAGAGGAAAAGTCACATACTCATGTGATTACAAAACCCCAAATGTCAATAAACATATCTGGTTTTAAATGTACACACACACTCTCACTTTTTTTTCCCCGCATCTGAAACTTAATTTTTTCTCATCCACATTTCGATACATAGAAAATGTAAAATTCTGCCCTAGGCTATGGTCCTTTTTTATTCATTTATATAAATCCTACAATTTCAGTGGAATTACCCCCAGAAGGAGTTATGTCCTGCGCTAATGCTCTTGTACAAATAGCCACATGGTATTTGATGCATGGCACAGTAAATTTTAAATAACAACTGCTTATCTGCTCTACTAGCAAACTGTTGAGTTCTAGACTGATCACACCATACTGCCGCTACTATGCTAGATAAGCTGCTGAAAAATGGTAGCAAAGTTACAGTCAGAGCAAAGACCAACACGGAGGAAAGACTCAAGGAGAGAGTTCAGGAAAGGCAAACTTTAGCTTCTCCTGTCACGTACAAATGAACTAATTATTATAGAGCTTTACACCCTGCAAGGTGTATTTTCAAGTGAAAGTCAAGTCTTTACACAGATAAATACCAGCAAAACTGTTGTCTCCTGCACTAGAAATGGAGAAGAAAAAAAAAAAGCCTGGGTAAGCTGATCGGTTTTGCTACAATGAAAAATGGTATTTGTACTAATTCTGCAGTGAGTAGGAAAAAAAAAATTAAAATCTCTGGATATTCCATTCACATCCCTTATCATTTACCACATCTTAACTAATGGCTGTCATACAGGTAAGCACTCAGTTACCTGGGTTAACAAGGTGCAAGACTCATGACAGGTTCCCAGCAAAGCAGAGTTAAGCACTGGGAGTACTGTGGAACAGCTGATATGAACCTTCTGCAGACACTTGTGCTGAGGTAAGCCATAGGCCCTGCACAAGGTGTACATCAGGGCATACCCCTTGCTCCAGGTCAGGCAGACCCAGGCTAAACTTATCTTGAATGCTGCAGAGGAGCCTGAGCTGTTCTAACGAGCTGGCTGAACCCCATCTTAGCCACATCAGCAAGGTGATGTTTCCACTAGTTAGCTGCCAAAGTGAGTCCCAGCAGAATATTGAATCAATACTGCTGGCACAGAACGGGCCTTGATTATTTGGATGCTAGATTGTAGGTGTACCCTGAAACAGTAACTGCCTATTTCTCGGCTGCTACTTAACATGCCATCCCTCCCACCCTCACCTTGTTCTCTGTACAAACCAGTTTACTGGGGCTTTCTTTCTGCAATAGTTAATTTCATCTACTGCATTTAATGTCATAGGAGTTATACGTGTAAATCCCTGTACTTAGAGATAAGATAGTCCTTTATGCCATTTTAATCAATCTTTGTCATGGGTATGTTACTTAATGGCTCTGTCTTCCTATAGAAAATGAGCAACTTAAGGGAAATGAAACTTTTCAAAGATACATTTTCCTTCTGGCAGTCTGTGAAATACACCATAATTACCCTCTTTCAATGAATAACGTTTGAAAGAAAATGAACATTCTGTGCACCTAGAAGTATAATACAATGACAATCTCAACTGCCTTGTAAATAAAAGGAAATTGTTTTTCTACTATGATCTATATTGCACAGAAACATATATACATGCTTTATAAATATAAACCCAAATCAGACTATCAAGCCATTTTTCAAGGTCCTACTACTTCCTAATAACAACAAAATCAGTATTTCACAGCAAACAAGGAATTATATTTATATTTCTAAAAGATTCAAACTGTGTTATGAATTATGGACTCCATCCCCCAGGCTTATGGGCCTACTTGTATGAGTAAAGCTCCTGCTGAACAGAGCACCTCTTGAGTAATAAAGGTATCTAGAGGAAAAGAGGGCACCTTAAAGATATGCTGCTTGGGGGGGGGCAGCAAAAGAGAGGAAAAGGCTTTTTTAATAGCATAAGCAAATCATGATTGTCCAGCCCACATTTTCTTACTAGGAAAACTGTGCTATCTTTACCAGCTTTATAAAATGAATGCTTACCTTTCAGGTCTTACAAATTAATGGGTGCAATGAACAATTTAACTAAGTGGCTAGCACAAAGTGCCATTTACTCTTGTCATTCCAGTGAATGTGCACACACAGTAAAAATCCAGAGCCAAAGCCACACAATCCTCAGTAGCTAAGAGGGGACAAAGGCATTTGAATACCAACCCATCCCTCATAAAGTCATTCAAAATCTAAGTTGCAAGCTAGGTGCCATCACTTTGTCATGCTGAGTACCTCAGCACCTTTCTCACCTCTACACCATATTCTAAACTCACAACCCATTGCTTAAAGTAAAAGAAAAGAAGTGGGAATTTCTTGATGTAGAAAATTGAAAACACATTACACTTATTTCTTCCTTCTATTCCCCTCCTCCCCGAAATCACTGACTCCAGAGAGATAAGATACTGCTGATTAGTGGTAACACGCCACAGTACGGAGTAGTCTGTTCCACAGTTTCTAGAAGAACCACCAAAAACTGGGAACTACCTCATCAGTAGAAGCAACTTCTCAGTTGCATCCTGCCTTACACTGGTCCTGGACTTGCAGGAATAGGTGCTTCCACATCAGACAAATTGGCAAGGGTTCCTTGCCCTTGCTAAATTTGCAATCTTAGCAAAGCCAGAGATCAACACCTGGCACACTGATGAGCTACACCATGCAGCTGCCTGCGGTGAGACTGCTGCTCCCACTGCCTATTGAGGTCTTGTTTGAGATGTGGAACAAAATGCCCGGCATGGTGGCCAGTTACTGCTGTTCAGCAGACAGAAGAGGCAATGCACAATGGTTGAGTGCTGCCACACAAATACGCACAAAGGAAATGCGATATTCAGCATGTTATTAAGATGTTTAAATGGTGACAAAATGATGCAGTCCGAAATAAAGACAGAGCAGTATGTAACACCACTGAATGCTACCCTACTTCCCAACACTGCCTATACAATAATCCCTCAAACAGTGTTCCCCTGCTGAAGTCCCCAGAAACTACACTCCAAGAAGGGATTGAACACACTTGGAAGTCAGATCTTCTGCCATGGTCCTTTCTGCTCAGCAGATTCGTGACTACAGCGCTCATGAAAGACATGGGACACACCAGCACCAGATATGTAGAAGAGACCATGGTTCAGCTCAGCAAGGCTCATCTGGCAGAGCAGTGCCCATTTCCCATTTCTGCTGTTCAGATAGTTGATAAACTGTTGCCACAAGCAGGACATACAGAAATTAATCTCACCATCTAGTCAGCTGGAAGCTAAGAGTCTAACTCAGCCTATTACTTTGGCTCCACTTAACAATAAATGGAGAGAGTCACCTCCAGGGAGCATTTTATTCTGCCTGCCTTAGACCCTTATTTATGCACGCGATAAACACTTTTCTTGAGGTGACTCTACCTACTGGCTATAAGGTTGATTTTTAGACACAGAAGTTAATGTCACCCTAACTTTAAGAGGCCTCACAAGGATTTCATTTACCGTAAACAACACACACTCACATTATTGTAACAAGAAGTTCCACACAGAAATACGTGAAATTTAGGCTCAAGGTTCAATTTGTGCTTTTAAGATGTTCAGAATAGCTATGGTGCATACTTGGACAGGAAAAAAAAAATAGTGTTTAAATGAATCTAGGAATTTTTTTCTAATGTTTAAACTTTGAAGAAGTATCTGGATTAGATGGGTTAACTTTGCTATTTATTTAGGGGTTTTCTCTGCCTTCCTAGTTTCAATCAAGGACAGAAAATAAAGTGCCAAAAACCATGAAAAAAGCTGCTATTTTCAGAGCAATTAAAAGTTTGGAAAGAAATTAAAATTTCATACAAGGATAAATTTATGTTATTTTCCAAGCAAAGAAATTCAGGTATATAACTAAATGAAGTGAATTTGTGAGTGAAATAGTCAAAGCATTTTAGATTCATGCAACACTATAATTCATCATATATATGTTTCCTAAATTTAAACTCTAGAAATAAGTTCCACATGAGTTCTACAGTAGCTTACATTGAAATAATAATGGACTTTTCTGAACTTTATAAACTTAATGTTTTGACATACACCATCAGTAATTAGTCCCATTTAAATAGGCTGACAAGCATGCATATGGATCTTCCTTCCTTTTTACCTTTTTCTGGGAACTGAGAGACACGATCTGCCATAAGCCTTTTAAATTTAACTTATTTCAGTGCTTTTTAAGGAAATTTGGTTTCTTTTTCTGATCTGTGCATTAGACAAGTTACAGTCTTCTTGAGTTGCTTTCAGTAGGAAAAGAACACGAATGGTAGATCTTTCTCTTCCTTACCATTACAGAGAAAATATCTTTTTCCTTAGACATAGTAAGACTTGAACAGAAGGCAGTCTCTTTGCTTATCTAACAGTTTTATAGTCAGAATTTGGCCGAGAAAGCTCTCTTTCTCTTCACTTTTCCTAAGAAATGCATCAACAGATTTTCTATTACTGTGTTCAGTGCTTCCTCTTTTCTCAGGTTCACTGTTCTTTTTCTGTTATTTTTCACAGAAATATAAATGTTTATGTGTATTACCCAGCAAGGTACATCCAACATCTATGCCCTGCTTGTATCTTTGTTTTGGATAGAGACATATAGCTCAGTTTGTGTAGACAATTCCTGAGAAAGCTTGCAAACCAGTTATGGTCCTATCTCAAACGTGAGAAGGTGTTTATACATCCTTGTTATCTGTTCTAGTGAGTTTGATCCTAGCTCAGAACAGTGTGTAATTATTATTTCCTTTGAAGCTTAACTGCTTTAGTAACTGGTTTTCATTAGTTAGACATTTTTGCTTCCTTGAATTCTGAACACCAAATGTATTACCTCAAGTTCTTAAAAAGATACTGTGATCAACTTAATTTACCTTTTTCTTTTTTTTCTTTCCCTAAAGTAACACAACGAAGTAACCTACAACACTGATTACTACAATTGGTAGAACTTGATTAGACCACTACTATTTGCTTTCATCAAACTACATACGTATGTGTACAAAAATAACTAGTTAGGATTGTTAGGGGAGCAATTAAATGATTTTACTTAGATAGTCTGTCTAAACCACATTGTGTCTCCAAGTTGAATTTCTTAACATAGACTAGCTATGAAATAGTGACAGTTAGGTATTTTTTTCATCGGTAATGTGTTAGTGGGTATGTTACCCAAAATTATCTAAACAAGATACAAAATAAGGGCAAATACCTTATCTAGCCATTACATTATCCATAGCATTTAATAAAAATATTATTATAGAGACTTCATTATACATGTCTTGCACCATGCAATAAATAACAAAGTCTACCAATACTGAATATACACTGTGTATATTCAGTGTATACATACTGTGTACACAGAACACAGTTTCTAACTTTTTCAACTTATGAAATTAATTCATATTTAGAGATCTCAAAATTAATAATGTGTCAAAATTTTAAATTTAGATTATTATAAACAGCAAGGAGAAGTCACCTGGCCAGAGCACAGTTTATGAAAGACCTCCATAAATTAAATTAGTCTGCTAGCCCACAAAGTTTATAAGTTGTTTAGAACAACTCTTGTCAGGAACCCCCTGGCTATAGAAAAGCTTGGGATAAGATTCTTCTCCTCCCCTGTAGAGTGGAATTTGACACCTAATAAAAAAGGTATTTTCTCCTCTCTTATTATGTAGAGATATTTGGAAGTGTTTTAAGGCCTTCACAGTCTCTGCATGTTCCCTTCTTTAAACTCTAGTGAACTGTCATTATACCCATTATTCTATTTCCAAAACTTCTGCAGTTCCATTCAGTAAGTCATCATACAGTTATTAATAGAGATTTCCATATGGACTTATAGAATCTTACTGGCAAGCTTAGTTTATGCCTAGGTGCTGTGACATGACTGCACGCTGTCTTGAATTATTCTAGTAGTCTGGCATATTGCTGAGTAACAGCTCAATGCAGCTCTTAACAAGCTGCGCAGATCAACTTGGCAAGTACTTGGTTAAGTATCAGTGGGCCTGGTGATATACAAAATAAATAGGAAGAAAGTATTGCACTGAAGTATTTATGGTCTAAAGGTTTCACCCATTAATAGTTCATAGATACTGTCTTCAGGAATGAGTCCATTGAGGTGACTGGAACTACTTGTGCAAAAACAAGTTACATATGTGTTTGCAATAAAGTCTTTAGAGACTTTAAACTTCAAAAGAGATTCCATTTCAGGACAGGGCTCTAACTGAACTTCAGCAACGAAAGCAAATCAAAGCATAACAACATCCACCCCAAAGGAATCCTACTCCACTCAGCAAAAGGTTTACTAGAGAGATTTTCAAAATAATTATTTCCTTTTTTGTCACAAAGGGTTTCAAAATTTTATTTAGTAGCTCTGTGAGGAAGAAAATTTTGCTATGTGGTATACACTTTTCCTGTAAGATATGTTGTCATAATTCAACTTATGTTTTGGATGTAATTTCCAAATAACAAGTAGCTCAGTTATTTACGTTTCTGTTTCTCAACTCATACTCTAGTTTCTATGCAGTATGTTCATCTTTTTAAAGCATTGATTTTTGGCATTTACCAATATCTGTGTATACCTAAACAAGAATCCTTTCCAAATACTGTTCAAGGATACTTCACACTTACATCTAATATCTGCAATTTAAAATCTGTACTTAGAAAAAACCTGATTGTGGATAGATATATCATAGATATGTACATACTAAAAGATTTTAAAACAAAACAAAAAATGGAAACATTGCAAGTGTCACATTCATAAAATCAAAATACTAATTAACTCATCTACCTTCATCAGTTGTCACATATGTCTGTAGTGACATTTTTCCTAATGCATTGATTTTGTACAATAGAAATTATAATGATAAATTAGAAATTAAAATGAAACTAATTAGAAAAAATCTGATTTTTTATCCTAACATTTGTTGAAACACCCTCTATAGTTCTGCACAGAAGCCAGAATGAAAACTGTAGTATTTTTTTCCATTAACAGATTAGGATA
>Ga0181612_118564_pt1 | contig 12301 bp, 8 predicted proteins | sample HoacroProtozoa21_FD_119630 | JGI IMG/M metagenome (GOLD analysis project Ga0181612, IMG submission 119630) | Hoatzin crop microbial communities from Cojedes, Venezuel. Combined Assembly of Gp0051906, Gp0051904, Gp0051908 | reverse complement strand
TTGTACTTTAGACTTCTTTAAAAAGAGGAATCGAAGTAACTTCTAAAACTGCACTAACAAATCTAGCCCTTTGGCACTTCCAGAAATGTTACCCAGCATGCAACCTTTGAAAGCATCCAAGCTATGTTTTAATGCTTTTAATCTGTACCTCACCTTACAAGTACTATTAATATTCATTATGGATTAAGGCCAAAATGAAGATAACAAAGGGTTCTTTACAGTTTCTTTTGAGTTAAAACTGGATTTTGCAGCACAGTGCAAATGAAAGACAAGAAAAGTTTCTTTGGACAGTAAACCTTAAAACCAGTTGCTGAAATATATATATATGTATATTTATATATATTAAAAAAAACTTTTTATTAGTATATAGGTGAAAAAATCACAGACTTAGTAACATGATAAAAGAACTACAAACCAGACTCACAGCATGGTTTATTTTTAATTGAAATGAAAAATGAAAAATATAAGAATTTAGAAGCAACCTTTAAAGCGAAACATTTTCTGCAAATTGACTCGGCGAAGTGAATATTAGATAATATGTATTCACAGAAGCAAAGAACCCCAAGACAAAACACGAAAGGTAAGTCCCAGCTTTCAGTGAAAGCAGTGAGAACGTTAGCAGGAAGAGCCTGCTTGGGCTGCATTTACAGAAGCTTTTGAAATCATACAGAAATAACCAACCTGCAAACTTTTACCTGCAATACTCACATCATCGAATACCGCCATGTGCCCAGTGTTTTGAGAGTAGGTGAGGTCAGAGATGCAGCTGGGCTCTCTCTGCTGGTTATGATGGCCTTATGCTGATTTATACCAGCTAAGGATCTGTTATGAACATAACCATGTTTTGTCCTCAAATGTTCTCTCAAAGATCGATTACCATTTTGATCTTGTACAACTGAACCTGCTGCAGGTACTTGCCCAGACTGATCACTGAACCATACTGGTGCTGTTAGCCACAACCTGCTCTTAGCTTGTGGACCAGACATCCACAAAACAATGAGGCAGAAGGATGCTATTTACTGGGACTTCTATACTCCTAACTATATTTTTAAAATACACTCCCTTTTTGTCTCCCTACTGATTGTAAGAAACAAATCAACAAATAAATAGATTTGGTAGCTCGTTTGCAGAAAATCAAGTCTTTCAGCTGCACGTTAGAACCAATAATTCCTTGCCTTGCATTGATGCTGTCCATGCTTTATGATCTGCCAGCTGAAACAGAGTAAAAGGCTCAGAGGAAAAGAATCCCTTTTTTTTGTATTCCAAATACTGCTTTAATAAGACTGAAAGTCTCTCTCTTTCTCTCCTTATAGCCCTACAGCAAATAAATGGAGGTGTCAGCCGAACACCCTTGTAGGTTTAAACTGAATGGAAGTGTCCTTTTGAAAAGCTTGTTCTGTCTGACAGTCCTGAATGTGCTCCTATTGCAGTTCCTTTGAACACCCATCTTCTCTGTGTTGGTGCTCTGCTGACATGGCTTTTCGTGGAGTTAAAGATTAACAGAATGCTCCAGAACGACAGGACTTTGTGATAACTTAATTGCACGAAACCTAGTTGTTCCTTTGCAAATCGGAGTATAATTGGACACTAAGAAATTACTCTCCCTGTATGGAAAAGTGGATTTTGGACACACATGGGGAATAATAATCTATTACCTTTTATTGTACTTGAAAATCATGGTTCATAGTTTTTATGGTGAGTGTTAGACATGCATTTAGTGCCATGAAAATATCTGATTCTCTACATTAAATATGAAGTCTGAAAGCTCCAAAGCCTCCTTCGTTTTAAGTGTATTTTAACTGCTGACATTGGAATTAACATAACAATGTGGGAGCTCTACAATACATCCATAAATAGTGAATCGTAATGGACATACCTTTCAAAGATCCCAGGGCATTTACCAGCCAGAGAGAACACGGCAGAAACTCTTTTAAATGAGAAAACAACGAAGCTCCCTGAAACTGTTTCTTTGTTACAGTTAGGTTTGGGTAAGGGTGAGTACGGGATTACAGCATCATCTAAACCAATATCATAAACCAGATAGAAAAATGATACTATAAACACAAAAGGGCACCATTCCAGGGCAATTGCTGGAACCCAGACTAAAGGTCTGTGCTAAAGAGCAAGTGAAAAAGCAAGGTTAAAAATGAAAGTGATGTGTGACGACCACAGAATCCGTGATACTATTTCCTGAACTGTTGGAGACTTTACCTTTAAAAATAGCAAGGGATTGTAAACCAAAGTACATGAGCTAAGCCCTGTCTCCTGTCAAAAGCGTGCAATTACAGTGCATCCCATCCTTCTCCCCCAGTGTTTTGCTGCGGAGGCTCAACACTTTAGGAATGCTAAAGCACAACAGAATGGAAATGGTATTGGAACAGAAAGAGCCTCCCGAAATGAACTGTACGCAGCCCGTTGTGTTGGCATGATTGATACTGGAGCATGTAGGTGTAATGAAACTGATGCTGTCTCTTCTGCACCTGTGATTTATTGAGTACAAATTTAAGATGAGAAAAGGCCCCATACCAGGAGCTGCATCTTCCCCCTCAAAGAAGGTATGGTCATCCATCACCAGCCATTGCAAAAGGCCCAATAGTGAGCGGCTCATCAGATGAGCCAATAGTCTCTTTGTTGGGATTCCTAACAAGTGTTGGATCAGCAAAAGTCTATTTAGGCTGGTGGACCTTTCAGGACCAATTTGTAGTGGGTCACTGATTCTGCTAGTGTATTATCTTCTTTACTACTAGTACCAGTTGGGCAAGCAGCAAAGATTAATGATTTTAGCTGCCGACTGTTTGTGGCAATCTACTGCTTCTGGACCAAAGATTAAGATTTTTTTGTGCTTTACTAGAAAGGACACACCTTTTATCCGGGACCCGTTTTTATTTGCTGAGTTCTGTACAAATAATAAAAAAAATAATGGGCACCTCAGCTGCCTTTTTAATGGCAATAAAAAGGATTTTTGCTGGTGCATAGCACAACAGAAGAGGGTTTTGCAAGGGAATAATAAAATTCAAAGCTGAGAGTAAGTTTCATTCTCATTGGGCTAGAGAATATGGCAAAGCATAGCTCTTTTCCCCATCCCTCAATACATGGTGCTGGGGAAATGCAAAGATCTCCCTCCTCCTCTTTAAAGGAAGGGGAAGGAGCGAAATGGGGCTCTCTGCAGCAAGAGCTCATTTTCCAGGTTGATCTTTCACTATTTTTCATAGCAAAAACCCCATTATAATGGACTTAGCAACAGAGAAAAACAACTCAAGACCCATCCCAGGAGCCTGAATCTGTGCTGGGGCCCCTTGGCTTCTGGGGAGCTCCCAGGCTGCTGAGTGGTTTCGGTCCATTTTTGAGCCAGTTTCTCTGTAAGAGAATTCAGAAATGATGATGCTGAGACTGTATCCTCAGGGAAGAGTAATACAGGAACACTGCCTGACAACTTCCAAGAAAGCAAATAAGGGAAGGGAAAGATTTTGGTTAAATACATCTTTTCAGAGATATTAGCTATCTCTCATTAGTGTGCTAGCAAACTCTGAGATCTGTTCCCAATCTCGGTGGGATGGTTTAGCAGGACATTGGGCGCTTGTAGACAAATGCCACTGACTCCTTATGAAAGGACAAGACCTGGTACTGTTCAGCTCCTTGGGCCAAGAAGAGACAAACCACTACTGAAGAAACTGGAAGTGAAAATATAACGACAGATAAGTAATTCTGTTGTTGGAAAGAAGCGGCGGCAAAATCAGGATAAAAGAACCCCAAACCGCAGCACTTCTGAAAACTCCAGTCCAAGTTTGCATCACCCAGATTATTTGCCTGTACCGGTGTGATGTGCTAAGAACTTCCCAGCAGCTGAGCAGGAGGCTGCAGCTGTGCCACAGACAAAGGTCAGGCCAGCAGAAAGACGGGAGCAACCAGCAGTGAGAAAATGGTGCAGAAACCCGCACAACTCCTGCAAAGGACTCGGCAGGAATTCATCTTTGCAAAGGGCGTCAGCTGCAGATGGGCCAGGGCTTGTGGGTGAGCTCAGGGAAAGCCTGTGGGCTCCTGCAGCTTTCTCGTCCCCTGTGAAGTTAAAGACATTGCACAGCAGCGTTTCCAAAGGAAAGCCCGGGATTTTCCCCCAGCTGAAAAATAGGACAAAGCATCCGAGTGCGTGAAAAATGCACTCATCAAGGATCTAATTTTTAAGGGGAAGAATTCTATAAATGACCTAATAAAAAAGCGATCTGATTGTTTCCACAACTGCTTCCAAAATTACCAGGGCCTTTTTTCCCTACTTGTCATTGTTCGTGGAGTCATAAATCACAACCCGGGAGATCACTCAGCTCTTGACAGTTTGCAACCCTACTACCAGATCTTGCATTCGGCCGGGCTGGGATCACTGACAAGCTGTTACTTAAGCAGATGGCAGGTTCAAAATAGTGCAAACTACAAGGACACCATCAAGTAAACAGCTTTTAATTTTTTGCTTACATGCTTATCTTCTACTTGTTTTGAGCACTGTCAGAAATCATGGGTACTCCATTGTAGGTGTTGCAAAATCCCGTTGTGAAATCTAACATGAATATGAATTTTCCTCTGTGCTGTTTCTTGAAATATTGATGTGATTTCATAAGGCAGGTAAAGGTCTCTCATTTTGGAGGACATTTATTCAAAAAAGTCTTCCACGTGTCACATGCAAGACGTTTTCTTGCTTCAACTGCTGAAACAGGCTTTTGTCAAAAATGAAAAGCACAGAAAGATGAAAATTTAGGAAAACTATTGACCTTCCAGAAAAACAAACGGCATCATATTGCAGCTCACACCTTCATATTTTTTGGTGGCCATGTCTCCGGATTTGTCCTTGGTGGCACTCGGATGCTGGCAGCCTGTGTGGTTCCCTGTGAGCGAGGTGCTGGAGCCAGGGCTCCTCTGGTTGGAAACAGCAAGGGAAAGCCACTCCTCAGGTTCAGCTGCCTGAGCAGCGCGGTGGCAGAGCAAAGCAAACAGTGTTACTGGCGACAAAGACAGGGTGATGACAGACAGATTTTAAATCCCAGCTAGCCAAACAACGGTAGGTGTTTCTCAAATTTGATCTTCCGGATGACAAACGCCCTTCTCTCTTTTGTTCCCCCAACAAAATTGAGCTTGGCCATTTTGCAGCCGTATTTTATTCCCTGGTCAGCCCTGCAGACATGTTTTGACACTGCTCAGTGAACCTGGGCCATATTTTAAACACACAGCTACGGAAACTGGGGCACATCTGGCACTGCAAAACACCACACTGGAATCTCTCTTCTCTCTTATGAATGTCAGAAAATGTCCTTCCTAAACCATTTCACAAATAATCCCTCAATTTATAAAGTTCAAACTCGTTCTTCTAGGAAGTGTCTACACTTTCTTGGGTTTAATACCATTAAACAAAAAAATTTGATACCAGGTATTAAGCTGAAGTCATTGTTTCTGGCAAACCCCCTTGTCAGTCGTTTTTGGGAGGGTCATCCCGCATGCTGCAGCTTCTTTCTTTAAGGGAACTCTCCCATACCCAGGGAAAGTAATAAACCCAGTTTTTTTCAATGAATCATCAGAAGGTGTCCTAACCTTTGCTCAGAGGGATCAAGCACCTGACAGAAAGTTGGGGCCAGGGAATCAACTTCCGTGACCCACACAAGATATACCAAAAATGGAATTTAATAACTGAGCATTGACAAGGAGAAAGCCAGTGCTGTGGTGAACTTCTGAAGCAGCTACATTGCAAACTAAACAGGGGATTACCTGTGGCAGGAGTAAAAGTTATACAAATTACTTCATAGTGGAAGAGTGATGAAAAAGAAAAAATATAAGAGCTTGTAGTAATCTGATAGTGCAATGTTTTGGGGTTTGTTCAGGGTTTTTTATCCTCCAAACACTGCCACCATGGGAGAATAAAGCTTTTTCAGGTGTCATTTATTTGATTTTGGCCTGGTTTCATGAAGCCCTGGAGCACGAGAAGAGGACACTGGTGGGCATTGTGTTGGGGAGGGCTCAAGCACTGAGCCTGAACTTTTCCCAAATCTTGGCTGGAAAGCAAAGCCAAGGCAGCTCCTCATGGCCAGGAGTGGGGAGGATACGCTTATGGGAGAGCCACATCCTGCAGGGCACTTTCCTCTGCCATCCCAGCTAAGGTACAAGAGATGATAGTATTACTTGCACTTGCAGGGAAACCCATTAAAAGTCATTCCTCCTGCTTAGTGCAGCTTTTGGAAAAAAAAAAAAAAAATACCCCAAGCGCAGAGATCCTTTGCAGACAGGGAAGAACAGTAACACCTGGTGACGCTGCTTCCTTTTCACTCAAAGTAGAGCATTATCACGTGCAAGTCCAGACTTGGATAAAGTTTTTTTCCCTACTGAATTCAAGGCAAAGTGCACAGCTGGCCGAGGCTCCAGCCTTCTGTCCACAAAATCGACCTGCCTTAAAGGAAGATCAGATCTCCGCTGCTGATGCTCAACAGCTACAGTAACACCAAAGGGCATCGCGTGTGGCGCAGCTGGGTGGAAACTGCCCAGTGAAACACTGTTAGGCACCCCACCAAGCCAAGCAGCAGAGAGCTCTGGTGTCTTTGCATGGAGACTTGGTAGAGCACTTCGGGCAACATGGCGCAAAGCAATGTGTCATTGTTACACCTAAATCGAGAAGGAGCCCCTGTGTAAGGGGAGTCCAGGAGAAAAACTGAATGCACGTAAAAGCATCAGCTCCAGAGAGCCGCTTTCAGAATTGCCTTCCTGCAAAGGAACATAATACTGGAGGAGAGCTAGCAGCCCTGCATTTGTACCTTCATTTAGATATTTATGTGATTGTACAGTAATATCCAAGCTCTTCCGTAGGAGTTTTTTAGCCAGTTAAGGCAGCACAAAAAGGCTAAGTGACATTACCAAGGCCACAGAGTAATTAGTAGCAGAGAAAAAAACCCTGATTCTTCTCCCACCCCCAGTCAATTCCATTAGTTGTTCAACTGGAGGACTGTGCTTATAGAAACCCACAGGAGTTTCAGTGGTTTAAAGGTCAGGCCCAAGCATAGCAAAGCCCTGGGGCAAAAATGTGTTTCTCCTCCTCTCCCTTCCCCCCAGCAAATGTGTATTCCAACACTTTCAGTAGTGAAGGTTAGTCCTTCACTGGAGTCCCTTGAATAAAGAGAAGCTTCTGGGAGAACACTGAGCAAATGGGTTATTTTGAAAGGACAAGTTAGCTCTGTAATTTGCCTTCACAGTGTGTTCTGCACTCTAATTACAAATGCAAACACAGTAATTGAGAACAGCATCATAAAACTCTGAAAGAACCCATAAGTGATATAATACATGGACATGTTTACCATTTGGTGCCAGAGGATGCCTCTGTGATGTTTTCCCCATGTTTAAACCGGGTGGAGATTTGCTTTTCTTTCATAAAGTTAATTCCATGACAGTAATTCTTCCCTCAGCTTCCCTGCTCCCGAGTCTGGGTCAATTAAAATACTGCTTTCGGAAAACATTTCCTCTCTTCTCAAGTGAGAAAAACCTCTTTTTCTTTCTAAAGATAAAAAATGGTTAATTAAAGCTATTTCAAAGGGAAGAAAAAAAGGAAAGGTCCTAGTGTGTTCTCCACCTGTGATGTCCCACTCTCGCCTGCAACAGCAAACAACCCAGCAGGGTGAAATGCAGAAAGGATCGGGCGGCTGTACTTCTGCCCCCCCATCTCACCTGCCCTGGGGGAGACTTCAGCCCTCCCAGGGGTTCGCAGGAGAGGGGCTGCTACGTAGCTTTCTTCTGGGTACCCACTGCCTGAATAGTGCAGGCAAGCGGTGGCTCTTGATGCTCTCCACCCATTTAATGAACTCTGCCGTGTGCTGGGGTGTGGAGAAGAGTTCAAAGCTCCCATTTTTCCCAGTAGAACAAGGGTGAGTAGTTTATGCTGATGAATGGCAAATGAAATCAGGCAAACTGCTTGCAGCCTGGCTGAGAGTTTTCTGCATAGATGGGTAGTGGGAGGGTCTACAGCATCCCGCACACAGTGCAGTCCCGCATTAATGTCTTCATACACTTTGTCCCTTTTTGCCCTTCTACCCCCTCCTCTGTCATTTCTCAGGTCCCCATCCCCACATCAAACTGGGGTCCTGCTCCAACAAAGGCTTCAAATCAAGGCAAAGTCTGTGGGCCAGACAAGTCTTCCCAGACACAACACAGAGAACAGAAGAAAAGTGGAAAAATAAATGCAATATCAGATCTGTCCTCTGGAAGGGACCTTTGGGATGCTGGGCGGTTGGGAGGAGTGAGCGGGAGGGATGCTCAGCGCTGCAGGGAGTACTGCAGGAGGAGCAGTGGGACCCACCCGTTTGCAGAGGAGCCCGGTAGTGGCACAGACAAATAAACCGAGAGAGGATTAGGGCCGAGTGTGTATCGACAGGGTCCTACAAGCTCACCGACGCTTAACAGCTGCTAAATAACCTGGCAAATCATGTGATTCAAACCAGAACGGTTCAACCTCCCTTTCGAGATGAATGGAGACGTGCGTCCCATCCGCGGCTCGCTCTGGCTCGCACGCGCGCGCACCCCGTCTCTTTAGATTTGCTGAAAGCTGCTGTGGCCTGATTTTCAGAGGTGCTGAGTGCCTGCAACTCATCATGACAGGCTATACATCAAATCCATCACCTCTTGGGAAACGTGATTACCCTAGTGGAAACCCTCATTTCAAGCATTTAACTGGTTCCTACTGGTTTCAGCCAGCCAGCTGGGTTTTGGAGTGGATCACTCAGTTTGGGCTGTACTAATCCTTCAGGAGAAATAAATCCAAGTCCATGAAGACCAGTGTAGGAATCTACTGAAACATCTAGCAAGGTAGCAACTAAAAGGAAAAAAATAATCTATTTTTAAAGCATTGAACCAATAAAAATAACTCACACTTGGCTGGTTAGAGCTGTTCATCAGGTGACTTGCTGCTGAACAGATGTCTCCAGCTGGGAATTCTTGGATGAAATTCTGTATATCTTCTCCTTTTTTTATAAACTAGTTATTAAAGAAGTACATTAGAGGTTTGAAAAGTGTTAATTCAAGCCAGAAAACCAAAACAAAACAGAAACCACACATACCTTGCCAAGAGAGAGGTTGCTGAGGTGTAATCACAGTTTTAAGGGGAGAAGCTCTTTATCTGGATGTTTGAAGGATGAAAACACAGTTACTAAAAATCCTGCAAATACAGAGCTAAGGCTGAACATAAACAGGGCATTCACACTGAAAGCATGGAAAGTCTTAGAGAAGGCTATCCAGGAGATTATAATCTGTCTTTTCACAATGCTCAGAAAATGTACAAAGTGGTAGTTAATTGATACATAGAGATTAGTTCACTGCAATTAGACAATATTTTTTCCTAAATTTTCAGCCACTGTTGGTATTTCATGTATATATATTTATATTTAGCCCCTAGTTAATACCTGTATTACTGTTTAGCCAAAGACTCTGGCTGCAAGAGCGATAACTGAATCTGATGCAGCGTGGGTATATACTGATTGCTGCAGGACCTGTATACCCTTACAGGGTATGAGCTGGAAATTTTGGTGTGTATTTTGTCTTCACTAACATGTGAGGAATTGATCCCACCAGGGGAAAACAAGCAGAAATTATCTCCCTTGGTTTAGCAAATCCGATGTGTCCCATAGGATTGCCATTAAGACAGACCCAGAAAAGAAGCAACCTTCCCTGACCAGCTTGCGCTCCCACAGCAGCCTGCGCTCACCTCGTACGGCCCCTCTCCTTGCTGCATTTTTCTGTGAGCCCTCTCTCCAGCCAAGGACATGCGGTCACTATTTGTGGGATATCAGAATGACCTGCACAGCAACTGGCCAATTTGGCTGGAGAGCATTCAGCTCAGGAAACAGTGGGTGAGAATTTGTAGCACTGCTGTGCCGCCGGCTCTCCCGCAGAAATTAACCATTCTGCAGAGAAGCTCTGGAAGCAAAGAAATAGCCACAGAGAAACTGCATCTTGCCCCAGGGACAGCAATCAGCTTCGTGAGCCCTCCCCACGCACGTCCTGGCCGGGTCACGTTAGATCTGCTGCCCTCGGACTTTCCGTAGGATCCTTGTAGCAGCCAATGACGGGAAACATCTCCAGCTTTTCCAGGGCCTGAAGGTCTAGTGAGATTTAAGCTGGGAGATGTTCACAACAGGCAGCAATACGCAGACACACATGCTAAAATGCAGTTTTAGTGCCCAAAGAGAAAATGGCAAGTTGCACTGTGAGCCAATATTTTGTTTGGGCAAGCGGAGCATAATTTACACTCTGAGGCTGTGCGTAAAAGCATCTGATCTGGGGCTATTCAAGGCTGTGGATCTGTTTATATGTAAAAGAAACAAAAATGATCGGAAGCCTTTATCTTTCCCCTGTCTGGGTAACAGCTGAGTAAGTCTTCCTCAGACTAGCAAGGAGAGCAAACGCATTTCCCCCAAATGACTCCTTTTCTTTGTCTCCCCTCTTTTCCCTTCTAATGTTTAGGACTTAAAAATGTTTGGGGAGGAAGGTGGGGGCTTGCAGAAGCCACCTCATTTCCAGTTCAGCTCATCTTTATCTCCCAGAAATGCACAAAAGGACTTTAATTTCACTGAATAACAGCTTTCTACTAAATACTTCCTCACTTCTGCACCTGGATCTGCACGGAGGGGCTAGCGTAGGAAGATCGCTGCGTTTCCTTAGGTGAAGAGAGAGCTTCATTCCCGAAGGGCACAATAAACCTGATCCTTCCTCTTCTGATCAACAAGAGCACAGAAGCTGCAAACCTGACCAGTACATCAAAAAGGAGCTTGAAAAATACTTTGAGCAAAAAATGCTAACGGTGCATCCTTCTCCTGTAACCGCACTGATATTAAATCAGGAAACAGTACAGAACAACCACAAACACATATATACAGGAGCTGTCAAAACAGAAACAAAACAAAATCCCTAATGGGGAATAAAGGTGCAAAGAGCAAAAAGAAGAATATACAGCATAGGCTTTATGATTATATTTAAATCCTTAGGCAGCAAATGCTGGAAAGGGAATTCCAAAAATTTTCTACACATAAGCAGTTTTTTTGATCCAGGACTTTGTGCAATGAAAAGGAATTACAAATCAGTCTGAATGAAAGGGTTTGGGTCCCAGCGGGTGTCGGAGCGTGCCTGTGGCCTCCTGGGCTGTAACAACAGCCCCGTGATCCTTCGAGGGCTGAGGGACGCGCTCAGCTCTGCTGCAAGTGGCCTCACCGGTGCCACGGCTGTTGAACGTGCAGCAGCGCTGGTCTTTCTGAGAAGATGCTTGTGTGGTCCTGGGTTTCCTCAGGCACAGCTGAGGCCAGATCTCCCTTCCCTCCTTCTTGACCGTCTGAAGATCTGATCATCAAGAAAGTCTCCCACTGAGCCCCGTGGAAAAACAGGCAACATACTGTGGCCAGAAAGGGGTGCTGACCTTTTTCTGGAAGATCTCCTGACTGCTCGTGACTTTGTGACATTGGGCATAGGTCCCTGTCTCCCTGAAATCTCCCTTTTCTATAAGCCTTCCAAGGAAGCTAAAAGCCCTTGAGAAGATCACTTATCCCACCCAGACATCTATGCAGCACCTCTGTATTCATAAGAGAAGCAGACAAGCAGGAAGGAATTTTTTTCTAGTAAGATGTGGTCCAGGTTCCGAAGTGACTGAAAAACCTTTGAATAACACAAAATGCCATTGCAGGGTATGACTGCAGTAATTGTAGTCCTTCAGCTACTTCAGTTCCAAAAGGCAACTTCTGATTGCTCAGAAAGGTTTTGGTGCTGCTTATTAGCAAAACGCTGTAAAAGGAGCCCAGATAATGAATTCAGCATGCCAGGGTTCAAGTGGGAAGCCGGACTTGGCCAAGCACTGGGGGAAAGCTGATCCCAGCAAGGCTTGAGCAGGGTTTTTGTGCTTCCGGATCAGGTGTTTCTGCTAGAAACCAGTTTTACCAAGGTGGCAAGGGGAATAATAGAAGAGTGTGTGTTGGAGGGGGGGCTATGATGAGACCGCAGAGCTTGGAAATGAGGAGAAAAGAGACAAATTCCCCTGGAAACAAGTTTGGATCAACTTGTTTGTGGTATGATGGGGCTAAGGCTGAAAGAAATAACTAGGAGGAGGATGTTCCTGCCCTCTGCTTACCTGCCTGCCAAAGACACCCTGGGGGACGTTGCAGCAGAGGGTGAAATGCTGCCATTTCTTCTTGAAGACACCCCCTTCCCTTCCCCTCCCCAGGGTTCAGCGAGACCCCGAGCAAACTGCAGTGGGTGCACGGAAAGGCAGGAGGAAAGTCACAGCACCCCCCCCCCCCCCCCC
>Ga0181612_176661_pt1 | contig 12303 bp, 10 predicted proteins | sample HoacroProtozoa21_FD_119630 | JGI IMG/M metagenome (GOLD analysis project Ga0181612, IMG submission 119630) | Hoatzin crop microbial communities from Cojedes, Venezuel. Combined Assembly of Gp0051906, Gp0051904, Gp0051908 | reverse complement strand
TCGTAGCAGCTTGCGCCGCCCCCCCTGTAGGTGCCCTTGCGGCCGCCGAGGGCCCGCCCCGGGGCGGGAGGCGGCTGCGGGGCGCGAAGAGCGCGGTTCCTTATAGCAGAACCGGGAGAACAGCGCGAAACCGGGCTCCGGGGAGGAAGGACGATAAAATATAAACAGCGGAGCGGGCAGCGAGGGCACCTCGGCGACCTCCGGCCCGGCCCCCGCCCGCAGCGGGACCCCCGCAGCTTTTTCCCCGGGGAGAGCCAGCGCTGGCCCCGCACCACGGGAAGGCGAAGCCGAGCCTGTCTTGCTGAAGAGGAGATGGTTCCCGCCCAGTTCTCCTGGCCGCGGGGAAGGAACGCGGTCATCACCCGCAGGCAGCGCGGGCTGCGGGCTCAGCCCGGCGAGGCACGGCACCGACACGAGATGTTTGCACAGTCACCCGTTTAGTTAAAGGAAGCGTTATAAAAATAGTGTTTAAAAAGAAGCATAAAAGAAGGAGTTTTAGAGTGAGGAAGTGTTCTCTAGACCCTGGTCTGGCAATTCTTTCCAGCCAAGATAAAAAAAGAAAAAAGTGTTATTTGTTGGGTTCTCTCAGGGAAAGGGCATTTCAGAAGAGCGCTCCAAATGGCTAAAACAAAGTCACTGACACTCGTTGAGGGAAAACGGCCTCTGTGTTCCCAAACACCCCGGACTCCCCCCAAAGCAACGTCTGGCCCTCACTCTGCTCACTGCCAAAGTGTGAATAATTCCAGGTTAGGTCACAAAATCCAAACTCCAAACCAGTGTTCTGAACAACCACCGTCAACGACCCGATCCCCAGTACCCTGTTGCTTCTACCTCCTGGCAAAGCCACCAAGCTTCCCGACGCCTGAACTGCAGCGAGGTGCGGGTAGAGCAGACCTCTTCCTTCCAGGGAAGGCTCATCCCTCCCCACCGCAGCACAGCGTCCTGGTTTTCCTCCCAGTTGAAGACAGGTCCCCCTTCCCCTGCCTGACAGGAATCTGTCGGAAGAGCTATCTGAAACTCCTCTGTTTAGGCCCCTATGAAACAAGGGGTCCCCCGAGGCACCCCAGACGAACACCTCCCGACCCAAAGACCTGCCGCTTCAGCCAACCTCGCTGCTCCTGCAGCAGACTGCGATTGTAAGAACCCAGAGGTGGAAACGTCTCCAGGGTGGAGCAGTTGTTACTTGGCCACACAAGCAAGGAACCACTGGCTAAATACCATCTGACCTCAACACCACCAACAACAAAAAAATCACCAAAAGCCTTTGAAGAATGAAGCCAAGGAAACTCATTAGGAGATTCAAAAGCTAGTAACAAGACTTTCTTTTCTCCCCTTATAAAATTTGGTTTTGCTCTTTAAGAAAGAAGAAAGTCTTGGAATAAAGAAATGGACGTCCCAAGTCATTGTAAAGTACAACTCCTCTCAACAGCCCTTTTCAACAGCAGGACAGAAGTCCTACCGCATGGCAGGGTATAAGGAGGGACATCAAACAGCGTCTCATGTAGGACCCAGCCTGTCTGGATGTATCAAAGGTGTTACAAGTTCTCCCCAAAGAACTCCATCAGTTTAGCAGCCATAGTCTGGATAAGGCTAAAGAATTCATCCCAGAGAACCCTTCAAGCAGCCAAAGCTCTCATCGCATCTCATTAAACCACTGCCGACTGTTAAAAGCACCATCACCCCCGGAAGAGAAGACAGCACAACATAAGCCCTTCAGCACCTAGGAAGGGAGGAGACAGCATGGCACCTGCACCCACATGGCCACCCGCACTGCTACTGGAGTAGCCACCTCCCCGGTGCCTTCCGCAAGTGTTTGTAATGCTACAGACCAGCACCCGGCCCAGAGCTGGGCAACACCACTGCAGGAGGTCAACCTCAGCACCCAAATGCTACTCTGAAAGCTACAAGTTCATCTACAAGTAATGCTTTAATCCTGATTTGCCTGCTGCCTTCTCAGGTTATTTTAAGGAGACTTCTAGCTATTCAGAGCAGGAACCTTCATGGATGTTCCTGTTAGTAGTGAGAAAATACAGCATAAAGTAACCCTGCACTTGCCAGGGGGACCCAAAATGGACAGCCCAGGTATTCGGGGAGGCGCAAGCAGAGCTTGCACGTGGAATGTGACAGAGCTACAGCAGTACATAGAGCAGTCCTGAGGCAGAAGTGTTTGGAGAAGGTCCAATTCTGCCTAAGAGTTCAACCCTGTGGTTCTACACTTGTGCCTACCAGCTGTGTGGCCATGCGAGGTCTGACTATCGGCCTCTCTAGTGCAGGGTACCCAAGAGCTGAGACCATGAGACCGCCTGGAATAGCTCAGCAGTACAAGGCAGGAAGAAATTCCATCCAGTGGTCAGCACAGACGTGATGCTTCATTACACAGCTGTCCTGGTCTATCAGTTCCATATTTCTCAGAGGAAAACTCTACCCTCTAGAAAGGATTGCAGCAGAGAGGGATACTGTGAGCCACAGGTATTAATTACAGATTGTTTGAAGTCTTCAGTTGCTCTTGCTGCACCAGTGTCACACAAGCATCTTCTGAAGAGGCAGAGATTGCTTGGGATTGCCAAAAAGAACACAGGTGCATGCATCAGCCTGTCCTCCGTTCTCCTCACCCACCCTGGTGAGAATTACAGTAGCCTGTAAAGAACTGGCCTTCAGTGAAGGAAGTAACACTAGTAAAAAAGCTGAAGGCTGACAACATCCCTCCTGCTAGGGCAATTCTAGGCCATCAGTAGCTTAAGCAGATCTTACAAAGATGACTGACATTTAACAAATCAATACTCATAAATACCAAAAACTGCAGTGTCAAACAGCTATGCAGAGGTGAGCCAGCACAGCACAAAGGGAAAAGGGATTAGTGTTCATTTAAGAGCTTCTGCACAACCCAAGCACCTGGGTGCTGGCTGTTTCTCCCTCTGAGGATTATGGTTTCCGACTGCTGGCAGGTTAGCAGTTCTCTCTGTAGTTTGTCTTAGTTGATGTCCACGTGAGCCTGCTCCACCATATTTGAAATGCAGCAGTTTCCCTCTCAGGAGGCACAAGTGTCCAACTCGGGACCATGATTCCAACAGGACTGGTACACAGAAAAGTGGATCAGCCCCAGGAGTGAGCCAATGACTGAAATGCTTGTATGCCCACTGGCTTACACCAGAACAGGACTCTTATTTGTAGGTCAGACCTGTACCATGTCTCTTCCTGGCAAGAAGCTCCATGAGACAGTATCGAGGTCGCTGTGACCAGAGCTTATGCAGGGTAGTATTATGCAAACCACTGAGGCAGAAAACCCCAGTGCCGTGCCTGTATAAGCCCCTAAACACAGCTGTCTTCATTGCACACAACTAGACACCCATTTCTTGTATTTCAGAATCCTGATTGTAGCTGGATATGCTCTAGTTCAGAGCCAGGAAAGCAGCTTGAGGCCTCTCTGCAGCAACAAGCTCCTGCTCTAAGGCTGTGCGTAATAAGGCTTGACTTCAAACTACACTTCACTAGTTAATTAAAACCACCACGGTCCTGCTTTTCAAGGAGGCCTTGTTGATAAGGCGATTCTGGATTCAGGCAGTTTCAGTGCACAAAGCCGCCGGCTTCCTCCCATCTCAGCTTCTCAAGGTCGTCTTCCCAGGCAAAGTGGTCCAAACTGCTGGATGTCAGATGACAATCACCAGAAGCTGATGCAATCTTCTTCTTTGCACATCCCAGGGATGGCTAAGCACAGAGACGAAGGAGACGAACCCAGAAACTACTTAAATGGCAGGATGCGTGGCTTCATTGGGATACATTCTGTTCACAGGAGGAAGATCCTTCTATGCTCACCCACCGAAATCCACTGGACTCAGCCCATCCCTTCCCATTCAGAAGTTACTCCGTGTGAGCTTCCTTTCTGGGATATCCAGACAGATGGTTTCTTTCTCCCCAAACTTAAAGTCATTAAAAAGATACGAAGAGCTGCTTTTGGCAGCACAGAGGCATTTGAGATTTGAAAAAAACTGGAGTGCAGGACCCAAGTAGATGGGGAAGTAATCAGTCCTTGACCTAATAAATAGAGTAGGAGAAAGTCTTCAAGGTGGCCAGTAGCCCAAACACAAAACCTGAAGTCCTGCAGAGACCATCAGGAGCTTTAATGCACCACACTGGGCGGGGGCATCTCCTGGGATCCGCTGCCGTACAGTTCCTCTGATACCTTTTGTTAGGCTCAGGGACTATTTGGAATCTTGAAGTTCCTTTGCCTTCTTCAAAATAAGATGAACATCAGAGATAGGATAATCCTGTGTCAAAGAAACAAAGTGATGTGACTACCTAGCGTTTCTTGAGTTTCACTCAAGCAGGGCAAACCTTGACTACAGCATTCTTGCCCTATTATAACACACACCCACATTCAGTTACTCCCTTCATAGCTAACGGTTTCCTGTTTTGTAACTGATTGAGCCTTAGTACCCTCCAAGAAGGTTGTTTTTCCTATTTGTCCTCCAAGGGTGCAGTAGGCTGGCCTGCTACAAGGGCTATCTTCATGCCAGCAAGCCTTATCAAAGCCAGTGTATCTTGCACAACCCACAGCAGGAACTGGCAGAATCAGAGATATCCTACTGTGCAGTGCAGGCTGTTTTCAACCTTTAGCTCTCACTAATCTCAGAACTACACAAAAGCCTCCAGCCAATAAACTCAACACTGTTACACAGGGTTTCACATCTTTGCTGGAAAAATATTACTTTTTTTTTCAAACCAAAAGACATTAAAAACCTCTAGTCTATGACAATTACTCTGTAGGCTGGAATGGATGCACAAGCAAAAGAAAGGTTTATTTTAATGGCAACAGTGGGCTCCAGACAGCAGCACTGTGCCCCACCAACTGAAAATCAGAGAACAAATATTACTCTCTGAAACAGGGCCCATTTCTACTGTAGCATTAAAAAGGGGGAGGAAGGTAGAACAGATCCATATAGAGCTAGGATGACAAAACAGAGTGTACAGCCACATTCTGCATGTGGAAGTGAAAACCGGTTAGCAGCACAGGGAACAGAGCTGCCACCACCAAGGAAGTCAGAGTAGCCATTTGTCAGTTGTTCAGCTTCCCAGCGGGTGGTGGGGACCACAGCATGCAAAAAATCGTATTTCCAGTAATGAACATGCTGTAAGATCCACCTTAAGATTTTTTTGCACGCAACCATCAGAAACCTGGTACTTCTCTTCAGCCAGGCATACCCCTGCTATCATCCTCCCAGCACTATTTCAAGGCTCTTCAGATTACTCCCTATGCCAACCACATTGAATCCTTACCTGCAGCAGCCTCATGTTCAGAGTGAAGTCTCCTTCCAGCAACTGATCCCGGATTAGTCTGAAAGATGGAAATTATTCCAGCTACTTTTGACTCTTTACAGAGGAATTTTGAAAACAGACCACACTGTGACCTTATCAAGGCTTTTGAAAACACTTTTGCTACCATTGTAACAACTGACTATAACCTATTCACTAGATGCCTTAACATATGCCTACAGAAGACACGCGAATCCACGGATTTAGGTAATGGAGGGAAAGAAAAGTGCAGGAAGGCTACCTCTGTACTTACGTCAACATGGCACAACAGACGAGCAGAAGAAAGTCAAAGCGCTTATCATCAGCAAAGAGGGAGTCCCAGATCCGGATGACGTCTGGCAGCAGGAACTCTTGGGACAAGAGCAGCGTCAGCCAGCGGAAGGCAAAGAACTGGGGTTTGATGTTCTGCTCTTGCTGTCAGACATGCACCAGGCAAAGAATGAATACGTGCTCTCAGCAGATCCCTACAAGTAAGAGATGCACCCCCTGTTTCCATCCCCATCTCCACCCTGGTACTGCTCTAAGCTGGCAGCTCGCACTGCAGCATCAGCAAACCCACGGCCTCCTTTGAAGACTCTCACATTCAAGGCAGACAGAGATTTTGAATGCAGCCGTGCTCCGTACCTACAGACAAGCCAGAAAATGCTCCTCTGTCCACAACATGGCATAAAGGAAGCTTTTCTTCCTAAAAGCACTATTTATGTTAGTTCCGTTAAACTTGCCAAGTAATTTTAATGTTCCCATTTGAAGAGCATTTTATCTGCAAAGCTGCAGCCCTCCCCCTCTAGCAGAGGCACTGTTTTGTCAGGATTTCCTCTCCTTTCCATAAGCCCTGTATTTATCAAAAGCTTTACTATTCACAAAAAGAAACAAAGACAGTACAGAGTTCACAGCGATGGTCAGTAAAACATACTGTAAGCACTTCTAGCCTGAAGCTCTCTTGTTTTCTGTGTTAAATCCAAGGGACTATGAGTTTAACCAAGGTCAAATGAGTTCAGGATCCTGCTGATATTCTTAAGGACTGGCTGTTGCGTGGCCAAGACCATTTCCTGCCAGCCAAACTGTAAGCAGTTTATTTTCTCCCCATTGAATCAGCCACCAGCCACCGTGGATCGTGTCACTGTGCTGACAAACCATCTTTTGGATTGTAAAAGAAATATATTCTGATTTCTCTAAATGCGAAAAAAAAAAGCCACAAAACCAAACTGTGTGATTTGGTGAAGGCTGGAGTAACAAGAACAGCTTTCCCTTCCAAGTTCTCCTTGGGCTTTCACACTAAATGGCCTATAAGACCTGAAGATGTTTTCAACAAGACCTGCCTTCTACATGTTCTACAAACCCCACACCAATCCAAGGCACTTCGAGACCCTTGCATGAAGATAGAATTAGCTGAGTGGGATGGACCAGTCTGCTGGATTTAAGTTTACTTCTGGAATAATCTCCATACAGTTTAAGTTGGTGCTGTCAGGGCATACAGTGGCAACAGAAGTGTTGGGGGGGTGGGTTGGTTTTTGTTTTGTTTTTAAAGACAGAGACAATTCCTGTAACCTCAGATTCCAAGGAACTCTACAGCAAAACTCCTCTTTTGCCTGATGACTAGAAGAGAGTAAAGGCTCCAGCTCCAACTAGGTCTCAACCCAGGTGACCAGGAATCGCGGCCAAGTCACTTCGGACTCACAGCCAGCAGCTCTCCAACAACTATTGTTTGCTTTCAGTCAGGCAGGGGAGGAAAACCTTGCTGTGTCAGCTCGCTCTAGGCTTACTCCAAAGAGAAGTGGTTCAGTTCACAGATAAGAGAGCCTCTACGCCCTACAGCAAAGCCCTTCACACACTCTCTCAACCTTTCTATTCAAGCACAGTAACAGTTTAACAAAATTGGTTGACATTTAAACACACTATTAAGCTCCACTCCTCGCATTCCAACCCAGACAAATACCCAGCTCCTCACCAGTTTCAAATACAGCTCCACATCTTTTTCCTTCAGAGTGGAGTACACCTTCTCCATTTTGTAGGTAATACCACACTGAGAATCATCCAGGCTCTTAATGAAGTTGTCCCGAATTTCAGCCATTAGATTGGTGAAGCAGAAAAATGTGTCTGCTTCAGCATGCTCTGAAAAAAAAAAAAAAAGATGGGGGAATAGAGGAAGCATCACTGACAGAGGCACACAGACTGAGAATTCTTCTTGCTCCATAACCTGGTTGCTGTACTGGATTCACATAGCAGATCCCACAAGGTCTTGGCTTCCTTGGTCTGGGACAAGACTAGACACTTTTTTTAACTAGAAACGTCTACAGAGCCCCTAGAAATACAGCCTGTGTGCCACACAAGGTCTTCATGACATTGGGTCACAAACCAGTTATCTCTGCCCAAGAACACCATCTGCTTTCCGCACCATCAGCACACACCCTCAGAGCTCCCATGAAGTAGAAGCAACAGGCAAAGTACTCCCATTCCATTCTTTTCTTACCAGTCATAATTAGTATGAGCAAACAAGAACTTCTAAAGGGATTTTAAATTTCACAAAGTGCAACCTAGATGCACACAAAACAAACAAAAAAAATCCTCACTTCCCATGTCCTCACCACTCACAGCCCCCATTCAGTTTCTATCAATTTGCTGTGGTTCCCAGACTTCCTCATCTCTTACTGTACTTGCTCTTAGGCCTCAAACAGTCAAAACAGAGTTGTTTAAAGAGAGTCTCATTCCCGAAACAGTGCTTTACACAGAGAACATGCAGTATGACAGCCATTACTGAGCAGCCGAAGAGTCTTTCACCTTTCCATTCGCTGTTAGGATCTGTAGCAAAGGTGTAGTAAAGAGGCCCCACAATTTCATTCATCCCCTGAACGTATGCTATCCCGGGGTTCAGCTTGGCGTAGATGAACAGAATTCGCTCCACCACTTCCCAGTGAGCTTCACAGCCGTTGGGCAGAACTTCGTATTCGCTCAGAGAATTGGGAGTCGTTTTAAGAGGGGAGCTCACCTGAAAAGCAAGGCAAAACGAGGGCTGACTCAGGATAGCCAACACGCACAGATAGTTTTGTACACGTGGCAAGCTTGGCTCTTAATACACACAGGCCCCCAGAAGATTTGGGCAGCTTATACCAAGCGGGCAGGTGTTCACATAAACCAAGACAAGTAACGTGGGAAGCACAATGGCACTGAAGTCCTGGTGCTGGCTATCCCTGCAGAACGAAGCAGTCTGTGCAGCAACAGAGGGTTCCCCTGAATCACTGTACCACCTGATCCCATGCAGTAAGAAACCACAGCAGTTCCACTTTTTTTTCAGTAGTATGAGAAGTATAGATCTGCTGTGGTAGCAAGCCACCTTCCCCAACAGCATGTGGCACTTGTGCTGTAATGCTCATGGAAGAGGAAAGGGACGACACATATCTCAGGTGACACCCAGCTCTTCCTAATTACAGGTTTAGGAGATCCAGTTGTGGAAGACCATGTAAAAAATTCAACTTCAGCAAATTTACCCTTCAGCGTTTTGTTCCTATACAGAAAGGCACAGGTCAAGCATAAAATACTCGCATCTTCCTGCAACTCCAACTTCCACCAGAAGTCAGGAAAAAAACCTCTTAAAATCAAATACACTTATAATTCCCTTCCAATCATCAGACACATCAACTGTTTCCACAAAGCTGTCTAGCTGCCAGAATACACAATATACATTGGCGTATTTGTCTAATTCCACCATACAAGCAGAGAGAAACAGAAAAAAAAACCTCAAGAAAAACCCTTCCCCTTATCAGCTAAGATGCCTTGCCCGACGGACAGCCCCCATCTAGATCTCACATTTGTAACCCCACTGCGGTTTCGTGCCACCGTCTGTGACTTGAGCGTGGTCTGCTCCACCCGCTTGCGCAGCGTCTCAAACTCATTTTGGGGATCCAGGATTAAAAGGCAGGGGTAGTCCGTTGGGCGCTGGAAGAATGCCATGTCAGGGTACAGCCTCCTGGGATGGATACAGAAGGAAATCAGACGCAAGCAGAAGGAAGCGCATGCCCCATGTTGAACGGGAGGCTCGGTTTAATATTAAACTTCATTTTCAAAGTACAAAGTGTTCACCAAACCTCTTGGATTCAGAAACCCGAGTCATTATGCCTCACACACCTGACATCTTTGTCTATCTGGAGAAGCACTTCATTATCCTTGAAGTAAGTGTTCCATCGGCTGTCTGGGTTTGGATTGAGAGGCTAAAGAAATAACAGAAACAGAACAAGCATGTTTCACATGTATCAAAATCCTCAGCAGATACACACCGATGCAACATTTCTGCTGTCCCCCTGTCATCAAGTACCAGCACACTAGGTATAATTTTTTCTCTCACTAGCTACATTTAGTGTTGTTTCTCCAGTGTGCAGGAAGCGGATGAGAGCCTGTGAAACAAGTGAGCATGCAGGTTCACTTGGAGAGGCAGAAGCCAGCATTTCCAATCCCTTTTCACCTCTCTCTTAATGACTTTGTTCCCAAATCAGGTATCCTGTCCTGTGTCAACAAGATTCCTGACTGCAGCTCCAACCTGTACAAGGGAGACGGTCTTTGTACTTAAGGTAAGAGTTACCCACCCCCACAGTACTCAGGCACTGTGGTTGTTAGATACAAGTACTCCCCTCTATCTCAGCTCTGAGAAGGCTGATTAAGCACCACAATTGTGCCCAGGAAAAAGGAAACACATACCACTATGAACAACCTATCCTGTATCTGACCAGTTTTCCAACATGACAAATTTCACTTCCCCGCCACATCAAGATCCACGCAAAGTTAACAACTAACCAAGAGCAGAAAAAAAAAAAAGAAAGAAGTGTTCCAAGAGATTCCAAGATCACTGTAACCTGCCAACGCGCGGAGTGCTACGAGCACGCCAGTTTCACAGCACCAAGGCCTCCAGAGATCACAGGAGCCCAGATGACTGCATGCTAGCAGAGAAGTGAATGTTCACGACCAGTCATGGAAGCAGCTGTATCATTTTACAGTCTCTTCTGATCAGTTACTTCATTCCCTCCCCCATCACATGACCTCTTAACAGCACTTTCAGAGCAGAAAAAAGCCAAGGGATGCAGGAAGCAGTCAATTAAAAAAAAAAAAACAAACCACCCAGCAGCAGAACTAGAAATAAGTGAGTCTCTTGCCTTCCATGCCATACTCCAGTTTGACTCTCCTGCCTCTTTTATACCCTCTGTTCGGAGCAGCCTGCTCTGAGCCCACCCACGGACCTGACTTCCCCCAGGAGAGCATCTCTTTGCTAGAGGCACCTCCTGTGGGCCTCTCCCTTTCCCCACGAGACCCGTAGCCTGGGCAGCTAGCCCCAGAGGAGGGGAGCAGGGATTTGCAGAGCTGAAAACAGCTCTCTGCAGAGCTGTTGGTGCTTTGCCAATAACTCACACTGAAGGCTACTAAGGTATAAGCACCAAGCTAGTACCTAGGAACCGACCCTCCTGCTAGCAGGGCAAAATTCTCTCAGTCCAAGAACAGAGCCAAGAGCAGCCCAGGGGTCCAGACTCCGGAACAACAGTTTATAGCTCTGAGGAAACTTCTGCAACAGAAAGGCTTAACAGCACTTACATGATCTTCTAAGGTCACATCTTCCCTCGAAACACCTAGGTTGGCTTTGGCAATCCCAGGCTGGATAATCATTTCCTTTAGGAACTGGGAATACAGATCCCTTAAGGAAGAAGAGAGGAATTTGCAATGAAGCAGAAGATTAAGTCAACGTAAGCACCCAGACTGAGTTCAAACAGATCTCTCTGTACCACCCTGCTCAGCCAGAAGGCATTTGCTTTTTTCTTCATTTGAGTTTAGCTGAAGAGGTCAATCCATCAGACCCAGGAGACAGCCTACAGAACAGCACAGTCCGTGCAAGAACCATTCATTTTATGAAGGTACTTAATTATTTAGGGGACTATTCTTCTCCGCATCTATCATTAGAAATAAAGGAGGAGGTACGCATATCCTCACCTCTGCTTCTTCAGCAAAGAGCTCCATAAGGCTTTCTCTAAAGGGAGGTAGTTCAGGAGTATCTGTACAGAAGACAGATGCACACAAGTCAGTATCTGGAGAATGAGCTGTTGTACCTGTGCGAAGCGCAAACCAAATGCAGTGGCTAGAACTGGCTCTCCGAAAATACTGGGAGCTTTCTCCAGAAAGCCCAGTACTTTGCTAAGCATCAGTCAAGAATATTTCGGGGACTGGTTTTCAACACTGACCTATCTGTAGGACTGATCAATAGCAAACTGGACTGAAACGTGCTCCTAGCTTAATGCCGAGGGCTGCTCTCATGCAAAGAGCAGACAGCCACTTTCTATCATCCAAACTGACGGTCGTCCTGTGTCAGTAAACGCTGCTGCGCACGTGCCAGTGCTGATCTCCACAAATTACTGTCAGTTCTGAGTGGCTTTTAAGCTCTGGATCTGTTTGTTTGTTTATGGTTTCAAGCACCCAAAAACTGTATGCACTCCAGCAACCCAAAGCATCACTTGCAAGAACCAAAAGCACCCCAAACCAAACCCACCTTCCAGCACAGGCAGCGCAGCCCACCATCGAAGGGAATTCCTGCAGAACATCAGGCAGAGAGAGAACCGCGTTAGCTCCTCGCCGCGCTCGCTAACACCATGCAGACGGGCAAGGCAGCACTTTTCCTCCCCGGGGGGTAAGAAGTTTTCACAGGACCGGTGTCGGGGGTTATGCACGGTGCCAAACCTGCCGGTGCCGGGGGAAAGGGGTGCGTGCGGCGGGAGCGGGAAGCAGGAAGCCGGGAACAGCACCGGGGACAGACAGGGCACAGCAGCAGGGACAGAACCCGCAGGCAGCCGAGGGGGGGAAGGAAGGGCTGGGCTGGAAGCTCGGGGCTGTGCTCAGAGGCCGGGTGGGGACCGCTGCGGCCTGAGGGATGGAGCTTGGGCCTTGCAACGCGCCCGCCAGGCTCGGGTTTCCAGCACAGCGGCTCCGGGAACTGCGCGGAGATGGCGGGGGGGGACACACGGC
>Ga0181612_183126_pt1 | contig 12304 bp, 5 predicted proteins | sample HoacroProtozoa21_FD_119630 | JGI IMG/M metagenome (GOLD analysis project Ga0181612, IMG submission 119630) | Hoatzin crop microbial communities from Cojedes, Venezuel. Combined Assembly of Gp0051906, Gp0051904, Gp0051908 | reverse complement strand
GACTGACAGGCCTGTAGTTCCCAGGATCCTCCTTCTGGCCCTTCTTGTAGATGGGTGTCACACTGGAGATCCTTCAGCCATCTAGGACCTCCCCTGTTAGCCAGGACTGCTCATAGATGATGGAGAGTGTAGTTTTAGTGTTCTATACCATGTTTTGAAAACAAATTTCAACTTCATTCTGAACAGTATGATGCATTAATCAGACACCAAAACAAGTTATCATCCAACATCATAAAGCGAAGAATAAAAATTAGTATTTATTAAGGTGAATAATAACTTGAATGTGTGGGTAATTTTTTGATTATCACAACAGCAAAGCCAAATGTAATATTAGTGTTACATTCTATTGAAATAAATCCGGTAACAAGTACCAAACCAAAAGAAAGAGATGTTTCTTGAGAAAAAACATGAAAATATCTATGTGCACACAGTTTGATAGAGCATTACTGTCAACCAATTGAAATCAAGGGATGTATACTTTTAAGATAGTTTTAACTTCAAATTAGTACAACCTGTGTGTTCAGGCAATCCTAAGAAATAATGCCCTTTTACCGCTTGTGCTGACCTTAGAGATAACAAGATTTTCACCCCCTTGTTGATGGACTTGATCAATGAGTACTGGCTTTGGAGCAGTTGATTTGAAAGTAGGATGTGTAGTATATTGGGTTACTTTTTCTAGTTGTTGAAGTTAAGAAATATGACAATAAATTCTGTTTCACTGCATAAAGTAGTCAGTTCTAGCTCTGTTTAGAACATAACTCAAGGTTGGTGTCTAACCTTGACGTTTTTGTTGCTTTGTGCATAGAACTTTATGGTTCCTGGTTATCCTTTTCAGAAAAAAAGTTGCACTTTATTCCTGAATAATTAGACTGGATACATTAGAAGGGCTTCACAGCTGTCTCAAATGGCAACTTTGAACATTTTTAGAAAGTGGCTTTACAGAATGTTATGGTCACTTCATTAATAAACTTAGAGATGTTAACGTTTTAAAACTAGCCGTCAGATCTGTTTGAGCACCTGTGACTAAAGCAACCTAAAAGATTTCTTTTAAAACACAGTGATTCAAACAGAGCTATTTCTTTCCAAAAGTACCTATTTTTTTCTAAACAGCATTTATAAATACTAGCTTTTTTTCCATCAACTTAATTCTTAAATATTAAGGGTTTTTTTTGGATCACTCTCAACAAAGTGCTCAGAACTAGAAGAAGAAAAACTTGCTCCAACACAGCATCTTAATATTTGTTTGCATTCCTCTTATTATTGCTGTGTTTCCTGAAGGGATTAAACACTAAGTATAAGAAACGTTGCACAGCTTCCAAGAGACTGAAGTATTCTTTCTTTTTCCATAGGCCTGTAATGATAGCAATTAGTGAAAAGACAAACAGCATCTCTCCCTCTTACAGTTTTTCTTTTAATAATTGATTTTTGTACCTGCTGGATTTATTTTCCTTTACTAAAGGATATACTAAGGATTAGTTAGAGACAAGTCTTAAGATAGTGTCATGGTCAAAACTGAGAAGAAAAAGAATGGGATATTTCTGCCCCCTCTGCATGAGATCTGCAAACAGTAAAACCTGGTCTCAGTTGGGTAATGCAGAATATATATTTTTCCTGAAACTTTTGTATTCATTCTTCGAATTGGAAAATTTAGTCCTTAAATAAATGCAGTCCTCAGTTAGAGTGAAGGTGAGGGATATTCTTTGTCTGGTGGGCAAGAGCAGATTGCAACTCTCTGTGTATCTTAACTTGTAGACAGATTAAGGTAGCCCGTGCAGCACAGCACACTGCTTAAACCCTGGCTCAGATTGAGCAGTCATAAAATGGATTGGTGATTTAGGCTATTCATCCCAGCCATGACAGTTTAAAGGAGGTCACTGACAACGTCAACAGAGCGTACAATCCTTTTCTTCTAGATAGGCTTTGCCTTGGGTTTTTTGTCAGGCAGATTCTTTCAGAAGTATTAAGGCTTTCCACTTTCATCTCCATTAATCAGGGGCTGTTCTGGAAGAGATTCGCTGTGAAAGGAGCTCTAGTGTTGATTTTTGATGCCTGTAATCTCTTCAGTTAAGGAATGCAGAGGTCTTCATAAGCTATGGATCAAGAACATAATCAAATCAAGTTTTTCAGAACTTTAGGAGGTTAGAGCAGAAAAATCTGGTGACTTATACCATTCTCAGATTTGATTATCTCTTTGTTTTATGAGGATTTCTGTCATTTCCCTGATTATTTGGGATGTTAAGAACACTAACCGGCGTGTATGTTGTGATGCATAGAAAAGGAAGAAGCGAATTCCCTTTGTTTCAGCCTCCCAGGACATCTTTGTGATGCATTCACAATACTGATTTCCAGTTGCTGTGAGTAGCAACAAAACCCCAATACTAGGTAGTAGTATAGTTCTGATTAAAAGACTATCTGCAGAAACACATTCCCTATTTCTGAAGCTGTTTCATTCATATTAAATATTTGGCTGTGGCATAATTTGTGATTAGTTGAACAGCTGGTAAGTACTCCCTTTGAATTTTTTTTTGGTTTTGATCAGTTAGAAAACAAAGGCATTCACATAATTTTGCGAACAGCTTATTTTGCTTGTTCTTCTGGGGATATGATTTGAAAGAAAAATCCACCTTGCGTATTAAATCGTTTATGTTCTTTTTGTTCAGGTGAGATGCTAAACAGAGTGGATGTAAGCCAGCCTTTTGACACAGTTTGGCACCCTGGCTTTCTAGCAATGGTGGTGGAATTAAGAGTAGAAGGCATAGGACTTAATTGATAATCAGGAAAATTCTAAAAAAAGTAAATAAGATTAAGTGAAGGTACAAGATGGGAGGGAGAAAAGAGGATGAAAGAGATGTTTACACATGAAACTAATATGAAGTGAGAAGGGTGTCTGTGTGTTGCAAATGGTGAACCCCCCACATGACGGCTTAAAACAGCCTTGTTGCTACGTCTGGGGAACGTTAGGGAAACTGTTTCCCATTACAGGATTATGGAGCATTGTGCTCTAACGTAATTCTTTTTTCACCATTTCCATCTAAATGTCTCTATCATATGGTGATATATATATATATATAATTAAAAGGCTTATCTATGCATCTTAGCGTGGGGTAACACAAGCTGGTAACACATTTTCAAAATAAGAATTATATAAATAACTTCTCAATTTTTTTGGTATCTTTTTGGATAGCTTAGCATACATTGTACAATATTCTGGTTCATTTAACCTTTGTGGGATGAAAAATTATTTTGTCTCCAACAATTTGTAACTCGTGTTTGGAAGTCACACCAAGCATGCTATATTACTTATCTGTGTATCTTAAAATGAATGCCTTAAGTTGAATTTCTGTTTCCCTTTTCCAGTAAAGCTCACTTTAATCTTTACAATTTTTATCTCAAATGTTCAGTACATTTTGTAGATATGGGCTGCATAAAATCCATTCTCCTTTGTTAAAGACGACAAAGGAATATTGTTTTAATTGGCATAAGAAATGCATGAGAAATGCTGCAGTTTTGATGAAAAAAGACTGCATTTTGCTTCAGGTATTGAATTGTTACTGTGTAAATGTGGTCGTGGTGATTAATGAAGTTGCAGGGAATCACTTGATGACAGCAGTACCCCGTAAAAGGCATCCAGCAACACAAAATTCTTTCTTCACCTGATGCAGATGAGAATTTGGTTCACTTGTGCATAACTGGTGAATTCTAATTCTGTTGAATTGGAAAGCATAGTTAGTGATGTCTGTCTCCTCCAGATTTGGATTTGACCTCGGATTTTTAGTGATGGCATGTAATCATGAATTAGCTTGGACTGTTCAACAGGAAAATGTTACATCACTTGATGAGAACAAACTTTTAGCTTGTATAATAGTTATTTCAGTGGAAATTGAGCTGGGAATACTTCCATGCCAGGTTATAATTTTAAAAGCAAAAAAGCTCATTTAATAACTTTTTGTAGATTTCATAACTCCCACATAATGCTAATACTGACCCTCCATACATGTAGTACAATTTTTGTGCATGTCGAGAGGATCTAATAATGTAAACAGATTAGAAAGACTTTTCTCCACTTTTGCTTTTCTGTGTGAAGTTTGGAAGTATTCCTGTTGTCTAAGCAAAGCCAGACTTCTGTGGACTATCACACTTACATTTCTGGAGAGAAGTGATGTCTGGGTTTCAGGTGGAAAGAAATGAAAGACTGTGATGTTGTCTCCTTACATGGAACATCTACAAGTACTCGATGTCAGTATGTAAGAGAGGAGGCCTTGAGACCTATTTTTGTTTTGGTTCTACTGCTGTTCTAGTGAGGGTGTCTTGCGTGTCCCTTTCTCCTCATAGTGCCCAAGTTTCTCTATCTGTAAAGCTATTTTTTGCCAAAATCAAAAATATTTTTACAGATTAGCTAATTTTATAACTGCCATGAAACACCTGGCTCGTGTTTTCAGGTAGATATTTTTGACAGGTGTTTAGGCTTTTCAAGAAAAAGTAAATAGATATAATTCATAATGTCTTTTAAAACCACAAAGCAGATTATTATGTAGGAACTGGTGAGCCGAAGATGTAGTTAAATTGTTGAAATATTGTGCCTCAAGTCTTGGTATTGAATGGAACTGAAATACCTATGGAAGTGTAGATATGCGTGAAAAACAGGAGTGAACTAATCAAAATTCTGTGATTTTTAGGAATTTGGGGCTACAGTAACCCAGTTTTTTTGGAAGTACAACTTTTCACTTAATCCATTAGGTAATCCAGAGCAAGCATTTGCTGCTTAAAAATAAATACAGAAACATTTACAAGTGCAAAGGAAGGAGGACTGTTTAGATCTGACAGCAAGGGAACAGGTCTTGAAAGTTGTCATGAAATTAATGTACAAAAATGAAGAAGGTACTGGAAAAGGCTTTAAAGTATTGCCTCTTGTGAGGCACTTGATTGGATGGGAAAGAGACATTAGGCTCTTGAAAAGAAATTCTTCTGTGGAAGGAGTATGTCATAAGGGCAACAGACTTAAGGGTTTTGCTTTTCCCAGTCCTGTAGGTGTGCATTTGTCCTTTCTTGCACAAATTCTTTTGGGGTTAAATGACTTTTCTGGGCAGAATTTTATACGTGAGGGTGAAATGATAGTTGATAGATCTCCTGTGACCTAGCACTTGAAGGACCAGTTCTTGGAGATCTTGTGTTCTGTCCAGTAGTCTCTACAATGTTACTTCACCCATACCGACATTCTGGTGTCTTCCCACCCTGCCCCGTCTCTGGCCTCACTGCAGTTTTTTGGCTATTACACAAATCATGACCTTTTTTCCTGTTTTGTCTTCAGCGTCTGTTTCCTGTTTTCTCCTTCCCTCCCCCAGCCCATTTTTTTCACTCCTGACTTTGTCTCCAGTGGTGTCTTTGCTTTCTTTTACTGTTAGCTTGTTTTTCCCAAGTTTTTTGTTCATAAGAAAAGGAAGAGAGAATTGAGCTATAACATCAGTCCTTCACTTTTGCTATGTTTCTGTATCTTCACTTGTTACTGAATTTATTGAACATTAATTTGCGTGTTGTTCATACTGTTTTCCAAAACCCAGGTCTATCGTATGGATGGATGTCTTCCATCCTAACACAGTGACACAGATGTGCACATTTTCTAAGTGCTGGAAGTTTTCAGTCTTTTATTTGTTGAGGGTCATATGTTTAGGCAGACTTCTTAGACTAGCACAGCCCAGACTTCATCCAGATCAGAGCTTTGGTTCTTGGTCTCTGACACCTTACTTTGGGAACTATTGTTCAAGTGATCTTGATTTCTGAGAGAACATGATGTCATTTTACACATGAGTCTGAGTCTCTTTTTGTTAGTATATGCTTCCTATGGCTTCCACACAGTAACAGTTTCTTGCAGAAAAAGAGTTGTTAACAAGTATACTGTGGTCAAGAAAAATTTGAGATTAGTTTGGTCTATTTATATGCTTATACCAACTTTCCCTTTCTCATTGCTTTATATTTCAAAGTACTTCAGAGGTGAATCCGGAGTGAAGGAAAATTTAGATAGGATGGGGGAATTCCGTGACTGTGAGCTCAAATGTGGTCTTGGATCTAAGATTAAATGCAAGAGATGCATACCCATAGAGAACAGCAGGGTAAATATGCTTTCAAGCATTTGTTCAGTCAGCACTTAAAATGTTGAGCCCAAAAGGACATGAAGAACTCCCCAAACTGATGCATATTGTGAGTTTCATTCAAACAAATAAGTCTTTTCAGCATGGAGTTCATAATTTTGTACTATATGTGTTTGTGTAATAAAACCCTCATGTAGCTTTTTTTTCTGCATCTGCTAGAATCTTGCTTAGGCTCCCTAATTAACGATTTCATACCTTTTCAGGTCTTGAGTCTTTCTCAACACCAGCAAATGCCCATTTATTTTAGACTCCTCTGTCTTTACAGATAAAATGCTTCTGAGCTGATAGCTTGTGTGTTTCACACCACAATGAGTTTCCCTGAATAATGATTTCACTATGGGAGACAGTGACAGTGCCTTCATCTTAACAGACAATTGTCATGACATTAGCAGGTGTGCTCTGCAGTGAGGAAATTTCCATTTCAGATAGCAAGGCTTTGTGCAGTATGTTTCTCTTTCAGTTCATGTTACTCAGACCAGTGTCTGACTATGTAACTCTGTCCTGGTCACAGACAGAACATTAATCTCCTATACAGAGTGTCTCGGAAACATTTCACCTTTGCTGCTTTTGTTTTTACTCATCTGTTTGATAAAATTGGTACACTAAATCCTCACTAAATTGCTCTTTCACCTGTTTTCAAGGTGGGCTGGAAAAAGCTGCTGCTGTGTTTTATCTTATTAGAATATGCATATGACCAACACATCCCAAGACGTTTCCTGTTCACAAAGGAAAAAAAAAATTAAAGCAAGGGGGACAAAAAAAAAAAAGCCTTTGATTAAAAAAAAAAAAAAAATCTTCGGTTTACCTGCTGTTAATCTGGCCTAAGCCTTGCGAGTGCTAATTGGTACTTAGTTGAAATTTATCGTATTTCCAAAACAGAGCTACCTCATAAAGTAAAGTGAGCTCAAGGATTGGGATCCCAGTCAATAGCACAGGATTCATTTGGAAGAAATGTTAGACTTCTCAGTCTCCCAGAGCTGAGTATCCAGAGTGGTTAGAACTTTTCATGCTGAGATTTAGCTCAGTTCTGAAATATAGTTCGTTTGATTGATTTTCTGCACTGAGAGGAATTGTGCAATTATAAAGTGACTACGAATTTGCCATTTTTAAAAATCTGTTTAACAAAGCAATGAATAACCTTGTATTTTTTTCCTAAAAGTGGCTTCCCAAGACAGTATTGTGTCTGTGCCCCAGTTTTCAAGTTTTATTTTGTGAGGTCATGTTCTCTAACAAAAATGAGAGTGCTGAGTGAAAGATAGAAAGCAAAGTAACAAAGCAAACTTATGTAAACACTATCTTTTTATTGGAATATTCCTCAATGTAGTGTTTTTATTTTTCAGTGCTGAAAAATGTTCCCAATTTCATTTTCATCTTAAGTTGTCTGCAAAAAATGCTGCAAACACTTTTTTTTTTTCTTGCAGTAGGAGATTCCCTTTTTTTTTTCTGCAAGAGTGAGAGGAATCCCTCAACATCTGAGTTCACTGGAGTTCAGCACTTGCCCCAGACACAAGGCTAGAAGTTACGTAGCTTGCTTGCTGGTTCTGTTTGCCATTCCAGAAGAGGGTCTTTCTACCCAATAGAGATGAGAGACATTGGTTCATGGATTTTCTGTCTAGTGATTTCTCTTCAACAGCTTAGTCTGTATGCAGCGTCATTTCTCCTAATGTTTCGGAAGCTCAACTTATGTCACGTAGCTGCCTACCTGGAATCACAGAAATGTTGGTTGTAAGGGGCCTTTGGAGGTCATTTAGTCATTCTTGAGCTTCCTGCTCAAGATAGAACTTCTGCCAATGGTGGATCAGTCAGCCAAGTCTTGGAAACTTCCAGGGATGGAGATTCTGCAACCCGAGTAACCTGTTCCAGTGTCGCAATATCTGTGTAGCTAGATTTTTTCCAGCTGTCCAGTTCAAACACTGTCAGGATTAGAACTGAATTTACTTGAAAGCATTTCTGCTGGTAATTCCAGTTTTAAAAGGCAAATTTTGTCTGGTGGAATACAAGGGTTTTAGATGCCATAGTTGAAATTGTTGTTTCGTGATGGTCAACAGCAAAAATGTCTCAGCTGCAATAGGTGCAAGATTTTCATGTATGTGTTTGTACCAGATACTTAAGATTATCCTTTCTTAGTAAAAATCTTTGAGGATTAGTGTCTATATTCAATGTGTGTATGTGATTGATATTTTTTTCTGACCTGCTCTCTTCATATGTTTTGTCACCTGACCGAGAGCACTTTATAAACAGGTAAGAAACTCTGCCACAGAGGCTGAAATTTGTGCAGAGTTAGCAAAGGGAGAATTCCATGGGGCACATCTACTTTCAAATTCTTCATTATTGGTGTTCTCACTGCCTTCGGGGTATTTAAGGGCAAGACTACTCAGGCATGCCTTGTCCAGTACATGCACTATTCTTAGAAACACTAGATGTTCAGAATGAAATTGAAAATTATTTCCATTTATTTTCTACCCAAAATTAGAATGGTTGGGGTTTTTTCCTACTGTGCTGTGCATTGTTCATCAAGAACTACAGATTTCTGTACTGTAATAATAGCACAGGCAAGGGTTACGTGTTCAGGTGTTAAGCTCAGTGCAAGGTACCATTTGCAGTGTCTCTGGCAATCTGCCGGAGAATAGTTTTTCTTCCTCTGTCTTTTATGAAACAGATTATGTGGAGATGGCAGCCAATAGCTCAGGCAGTAAGTGTTGAAAATGTACTGAAGAATAAAATAAGGGAAAGGATTTTTAGAATATTTTCAAACCAGTTTCTTTTTTTCTTGCTGGGGATGGGACACAGAATTTGTGCAGGCACAGCTGCAACGTCAATATGACTGAATACCGGGGGAATCTCCATAGTCAAGGCTTTACAGCTTTATTCTCCCAGTAGTTCTGTGCCTATCATTGCCTCAAATGAAAGATATTGTTACTCTTTTCTTTTGGTATTCCTTGTCTTATTACTTATTGCATCTCAAATAAGGTTTCTGTTCCCCCTCTATTTCAAAAGAGATTTAGGAAGGGGTGTAAATTTTCTGTTTGAGATGCTAAGATTTATTAATAGCATGGAGTTACAAAACAGAATTCCTGCAGATAGCATTAAAAAATATCCCCTGAAAATGCGCTTTATGTACTGCTGAAATAGCAGGTGAGTATTTCCCTTTGGGGTTGTTGCCATGAATCAGTCATTAGTGTTTAAGAGTTAAACATGATACTGTAGTTGGCATTCTCCCTGGCCAGCTGAATGTGTTCTGTCCTTAAAGCAGATCTGGTTTCCACTGTTCTTTTCCTGGTATCTGAGCTGGCAGCAAAGTAGGCAAGCTGCCATGCCGCTGGGCTAGCAGCAAGCATGTTCTTGTGTATTAGATCAGCCTTATTGACTTAAAATAGTTGTTAAAATGTGAAACTGCTTGAAATGTGAAGCTCTATGTTCAGAATTAGTCCAAGCATGTTGATTGATACCAGCGGCCATTAGAAGTCTGTGGTTGTGGAATTTGTGCCAGAAAACTTGACAAAAGCTATGCCAAGTAAGACAGCTGCTGCTATACATGCCTGGTTTCGAACAGTACTAACTTTTCAACCCATATGCTTAGAGGTTTTTCCACAGGGCATATTGCTAGTCCAGCCTGAACCCAGTGATTAGTGTGCTGGGGTATGCAGGTCTCTCTGATACCAAGAGGGAAGGGGCGGGGGGTGCGGGAGAAAAAAAAAAAAAGTGTGCTGAGAAGTTACCCACCAGAGATCTATTTTAGCCTGATGGAACCTGAACACTTGGGGTGGGGCAGAGTTGAGAGGTGGAGAGAGACAACAATTCAGACTGATCAGTAATGTTGTTTTGCTGCTTTCTGAGGGGCTAGATTCTAGTGCAACTGATACAAGTTCTTTGAAACTCAGCTAATTCTAACACGTATGTTTTCAGAGTTCAAACGTCCCTTTGGAAAGACGTTCTGGTATATTTATCGACTCTGAATTTTTGGAGAGCACAAAAACCCACTGTGTAAAAAAAAAAAAAAAAAAAAAAAAAAAAAATTTTTTATGGACTTGTACTTTTAACTGTAGTAGTTTTACTTTATTTTTGCAGAAGTTATTTACTTTAAAGTTTCTTCTACAGAAAGGTTTTTTTTCTTTTTTATGAGAGGCAATTCATTTTTTATATGCATTCAGTACATTAAAAATTCATTTTTCACGGAGTCTGTGGTTGTGAAAAGACACTGGATCATCTAGTCTGACATCATGAGTTAAGCAGACCAAAAATTTTATCCCGTTGTGCTAATACGGAACTCAACAACGTCCTGAATATGGTAAATAAAGCACATAAACAAGAAAGGCCAGCAGTCTTGACCTGAAAAGGTCAAGAAATAGAGAAAACATAATTTCCATTTGTAGTTGTTTCAGTAGTTAATCATCATTATTATTGAAAATGTGTCCCTGATTCTTAATTGAATTTACCCAGCTTTAGCATCTGTCTGCTGGGGGGGTTTATTGTTTTTATACCATTTTCCACTGTTACTGAGGATCACAAAATAGCTGTAGCATACCAGAGAATAGGAATAAAATCATGCTTTCCACTTATTCTCAGCATTAGCTCAGTACAATATTCTAAATTGTCTTTGGGGCCTGCCCTAGTTGTACCCTGAGACAAAAATCCACTGTCCAAGCCCACCTAGAAGCCAGATGGACCTCTCTCTAGAGTACACGAATGGAGATTTACCTGAGCAGGCTCAGAAGTTTTCTTCAGCGTTGGTGCAGCGTTTCACAATTTCCATGTAGTAGGCTGTGCACAGGCTGCTGTATTCTTCATACGGCCAACAGAAGTATCTATGAGACATCTGTCAGATGATGACCCCCTAAGAGGATCAGAGGTGGATCGATTTGGGATAATTCTGTGCTTCTAGCCTCTGCTGAAATTCCTCTGAAGGATTCATGTCTCGCTGTTAGGCTTTATTTCCAAGCTTTAGCAGTGACCAAATTTTGCCATTAGTAGCTTTGCCAGGCAGTATCACATTTCTGAAGTACATACCTTGATACAAACATTACTTTCTATGTCATACAAGCAAGGCTGTAGTATCAAGCCCATAATAAATCCTTTGTTACCTTTCTTTTATGGTGATTCCTCCCTTATTTGATGAAATGGTGCTGTTGATAATGCATGTGAAGGACTGCAGTCATCTTTTAGAGTCACGAAAATTAAAATTTCTGTGTTAAGAAATGCAGATTTAGACTTACGAGAAACCCAGACTTCACACCCTATGACAAAATTAAATTTGCATTTGATGAGATCTCACCTCAGGTGCTTAAATCATGGTGTATTGGGGATTTGTGTAGAGCTGATAGTAGAAATTCTTAAAGAAGAAACAGCTTGCCTGCTGAAGCAGTATCACCACCTGGTAGGCTGAACATTTTAAGGATGGTCACTGCAGACACTGAGCTCAGCAGAAATGAGGTTGATGTTTGCATTGTTTATCTAAGAGAATTCGTAAGGGAAATAATAACCAGAAGTGTGCTACTGCAAAATAGCTGATATGAAAACACAATGGAGAAATGCTCCGTGTTGGACAATTCTTTTAAGTTACATTGTCCTGCAAGCTGAACTCAATTTAAATCTAACTTAATATTTCAATGTCTGCCATTGATATTTTACATCAAAAATGAAATAACTGGAAAGTTAACTGCCAATCGTACTGTGGTATGACACAAGATAAATTTAGAGATTGGACATTCAGAGCAAAGGACAACCACTGGCACTCCAAATCGTACTGTCCCTATAAGTGCAGAGCTTTCAAGCTGCTTCGGAATGTGGTGTGTGGGATCATTTTGTTTCTTCCAGGTTTATGACATTTGTTTTGTAACTCTTAGGCATGTGTCTAGAAATACTGTTACAGTCTAGGTTTAAGGAAAAAAGAATCAAGCCTATAGTGGGAATGTTCTAACAGGGAAAGGTAACAAAGCGATCTCCGCTTTGTAAATGTGGTATACTCTTTGCAAAAAGGGTGTTTGCCTGGGCGAAGGTGCTACTTCCATGACAGATCAATCCACATGCTATAGGTGGCTCTTTATGGAGAATGCTACAGCTTAACTTCTGAAATTTATGGCCTTTCACAGAATCACAGAATGGTTGGGGTTGGAAGGGACCTCTGTGGGTCATCTAGTCCAACCCTCCTGCCGAAGCAG
>Ga0181612_159769_pt1 | contig 12304 bp, 11 predicted proteins | sample HoacroProtozoa21_FD_119630 | JGI IMG/M metagenome (GOLD analysis project Ga0181612, IMG submission 119630) | Hoatzin crop microbial communities from Cojedes, Venezuel. Combined Assembly of Gp0051906, Gp0051904, Gp0051908 | reverse complement strand
GGCCAGGTCGGGGTGTACTTGATGAACGGCCGCTGGAGCGGGATGCCGGATTCGTTGGCGTACCCGATGGCGTGGGCCAGGCCGGAGTCCGGAACGCCGGCCACGTAATCGACCTTGGCGTTGTCCCGGCGAGCCATGGCGGCACCGCAGCGGTTGCGCATCTTTTCGACGCTCAGCCCCTCATAACAGGTGGCCGGATACCCGTAGTAGACCCAGAGGAAAGTGCAGATCTTCATCTTCTCTTTGGGCGGAGCCAGCTGGGTGCAGGTGTCCTCCGTCAGGTGAACGATTTCGCCGGGACCGAGCTCCTTGTAGTCGGTATACCCCAGTTTTTTGTAGGCGAAGTTTTCAAAGGTGGCACAGTAGCCGTTCTCGTTTTGCCCGATGATGACCGGGGTCCGTCCGTACAGGTCCCGGGCGGCGTAGACGCCTTCCGGCGTCAGCATCAGGATGGAGAGGCAACCGTCGATCACGCTCTGCGCGTACTGGATGCCGTTGACCAGGTCGTCTTTGCTGTTGATCAGGGCAGCCACCAGCTCCGTGGCGTTGATTTCGCCACTGGTCATCTCCATGAAGTGGCCGTAGCCCTCTTCAAAGAGCTGGTCGATCAGTTCCTGGGCGTTGTTGATTTTGGCAATCGTACAGATGCAGTAGGAGCCATGGCGGGAGCGGATCAGCAGAGGCTGCGGTTCGTAGTCCGAGATGCAGCCGATGCCATAGTGGCCTTTCATGTCATGGACGTCCTTGTCGAATTTGGTGCGGAACGGGGAATTCTCAATGCTGTGAATGGCCCGTTCAAACCCGTTTTCGCCATAGACGGCCAGGCCACCGCGGCGGGTGCCGAGATGGGAGTGATAGTCCGTTCCGAAGAAGAGGTCAAAGACACAGTCCTCCCGGGACGCAATTCCAAAAAATCCACTCATGCCAAAGTCCTCCCAGAAAAAAGATACTCTATAATATCACATCTCAGGCCAGTTTCATATCACCATCTTTGATCCAGCCGATTTTTTTCAGCGGGATGCAGAGCAGGGGACAGAGAACGGCGGGAAGGACAAAGGAGATGAGGATGAGGCCGACCCAGTCCATCGGAGTGATGGCGGCTTTGGTGCCGGCGGCCACGTCATTGACCCAGCCGGTGTAGACGCCGATCTGGCCAACCAGACCGCAGGTTCCCATGCCGGAGGAGATGGGCGGGCCGTTCATTTCCAGATGGAAGACACACGTGGCCAGCGGGCCGGTGATGGCGGAACAGACGATGGGCGGGATCCAGATACGGGGGTTCTTGACGATATTGCCCATCTGCAGCATGGAGGTGCCGATTCCCTGGGACACCAGGCCGCCCCATTTGTTTTCCTTAAACGACATGACGGCAAAGCCGACCATGTTGGCACAGCAGCCGGCCACGGCAGCGCCGCCGGCCAGACCGACCAGGCCCAGCGCCGCGCAGATGGCGGCGGAGGAGATGGGAAGCGTCAGGGCAATGCCGACCAGGACGGAGACCAGGATGCCCATGAGGAAGGGCTGCAGCTCCGTGGCCCACATGATGAGGTTACCAAACTTCGACGCGGCAGCGCCCAGTGCCGGTGCCCACCAGGCGGAGAGCGCAATGCCGACCCCAATGGTAACCAGCGGAGTGACCAGGATGTCGATCTTGGTTTCCTTGGAGACCGCCTTGCCGAATTCGGCGGCGAAGATGGCCACGAAGAGCACGGCCAGAGGGCCGCCTGCGCCGCCCAACGCGTTGGCGGCAAAACCAACCGCAGTCAGGGAGAACAGGACCAGAGGCGGACAGTGCAGGGCGTAGCCGATAGCCACGGCCATGGCGGGACCGCTCATGGCCATGGGCAGACCGCCGACGGTGTATTCGGTGCCGCCGATAGTGGCAATGGTGTCGGTCAGGAACCCGATGCCGAACTGGGTGCCGATCGTGTTCAGAATGGTGCCGATCAGCAGGGAACAGAACAGACCCTGGGCCATGGCGCCAAGGGCGTCGATCCCGTAGCGTTTCAAGGAGATCTCAATGTCCTTGCGCTTTAAAAACGCCTTGAACTTCTCCCAGAACGTAGTGCTGGCGGTTGCTTCTACCATAGATGACAACTCCTTTTAAAGTTTATGAGTCTGATGCAAAAAAGTTGTTTCCATTATAAAGCAGAGCGCCGAAAAAAGAAATCCCAATCCAAAAGAGGACAAAAAAATACGGCTGACAAAGTCAGCCGCATTTACAATTCAGCTTAATCGATGGATTCTACTACTTCCACAGGCTCCAGGACCTCTTCGGCTTCTTCGATTTTGTCCGAATCTTCGAAATCCTCAGCCATCTCTTTCAGCAGCGTTTCCTCCATTTCCAACGAGGTCTTTCTGCCATAGTCCTTCTTCATCCACTTGAGCCAGCCATACAGCATGACCATCATCACAAACATGACGGGGACAGAGGTGATGAATGCACAGGTTTTGATGGTATCCAGGCTTGCTCCGATGAAAATCATCCATCGCTTTTTCATTTCTTAAAGTTGATGTTCCTGAAGGAAGGGGAGGGTCACGTCAAAGGTGCGTTCGCCTTCATCATACAGGAAGATGTGTCCGGAGCCCTCAAAGGTAACGAACTGCACCTGCGGGCAAATCTCTTTCAAGCGCTCACTCTGCATGTAGGGCATGGTCTGATCGTTGGTGCCCCAGACCACGAGCAGGGGAAGGCTCTGCTTTGCCACGGCGTAATAGTTTTTGACGGTCTCTTTGGTATTCAAGATCGTGTTGACGAGGCTGGACCAGGTGCAGGCGACGATGCCCTTGTACTGGAAGGGGTAGGCCTGCCGGCGGATGTAGTCGTCCCGTTCGTCCACGGAGTAGAGGAGTTCCTTGGACGCGTTGCCGATGATCGTTTTGGCGCCGATTTTCTGGAAAATCCATTTGCCGAAGACCGGAATCTTACACATTGTCATGTAAAACGGCGGCTGGAAGGTGTCCATGCCGGCCGGAGCATAGAGCGTGAGCGTCCGGGCGCGGCCGGGGTGTTGCGCGCAGAACGCTGTGGTGATGGAGCCGCCCATGGAGGTTCCGAAGAGGTGGAACGGTTCCTCGCCCAGGAGAGCGGTAGTGATCTCATCCAGTTGCCGGGCAAACAGGTCCACGTCATAGGGACCGGCGACCCGTTCGGACAGGCCGCGGCCCAGAAGGTCATAGCGGAGAACTTTGTAGCCCGCGTCCAGCAGTTGAGAATAGATTTTATCATAAAGATAGTAGGGCGTTACGTAACCGTGCACCAGGACAACGGCTTCGCCCTCTCCGGCCAACTCGTAGTGCGTGTTGCCGCAGGGAAGGGCGATAAAGGATCCGCCGGGTGCCGCGGCCCGCGCCGCGTCATCCAGGTCCAGAGTCTCCGCTTTGGCAATCAGTTTCTTCAATTCCTGTTTGGTCATGCGTTTGCCACCTCCGTCTTTCTTTTATCGATTTGCGCCTGGATCCAGCTTCCGCCCTTGAGGACGAGGAAGGTGGCCACGGCACAGGAGAGAACGGTCAGCAGGAACCGGACCCCATAGGGCAGGCCGCTGCAGAAGTAGACCACGAAGTAGATGCCTGCCAGCTGGGCCAGATAGACCGGAAGGCTCCAGGAGCCGAGACGGTAGCACACGTCGTTGTTGAAGACGGCATCCTGCGTGATGCCGCTGAAGGCCAGGATGATGCTGACCATCATGACCAGCAGGGCCAGATATTCGTAGTCCCGTCCGATATTGGACAGCCCGAACAGGAGTCCCAGAGCGAACCCAAGGTATTCCAGAAGGGTCAGCTTTTTGCTCTGCGATTCGGTGAACGACCGTTCGCCCAAGCGGCGGGCTGCCTCATAGGCGCCGCAGCCGAGGCTGATCTCCGCTATGGCGCGGAGCACACAGACGAAGATGTGTCCTGTCCACGTGCTGGCGCCGCTGAACGTACCGTACTGGAAATAGAGCCAGCCCAGAATGGCCAGGCCGCCAAACGGCCCAATTAGACAGGTGAAGAGATCATAAAACCGGCGGCATAGCGGGTAGACAACCAGCATGGCGATCAGCATGGCGGAAATGTACCATTCCACCGAGTTGATGTTGTTCATGTTCCAGCCGAGCTTCTGGATCAGGAAGAATCCGGGAATGGACCGGACGGTGAAGGACGCCCAGGCAACTGGCTGCAGGAACAGCCTCCGGCCGACGACCAGAACAAGATAAATCAGAACAAAAGCAACCATGTGCTGTGGGAACAGGCGCGTGTACTTTTTCCAGACATACGCCGCGGTTTCGCTTCCAAGGTGGTCCGTGACGGCCAGGGGAGAGGAGTCTGCCCGCACACGCTTATAAATGGACGCCGCCATCAGCAGACCAGAGAGCAGGAAGAAAAACTCCACGCCGATATAGCCGCGGTTGAAAAAGTCGTAATGGATGAACGGGAGAATGCGGCCGGTGTGCTGTTTGCGTTTGAAGTGAAACAGCACGATTTCAACGGCAAACAGGAACCGCATGAGTTCGATGATGCCGGATTTCTGCTTTTTAGCGGACATGAGCTTGGCTCCTTTCCAGAAGACGGTCTCCGCCGCGCTTGACCAGCGCGGTGGCCAGAGCCACCAGGATGGCGGTCAGTAGAACTTTGGCTTTATACGGAAGGAAATCGAAGAAGTAGACCACGGAGAAGATGCCGATCAATTGAGCCAGGTACATGGGCATGCTGTAGGAGCCCAGGCGGTAGGCCCAGTCGGTGTTGAACCGGGTGTCGTGGGTGAGCCCGCTGAACGCAAGGACCAGCCCGACGGACATGACCCCGATGGCCACGATCTCATACTTGGAGGGAATGTTGAGCGCACTGTAGAGCAGACCACAGAAGAAGCAGAAATACTCCAGGGCAGTCAGCCGGGATGCCTGCTTTTCGGAAACCGTCCAGGTGCTGAGCGAGCGGCTGAACTCATAGAGTCCGCAGCCGATTCCCATCTCTGCCATGGCGCGAAGGACACAGGTCATGGTGAATTCGAACCACCGCTCCTGCCCGACAAAGGTGCCGAATTTGTGGTACAGAAGGCCCAGGAGGGCCAGCCCGCCAAAGGGCCCGATCAGCCGGGTGAAGAGGTCGTAATACCTCCTGCAGAGCGGGTAGAGGACCAGCATGCCGATAAACATGGCGGAAAGGTACCATTCCGCGCCGTTGACCTTGACGCTCTTCCAGCTCCAGCCAAACTTTTGAATCAGGAAGAAGCTGGGAATGGATTTGCCGATGTAGGCGAGCAACTTGACCGGGTCAAAAATGCGCTTCCCGACAATGCGGATGATCAGCAATGGCACGAAGGCCATGACGTGATAGGGGAAGATCCGCATGTATTTTTTGCCGACAAACTGCAGGGTGTCGGTCCCCAACTGCCGGGAGGGTCCAGTGGACTGGATCTGACGGGAGATGGACGCGGCCATGAGCAGGCCGGACAGCAGGAAGAAAAACTCCACGCCAATGTACCCGGAGTTGAAGAACTTGTAGGAGACATCTCCGAGCGCATGGGCAATCTTCAGTTTGCGGAGAAAGTGATAGATCACGATGACGACCGCAAAGAGAAACCGCATGAGCTCCACGATGCCGGATTTTTGTTTGAAATTGGACATGACAAACTCCGATGAAGAAAGATGATTATGGGCGAGTGACTGCAAGCGCCATGGGAACGGCGCGCTCCAGATCCTCGTTATCCAGGGAACGGTCGGAGATCCGAAGGTCCCGTGTTCCATTGACAAGCAGTTGCGCAGAGCCGCCGCCGTCCAGATTGACGCCGTTGGTCATGCCACACTTGGCGCAGATCTCCGCGAATTCGGACAGGCTGACGCCGCAGCTCTCCTGTCCTTTTTCGTATCCCAGCTTGCCGGACCCTTCGGCCCAGAGCAGCATGGGATGGTTTTCAGCGTCGGCGCCCAGGGCAATCCGCGCAGCCCGGTCTGTTTCGTATTCCATGGGATACAGGCTGGGCGGGAATGGGACCTTGTCCAGGGCCCGGATGTTGTAAAACGGGGAGACGAAATCCGGGGTTCGTTCGCCGTTTCGCACCAGACTGTTTCCAACCTGGATGCCGAACCGGATATCCTCCAGTCCGTGAAAGAAGATTTTGTCTCCGGGCTCACAGTCGCCCAGATCCGGTCCCTGCAGCACAAATCCGGAGGCTGGGATCTTACTGCCAATGGTCCGCACATCCACCACGGTGTCTCCGACGACCACGATTTCCGGCTCCGTCCCATACGGGGCCGCTTTATGGGTCGGTCGGGTAAAGAGCAGGGCGTTCTTGCCCGGCTGAATGGTGTGCCTGCGGAGTTCCAGGGTCAGGTCCTCCAGACGGGGGACCGCAATTTCCACGCGGCCATCCTCATGGACCAGAAGAGCTTCCCGCTGGTACAGGGGCGGGGACAAAATCTGTCCGTCCCGGACCCGCAGGCCAAACGCCTGTCCAACGTGGTCGTAGGGCGTGGCGCAGTCGAAGGGGTCCATGATGAAAAAGTTGGCGTTGACCGTCAGCGGCGCATTGGCCTCCGACAGATAGCCCGCGTGTTCCCCGACAGGAATGACTTTGGTATAAGGCAATTTGCCGGAGACGATTGCAACGGTATTCTGTTGCTCCAACCGGGCCCAAAGTTGAGCGGCCGCATTGGTTTTAAAGGTGGGCTTTCCAAACACGACACGGACGCCCTTTTGCAACACAGTGGCTGCCTGGGTCAGTTCCAGGTCGGTAGCTCCGGGTAACTGGAACAGCACCAGCTTCGGAAACACCCAGGGTGCTGCCGGCACCAGAAACTGCCGGTACACCCGGACGAATCCGGAAAAGGCGTCCGCCGCGGGAGAGGGTTCCAGAAACGACAGCGCGTCCCAGTCCTCCCACCGGACGATCTGGACCCTCTGGATTTCCCCTTCCGGGAGTCCAAAGGTTCGAAGTTCACTGTTCATACTTCTCCATTCAATTTCTCTCTTTATTAATGCAACTAAATAAAAGTATGCCTCGAAACCGGTAATTTGACAAGGACAGAAAGACTCGAACACGAAAAACGGCCATCCCTCAACGGGATGGTCGTTTTGGGTTATTTCAATGTAAAAATACAGCGATGGCCCGGGGTCCGGTAGCAGGCATTGCACGAAACGCATTTGGCCGGGGCTGTGTCACCGGTCTCCCAGCGCCTTACCAGATCGGGTTCCCGGATCCCGGGCATCACCAACATGATGCTGACCAAATCCCTGCGCGAACTGGAGGAGGCGGGGCTGGTCTCTCGCACGGTCGTCGACACGAGCCCGCCCCAGGTCACGTATGCCTTGACCCAGAACGGACCCGCCCCTGGAACCCTGAAGAAAAACAATACCGGTCTCACCCGAAACGGTGAAACCGGTATTTCTTATGGTATCCTTTTTGAAGACCCATGAATAACAAAATCCTCCAACTTATATCAGTCCAACTAGACACAGCCATACATCTTTGTCATCGAGACCACCGTTTCGACTGTTGTTTCGTTGAGCAACCGAATTACTCTACCCTCTTTACCATCATAATATATCGGGAACTTGAAGTCGATCTCATCTACGATGCGTTCGTTTGTCTTTTTGTCCGGATATATCGTTATACTTTCTATGAAGTTCTGAAAGAACTCCTTCTTTTCAAGGTCTGACATTTTGAAGTAGATATCGTCAAAGTGTTCTAAGACCTTGTAAAGCTCCTGTGCCGTCAGATGCTCTCCGTACACTGCATTGATTTTATCTGTAATATCCTGAATGGCATCCTCGACCTCGCTGATCTTATCATATAGGTTATCCAGCCTGTCCTGCATATCCTGATACTTCCGATCATAGTGCCTGTCGTTCACATCCAGAGCATCTAACATATCCGTCAGCTTTTTCTTAGCTCCGGATAATTGTCTGACCTGCCCTCGAAGCTTCTCTCTTTCGGCTTCTAGCTGGCTGACATCAACCTTCTGCCCCAGTTTTTCCTGTATGAAGCCCATGAAGCTTTCATCATTGACCATATCGCTGATGACTGCTTCTATCTGATGATTCAGCTCATCCTGGTTCAGTGAAGGTTTGTAGTTGCAGAAATGGTCATCATCAATCTTCTTTCTGTGAAGGCACCTGTAATAGAAATCATCCTTGTACTCGCCACTCTTCTTGTTCTTTCGCCTTCGGACGGTTCCTGCAAGACCCGTCCCACAGATCGGACACTTGACTATACCTGAAAGGATATGCTCATGGTCAAGGCTGTGAGTCTTGTTCCACTTTACTCCCATTTCTTTCCGCTTTGCCTGAGCAGCTTCCCACAACTCATCACTAATGATAGCATCGTGCTTGCCTTCAGCAATCAAAGGATTATCAACCTTTACCCTATGATACTGATCTCTGGTTCCCTTAACCTTTTCCGTTGTACTCTTACCATAAGCAATCTTCCCGACATAGACCGGATTATCAAGGATTCGCGCCAGGAAGGTTCTGGTGAAATAATTGTTTTCCTGAGCCCGTGTTTTCTTCTTGGTATAGCCATGCTGATTCAGATAATTACAGATGGAGTCCAGCCCCATATCTTCATGAACATATTTCTGGAAGATGATCCTTACCACTTCTGCATCCGCTGGATCGATGGTTATGGTGTCGTTCTCCTTATCAAGATTGTAACCAAATGGAGCCTGTCCACCATTCCACTTTCCTTCACGGGCTTTCTGCTTGCGGCCTTCCATAGTCTGGACCAGAATATTTTCCCGTTCGATCTCAGCTACAGCAGATAATACTGTGATTGTCAGCTTCCCGGAATCCTTCGATGAATCAATTCCATCCTCTACGCATATCAGATTAACGCCAAAGTCCTGAATATACTGAAGCGAATTCAACACATCTGCTGCGTTACGACCGAAGCGGGATAACTTGAATACCAGAATGTATTTTACCCCATCACGGTCATTCGCCACGTCCTGAAGCATCTGTGTAAACTCAGGCCGTCCGGTTATACTCTTACCTGACTTACCTGCATCACAGTACTCTCTTACTATCTCCATGTGCTGAAAATCAGCAAACTTTGTAAGTCTTTCCTTTTGGGCTTCGAGACTGTACCCCTCAACCTGCATAGAGGTGGACACTCTCATATAAATATAGCATTTGTCTTTTTTAGCTTTCATTTGCCACCACCTCACTGCTTGGTATCATCTCTACAGAGGGATCCAGCATCCTATAATGCTTCAGAGCATCAATGATAATCTGTTCCTTAACTGCAGGACACGTCGGCACATGCTTTTCCGGATCAGCAGCCGTATTATAGTTGGCTCCCATATCTATTCCGTATTTCCGTTTGATCTGCGCAATGTACAGAGAAGAAACCTTAACGCCATTCGTTTCCAGAATATATTTCTTTAGCTCTGCATAGGTCGCTTTTGCTTCTGCCTTAGTCAGTGCCTGTTTTGTACAGTCAAGTGTAAAGCAGATATTGTCGTCCTTATCACCTTCCGGAATAAGAGTGTCCTCTCCATATTCAGTGGAGAAGCGGAAAGATATGCTTTTCAGCATTTTGCCATCCTTGCGCGTTTCCGGCAGTACCTCTATATGATCTATAAACAGCCTGTACATTTCACGACGCTCCTGGCAGCTCATATGCTCATATAGCTTCGTGAAATGGTCCAACATCCGTTCTATATTCTCTGAAGCTTTAAATCCTTGCTTCAGAGATTCTAACTTACGCATGATGGATCTGATCTTTCTTTCGATTTCCTCTATCCTATCATAGCCTTCATCGATCTCAGCTAGAATCTGTTCATAGGTGGTTTCATATGCATCAGCCATAATGTCTAACGCATCCAGCTGCTCTCCAAGCTTTCGATTGTTCAGCTCTTCTTTTCTTAGTTCCTTGCGTTCCTGCTTCAGACGCTCTTCCAGCTGTTCCACCGTAGCTTGGTTCTGAAGGTTCGCGGTCACAGCCTTCTTATATTCCGGCAATGTCGTAAGACGTTGAATAATCTCGAAAACAGAACTGTCTATTTTTTCCTGGTTATAGGTATGCCTGAATGAGCATGTCCTACCATTGGACTTTCTGCTGTTGTTGCAGGCATAATAGTGAATGGTCTTATAGTATCCACCGTGATTTCGATTGATCCTCTTATTCTTTGTGTGTATCATGCCGGATCCACACATCGGACATCTCACCAGGCCTGATAACAGACTGATTCGTTCAGGATCATCTATTTCATAATTATTCTTGGACAGCCTCTCCCGCTTTTCCTGTACGGCGTTCCATTCCTCTTCCGTCAGAATCGTCTCATGCACGCCTTGTGCCATCACTGCATGCTTCGGATCTGGTTTCAAGAGTTTACCATCCGGTCCTTTTTTATTAGTGCGCCTTCCAAATACAAGCTTCCCGCAGTAAAGTGAATTGTCCAATACATTGACTATAAAATCATACGTAAATGGGCGCTGATCCGCACCACCGTTTTCTTTTCTCAGATAGCCTTCATCATTCAGTGTGACTGCAACAGAAGTAGCTCCCATATCCTCCTGCATGTACAGATCGAATATCTTCCTGACGATCTTTGCTTCATAGGGATCTATGGTAAGTTCCCTGTCTACACTTCTGTACCCATATGGAACGGAGCCGCCTGACCATTTGCCATCTCTGATCTTCTGGAGCCTGCCAGCCATAAACTGGTCTGTGATGTTCTCACGCTCGATCTCCGCTACAGCTGATAGGATTGTGAGCGTCAGTCTGCCACCTTGTGTTGAACTGTCAATTGAATCATCAACACTGACAAGATCGACACCATAATCTGTCAGAAGCTGCATCGACTTCAAAACATCTGCAGCATTACGTCCGAATCGTGATAATTTGAAAACAAGAACGTAAGAGATATTGTCCTTCTGGCTGATGATATCATCCATCATCCTCTGGAATTCGGGTCTGCCTTTAATACTCTTCCCAGACCTGCCAGCATCGCAATAGTCGCCGGCTATCTCCAAGTCCCTGTATTCGGCATACTCATAAAGCCTTTCCTGTTGAGCCTCCAGGCTGAACCCTTCTGTCTGAGCAGCCGTGGATACTCGTGTGTATATATAACACTTTTTCCGATTATTCTTCTTTTTCATTTCGGTTGCTCACCTCACAACAGTTACTCTGTATGGAATTACAATATAGCATAGATCAGCCTAAACTTCAACAAAAAAATCGCCGGCCAACTCAGTTTGTGACCGACGATCCTTCTTCTTGTTTGGCTGCTGCCTGCCGCTCTTCCTCTTCAATCTCAGCCAGCACCTCTCTACCGTATTTTTCTATCATTCGTGCGATGAATGCAGCGCACTTCTCCATATTCCGGCGACTCACTGCATCCAGCTTAGCACGCCGTTCTTCATTTCTTTGTCTGATTTCTTCCTCTGTCATAGCCGGTAAACCTCCCGTGTTTTGTGGAAGGTCTCCCTTCCCAGCTATGTAAGGACAGTTATGTTAGATTTGACCGGATAAAAACATTTATTTGTATGCTTCAGAAAAACGTTCCTTAAAGAGTTCAACCTTTGGTTTCAAGGAATACTCGATAAATCCGGACATATTTCTCGAAATATTAAATAGTAAGCCAGCATAAGCAGCATTTGCGGATTTATATGCATTTTCAACACCTTCTAAATCCGCACGAAGATCTAGGATATCTGGTCCAGATGCCACATTCAATTCCTTCTTCAGTTTCTCCCTTTCGACTTCCTTTTGAGCTGCAAGTAGAGCCTGCTCCCCTGCCATCTGCCAGTTCTGTACTATCCCAAAATACAAATCGCTCTGAAGGATCTGTGCCCAAGCCTGGCACATGTAAACCGATTCCTGATCTGATGCATCTTTCATTAAGCGAGATATAGCTTCTTCAGATAATCCCGTCACCTCACATATTTTTCGCATTTCTACATTTGGAGTCCTTATATCAGTATATCCAAATAGATAATCTGCCGAGCAATCAAAGAGTTTACAGTAGGCGTTAACAAATTCCCCCTGCAAACAGGTTGCGTCGTCTGCATGAAGGTGATTACGAATCTTCTTCTCTATGCTTCCAACAGCATTATCTTTATTTTTATATATGTCTTTTCCTCTCGTATTAACTGAAACGAGTTTTGCTTCAAGTAGCTTTTTTGCTAAAGCCTTGGGCGTATCACAGCCTTGTTCTCCCATAAGCTCTAATAGTTTCTGTCCAAACCGGGAGAGATTTTCATCATTCTTTATAGCCATACGTATTCCTCCAAGTTTCATAAAATACTTTTTTGTCTTTTATTGTTTGTCTTGCCCCTGTAAAAGACTTATAAAAAGATGTATTTTTCTTTTCTTCCTGTG
>Ga0181612_129224_pt1 | contig 12305 bp, 11 predicted proteins | sample HoacroProtozoa21_FD_119630 | JGI IMG/M metagenome (GOLD analysis project Ga0181612, IMG submission 119630) | Hoatzin crop microbial communities from Cojedes, Venezuel. Combined Assembly of Gp0051906, Gp0051904, Gp0051908 | reverse complement strand
TTAACCCAAAAAAGAAGAGAGATAGAGAAACAAGAGGCTGACCAAGTCGCCAGATACTATGCTACCAAGTCCACAAAGATCACCCTACTGCATACAGCATCTGCATTTGAGCACACGGTCACTTGTTTATAAAAGAGAAAGCATTTTTATTTAGGACTAATTTTTATGGTTCTTCTGTTAGTTCTGGGTTTGGTTTCTTGGGGTCTCCCCCCCCTTTTTTCCCACAGAGAGTCTATTTACCCCGCGTAAATATCTGCTAAATAACAAATACAGGATCTCTTTGCCTTTCTGAATCCTAATGCCAGATTTTACTGTCTAATTCACAAGTATCATGTTGTACAATATTGTGAACACTCCTAGGGAAAGAGTCATTACAACCTACCAAAACTGAATAGGTTTGTACTCACTGGTACGACTGATGGCCCTTCACAGCTAGCTTTCAATTCATTCTGCTGCTGCTTTTAAAAAGAAGCTCCTGCAGCAGAAGCACATCTCATCCCTGTGACTCTGCAAGTAAATGCTGCAGGTTGTTTAACCTGGCAAAATCACAGTAGCCTGTCAAATTATAACAGGAGCAATATCTCCCCCAAACAAGTCTGATCATGGTTAATTACAATGCAGACCAGAGAGCAGCCACTATTATTCATTATTACAGGAAGCACCTTATTTAAATTTTATGGAAATTTGCACTGGCACTCCAGTATGCCTGGGGAAAAAAAAGGAAAAGAACTCCACTCACACAAGGAAGGACCTCAAACATCTGAAACATCACAAGATACTACATATAAATTGGGAGTGAAATGTTGCCTCAGTATTTACATCAAGACATCGCAAGGGTGGCATTTACTGAGTCCAACTGGCATGCAAAATTGTTTTAATGTAAATCTTTTCAGTTTATCATAGTACTTGAAAACACCAGCAAAATACAATGAAGTGTATTGTAGCTCAAAAAGGAAAAAAGTCAAAGGTAGCCCTATAAAGAGATAGGGAGACAGACAAGACAGACGGACAGATAGATACATGTATCTATGTGTCTGCACACAAATATGTACACATAAGGCTCTGTGTGCAGTGTTGCACAAGTTGCACCCGTCCTTTACATTAAGGCCAACAGCTCTCCTCGATATGCTCCACAGTGCACAAAAGTTTCAGGTTCCAAACACACAGGCAGGGAGAAAGGAGGGGCAGACAGGTGGGGCTGCTTCAGGGTAGTCCATCAGTAGCAGCCTATCAGGAAGAGCATATCATTAAGTCTCACTGGCATAAGCAAGTATCGCAGGGCACCAGGGAAGAAAATGCTTCCACACATATGGGTGTGGGTAGGGAAAGACACTGTTTACTGCACTCTGGGGCACAGTGCTGTTTTTCTTTCTTTGCATCCCATGCTTGCAACTGAAATAATTCTGCTGATTCAGCTTTTGTTCAATTTTCCTCTAACAATTAGCTATATATCAGATTCTGGCTTTACCCATCCCATTTATGCTTCGAGCTATCTCACTCTCACTACACTTGCGAGTGTAGGTTTCAGAGCGTGAATTTGCATGAATCACTATTCTTGGTCATAAGGGCAGCTTCAGAAAAAGGTTTAACTTTGCTCTAATGCTTCAAGATCACAAAAGCTCACACAAGATGCCCCCAGAGACGAGTTAGCTCAGAAAGTGATTTCCAAAAACATCGAAAAAGGTGATTTCACCTCAGATCATTCCACAGATGCAGTTTACAGCACAGCCCAATAAACAGTTGTGACAGTAGCAACAGAAAGGTGGGATGAGTGAGCAAGGGTGTTAAACCATACAGGAGCTAAGATGGAGAAAGGGTGTCTTTGCTATCAGAGAAACCGAATTCTGAAAAAGTCAGAGCAAAAGGGAATAAAGCATTAGAAATAATACAGCAGGCCAAAAAGTTCTGCATCAGGACTATAAGGACCTACAAATGGTCTAAACATTTTCAACTGCTAGATCCCCCTAACTAGCAGTCAGTAACGTCACTTCAAACAGTAAGAGATAAGTAACAGTGACAATATTTGGCACTTCAAAAAAGCTTTCGATCTTCAAGACACTGACTAAACATTAACAAACTCCTGATTTACCAGGTATGTACTGAAAAGATGGCAGGGTTACTATGGAAGCTGGAAGTGAACTTTAATGATTGTTGCAAGCTTGCCATTCTGCTTGCACTTCAGGATTATGCTTGGGTTTATACATTAATAAAACATTATGTATGCACACACAGACATACTAAGATATACACACACTTCTCACCCTACCCACTGCTCTGTTGTGCAGTATTCTAAGAAGTGAGAAATACCAACCCACTGACCACCATGGTATCATCTCCAAGCTCTCCTTAGCCACCAAGCAAAAAAAATAGGGCCTGGAGTACACTCTCTAAGTATATACACACACACACATATATATATTAATATGGACTGTTTATGGCCTGCCTCAGGTCCCTTATGAACAACCTCTCTCTTGATCACTGCTTGCACAACAGGGAGAGGGCACTCTCCCATCTGCATAGGTTTACCAAATCAGATACATTTCAGTTAGCTATGTTGGATGTCGTGGGATTTTTTTTTGCTTGCTGGCTTGCGTTGGGTTTGGTTTTTTACAAAAATGTCAAATAGAAAAAGAAAAGAGAGGGCTGGACAAAACTATCCTTTAAAATCTGACAATTTCTGGATCAAGGGAAACATTAATATCTTTCAATGCTGGAAGCATCTTGTTACTTTTTGTGGAAACAACTGCAGTTTCCAGCAGGTACAGACCAAACACACAATGTTCACTAGGCAACATCAACACACATGCAGAGAAAATAAGGTTCGGGCCCACTGCTCTCCTTTCTAACCCAGTCAGCACTACCAGCTCTAATTCTGCTCAAGAGAATCTTCCACTCAAGAGAATCTTCCAAACATCCCCTCCAAATCCTCTCTATTGAATGAAACAGTGAAACATACAGATTCTCTCAAAATTCAAATTATGTGCATCTGAAATCTGTACTTTCCTGACTATCATCTTCAGTCATCTTTTAAAATTATTGTTGGAGTTCTCTACACTGCAGGTTGCCATGCAGTCATAGTAGAGCTAAGGTGCAGATGAACTCGGGCAAGGAAAACATCTTGAATGACTCTGGAGTGGTGAGTTCTGCCTTCCAATGGCAGAGTAAGTTACCTTGTTTTGCTCTTGAGAAAAGCAGCCCACACAGAGCTTTGTGAACTTGCAGCTGGGCTGCTTTTGGCATGCAAAACTAATTTGGATGACTCCACTACAAGGCACACTACTACACAGACAAACTGAAACACCTTGCATTATTCAAACTGCTTTAAAATAAAAAAATGCCAGCGACCAAGAACTCCTGGCTGCTAAAAGAAAACTGAAGGCTGTCTCCAGTTTTCTATGGTTGACCTGTCCTAACTCTGAGCATAAAGCTACACAGGAAACAATTTATACTCAGAAAGCCAGTGTGTTGCATGCTTTTTCACCTCACAAAATCAATGTCATGTGGACCTGTTTCTTCACTGTACGCTCTGGATAAACATTACTGTGCAGGTACACTTTTTCCAGAAAAGCAGTGCCAACCAAAGGATGGTTACTAACTAAACTGTAGCTTGAAAGTCAAGTTAATATTCCTTATCTATAGATCATTTTGTTCATACTCTTTTTTTCTCTCTTAAATGCTTCAGCTTTGTAAGTACATTCCTATTAATGTAGCATGAAACTTGTAGTATAAGCGATTTCTCACCTATTGCCTGGATCATGTCACTCCCCACTTTGATGTGGAAGGTAAAGGAAGCTGATTCAAGTCCAGGCTCTTCATCCTAAACTTCAAGGCTCTGAACAACTCTGCTTCTGGCTACATTTCTGTTCCCCATCATATTCCTTTCATTCTGCTCCCTGAAGCCCATAGCCTTCCTCTTCCTTGTGATTTAGCCAGCTCTTGTCTTCAGACTTTCTTCCACATCCTTTTTCACTCCAGCGCAGTTGCTCTCACTGCATTCCACTTGTCCTTTAAAACAACTAATTTCTTTTGTGAAGCACAAAAACCTTAGGCCATCTAGGGAAAGTCGTCTCCGTCCTACCATTAAATGTCAATCGCAATGCTCAGACAGTCATCCTAGGGCCACTGTGAATGTTTCACGACTGGAGCACTCTGAACATCTGTGTAGGTTATGAGTGTTTACAGGAGGGGCCCATCTAATACTGCCTGTTCACATAGGGGTAAGTATACTACTACCCTTAAGTAAAACACACTTTCAATGTCATCATTAACAGTTTAAAACCTTTTCCTACAAATAAATCTTTCTCTCATTGGCTGCTAATATATATACTTTGTTTTTTGCAAGAATTTAAATAGTTTCAGATGTAAAGGATGCCTTTACAAGATAATCTTTACACTGAGGCATTCTCAAAAACTGGTGAAACAGGATCTTTAGGATGTTCAAGAGATTTAGAATCAAATCTGTGAGCAAGCTATAACAATACCCCACCAGTAGGATTATTGAGCAGAAGTCAACGAGAGAAAAACAGGAGGGTCAGAACAGAATTTTAGTCCCACCTGGAAGGAGAAAGTTGAAATATCACAGATAGACTGGGAAGTCTTTACTCTCGAAAATAAAGTGGGAGAAGACTTCGTTGAGACATTACACCTTAAAAAGGAAAAAAAAAACCCTGAAGGCAAGAAATCCTTTTTTTCTCACTGCCATTGTTTGTCAGGCATCAACTGTGCAAGACACCTATTGTGTCCTGAGAACTTCAAAGTCTGGAAGACAAATACCAGAAGACAATTTACACTGTGAAACTGAAGGGAGAATTTCTTCAGGCAACTTCCTTCTCACTCCTATGTAATGATATATTTTTTTTGGAGCTTGTAGGACTAGAAAAATGAGTGTGTCTTTAGGAAGGCACCTGAAAAAGGACAGCGTGTCTCAGTAAGATTATTTTATATGGCAGAGACATGGACACTAAGACTACACAGAGATGGCAATGCAGGAAGGACCTAAAGGCATTCCAGAGCTATCACAACAAAATGAAAAGCAGAAATGCAAGTTGATAAGAAGGCTAAACCATAGCACTAGGTCCTATCTGAATGTTTATGTTTTTCCAATGTAAACCATTAGTTTACATTGAACCCTTAACCTCAAATGGACTAAAAAGCAGTAGTGACCTGATACACAGCTGCAATATTCCAGCATTACAAGTCAACCTCCTCTGTGATGGACTGCAGGTTATACGGCACAAACTATGAGTGGTAAAACACCTGGACTCTCCAGCATTTATTCCACTTCACAACTCTCAGAAAAATCCATAAAATCCAAGAATGTATCCAAAGAATAGAGAGTCACAGTGTTTGAAGCATTATGTGGCATCTCACCACCAAGTGCATTCTGGCAAACATAACTGACCTCTTCAATCTAGCACAAACTTTCCAGAAAACTACTGCACAGGAAGAATTCTGTGTTTGAAATTAAGCATTCATAGGACTTAAAATTTCCTTGCAGAATATAAAAAAATCTATCTTTTCTAATACTTCAGAACAGATCTATTAGAACTATTATTAACCGTAAAAACTGAAGTTAGGGAATTTTTTTTTCTAAATAAGCTATGTACTTTTATACAAGGTTGCTATTTTACTTATCTAATCAACTACCACAACCTCAAAGTCAGAAATTATGTTCTCTTCATACCATTGTGTTTTTTAGTATAACCCCTAGCTCCTGTACTCCGGCATCCCACGGTCACTTCAGTCTGTGACATGACACAGGTTTATTCCTGTGCCTCAAAGCTCAGGTTATCTTAGTTACTGTAATGCACACTTTTACAGCCACTGTCTAGCTCTGCACACTCTGGAGTACAACACACCAAAACACTGCAGCTAAGAGCAGTCACTTTCTCCGGGAAGCAGACTAATATTGTATCTTTGTTCTCAGTTTTCAACTTAGACCCATATCTAATTCAAAATTACCATCCTGGTTTTCAGATTTCTGCATGGAGGCAGAAGGAGTTAATGAAGTACCTACACATCTGAATTTCCAGTGGATCTGAATGCACGCCAGTGATTCATTTTGACAATGTATTTTAACACCCTGCAGCTACCAAATAAGATGGTCTCAGTCCTCACTTCTCTTATCGGACCTTTTTCTTTCCACTTGTGCTGTTCCATGTACATGGGACTTTCTCCATTACCTTTTTTCAAGCCATTAAGTCATCTTTCTTGAGCTCTCACCTTTTACTTTCCTAGTCAGTGTGGCCAGCTCAACCCCAGTGACTTTTCATTTTCCATTACTGCATCTTTCTGTTCTTCCTTAACTAAAGTACCCTACATAAACTGGCTCACATCTCTGCATTTAGATTCCAGTTTTTCTTTCTCCTCTGCTTCAAGGATTTTCACGCTGTTCAAAAGCATGGACAACATCTCATGAGACAAAATGCTGTGTGGACCACTTCTCCTACCATTTATGGTCATGCAGAGCACCTACTCTCACACCTGCTGTTACTTACCATCTCACAGTGATTTTATACATGGAAAAGTACCAGCAGGAAAATGCTCATGCAATTCAGCAGCAGAAAGCAAAGAAAGCCAGCACCATACAACTAGTCAGCTCTCCATCAGACATCAGCAACTGCTTCATAGACCATAAAAAATGAATGAGATTGTGAGCTGTTCTTCATCCCAACGCATCATCTTGCTTTTCTACTCATGATCATCACCGTAACAGTTCAAAACAATACACATACTAATATAGCACAAAGTAATTTCTGGAGCTGTTCTGCACCTTAGCTCTCCAGAGCCCCTGGACTCCCTCCACTCCTAATTATTAGATGTAATGATCCATGATACTAAGGTTCAAAGTAGACCTGAATTTTCCAAAATGGCCCTTGGCATCTGCGGAACTCCAGAGTAGCAGATGGTAAGTTTTGCATCAGTGTTAGGTATATGAAAAGTTGAGGAATTTAGTGATTTTAAACTATAAAAATTAACAGCAGAATCAGCATCATATTTCAAGCACTAGGGAAGGCAAGAAGGTGGAGACAGTACTCTGAATGTTAGCAAATAGATACCTGTACACAGAAACTCTCAGAACACACTTCAAGTCACACAAAAACATGTCAGAGAAAGTTTATCTCCCAGGAATTAAAAACTACTCTCTGAGAAGTTTAATACAGATCTACAGTACAATCTGTTTTGTCATCTATATTCCCAAGTGGCAAAATTATTAAAACCAGGTTGAGAACAAGTATAATTAGCCAAGCATTTAGTGTCTTTCACTTCATGAATTCTAATATTATCCAGGTTTGTGAACCTTGTTTGACTGATGGGAGAATAAATGGAATTAAACCCTGTTATTACTCCTGTTATTACTTTTATTTAAAATACAATTTGTACTTCACTTGTTTTTTTTTTCCTTTTCTTTTTTTATTCGTGTGCTATGGTGTAGATGGCAAGCAGTGTATGAGGATTCAAACACTCTGGACTCTGTATGTCATGCAAATTCATAGTCTAAGATTGTTTGATACTGTGCTGACTGCTACTAAAAATTTTGAAATAATGTTCAAGCTTTAATGATTGGATGACATGTGTCTGATACAAAGCTAAATTTCTTTCTGTCAAAAATGCAGAAATGATTGAAAAAGGTCTTTAAAGTGTCCCTCTCTGATCCCTGGGGGACAGCAGTGCTGAGAGCACAGCTACTGTGCAGTATCTCTCTCAAAGGAATAACAACTGTGTGAAGGAGCTATTTACAACTTGCTTTGTGTATCATCAGCAGAAACAAAAGACAGAACAAGAAGCATAAAGGCTTTTCCCCATCTATCCCTCCTGACCTTTATCCTTCCCACCCACCCAGGAAATAAGGGGAGGGGGACGCAGAGGGCACAAGCTTTTATGTCAATAGGGGGTTCTGAGGTTATCATTGTTCTGAGCTACAGGAAAAATACCTGCCCAGTCCTTCACTCCTCCTCTCCCCACACAGATATGGACATATATGTACACACTGCCTTTCCATACCAGGTCTGTCCAGGGGCAATAAAGACCTGACCATGGAATAAATTAGGAGCGATGCTCTTCTGAACAGGAGCTGAAAAGACAGGCCAAAGGCAGAAAAGCAGTGACAAGAGGTAAAAGTGAAAGGCACTTCAATGACTGGTGCAGATAATGGAAAACGCCAGGAGCCAGATGCCTCTTCTAAATAACAATGAGACTCAGAGCACCTTTTCAGGCCAATGCCAGTGACCACCAAGGAAAAGTCAAGAGTAAGGAATTTGAACAGGTCACAGGGAAAATCTGCAACAGGCAGAGTACTAGGCAGAAGACATGCCACCACTGTGGGAATGTCACTGTCACTGTGGAAATTTTTCCGTAGTTCCAAAGGGGCTTGAGGGCTGCCAGAAAGCACCCTGAGACTTCTGGGGAAGCACCAGCATGTTCTGCAGTCCCACAGATGGCCCCAGGAGTCTGGATACCAACAATGAACTGAAAGTTCAGGAAAAGGGGGGATGATAGTCTTCATTTCAATTCTTTTCCTTGTTTTGCACAGGCAATTTCTGTCCTTTTCCTCTAAAAATTCCTTTCCTCTAACAATTTTTATGCCTTTAAGCATGTTAGACCACAGGCTGATGCTTTTGCTTTTCCCCCCCTCATTGGGAGCTTCTGCTGTGGCCCACTGGCACCAACAGAACCCTTGTCATGACAGAGAGGCACGCTTTCAGAAACATGGAGCAAATGCAAGGATGAATCAGCAGATGGTCCCCACCCTCACGTAACTAGAACAAAAAGATACAAGAAGAGGATTTCTGAAGCAGAAGGCAAAGTTTTCAGCACTTGCTTCAGTTCTGACATTTAAGATGTTGCAGTGTGGGAAGGCACCTGTGCAGATCAAGGAACTCAGGTACAATTACCTGTGGGGCTTAAGGACTTTGGCAGAAACACCATTTCAGCCAGTAGCATGATGACACTTTGCATATCCAAACATTAACTACCAAGAAGGAGAGATTTTGAATACAGCATACAATGTTTTCATCACTAACATAAAATTTCAACAGGAGATGCAGCCTGGAAGAAAAGAAAAATCACAAGAAACAAAGCATCGAGGCAAAAACCAAATCTCTGATCCAAGAGGTTCTGTTGTAAGAAATGCACCATTGAACACCATATTTATCAGCTGGTTTCACATTTGCAACTATCCTACATGTTGCTCTCATAAACAATGTTACAAACATGTTTTCTCACCACCAACTTAAAGCACATTTTTAAGAAAATTCAATAGATGATTACCTGGCTTCCTTCCTAGTGCAGCTTTCTAAGAAATGGGCAGTGTATCAGTAAAATCCTATTATTAAATTAACAAGTTATTTGGGACAGAATATAATAATGTAGTCTTTGGAGCGAGATCAATGAATCAAAGTGGTTTTCTTTGTAGGTGAGGCATGAATTTGGTTGTGGAGAATTCAGGAGGAAAAGAGAGTGAACATGATTTGCTTCATGAGAAATAAGAACACTGCCAATATACACCTCTGTTACTGAGTACAGTCATTAATTTAAAACCTCTTCCCTCTCTGTTATACAAATTTTTCAAAGCCTCAAAAGAGACTTATTTTACTTCTGCTTTGCAATTAAATTGTGTCTAAAATCTTCATCATGTTTTTGGTCAAAGATGGATCGTACTTCCAGCAAGAGGCTGAGGAGATGATACACTACTGAATGAAACAGAAATGCACATCCAGCGGCTCTCTTCACATTAGATACAAGACTGGATTTGTCTCCCCCCCCTATCTTTCTGCCATTCTGAGGTCTATACATGAGCCCTGTCAATTCAAATTGGTGAAGGCTGATGAAGCGTTTCCAAAGAAAAGTATCGGAACTTAAAAGAGGCTAGTAATTTACACTTGTGGTAGTATGATGTGGTGGCTCCCAGGTCTGTACCAGTCAGTCCACATCAGTCTGTGGCAAGCACTAGTTGTTTGGCAGTAGAGAGGAAGACTAGTCAAATAAATAAACTAAATATTAATACCCTAAGTCTTTTAACATGGTATTGAGTCACTTAGATAATGCTAAACGTGTAAAAGGGAGGAGTATGCATTACTCTGTGAACCAGCACAACTGCTGGCAAATTTTTCTGTCCTTATCCCTGCCCATCCCACCAGAAATAACACTAATGAAGTGACAGTGTTTATGCAGTGAAAAAATCACCTCACATGCAAGATCAAAACAAGAAATAGATTAATTCTTCCCTAACGTTTTATCATCCTTTTTCAGTTTCCAAGTAAGGAGAAGCCTGTTTGTTAAAGACAGCCTACTACTTGGAGAACCTTGTTTATTTGTTTTAAACATGTTTTTATAGGTCTTTCAATAAAATTGGAGCGGTGGGTGAAGTTAAAAAGTAGTGCCTGGAAGTGGCCTCGATACTTTGTCAGCTGTGGTGCCAATGAAGTTCAGACTTAGTCCACACCTAGAAGACACAGGGTTGTGTTTCTGCCTTGCACCTCTATCCCAGTCTAACAAGTTAGAGGAGCAATCTGCTGAGAACATACTGCCCACATGAACGGGTATCACTAGGTCTGCCTACAGGTCCGCACTGTCCTGTCCTATGTAGTTCTGAAAATCCTTGCTTAGGCTGAGGCTATGCACTTACCTACAGATACATGAAAACAGCTAGAAACAATCCAAAAATAACTAAACCTAATAATTCACTAGCAAAGACTCTACATTCTAAAGCAATTTTGGAAACTACTCTACAAGACAAGGAAAGAAACTTTTCCAAAACTACTACGGGAATTCTACCTTCACAAGACCGAAAATATCTGATCCCTGAAAATAAATTTTTTTATGAAAGAGAAAAGAACAAAAAAAGTGAAAAGAAATTAAAGCATATGTGTTCGTTCCAGATTACATTTTATTTCTGGGCCTTACCACTGTCTGATTTTGCCACTGACTTTTGTGGGCACAGTCAGACGGTAAGTTCTTTCAAGTAATAAAGCAAACAAACTATCAACATTGCTACAAAGTCAACATGAAACAACAAATCACTTAGGTACCTTTCTGTCAAAGTTTTCCTGTAGATACATGTACACATTGTTTCTTCTATTTCTCATTTTCCAGTCTTTACTAATGTAGACTGCATATATTAGCCAAGTAGCTAACTCTAAGCATATGAAACATCACTCCATGCCTAAATGCTTTGCTTATTCATAGCCCAAATATCCAAATAATTTTTTTCAAATTTGGCCTTGAAAGAACTTGTTAATAAGAATTATTTACATAACAAGCTTCAAAGCTATGGGTTGGTTTTTTTTTTGAGCTACCTGCAAAATAAAATGTTGCAGTTCATTAAAACTCTAAAACATCTGGGAATATTTTGACCAAAGTGTAAAAAGAATATACTGAAAACCCACAAAATAAACTCTTATCTTTAACAGAGGTTGAAGAATGAAAATATTAATATGTACAAGTGATAAGAAGGCACTGACTTTCCTTATTTTTATAAGTTCATTAAAGTACTGCCTGCCACGTGAGGCTATGGTATATGAAGACCGGACTTGAAGTCCTATGTAAAGAACTGTACAACTGGTAATAGTCAGTTCTGTATCTTCAAGATTTTTTTCCTTAGATTAACTTTTTCTTGATGTGGTGTACACACTGAGAACACGAGAGAGATACAAATTCATCCTTAAATGATATCTCAAGACCCATTATGAAATAATTCTAAAAATGACATTTTAAAATTTCTTATTACTGCAAATAAAGAATCTTTCTAGAGAAAATATGTCATCACCATTCAAGACCTATCTTTTTTAGGAAGGCTGCATCAAAATATATGAATCCATGTAAAAATCGATCCAGTTATAGTAGTCCAAAACCCTAATTAAAGTAGACATGTTTTAAAAAGTTCTACCCATGTTCACACAGATCTAATTTTGAGTTCAGAATTGAATTATCACAGTTTAAAAAATTGTTGCATATCAGCTTAACCATGGTATCTACATGCATGTGCATTTCTCGCCCACTGTAAACGTGAGATAAAATGTGGAAGATTAAAGTTCTGTGCAAGAGGTTTTTGTTCACACATTTTTACCTCACATTTGTTGTGGTAAGTGGATGGAGCTAATTACCTGAGCTCAGCCGACTGACAAAACCAGATCATATTCTGAGCCATCATTCATTGAATTACTGGTTTAGTTCAATGTAGTTATAGCAAAATTTAAACTGGTTTAAACAAGTCTACATTAGAGCTTATAATCAGATGAGTATATATATGCATGTACCTATAGATGTCTATACAGATGTGTATATAGATGTGTGTATATAGATAT
>Ga0181612_120892_pt1 | contig 12306 bp, 12 predicted proteins | sample HoacroProtozoa21_FD_119630 | JGI IMG/M metagenome (GOLD analysis project Ga0181612, IMG submission 119630) | Hoatzin crop microbial communities from Cojedes, Venezuel. Combined Assembly of Gp0051906, Gp0051904, Gp0051908 | reverse complement strand
TGTCGGGTCCCGACTACGAGGAGGACGAGGAGTACGAGGAGGCGCCGCCCGTCCACCAGTACATCGTGGACGACCTGATCCGAGGTGAGTGGGCCGCACCTTCCTGCCGGCTGGCCTCCGGGCTGGCAGCGGCACGCTCCGGCTCGAAGCTGTCGCGTCGAGGGTGTTGGGGACACGAATGTTGCGTGAGTGCGACCCGGGGTGCATGGAAGCGGTGGGTTCGCTAGCCGCTGGCTCTGCCCTGATAAACCTGACAGGAGGGCTGTAGCGGGGCAGCCAGCACCTCCTTGCTGTGGAAGCCTCGGCAGGGTTTGTGGGTGCTGTGTGGCCCGAACGGTGGGGTTTGCGTCAGGTTGTCTTTCCTGCTCCAAGGATTTCCTGGGTGTTTTCTTGTGATAGCTTATTTGGCTTGGAGTTGACTGAAATTTCCTGGCAAAGCAAACACTTAAACCCCTTAAGTGGCTGCGGGAGTTTGTTAAGCATCTCTCAGGCAATGCTTCACTGTTGGTAGCTATTGTGTGAACATGTTGTAGTTTGTCTGCTTGTAAGCTGTGAGGAGATGTGAATAGCCCACCTGACTGTGGGGATGGGAAGATGTTGTTGGTTCTCGCCTAAGTGCAGTTGCAGTACAGGCCAGGTACCTGCAAGTGATTTCTACCTCGATAGGTGTTGGTAGGCTGGTGCTGTTGCCCTCTAGGGTGTGTCTGGCTCCTGTTTTTCCTGCAGAAACACCATGAGGCTTGAATGAGACTAAAGAACCCCACAAGTGAAGGGGGACCATGCTCCAGATACTCAATTGGGGGAATTTGTGGACTCTTGCTGAAGTTTTTTTAGGAGTTAAAGACCTGCAGGAGAAACAGGAATGTCAGAGTTATTGAGCAGTTTGGCCTGTAAAACTACTGGCTTGGTGGCTTAGGTGTTGTATAACTGCACAGAAACTTGTTACCAAAGGTGGTTGGTTTGTAGACCAGCTCTTCTACTTGGCATGAGGTTTATCTGTGGAGCCTTTAAGCTGTTATGATTCAGCTGCGGGTGGCTTTCCTGGCTGTGCAGCTTGCAGACAGGGACATGGAGATCAAACCAACAAGCTGAGCCTTGAAGAGGGAAGAATGGAAACAGGCTCGGTTATGAAAGCATGAACCTAAATATCAAGTCAAACTGGACAGAACAGGGGCCTCAGCTGTCAGTAGTAAGCTCACACTTCTAGGGACAGGAAACCTTGCTGCAGGAACTGTGTTCCTCGTTTACATATTAATATGGCTTATACCATTTGAATCAGACTTCTGGTTGCTGAAGGCGTCGTTGCTTTTAAGTAACTTCAAGCCAGGCTTGTTGCTCTAGAAGTTAAAACAATCAGATGTCTAGACAACAGTGAGCTGCACCTTGTTTCTGTGTGCAGGCTCTCTTCTCATCACTAGAAATACAGGGTTATGAAGTAGTTGGATCAAGCTGCATCCTGTTGTGGTGATTGCCTTTATGCATAGTGCACTAGGTAAAATATTAATACTCCAAAAACTATTTTTGTTAGGTCTGTAGAGCACAATAGAGAAACTGAAGAGTATCGTAAATAGCTCTTCTAAAGACCTGTTCAGACTCACCTGGGTAACTGGTGCTCCCAAATAGCGCACCATTGTACTGAGAAGGCTTGCTTTATGCCCAGCAGTACAGGGATGTTCTCTTCAGAGAACCAGGGTTTTACCAGCTTGCTCTGAACCAATGCTGTTGAGCTTTGACTGCTGGATGGAGCAGCTACATAGCATATGACCCTTAGTGACTGGCTTTAGCTTCTTCTCCTCAGCAAAAGGAAGATGATTGCCTTTGCTTAAATCCAAAGGCTGCTAAGTCACCAGCATTTTAAACCACGCTCTTTTAGAGGTTCGTCTTAATTGGGATAATGAGGGGCAGCAGTAAGCAGCCGAACAAATAACCTGACTCTTGCGGACTATCCTGCTTTCACTCCTTCGGTGCACTCGGCATCTCTCTCAGAGTAGGAGAACTGGAACAGACCTATCTTCTGCTGAAGACAGCACTGCAGGTTATTTGGGAGAAACAAGTATGCTAACTGGGATAGCAAGCTGTCTTGCTTCTGCAAGTGCCTGGGACTATCCAGTGAGTCTTTCATCACTGATGCAAATGGAGAGTTTAGAGCGATGGAGGCTGTTAGCCTTGTGTCTGAGTCGATATAAAGCTAGTGGATGGCTTCGCTTGGTGTGAACTCCATGTTCTTTACAGCTCTTAGCTTGAACCTGTACAGTTTCACTCAAGTATCTCATGCTGTGAACTGCTGTGGTCCTTCAACTCTGCTTTTCATCTCTGGTGGATCTCCTAGCTCATCTGCTCGTACTGCTTTTTGTCTGCATCGCATGGGACTTAGTGGTGGCAGAGTTGCGCTTAAGGAGCTTCTAAGCTTGCTGGCTGTGAAATGCTCACGTGCATCCTGTGCTTCCTGGTCACAGATTCTCCTGCAGTGACCATCCCCCTACCCCTCACCAAGTTCTGTAATTCAGTACTCACAGAATCCAGCTTTTTAGCATTGCTAGACTGAGTCATCTTGTCCTTTTTTCAGTTGAACCTGTGGTTAAACCCAAACCAACAAAGAGAGGGGGTGAGAAGAATGCTGGCAAATCGAGAAGGAAGAAAAACAAAGGGAAAAACAAAAAGAAGGGGACTCCCTGTGAAATGGAATACAAAAACTTTTGCATCCATGGTGAATGCGTATACCTAGAACATCTCCAGATGGTGACCTGCAAGTAAGTCACTTGTGCCTTTTGAGTTAGATGTGATTGACATGAGCCCATGGCGTATGAGGGCTCAAAGGAAAAATCAGTGTCAACTTGGCATAGATCCATCTCCTGCCGTATTTTGACTGAGAATCTTTCTGCCATGTAAATTAAGTGATGATGGAATCCGAGATGCGTAACTAGCCACTGAACTCATCAGTTGGTCATAAACTCAAACCAAAAGAATGAAAAGGCGTGTCTTCCTGGAACATCACGCCCAAACTAATCTCGACTTGTTGAAATGCTGACAAACCTTGTGCTAGAGCAGTGACTGCGTTTCGTGAACCCACTCTAAAGGGAGCATCTTGAGATTCATGGGAAACTCTGAAGATGTCTAAGTTGGGTTTGAATGTGTGTGGGTGTCCTTGGCTCCAGACAGCACTGGAGCTGATAAGAACTTGTGTCAATGTTTACTTGCAGGTGTCATCAGGATTTTTTTGGTGAGCGCTGTGGTGAACAGTTCATGAAGACTCAAAGGAAGAATGAGGTGGCAGACTACTCGAAGACTGTGTTGGTAGTGGTAGCTGTCCTGCTCTCAAGCATCAGCTTCGTTACTGTACTTATCATTGTGATAGTGCAGTAAGTATTACACTCTTTGGTGTTCCTATAGCTTAAATGTGAGCGGGGCTTGTGTCCCGTAGCCCCAGAACGTGCGTGGCTCATCTGAATTTCCTGTGTGGAAGACATCCAGAAGCGCTCTGGTCTTACCCTGGCTCAGATTTGTCTTGAGGGTAGAGGCAAGGTCTGAGAAGCTCTTAAGTGACTCGGTGTTCACTTACCCCCTCATGCTGTTGTCTGTGGCTAGCCTGGGACCCTGATGTTTTAGAACAAGAGCCTTTCCGCTCTTGCTGCAACCAGGATGGTTACAGGGCTGCAGAACATCAGTGGGGAGTGGAGGAGGAGCATTAATGCTGACACGGCAGTGCTTTCCCTAAGCTTGGTGGAGAAGCCTGCAAGCAGTAATGCAACAGCCTCATGCATGGCTGTTATCCAACAACTGGAGAGACAGCTGGAGGGAAGGAAATGGTGCTCCAGCTGTCCATTTATTAGTGGAGATCGCTGGGCTTAATACTTAAACTGGGGGGATGCAAATAGGAGAACCAGCGCTTAGCCCCAAATACTGCACTGCTTATAGCTAAGGTGGAGGGAGTGACCGTTCCAGCCTAACCAGCTGCTGGCAGTTCAGCATGGTGGGTGATCAGAATCTGGGGTCCTGCCGTGAATGGATTGAAAGAGCTTTTCTGGGTGTGTGTTTCAGGCCTTATATCAGACTCTTCTCTGTGCCTGCTAACTAGCAGTCAGCAGCAGCTCATGCGTGCCTGTACCTTTGCGTCTTGCCAGTGTGTCAGCCAGGAGTTTGTGCTGAGGTTAGACAGTCAGCGTGGGGAGCCCGGCTGCAGTGTTTCCGGAGTACTGGAGCAGTACTCCAGCTCTGACACTGCAGCTGCACCACAGTAGGGCTTGGGATATTATAGGTGAAACTCAAAAGTTCAGTCTAATTTTAGATCTTGATGAAGTACATCAACAGAATTGGGTACATGCTGTACGCTTTCCTGCAATTCAGGAAACAAGGTGTGCGTTTGTCACTTCACTGTTGCTTCATATTTAGATCTTAACTTGAGGAATGCTGGGATGAATCTGAATGCTGCCTCATTCCTTGCTGCTAGGAGAGATAACCAGTTCTGTAAGGGCAAATGCTCATTGTTAGTTTCTGGAGTGAGCCATGGAATAGGATTTGCATTTGTTTCGTGCTCTGAACCCTCACAGGCTTGAAGCACAAGGTTCATTAATCTGTGTCTTCATCCAGAGAAGCTAGATGGTCTGTCTGGAACAGTTGCTAGAAAGAAGATTGAGAAATTGGGAGAAAATCAATAAGTAGCTTATGATGCATTCAAGGGACACATCAAGGGAACAGGGGCTTCAAATACTTGAAGTCCACAGGGCTCTGCTGTGGGGAGGAGGAAGGCAGTCTGGTCTCTGCAGCTGTTTGCTCAAGGCACCAGGAAAAGCTGTTCCCCAGAAAGGCTCCTGGGGCTTTGCGTAGTTCCAGCAAGAGGCCCTCTTCACCTTGCTGCCTGTTTGGGCTGGAGCCAGGAAGCCCTGGTGCTGTGAGGTGAAAATGCCAGTGCCTAACTCAGGGGGCTTCTCAATGTTATTGTCAGATACTGCTTGATGCCAGATGTTTAAAAACTGGCTTGCTTGAAACTTCCTGATACTGAGGAGTTCCTTGAGGATTCAAAGGACATGAGTCTAAATGGTGCAAACAATGTGGGGGCTGTTAACAACAGGGTGTACGTCAGGGTTCAGAATGACCTCTAACATGCCATAATTCCACAGGGTCAGGAAAAAGTGTCCTCAGTATGAAGAGAAAGAAGAAAGGAAAAAACTTCGACAAGAAAACAGAAATGGCCATGTTGGTGTGTAAACGAGGAGAAAGCAGGTATGAAAGCTGACTTGAAATGCCTTTCAGTCCTTCTGGGCTGGAATTACCATATGAAAATCGCATGCATGTTTTGCAAAGCTGGTGTTTGCTTCTAACACTTGAAGTGCCTTGAAACACATAGGTTACATGTGAATGGTCGGCTTGGTTGTTGGGTTTTGTGAAACCACCTGAGCTGTGTGAGTTCTTCAGCAATGCTGTTAGCTTTCTGGCTGCTGTCTTAAAGGAAAAGTGAGGATAGGAAGCTGTACTGTGATAAGTGGGCTATGAAGAAAAACCAAACCCTAGTATCTGAGCAGAGGCAGGTTTAGTGCAAGAAACCATGGTAGACTTCCATCATGGAAGATGATGCAGCAGCTAAGTGGATCATCACCCCTGCTAAGAGAAGCACTGACCATTTCCTTGTCTTCTCTGCAAGGCATCAGTAAGTTTCTTGTGCTTAGAGGCTGTAGACCAAGACAAAGCTGCCAGTTCTCTTGAGCACCATAGATGGGCTCTCAGTCACCTTTCATACTGTCATAGCAGCCCAGTACTAAAGCTCCTTGACCTAGGTGGATCCCTCCTGGGAGGAAGCTAGTGGATTTTGATGAGCAAGCAAGTTGGTCTCTTCCGAGTGAAAGTGTACCTAACAGCAGGCTCAAGGACCGGTACTGAACAGGAGTTATGCTGCACGCTGAAGGAGGAAACTATAGAGGATAGTCCTGAGAAGTTCTGGCAAAACCCAGAAGTTTTGCTTTGTTGCATGCCAGCTACAGACTTTGTCCAATCTTTGTCCAGTGACAACTGAGTGTTTAGCTTAAAGCTTGCTTGAAGCTGAAGAGTGTCTAGCAGGGTGTCCTCAGGTGTGCGCACATACTTAACCTGCCTGTCTCAGGTGGTGGTTTGACTCAGTTCTAGCACAGAGTGCTTGTCTCTTGGGTGGTGATTAATGTGCCTGGTCTGCCCCTTACAGAACAGTTCTGATGTGGCCACTGCCAAGCTGCAGGGTACCTCTGGCTACCTGACACATCCACCTGGACACTGTGGGCTGGTGCTGTTGCTGCTAAGCCCTGATTCATCAAGACAGAGGCTACTGCAAGGAGATGTCAACATGCCACTTGCTGCTGAATTGCTTGCTGGGGAGGACAGTTACCGCTACATCTTGGCACAGGGATGTGGAAGGAGCTGCCACGGTGGGGTAGAGGACCTGCTATCAAGATCTGCTGAAGACTACTGCTACTGAGCCCTCTCTATTGGTCCTGGAGCATCAGTCTCTGCTGTAGTGTGGATGGACTTTCTTCTGTTAGCAAGTCTCCATTGGCAGCTCAGACCCTAAGGTGTTGTGGCTTTCAGGAATGGATGGGGGGAGAAAATTCCCTTTCCTCTCCCAGAGTTAAAAAGGGAAGAGCTCTGGATGGCTTCTCTCCATAGACCTCAGTGGATGAAAAACCCAATTCTGCTGTCACTGTGCTCGCTGTTGATACCGGCTTCAAAGAACTTCACCTCTAGTTCTGACTTGCAGGGTGTTGGTGACAGATCTTTGTCAGCCACACCTGGGTTCTGTTACTGTATGTGTGGAAAGTAATCCCTCTGAATTCAGTAGGACTGGTTGTGAGTGGAGCTATCCATTCGTGTGTATGATAGCCTGAGTTAAAATCAGTCACTCAGGATGCTGAGACAGTAAATGCAACATGTGAAGCTCTGTATCTGAAGGAGAAGATCCACGCTCAAACAAGCTGATCAGCCTGGACCCATCTGCTGTAAAGCTACTTCTGCTACCCGGGTACTTGCTGCTGCTTTAAGCAGCACTTAAAGCATACCATGCTTCACATCAGATCCAGTAAGTTGAACTTGACCAAGAACCTGTTCCTTTGAAGAATTCATGCACTGACACTCTGCAAGCAGTGGTCTCTGTGCTCTATCTTCTGGTGTGAAGAACTCAACTTACCTCAAACTCTTCTGACCCCAGTGTCCTTGGTTTCTTGAACTGTCTGTCCATTCAGTCTTGAGCACAGAGTATTATCTGAGTTCAGTTTCTTCTTGGAGAGTGAATGTGTTCATTCACAGAGCAGAACTCTTCTGGTAGCAGAGAAACACCATTAACTGTCAAGTCATATCTGTAAATGTGTAAATATTTATTACTGTATTTAATATTTAATGTTTCCATAACAAACTTATTTATTTTATAATTAAACTTTTTACATAACCTAATCATGGTAAGATTTTTTTCTTGCTCTCATGTAAACACTTGAAATTAGAGCTTGGTTTCTCCTCAAAGCAGGAATTTGAACGCTTAAGAGCACAAAGCAAGGCTGTGAAGAGCTACAGCCCTGCATGAAGTAGGAGCTCGGTGTTCTCACAGAGTGCAAGTTGTTTGTAAACAAAATGTGCAAATGCAAGTACCTGTTTCAGTAGGAAGTTCATTTAATTCAACTACAAAGGAATCTTTGAGTTACTGGATTAGGGAGGGGTGGAGTGAGCCACCTCATTGGAAGCAATCTCAAACTGAAGTTTGAGCAGATGAGTAGCCCTTTGCACTGGACTTGAGAGCTGGGAATATTGAAGAGGGGAGGGCCTTTCATCTCTGTGTGGTCAGAGAATTTGGACAGCAGCTGGAAACTCTGTCTTAAGTAAATGAGGAAAAGCAGACTAGCCTCAGGCCACTGACTCCCTAAACAGAAAGGGAGCCTTGGCCTCCACAGTCTACCTTAAATTTCTTTTCCTTCCCCAGGTAATTAGTTATTAGTCCAACTGCATGCTGATGTTCCCTCTGAGCACTTCGAGCAGTGAGCTGAGATCTTAAGTTCAGAGATGACTAAAAAAATAAAAAGGGGGTGAGTTCAGCTTTAAAGCCACACTTATAAAGGTAATGATTAAGAACCTTGTTTTGAGGCTCTTCTCAAGAGTGCCTTCAAGAAATGTTGCTGCCTGTGGCGTAGCTTGAAGCAGAGAAGAAAAGAAGCAGCAGCAGTTTCAGTTAGGACCCCAGTTGTGTACCCAGTGTAGGAGTAGAACGCACTCCTGTCTGGAGGAGCTGAGGTACAGTTGCCTTGGCCTCCTGACTTAGCCAGGTAGTCCTCTGCCTCTGAGAGCAGCCTGTATGGTATGTAGCTGAGGTACAGGTAAATGTATTGCAACATCTCTTGGGAAGATTGCAAGACTTCATTCCAGGGAACTTGCTTCATTACCAAAGTAAACAGCACTTCTCCGAGCGGCTTTTCCACAGACATTTGCTATTGGAGCTCTGGCAAGAAAAGCTGTTTCTGTAAGTCATGCCAAGCTTTTTGCTTTGGAGTAAACACGCTCGATCTCAGTGGTAACTGAGCTGTAGCCTAGTGAGACTGGGGATGGATTGCGACTCCCATTCCAACATCGTGAGACTCTTCTTCCCGAAACTCTTCTATCTCTAGTCTGCTTTCTGGGGTAAATACCAGGTTTTCTACTTGATAGGCTAAACCAATGCTGGTGTGGAAAACTGAGCTGTTTTCCCTCTTCCCTCCCCAGCGTGAAAGCCAAACAGGAGTGAAGCTGCTAGTGTAACTTGTAAATTCTGTCTGTTGTGTATCTTTTGCATGCTGATTACTGAGCAGACTGGAGGGTATTTTCCAAAAATAGATAGTTACGAACTGGAGAGGCCCAAATGAGCTATTTCTGGGAGGCTGGAGTCTTGAACATTTGCATGTCAGCTGGTGTTCTCCTGACTTGGACTTGAACTCATCAATAATTAGGAAGGAAAAGAATTTTGCCAAGTCTCTTTAGCTGGAAGTTTGGAAACAGTCGAGGGCAGGCTTCATAGAAGTCTTGTTCCCCTTGAAGGATTTAGGTTGTGGCTGCATTTTCTGAGAGATAAGGTAGCCAGCAACTCCCTCCTAGAGAAGACTTTTGCTATGGGTCAGTCACATCCAGCATTGCTATAGTGTTTGCTAGCTGGCAGTAGTGTTTTTTTCTGCTTGAGCTATGTCCCTGACCAATAACAGCTTGCCACTGGGTTCCTAATGTGAATTTGATACACAAGCACCATGAAGATGTGCAGTGTCCAGTGGGCTGTTTGCTTAAAAAACAAAAATACGGCCGATGGGTGGAACTGTGTGTCTGCAAGTCTCTTGCTGTCCAAGGATGCTGCACATGTGTGACAAGCAAATCTGATCTGTTGCAGGGCAAGGCCAAAGATAATTTTTATTGGTGATCCTACGTGGCCGGCTCTGCTCTTCAGGATATATACATTATCTGGCTTTTAACCTGCTCCCCTCACAGTGGAGTTACCTTAGTTCCACTAAGTGTACCTCAGTTTCTGGTCCCGCATCTCAGTAGCAAGCTATGCCTCCAGATTTTTCTTGACCTTCCAGTGGCAATGTTGCTTTGACAGGAGAGCTTCTGTGTCTTTGTCACTTGTACCTGCCTCAGCTGAGACCAGGAAGAGTAGCCTGACGTTCTTGCACAATTTTGTGCACACACAACTGATTTTGCAAGGTATTTTCAATATCCAGGTCAGTATCCGGGAATTCTGGTAATGTGAGGGTCATGTCTGCTTGCACAATTCCTTCCTCTCTCCTGAATGTTTCGTTCTTCACAATTATTTCATTTTGTAGAAAAAAATAGTAACTCCTCACAGTGTTTTTCTCTATTGTCTGTTTACGGAGATTTTGAGTATTTTGCAGTTGTCTATGACCAGAGTAGCTTCCTGTCTACTTCTGGACTTTGCTTCCCCCCTCCTGCCCTCCTCCCACGATGCCCCTTTTCCCTCAGAACAGTAGCAGATGTCGCTTTGAGTCTTGGCCTGCTGGATAGTATAGGAGGGCCAGTTCTACTCTGTGGCAATGAAAAGTTACGAGTTTAAGATGTTTTCTTTTCCTCGGTCTGTCCGGATATACATGGATATCTATGAAGGTGTTTGTGTTGGCAGTGGCTGCGAGTAGAAGTTGTGCAGTGGTTTGCCTAAATCCACCTTTGAGTTGTTCCATACCACTTCCGGTAACTGGTATGAAGTTTTGAGTTCTTAAAATAACTTTGGGCGTTTTTTACATCGATATACTTACCTAGCCTGTTAGCGGTACAAATACTTTGGTAAACTACCTGAGCAAACATATCTGAAAGCAAGGTTGTTAACTGGGACAAACGCTTGCCTCTTGTTGAAGAGGTTTCTCTCGGTGCGCTAACGGTATGTCTCGCTTCAGTGAACAATCCTGCAGTCACTCAGCTCTTGAGGCGCTATCGTTGATGGGAATTGATGGCTTCCCATTCTTGGTGACAGCTGCATGCAGTGAGTGAGTGTGCCTCAGGAGCAAGGGCCAGTTGTCAGTGTCAGTGCTGGAGTCTGTTCACATGAGATAGATCAGAGGACAGAAGCGTCAGACAGCCTTTAATAAGCAAACCTTGATTCTTTCTCGTTTTGTGAACAAAGCTGTACATACCTATCGTTCCTCTGCTGGTTACACCTTCCTTGAGCGAGTAATCCTCGCTGACTGCAGGTCTGGCTTTGCCTATGACTGGCGAGTTTGCTCGGCTGAGACAGCTACGCCTGTGACTGTCAGAGGGAAACAGCCATTGTTTGCTTGCTGTGGATCTAGGCCCAAAGCCAAGGAAGCAGGATTCGGGCCTTTTTCAACCAAAGGAGACCTGTGAGGTGGGACATCTGAAGTCTAAGGTAAAGAGATGCTTTTGAAATATATTTTCCTAGTAAGGAGAGTAGCAGTTTTTCTTGAGAAAAAACGAATTTTCACTCATGCATCTTTTGTGCCAGAAAGACATATCTTTCTGCACACAATTCAGAACAAAGCCACTTTTGAGCTCAGCATTTTTTGGCTGAAATAATGCAGCCTGTTCTCTTTGCATTTTGGGACAAGAAGCAAAACTAAACAGTCCGAGAGTCTGATCTAATCCAGCATTTCCAATATGTCTTAACCTCAGCGTCATACCCTCATCCCAGCGCCGTGCACACAAAGTCAGGTAATGCCATCATTACTTCTAACTGCCTTTGGATTCTTGCCTGCTGATGCTCTGGTTCAGACACTGGAAAACAGCTTCCCTCTTTGAGTCCGGTTTTCTTACACAGCTGGCAATGAATTTGTATCTGGATATCAGACAGCGGTCACAGACTGAATTAGTTCACGGGTGGTGCTTGGAACGTGCTAGTTTTCTGGAAGATAGAGGTCCATGTTTCAGCATCAGTTATGTACTTTTTGCTTAGGAAAGGAAATATCTTCAGCACTGCAGGTAACTAGTTAAAAACCAGTGGAAACAGAAATGACTCTTAGGTGTCTAAAGCGATGAACATGCTTTAAAATGTCTTTATTAGAGCGTCCACAGGTCCTGTCAGTGTAGGGTCTGAGCACCTCAGAAACAATCCGGAGCGTATGATGTGCTGTCAGACCTGCATTTCACTCCTTATTGCACTGCTGGGATGGTAAGGTGAACTGTTGGGGGTCGAACAAGAGCTGAACCTGGTAGCTGTCCCAGGTTTTAGCCACAAGACTTCCCTTCCTCTTGCATCCTTTGCCCTCGCATTTCTAAGCAATGTGGTTTATGTTCAGAAATGAGGTAAGGTGCACAAAGAAAATGCAAGTAGAAAGAGTTGCAAATGGAACTTTCAAATGTAATTTCCATAGGCAGAGAGTTAGTGTGGCTCCCGTTGATAGCTGTCTGCATTGCTTTCATTCCGTATCTGCCTCCTGTGGATCTGGCTCCTTCCAGTCAAAAGGTGCTTTCCTGTCTTGTGCCCAGAGATAATTACCATCAGGGATGAAAGGCAGACACCTCTTGGGTGGAGCAGAATGCAGCAAAACCAAACCAGGGCTTAGGGCAACAAATGTCCTGTCAGGTCTTAGCCTCTCTCATTTATGATGGAAGCTTTTCAAGAACATGAACAGTAGCTATGTGTCTTAATCCTGTTCAGATGCTCTACGCAAGCACTAGTGTATTGCCTGAAAAAGGCAGTAGCAGCTGGGATTTCAGCTGGAAGAGGGAGTGAGGTGGAAGGATAGGGTAGCAGAGTAGAGCAAAATGGGCCAGAAGAAGTACAGGATTTTACATGACTCCCCAACAAATACCGCTGCCGTGGAGAAATAGTAACTTCCCTTTAAAGGCTTATCTAGGATAATTCCAGTGAGC
>Ga0181612_174885_pt1 | contig 12307 bp, 10 predicted proteins | sample HoacroProtozoa21_FD_119630 | JGI IMG/M metagenome (GOLD analysis project Ga0181612, IMG submission 119630) | Hoatzin crop microbial communities from Cojedes, Venezuel. Combined Assembly of Gp0051906, Gp0051904, Gp0051908 | reverse complement strand
CCAAACACCCCCCGCCTGGTGTCGTGGTGGTTAGTGTCTTATTTCTCCCCCTCGTCCCCCCCCCCCCCCCCGCGCCCCCCCTAAGTAAAAGCAGCCAAACACAAGGAAATCCGTGGTTAAGAACATGTGTTGTAACTGATCGTTTGAGGAATGGGTTCAAAAAAGAGAGAGAGAAACAAACAGCAAACAAAAGCCCAAGCACGTACATGCACACACACAGCAGAGTGCGCACATCCCGCTGCTGCCAAGGAGGAAAACGGTAACTCTGTTCCAGGAAAAAGCCTGGCTTATTTATCATGGATTAATTAAAATATTCATTCAGAGCGTACCTAATTTGGAGTAAAGGGAGCTGACTCCCATGTGATTTCTAATGGGGAGGAAATACTTCCATTTCATAGAAAACATTGCGTTTTTGTAAAATTTATCTCATAATGGGGATTTTAATGAAGGATGGGGATTGCATCTGAAGTGTGACACTGTCTTTCATAACCTCAGTCATCCCTTCCTATTCACTCCACAAGCCTTTGTGCATTCATTTACGGAACCATCCAGACGTACAGACAGCCATCAATGCCTCCGTCTTCCCTGTCTGAGCCTCTCCGATGAGCAGTAACTGAGCACTGACTATGCTTAACTCTGACACCACGCGTACAGGCTTTTCTAAATAGTCTGCAGATGACACGGAGTCAAAGCATCAGTCCCATATTAGCGACAATTCTATCCTCGTCATTTTTTTTTTTTCCCCTTTTGCCACGGCAAGGAAAACCGGAGGAGAGGGAAGGCAATGCAGCTGCATTTTGGAGCACGTTCATCTTGTGTTATGGTTGTATGGGAGTGGGGGAGGGAAGGGGAGGGAAAGCGTGGGGGAGAAGGAGAGAGAACTGCAGGTGATTCCTCCTCCCCTGCTCTGTAGTTCCCCACGGAAAAACGTGACTGTAGATCGTGCTTTGCGATTCTCACCCTCTCCTACGAAAATATGTCCTTCAGTCTCATTTGGAAGAAAGCAGTCAAAAGTTTGCTAAATATACAACAAAGGAATTCTCAGGCAAGAGGGGCTCCCTGCTGCATTAGAGTATCTAGTGAGCTGTGCACACGAAAACTGCAGGGAAGGAGAGAACTTGTCAGGTTTAAGGGCTGTAAATACAGACTAACGGTGTAAGCTGTGCACCCCCCAGACGAGGGATCTGGAACAGCAGCCTGATTAGGAAACAGATTTAGCATCATCAATGGCAGTTTGGGAAAGCAATCCTTGACTGGCCAGCTCATGCATGGGTTAATAGTACCCAGCACTTCAGTTAGGTATGCACTGCAGATGGCAGGAGGAATCCCAGAGTGAGCCCTGGTCTGAAATCCAGGCTGTCTGTGCGCCCACACTGTGCTTTGCAAATTCCTAGTACACAAGGAAAGTTAAAAAGCAATTTTCAGACAACTTGTCTGATAGGTGGTTTTGAAATGCAGTGTGATTTTCAACAGAGCAATACTAGTACTTATTAATAATTCATATTAATGGTAGATAAGGAAAGCAAAAGAGAAATTATAAACTGTTGTTTTGACTAAGCCACCAGCACTGCAAAATGCTGGCTGAGTTTGGATTCAGCCCAATAACGCCTTTGAGAAGAATTTCAGTCCATTGGATACAAGCGGGGATGAATCTGGCTTCTTGTATCAAAAGCCAGGGAGGAAAATGCAGTGAAAGCAAAATAAAATGCAGCATAAGTTAGGGAAAGAAGGATAAGGAATAGTAAAAGGAAGAGAGAGGAGGGAGGGGGTGGGAGGAGGATGAAACGTAGGTTTCCAGTGAGAAAACTGGGTTCAATCTAAGATTCATTTTCAAGCTCTGCTGCAGCAGAAATGACGTATTTTAATAAAACAACGTAGGGCAGAATCATTAAATAGATCACGAATATTGCCCATTAAGCTTAGTAGGAACAACTACTTTCCTACAGTTGTTCATCAGATGAATAAGGGAGGGGACATATTTTGTGTTCTTGAGGAAGGCAGATGCCTCTGTCCTGGGAGATGCAGAGGAGGGCAGCCTTTTGCACCACAGCACTCGGATTTCTGTCGCAATAAGTGCTGCTAAGTAATTTTAGCTGATTCTCTAGCCTCATTTAAGGATGTTTTTTTTTTTTTAAAAAAAAGCACATGGGGAGTTTATTGACTCTATCTGATAGTATTTAAACACTCATTTCACACTGTGTACAGGAGAGCTGTGAGAAGTGAAGCCTGAAAATGAAGTAGGAGGAGAGAGAAAACTGGAATTTGGTCTCAGAATGATTCAGCTTCCTCCTAATCATTCAGGCAAATATTCAGCAAGCTGAACAACCAGTACCTGTGGGCACAGCCCATGAATAACGAGACAGGGAACACGCTTTCCTCTATGTGAGTGGCATGATGTGGATTCCCATGTCACCAGCCAGGAGCCGGCAAAGGGCAGAGCAGGCAGAGCCTGCAGCAGGTTAACAGGGAGGAAACGACAGCCCCTGTTTTGTCCACGGTTTGAGGTCTGATCGTGGGCAGTGGAAGCTTTCTGGCTGCTCACAGAATCACCCTCCGTCTCCAACACACAAGCCTGCATGCTGCAGAGCTGGGCTCGGAGGCAGCTAGGCGAACAAAACACCAAAATGCTGAGCTGTGCCATCAGGTCCTGGAATTTAATTCCTGGGCTCTCCTGGAACGGGTTGTAACACAAAGACCGCCTTGATTCCCTCCACCTTCCCCAGGCGTTTCCATACTCCTTTTTTAGCAGAGAGGCAAATGCATTGTTTATCCAAGCACTGCTCTTCTGTGCTTCAAGTATGCAGATGGGAAATAAATTGAACTAGGGCAGAAACAGCAAAAAAGACAGGGGGAAAAATATACCTGCTTTGGCACCAAGCATTTCACAGCCTCTCTGTTTTCTGCATTTTCCCAGAGTTAGATGCCAAGGCATTGCCCCAGTCTGTTAAGGGCTGTGCGATCAGAAGGATTTGAGGATCAAGCCCTTTATGCCAAACTCCTAATTATTTTGTGTCATTCACTGCTGTTTATGTAACTACTGAATTTCAACCATCAGCAGCACTTGCATCTATGTACCCCAGGCTGCTTCTGATTAAATTTGAAGGAATAACTAGGCCCAAGTTTCTTTTCCCCCCTGCATTTTCACGATATACAGTTAAGCTGTGGGCTTTTTTCAGGACCTGTCTATGATAGGGTGCTCCAGTTCAAGCCAAGCCAAGATTCCTCTGAGTCCTACACTTAAAAATAGACAGATTTAAAATACGATTTTAACATAAACCCTCAGCGATGAGTCCCCATTGATTTCCCGATTACTCTCTTAGATGTGCAGAGCGAGAGTTGTCTTGGTGCTTGATTCCTGATCAAATGCTTAAAGAGCAACCAGGACTTAAAGATTCAGTGAATCTGGGTCTCCACTGCTGACCTCACTTCCCCCTGCCTTGGCTGGGTGCTTTCCCACAGCTACACTGTCCCGTTTGACTGCGTCATTTCCAGCAATGGCAGACTTTAACATCTATTATCCAACATGTAAAGGAGAAGTAGTCACAACATAATCAGATCTCTAGAGATCATAAATTGGCATGGAGGTGTGACTGGTCTGAGGTCTCCAGGAGACTTGCCAGTGAGAGTTTTAGGCCAAGATAACTGCCATGAGCAGAAGGCTCTGCACAAGTCCCACTAGGTACAGAGAGAGCAACAAAGGTATTGGACACAGAGGAAGGAGGAATAGGACCTTTTGGTCTATATTGTATGGAGAAAAGGGGGTATACATACAGATATGTCTGTGTGCCTGTGACAGAGACAGCAGCTAAGGGTTAAACCCCATTTTTCACTGAAAACAATCTCTGCTTTAATAAAATATCAGATTTGAATTCTCCTCCTGTTCATGTGACTTCAACTTGGGAACAATTTCTTCTCTAAAAGCTGAATTGAAGAAAGGGCAGAAGTCCCATGAAACAGGACGCAGGCTGAACTGAGAAGCATGAAAATTAAACTATGGGTAAAACTCCTCCTGGCTGCTGTGCAAAACTAAAGGCAGCAGGCAGAAGCCTCTAGAAACAACAACAACAAAGATGTGGGATAATAGTTTGAAAAATGCATCTTCAAATTTGTCCTTTCAAGGCTTCTTTAATGTCCCATCACTGTAAAATTTTACAGTATACTGAGTAAAATCAACTGTTGTTTGGTGCTGCAGTCTCCCGTTTCTTTTGCCTAACTTTTCTGTGAGCGTGAAAACACAGTAGTGCACACCAATATATTGCCACACAATGTAATGTATTTGCAGTTCCCCATATAATTTTGGTCATATACTCTATTTGACCATTAAGTTTAAGTGACTGCAAATTAACAGGCCAGTTTAATCCACGCTCAGAATGAGGTTATGCTTTTGGGGAATGTTGATTGTTTGCAGGAAACATGGGCTGTTGAAAAGTGTGAGGAGACCTTCGGAACTGGGCAGTGCAATTCCCCCTGCAGGCTTTGAAATCGGCAGAGCTGTGATGAGTCCAACAAGCTGCCTTGGGATTTTTAATAATCCGCCTGGAGACGACCGCATGGATAGTCCTTCCTTTATGGTTATAATCACTGCCCACATAATACACGTGTTTATTTCCCACATTTTGAATGGTGTGCAGCGGTACAGGAGTACTAACTTTATTCAAGTTGTGCCTGATTATACCCAATATATGGGTAAATATGACTTCAGGAAGGAAACAGAAACCTCATGAATCCTGAAGCCAAAGAAAAAAATGTAAAGTGAGACAGAACACTGCTTCTCCTCCCAGATACTGGTTTCCATCTAGAAGATGGACAGCTCTTGGTCTCCCCTACAGAGTTATCAGTTCATGGCCATCAGTTGTCACAGCAAATGGTGAAAGCCACAGGAGGTGAAGACCTCCTGAAGATGCCATCCCAGACCAATATGAACGCTAGAGCTGCCTATCACATCATGCCATTAGGTCAAATGATTGTGTCTTTTACAAGGAGAAAGATTGGCCATTTCCCTGGGGTCTCAGGATGGCTCCCAGCCCTGGCCTGCAAAGGAGCCTCAGCTGGTGCAAACTGGCTGAGCTCTTTTGACCTTAATTTTTAGCAGCTGGCCCTGAATTGTTCCATCCAGACCAGGATGCCTTCTGCTACTCCACCCCTGACTTACACAGGTAAAAGGGCTGATGGGAGAGGCACTCTTTTTTGCTGTGGGGCTTTGCCTATATGAATTTTGTCCTGGATGGATGAGTTTGTAGCACAAGGAAGTGCTACAAGTACTGAATTTGTTCCTCTCCCTTGCTGTTTCTCTTCCTTAGAGTGTGTGGGAAGGTGTTGACTGCTAGTAGGTCTAGTTCCTGCTCTTGATTTAAACTGGGTCATTGCAATTTATCCTCCCACCTACTGTAAGATTTTTTTTTTCTTCTCTCTCTCCTTTGATATTATCCTTCTGCAACTCTCCCTCTCCTCCCCTTGTTCCCCTTCCCCCTGTTTCCTCTTTACGCTAAATAGGAGGAAAGTGGATCACTTCATAATTGCTCCTCTCTATTTCAGAGAAAGCTAGAGGCATAAAACAGAACAAGCAGGTAAGTGTCACCACCAATTCAGGGGAGTTTTAAAGATGTTTTCCTCTTGGCTGTCTCCTGTGCTTGCTTCACCTTCTCCTTTCCCTTTGCTTTGAAACTCACGATGTAACAGCTAGTGCTGCTGTCTGTGTAGTTAAAATTCAAGTAGAGACTAATTGACTTGGGAAGCTGAAAGTGTGGTTGTTTGATGGTTTTCCTCTCCTAGTTTTTTTATGGTTTTTGGTTCAGTGGAATGACAAAATATTATAAAGGGAATGGGTTGTACTTAGATACGCAAAGGAGGGAGTGATTCAGTGTTGATGCAATAGTTTGCAATAATCTTAGGCACCTGTAGAAATGATCTAGAGAAAGAAGGAATGGCTTCCCCACTTATTAAGAATCTTTATCTGGGAGCTGTTGTTTACCACACAACTTTCAATCATCCTGTTAGGCTAAATGGCAAGAGAAATGTGTAGTCCAGCCAAGCATGTATTTTTTAACGTAGGTACAGTCCTAGAGACTCATTTTCTTCTGAGGTCTCACTGTTAGGGCTATCTTGGCCATTATCTGCTGCTTTAAGTGAAAAACTTGATGCTGAGTCCTTCTCTCAGGAGTCTGGCTCTAGGTGTAGAGGACTTCCAGGGTTAGGAGATTCAAAAGCTGTTGGTAATGGCTTTGACAGATTGGTATAATTAATTTTTTTGAGATCTGGGGTTTACAGACCCTAGGACTGTACTGCTTACTATTAGCTGCTACTCCAGGTTGATTAACTCTGTTATATATGTCAAACAGACTGGTTTACTGTTTCTTCTAGAGCCCACAACTATTTACTGCTCATAAGAACAAGCTTATTGCACATGCTCACTTGTAACTTTTGGGTAACTCCTCTTGCTGCAGTTTTCACTGTTCTATGTGAGAAATGGTCCTTTCTCCTTGGCAAATTGCCTTGCTACTTACTGTGCAGAATGGTGGAAGAGACTAAGCGTTAGGAGAAGGGCAGGGTTTTACTCCTAGCCTTGCTCTTGAACAGCTGTATCATTATGGAAAATGTCACTGCTCTGGGCTGAGGTACGAAAGGGTCAGCCTCCCTGTGAGCACCCACTGGCGCAGCCCGTGGTGGTGTTTTACAGAATATGCTGCATTGATGCAGCTGCATGTTTCTCTCCCCCTATTTAAATTGGGGCTGAATCTGTTTCAGCTTCTATTGTGGTTTCTTTCCCCCCATTAAGGTTGTAAATGTTTTCATCCTCACCTATTGTTTACTTTGTATCTGCCCAGTGGGACTTGGTGATGCCTCTATAATTTAACTGTCCAAGGAGACCCTGGAAAGCAACAGAGCAACTGCCTAGAGAGGATGTTTCTGTTGGCTAGGTGAAGGGAAGTCATAAGATTGCTGCTGATCCTTTTGCGGACTCATTTCTGTCACTAAGGGCTCTTGGGAAAGCCTGACATCTCTGTGTAATCTCTCTCCAGAAGAAGCCTACACTAGACAGAGAACCTACTCGAGGGGAAATGGGAAGCACTGCTCTGAGCCATGATGTCAACTTTCCATCACGTGGATGTGCATGTGGAATAATTCAGGTGACTCAAAGGAGGACAGGCTTACTCTATACAATAGAAGGACTGAGTTTTAAGATAGACTACACAGATATTTAGCCTAAGGTGTTAAACCTTATGTTCAGCTTCCATATACACAGCAGTAAGTTTAAAATTACTCCTGGCAGTATTCCTCAGCCTGGCTTGAGGCAAAGGACTCTTCTGCATCATCAGTCTAACAGAAAGACTGTCTCTGGATTTACAGGTTAATGTCTTAATAGATCCCTTAAATGGGAGTGAAAATGGTCCTGGAAACTTCCTGAGAGTCATTTCAATTTCTCTTCCTCCCTTCTAGTGCTCTGCAAACAATTGATTTTTTTTTTTTTGTGAAATGGACAATCTTGCTGAAAATAGCAAGTGAGTGAAGCTAATCTGTCAAGAACTTCCCAACTTCTGAATGTGGAATATTTTTTCCTCTCCTCTCCTGAAAAACTAATAAACATTCAAAATACTTTTGAGGACCCAGAGCTCAGCTGAGGAAAACTCTACTTCTCTCAATCTAATTCTTGTCCCTGGTGTTTTTAAGGTGTTCTAAAGAGCGTTCTTTGACCTGCCTTTTTCTAAAATATGCATAATATGGACTCCTCTTGAGTAAGTAATTAGTAAGCCTTGCTCTCCCATGAGCTATATGAACAACACAAAGCTGAATCTGAGGATGTCAGCTTACTGCCTCATCTACTTTTTTCCACAAAACCAAACACTTGACTGTTCTAACACTTCATAACCTGCACTACGGTGAAACCCAGTTCTGGCTTGGCAGGAGGAGTGAAAGGTCAGGCCTGGGTGTGTTATGCTCAGGAGAAAGCTTTCATGTTGCCCGGTCAAGGTGTGTAAGAAAGCATGAATAAAGCACTGGAGTAAATGGAGGCCTGATCCAAAATCCAAAGGAGTTTTCTTGTGGAATTCAATGCACATCTGTGGACAGCTTTGGACTGAGGGATGATATGGTTTGCTGTTGGATCACTTAAAAATAGTTCCTTAGAGATTGTTTCCTGAGCAGGGAAAAGCCTCATTACTTGAAGACTGTCTGAGCAACCACCCACAAGTCAGACTGCAGCTCTCACGCATGCAAAAAAAAAAAAAAAAAGGCCCTTTATTAAGAGCATTCTCTTAGAGTCTGCATGGACCACAAATGAACACCCCAGGAGAACATGATGCCTGCCATTTGACCCCTATTAAGCCTATTACAGCCCTTATCATACTCAGCTGCATTCCCAGTTCCCATCAGTGCCTACAGCAGTGCTGCATCTCTTGCTGTTGGCCTTGGAGCAGGCCTGTGGCATTTCTGTCTGACTTGTGCCAAAAATGCTTGTGAAAGATGTCCAGAGACTTGCACTTCCTCATTCAACTGCCAGCACCTTTCCAAAGCAAAGGGATGAAGTTAAAAGGTGACTAGAGAAATAATAATGTATTTTAATTATGTATTTGCCTTGTTACTTTGGTGTTGCTACTCCAGCTGAAGCAATGGTTCCTGAACTATGGCTCATGAATAATACGTTCCTCATGACCAGGATGATCTAGATAACAGGGGGATCAAAACAGGCTATTGCCTCTGGCAGTTTCCTTGCTGTTATGGGCTCAAGGGGTGCTGCAGTCTGGGGACTGCTCTGCTAGGAGTTAGGCTGTTACTTTGACTCTGCAGCTGGATAGAGGAGATGGAGACCCCTCATGTGCCTCTGCAGGCAATGTGAGTCTTGGTGGAAGAAAAGGTGTAAGGTAAATAGAGCCCATACCCACTCTGTGGCAGCTTGTTTAGCAAAGGAACTGTGGCCCTTTGGTCACCTGCAAAGTGAGAGTGGTGGTGTGCACCTTGGAGCACCTCCAAGGCACAGTCAGCTGCAGAGCAGCTTCTTTCCTCCACCTGACCAGGTCATGATCCAGATTTATGGTTTGTTATTTGTCTTTTCCTCCATGTGGAGGATGGAGGTTAGACCTTTGTGGTATGCCTGTTGATCAGTTATTTTTCCTCCTCCTCAAAGAAGGCCAGAAATGAAGGTTTTAATGTACAGACTGACTCTCTGCTGTTGACTTGCCTGCTTGGCGTAATAGGCTGAGGGTGACATTTGGTGTGCAGGGGGGCATTTAAGAAAAGGCAGGAATAGATGAAGAATAGAGGATGGAAGAGAGCCCTAAATAAGTAACTGAGTTGAAGATGTGAGGTCTGTATGATTGTAAAAGGACAGCTAATGAGGTGAATTGTTTTGATCTTTGCAATGGCACAGTGGTTGTGGGGGTGGGGAGCATTGTCTGCTCAGGGACTTAACCCTGGAGTGCTAATGCTACCTCCACTTCTCAGTACTGCCAACAAGCCATCATGGGACTGTCATGCAGTACCTGACATGTTTCAGTGCTGGCTTTTTTCTTGTCCTTACCTCAAACTTTGTGAGCACTTACCCATCAGGGGTTCCGAAGTAGACATCAGAGTCCTTTGTGGGAGTGATTTGTTCCTGTGGGGTTTTCCATCACACAGCACCCATACAAACAAGGTTAAAATGTGATGAGGTTTATATCTGACTCCTGTTTGTAATAGTTCAAGGAGAACAGGAGAAGCTTCTGCCTGTCCCTGAAGCAGGTAAGTCATTCAGCTGAGCAGTGCCTGAAGTGATAGGTCTGCTTTCCTGCAAGAAGAGCGTGGACATATCCTCATCGCAGCTTGTCTTTCTCCCCTCTTATGCCAGGATGCTCTTCCTGCCACTCCAGCCATGCCCCAGTGTGGTGGAGAGCCCCTAGGGCCAGCAGAACTGTGGCTGTTGTGCTGCAGCGGGGAGCTGAGCTGCTCTTGTTCCCGGGAGGCAGGACCCTTCGAAGGCAGAGAGCCTTCATTGAGTATGAAAGGTCTGCAGAGAAGGCCCAGATGGAGTAGTTAAGCTCTTTTATTTGGTTTCTGAGTGTCCCCTTGTTCCTGTGAGTCACCTGGCATGTGGCCCTGGTGCCTTGCTATGTGTATTGCTTTCTGTCTCAGCACTGGAGTTTCTCTGCATAATGTACCCTTCAGCTGATCTGAGATCTTCCGCGAAAAAACCCAGCAGGTTTGCAGAGCCGATCATACTAAGGCAGAAATAGCTTTGTGCTGGAGCCAAGGTCCTTACGAGGCAGGAATCATTCATTTGGGAGATTTTAGCAGCATTGGGCTTGTTAGTAATCTCAGTTTTTGAATTCGCTGGGAGTCCAGTCCTAAACACGCAGTACTCAAAGAAATTAAAAATGATCCCTTTGGAGCACACTGTTCGCTTTCTAGCTTCCAGCTATTTAAAAGCTGTGCTTCCAGCACTTACACCTCCAGTCACAGGGGGTAGAAAATGGACCAAAGATCGCAACAGTACAGAGCTTGCCAGAGCAGGAGCTGATCTACCGGTGTCAGGATAGCTGGGTCATATGTTAGGCTTTCTGCCTTATTAGCTTTGTGTGCTCCTCCCAGGAATTTTTCTTGGCTTCTCCATTTCTTTCCCTGCTCCCCACATAACGGTGTTTCCAATAGGAGCCAGGATGTGACCCCGCATGGACAGGGCAGCATTGCTGTGCCCTCTTGTGTTGGCACCAGGGCTATCTGAAAAGTCCTACTGTTACTACTTTATTGCATAGGTCGTTGTTCCTTGCACAGCCTTATTCATATTAAAAAGTGGAGAAACTTCTGGGTGTGAGCAAAGCTATTGGAATTTGACTCTTTAAATTGATCTGCTTGGTGATATCGACTAGCTTTACTGGGGGGGAGAGGGAAAGGAGGGTCAAAGCTCTACAATTTGCTGGTTTTCTCTTCCCCCATATAGAAAACAGCATAGCATAGGCTGAACGGAGAAGCATCTTGTGTGTATTAATAACTGGCATGACATTTCCTTGTAAAAAAAAGAGATGCCTCTAGTTCACCTGTATGAAGAATTAGCACTGGCACTGTTTTCCTCCTGCACAGAGACTGGGATTGCTGCCATCCTATGCAGCAGTCCCACTGCTTATTTGGCAGTAAGCTAGAGGAGCCATGCCTAGTGCTGGGTACGAATCCACAGTAGGGAAGAATTCTCCCACACACTGCTAGAGAATAGATTTATTGCCACATAGCCACACAAGGTGCTGAATTCACTTGGGTATGTTCTGATGTTCTGTTGTAATTGCTTATGTCAGACAGCTAGTAATCGCTACTAAATTTGCAGTGGGGATTTGGGGGACTAGAGATTGAAAGAGATTTTATTGATATTATTGCAAAAGGTCTTTTCTGTCTTTTTTGGGTAAATGAATTCTATCCTTTTGGTTGTATCAAAGACCTTTCAAAACCATTCTGCTAGCAACCCTCTCTGTACACTCTGAGCAATCACTGTGCAGACTGCTGTATCCCTAGCCAGAAAAACGTTGTGTGCTGGCTGGAGCCCTCATCTCCACCTGCCTGCACTGAAAATCAGAATGCAGGGAAGAACGAGAGGCTTCCAGCAGAGGGATTTTTGTTGCAAAGCATCCTATAGAGCTAGACTGTAGTTTGGCAACAGTAAGTGCTTATGGGACAGAATCTGAAGAAAAACAGAAAAACAGTGTGTGAAGCAGTTGTCCTTCTCTTGCAATGCAGGAATATTTGGCAGGCCATAATATTGAATATCTTACAGTTACAGCGTAGCTATTGAGTTTTAAAAGTTTATTTTTTTTAAACACTCTACAGAAATACCATCTTTTTCTTTCCTAGTGTTTGTAGCACTGAGGCTTTTGGGAGGGGTGGGTGTATCATAATATGAATATAACACTGCCATTATAAATCATTAATATGACAGTAGTGCCTAAAACAAGACTGAGCACAGCTTCTCTTGTGCCATATGCAAATATAATTACTGAGATACTCCATGCCCCAATAAGTTTGCAGTCTGAAATAGGTAAGACTGGCAAAAGGCAGTAGAAAATAGCCATTTCTGGTCTATGCTTTTCTGCTTTCAGTAGTTTTTCCATGTATATTGAGAAATCTAAGGCTGTACAAGGTAATGGTTATTTGTAACCCAAGAGACCTGGGAGGTATCTAAATTGTTGTTTCAAGTTATAGCTCAACCTCTTTGAGGAATAAACTGTTTCCTGGGCTTGATTTTTTTTTTTTTTTCCCCCCACCGAAAGTCCCAAAAATGCCCAGTTGGGGGGGTGATGAAGAGACACAGAGAAACGGTTTTTCTTCCCATTACCGTTCCCAACTGGGCACT
>Ga0181612_111856_pt1 | contig 12308 bp, 14 predicted proteins | sample HoacroProtozoa21_FD_119630 | JGI IMG/M metagenome (GOLD analysis project Ga0181612, IMG submission 119630) | Hoatzin crop microbial communities from Cojedes, Venezuel. Combined Assembly of Gp0051906, Gp0051904, Gp0051908 | reverse complement strand
AAATAGGAGACTTAATTCTAAATCTTCATCAAGTGGAGCAGTGTTTTGGTTAATTAATCCTAATGATGCACATTATTTTAATATTGGAGCTGTTGATGCTAATGGAAATAATTATTCGAATTTTTATACTTATGTTTCTGGTGTTAGACCATATATTACTTTAAAATATGAAACATAGTATCCAACAGGTAGTGGGACATCAGATGATCCCTATATAATAAATTATAAATAAAAAGTACTAGTTTTGATATTAGTACTTTTTAAATTGCTCTAAATTTATTTTGATCTTTATATGGATTTTTAGAATCTATATGATCATAAAATAATATTCCATCTAAGTGGTCATTTTCATGTTGAAATACAATTGCTAAATCTTCTCTTGCTCTTATTTTTTGTTTTTTACCATCCATATCATATGCTTCCATTGTAACTCTTGCATATCTTGGAACTATTCCTTCAACATATCTATTTACACTTAGGCATCCTTCTCCTTCTTCTACATATATTTTTTCTTCTGACGTAGAAATTATTTTAGGATTTATCATAATATAATTTTTAAATTTACCTTCTTCATATTCATGAACTACAACAAAATATCTTTTTAATACTCCAAGTTGTACTGCACTCATTCCCATACCTGGTCTTAAATTATATTTTTCTGATAATTCTTCTATTTGAGAATCATGTAAATATTTAATCATTGTATTTATTAAGTCTTTATCTTCTTTAGATAAAGGAAATTTTACTTCTTCTGATTTTTGTCTTAAAATTTTTTCTTTCTCATCTAAAATATCTTCAGTTTTTAGCATTTTTACCCCTCCATACCTAAGTATTTTAACATAAATTTACTTAATTTTACAATAAAAGAATAAATAAATATAAAAATAACTAGTTTTAAATTAAATAATTTTATATAATAATTAATGAGGTAGATATATGAAAACTTTAAAGTATTTACATAAACCTTTATTAATATTATCAATTATATTATTTTTCTTTGGAGCAATTATGATATATTCTGCATCTTCTGTTACAGCTTATATGTCATATCAAGTAAATCCATATAATTATTTTATTAAACAAATAGGTATATTAATATTTGGTTTTATTATATTTTTATGCACCATATATATATTAAGATCTACTAGAAATAGATTTTTTGATTTTATTATATATTTATTAACTATATTTATAATAGTATTATTAGCTATGCTTTTATTATATGGTAAAGCTAAAAATGAAGCAATATCTTGGATTAATTTAAGATTTATTTCGTTTCAACCATCTGAGTTTGCTAAAATAATAAGTATTAATTATTTAGCTTGCGTTTACTTTAATAAATTTAATAAAAAGAAAAAGAAGAAATATAATGTATTTATAGATTTTTTTACTAGTTTTATTATTCCATTTATTCCTATATTTACTATAGCTTTATTAATATTTATGCAACCTGATTTAGGTACTTGTATAATATATTGTGCAATATGCACTTTTATTTACTTTGTTTCTCCAACTAACTTTAAAACTAAATTATTTACAGTATTTATTGGTATATTTATGTTAATTTGTTTATATTTTGGATCTATCTTAATGGGCCAGTCAATACTTGGAGAAAGACAATTATCTAGAATTAATAATTATAAAAATCCATGTGATACATTATTAACTACTGGAAATCAAGTATGTAATGGATATATTGCGATAAATAATGGTGGACTTACTGGTGTTGGACTTGGTAAATCAACGCAGAAATATTTATATTTACCTGAGCCTTATACTGATTTTATTTTTGCAGTTGTTGTAGAAGAGTGGGGAGTTATAGTTGGAGTTATTATAATACTTAGTTTTTTACTATTATTATTTATGATATTAACTGTTGCGAAAAATGCTAAAACTAATAAAGATTCATTAATATGTTATGGAGTATGTTTCTATATATTTTTACATATTATAGTTAATTTAATGGGTATATTTGGACTTATTCCACTAACTGGAGTACCATTACCATTTTTAAGTTATGGTGGTACATTTACTATATGTTTAATTATAGGATTATCATTAGTTCAATTAATAAATATTGAGTCAAGGAGATGATTTAAATGCCAAATATAGGAATTCATGAAATTGTTGCATATTCTTTAGCGACCAAATATAAAAAATTAGATAATTTAGATTTTTATTTAGGTAATTTATCACCTGATTCTATAAATTATAAAAAATTTGAGTCTAAGAAAGTAAGGTGGGAGTCTCATATTAGAAATAAAAATCTAGATAAATGGCAAGATAATGTAATTAATTTTTATAAAGAAAATAAAAGTAATTATAATAAATACTTTTTACTTGGATATATTACTCATATTATGTGTGATATTGTATATGATAGAGATTTTTATGATAAAGTAAAAACAGATATTATAAATGATAATATAAAAGAAGAAAAAGCTCATGATGTAATGAGATTAGATATGGAATATTACTCAGGGCAGTCTAATATTTGGATGAACTTAAAAGAAAAAATTTATAAAATAGATAAGTATTATGATATACTTAATGTAACAAAGATTACTGAATCTAAATGGATAGATGTTATATTAAAAAGAAATTATAATAATAAAAGTAAATATATAGATGATGAATTAATTAAACTATTAACTTATAAAGTAGAAAAAATTATAGAAGAATTTATAAATGAAATGTAGGTTATGTATATGGATAAAATAGATTTAATTATAAAAGATGCTAAAGCAAGTTTTAATATAGATAATTTAAAAGTATCTGATAAAACTATAAATAAAGTAAAAGAAAAATATAATAATAAAGTAAAAGTTAAAATAAAGGAAGTTAAAAATAATGGATAATGATAAATTATGGGATGATTACTTTATAAGTGGAACAAATACTTTAAAGAATAAGTTAGGAATAGTTAATAAAGAAGAATTATCTAAAAAAGAAATAGAGTTATCATTTGAAAGATTAGTTGAATTAGAAAATATGAATTTAGATTTAGATTTTGATAAAACTCATTTGAAGTTTATTCATTATTATTTATTTCAAGATATATATGATTGGGCTGGAGTATATAGAACTTGCTATATGTCTAAGGGTAATTCGTATTTTGCAGCAGTTAATGAAATTGATTATAAATTAGAAGAATTATTAAAAGAAATGAAAGAAGATATGAATAATTTAAATAATAAGTATGATGTTGCTTCTTTTTTGAGTACTTACTATATATATTTAAATCAAATTCATCCATTTAGAGATGGTAATGGAAGAAGTATAAGAGAGTTTTTAAGAGAAGTTTGCCAAAGCAAAGATATAGCATTTTCATGGCAATATGTAGATAAAGAGAAGTTAGATGAGTATATTGATTTTTCTATAGCATTTAGATCACAAATGGAACATGTGTTTTATGAGTCTTTAGTTGAGGCAGAAAGGAATAATAATTATGGAAAATAAGAAAATATTAAATGTATATATAGATGGAGTCAATCTATATGTAAAAAATCATGATTTATATGAATTAGGTGCTAAAATATTAGTTAATTATAGTGATTCGGATGAACTTAGTTTAATAAGTGAAGATAATTTGGTTAATGTAATTTCAACAGTTAGAAGAAATCCGCCATACTTAGATATTGAAATAAATCCTGTAAGTTTAAATAAGAAAGTAATTTAATAATAAAAAGTTTACGTAAACATTTACTAAACTTTTTTTATTTTGCCTTAAAATTGTTTACAATTATAAGTTTTAGTTTATAATATAGTTGTAGTGGTAATTAGTGGGAAAAAGTGGGGGATTTATATGTTCATAGGAGAATACCATCACAATTTAGATAACAAAGGAAGATTGATTATTCCAGCTAAATATAGGCAAGAGCTAGGTAATACCTTTGTAATTACTCGTGGAATAGAGAAATGCTTGTATGTATATCCTATTGATACATGGAATAAAATCGTTGAAAAATTAGAAACATTACCTTTTACTAGAAAAAATGCTAGAGAATTTAATCGCTTTTTCTTATCTGGAGCCATTGAAGCAGAATTTGATAATACAGGTAGAGTAACAATTTCCTCTCCACTTCTATCATATGCATCAATAAGTAAGGATTGTGTAATAGTTGGTTCAGGTGATAGAATTGAAATTTTCTCTTTGGACTTATGGAACGAATTCATGAATTCTGCAGAAAAGAACATGTCTGATATTGCCGAAGGTTTATTTGGTGATACTTATGAATAAACATATTCCAGTATTACTTAATGAAGTTATCGATAATTTAAACCTTAAAGAAACGGACTTTGTTGTTGATTCAACATTAGGCTATGGTGGGCATAGCACCAAGATATTGCAAAAAATAAAAAAGGGGCACTTATTCGCTTTTGACCAAGATAGTGAAGCAATAAACTATAGTGCCAACTTACTGCCTAAAGTTGGCACTAACTTCACTATCATTAATTCTAATTTTGATAATATGAAAGAAGAATTAAATAAACTTGGTATTAATAAAGTAGATAAAATATTATTTGATTTAGGTGTATCTAGTGTTCAATTAGATGAAAATAGAGGATTTACTTATTTAAGAGATGAAAAACTTGATATGAGAATGAATACAAGTCAAAAATTTAGTGCAATAGATGTAGTTAATAATTATAAAGAAGAAGACTTAGTTAATATCTTTTATAAATATGGTGAATCTAAGTTTAGTAAAGTGATTGCTAAAAATATTTTAAAAGAAAGAGAAAAGGAAATAATAGATACAACTAGTAAGTTAGTTAATATAATAGAGAAAAGTGTACCACAAAAATTTAAAATTAATAAAAATCCTTCAAAGCAAATATTTCAAGCTATAAGAATAGAAGTTAATCATGAATTAGACTCTATTGAAAAAGGATTAGATCAAGCAATAGAATTATTAAATATAAATGGAAGAATTGCAGTTATTACATTTCACTCACTAGAAGATAGAATAGTTAAGAATAAATTTAAAAAGTTGTGTGAAATAGATCCTATAATTAAAGGAAATCCTGATATTAATGATAAATTTTTACCTAATTTTAAATTAGTAAATAATAAAGTAATTGTTGCAAGCAATAAAGAAATTGAATTTAATTCTAGAAGTAAATCTGCAAAATTAAGAGTAATTGAAAGAATAAAATAGGAAGTGAGATTAAATGAAAAAAATTAAGAATAAAAATAAAAACAAGTCATATAAATTAGTTACATTTTTATTAATTTTATTAGCAATTATGATAGTATCTAAGACATATTCAACATCAACTTTATCTAAAATTAATTATGAAGTTGAAAAAGTAAAAGAAGAGATTAAAGAGCAAGAAAAAACTAATGAGTCACTTTCTATGGCAATAGATGAACTTGCTTCTTTAACTAAAATAGAAGAAGTTGCAAAAGAAACTGGATTAAGTTATAATAATGATAATATAAAAACAATTGATGAAGATGAAGAAGAAAATAATTTAGACTCCAATTAAATATACAAGGGGGAAATAGTTAAATGAGAAAAAAGAAGGCTAAGAAAAAAGATAAAAATACAATTAGGACTCCATATCTTTTTATAGTATTCCTTCTTTTTTGTTTTGGGATAATGATTTATAGAGTTGTTTTTTTAGCAACATCTACTACAATAGATGGAGTTGATATTCAAAAATTAGCTAAATCTAGAACTACTAAAAAAACGATAGAATATGCAAAACGCGGAAGTATTTATTCAAGTGATGGAGAAGTGCTTGCTCAAAATGTAACAACATATAAATTAATTGCTTATTTAGATGAATCTAGAACAACAAATTCTAATAATCCAAAACATGTTGTAGATAAGGAAGCAACTGCTACTAAACTATGTGAAATACTAGAGTGTGATGCAAGTGATATACTTAAATATTTAAATAAAGAAGGAGTATATCAAACAGAATTAGGTACAATTGGTAAGAATATAAGTGAAATTACTAAACAAAAAATAGATGAATTAAATTTACCTGGAATAGATTTTATTGAATCATATAAAAGATATTATCCTAAAGGTGCTTTTTTATCATATGCTTTGGGTTATGCTAAATCTGATGAAGGCCAAGAAGACTCTACTATAAAAGGTGAAATGGGAATAGAGAAAGAATATGATAGTATTTTAGCTGGAGAAGATGGTTATACTGAATATCAAAAAGATTTAAAAGGATATAAGATAGCAAATACTCCAACTAAGAAAAAAGAAGCAGTTCAGGGAAAAGATATATATTTAACAATAGACTCTCAAGTGCAATTTTTTGTAGATCAAGCATTAAATAATCAAGATGAAGTCTATGATTGGGACTGGTTTAATTTTACAATTGTAGATGCTAAAACGGGTGAAGTTCTTGCAACAGAAACATCTCCTAATTTTGATCCTAATATTAGAAATATTACAAATTATTTAGATATATCAGTTGCGTATCCATATGAGCCAGGATCTACTATGAAAACATATACTTATATGTGTGCAATGGAAAATGGAGTATATAATGGAAGTGAAACATATAAGTCAGGAGTTTATACTACAAGTGATGGAACTCAAATAGGAGACTGGAATAGAAATGGATGGGGAATAATTACCTTTGATAAGGGTTACGCCATGAGTTCAAATGTAGGTATAATTAATTTAATTAATAGACATATGTCAGCAAGTATGCTAAGAGAGTATTTTAAAAAACTTGGGTTTGGTTCAAAAACTGGAGTTGGACTTCCAAATGAGTCAAGTGGTAAACTTAATTTTAAATATGAAACAGAAATATATAATGCAGGATTTGGCCAAGGTATTACAACAACTCCTATGCAACACGTTCAAGCATTAACTTCACTAACTAATGATGGAATATTATTAAAGCCATATATTATTGAAAAAATTGTTGATTCTGAAACAGGTGAAGTAGTGGAAGAGAATTCAAGAACAGAAATTTCACGTGTTGCATCAACTACAACGGTTGAAAAAATGATGCAGCTAATGGATGACTGTGTAAATGGAGTTGGAAATACTGGAAGCGGTTATAGAATAGATTCTGGAGAATTAATTGGAAAAACAGGTACTGCACAAATTGCAGGTTCCAATGGATATTTAAATGGAACAGATGATATAATTTCATCTTTTACTGGAATTTATCCAAAGTCTGATCCTAAAGTTATAATTTATGCAGCAGTTCAAAGACCATCTGGTGGATCTCAAAAACCTATATCTAATGCAGTAAAAGAAGTTGTTGCAAATTTAGAAAATTATTATGGTGAAAATCAAAAATCAACTAAAATAGATGTAGAAGAATATACTTTATCAAATTATACTAATTCTAGTGTTGAAAATACTAAAACTATATTAAATTCTAAAAATATAAATTATATAATAATTGGTAATGGAGATAAGATTGTTAAACAGTATCCTAGTGTAAATTCATCTATTACATCACTTGATACATTATATTTAGTAACAAATGATGAAAATATTACAATGCCAAATTTAATTGGTTTATCATATAAGGTTGCTAAAGCAATATGTTTAACTTTAGATTTAGATGTAAAACTAGATGGAAATGGTTATGTAACTAATCAAAGTATCGCTGAAGGCACAAGTATTACAAAAGGTACTCAAATTGCTTTAACATTATCACCGAAATTTTAAAAAACTAGTTTTAAAAATATAAAAATTATGATAATATAGGTTATAGAATATTAAGGTGTTGATTTTAATGATGATTAGAAAGAAGAAAAAAATTATATCAGTTAAAAGTATAATAATAGTGCTTCTTTTATTAACTACAATTATACTTGCATGTGGTTTTTCATATATTTCTGGTAAATATAAAGAGTTAAGTCAAGAAAAAACTGTATTTGATGTTACATTTATTGATTTAAAACAAAAAACTCCAATAAGAGGTGGATCGGAGTCTCCAATTGGATTATCTAGTTTATCAAATGATGGTAAAACATTAAATTTTAATGCAACATTATTTAATAATTATGATGAATTATATTTTACTTGCAGGCTTGTTAATAATTCAACAATTCCTGCTAAAGTAATAACTTTAATTCAAAATCCTAATTATTCAGGAGACTCTAGTCTAAGAAATGAAATAGAGCCTATAGAAATAGAATATGATAATATTTATAATAAAGTATTATTACCTGGTGAAAAAATTGATTTAGATATAAAAATAACATATAATAATGAAGGACAAACAAGCGCTTTAAGTAAGACTGTGTCATTTTCTATATCAGTTATTGCTAATGGAGTGTGAAAGGAGAATTAAATATGGATTCTGGTTTTATAAAAAGAAGAGTTGGAGTAGTTGATATAATATTATCTATTATATTTTTAATATTATTAATAGCAGTTATTGTATTATTTGTAGTTATGTTTAATAAATCTAAAACAACAGTTGAGAAGTATGATATAACACTTCCTTTAGTAAAAAAGGGAGAAGACATGAATTTTAGTATTGATTTATCATTACTTGATCCAAATGAAAGCATGGAATATTATTTTAAAATTACAAATACCTTAAATAATAAGACTAATAAAAATAGTATAAAGTATAAATTAACATTTAATTTAACACAAGATTTAGATTTAGAATTATATAGAAATTCTGGAAGTGAAAATATATTAAATAGTGAAACACTTGAAACGCAAGAATTTGTATTAAAAGCAAATGAACTTCAAGAAGATAAATATAAATTAGTAATTAAAGCAAAAGGAACAATTAATTCAACTGATATGGTAACAGTTAATATAGAAAGTTAGGTGTAAAAATGAAAGAAGTAAATTTTGATGAAAAAGTAGTTGTAGAAAGAGATGGAGAAAAATTAGATTGCGATATTTTATTTAAATTTAATGCAATAAGCCCTGATACACTTGAAGAAAGAGTTTTTGTTGGATATACTGATAATGAAATTGTTGATGATAAGAAAAACTTATATGTATCAAGTAAGTCAAAAGATGGTAGTGAATTAAAAGATGTAAGTGATAAAGAAATGGTGCTTGTTAAAAAAGCATTAAGAGAAATATCAAGAGGTGTTCAAAATGGAAGATAATAGATTAAGTGAATTAGAAACAAGAACTGACGCTCTTGCAGATGAAGCAAGAAAACTACATGAAGCTCTAAAAGAATCTGAAAAAAAATTACAAGAAAATGAAGAAAAATTTGATGAAGATGAATTTAAGAGATTGCAAGAAAATCTTAAAAATTTAAATAAGCAAAAAAATGAAATTAATAAAAAACAAACAAATTATGATAAAAATATAGATTTAATACATGAAAAAGCATTAGTAGAAAATGAACTATATGATAAAATAGCAAAATATAGAAAGAGATTTGAAGAAAAAGAAGAAAAAGATAGAGACTTTGCTGTTATTAAAACAGGACATACTGGACTTGGATTAGACAAAGATAAAGAAGTAGAAAGACTACTTAATGAGTTTGAAAGAGAAACTGGAATTAAATTAAAGAAAGATGAATATGTTGTTTTAATTGAAAGTGCAGAAGATTTTGATGGAGAAATATATAATTTAATTAAAATAGAGTTGACTGAAACTTATTTTCAAAGACTTTTAGATAAAGCAAGAAAAGAAACTAGTAAATATGCAAGTAAAACAACTACTAGTGAATATGAAGAACTTGAAAAATTAAAAGATGAGTTAGAAAATATTGATAAATTAATTAATGAAAATACTATAAAATTAGATGAATTAAAAAAACAAAAAAGAAGTATTTCTAGTTTAAAATCATCTGTTACTAAAAAAGAAAATAAATTTAATGAAAAATTAAGTGAATTAAAGGAAAGTGCAGAAGAATTAAATATAGAAAAAGATAAAAATAAAGTTTATGATTTTGAAAGTTTAGAAGAATTAGAAGCAAGAATTAATACTTTAGAAAATGCATTAAATGATTCTTTTGATTCTAAATTACAAGAAGAATTAGTTAAGTGTTTATCTATTAGAAATGAATATTATGAATTATTATGTTTTATAAGAGAATATAATATTAAAGTAGAATCTACTCAAAATATAATTATTAATTTAGAAAGTGATAATTTAAGAATAGAAAATGAAATAAATAAATTAAATTCATTAAATAATATTAATGGATTAGATAATTATAAAAATTCATTAGAAAGACAGGTAGAAAGAAATAATAAAAAAATAGAAAGAAATAAAGTTTTATTAAATGATTATTTAAAAACACTAGAATTAATATATGGTAATTCTTTAGTTCCAGCATTATCTTCTGGTATTGATAAAGAAGAGATAGATGATGATAGAAAAAGAATTAGTGAAATATGTTCACATATGTCTATTAGATTAATTGCAGATATTATGAATAATGCAAATTTAGATGATATAGAAAAAGAAGCAGGTGAAGATGATAAAACTTATGAATCTGGTGATGCAGGTAAAACACTTCAAATAGAAGATAAGGGCGGACCAGATGTTATGACACAAGAAGTATTTGATGAACAAAGGAGAAAATCAATAGAAGATGGAAAAACTTTGTTAAGTGGGTTAGAATCTTTAGATAATACTCAAGGAAAAGTATTTCAAATAGAAGATAAAAATGGACCTGATGTCATGACACATGAAATATTTGAAGAAGAAAAAAGAAAATTAAAAGAGTTAACGCAAAGTCTTCTTTCTGATTTAGATGAATATGAAAGACAAGAGTCACAAGAACAAAGTTTAAGAGATGAAGCAAATAAATTACTTTCTGAAATAGATGAAAAAGAAGCACAAATAACTCCCGTTGATGAAACAACAACAATTAGACAAACAGCTGAGACATTACTTAAAGAGTTAGATAAATTAGATCAAAATAACAATAATAAAGAAGTAAAACTAACTAGTGAAGAAACAAAAAACAACAAAAAAGAAGCTGATAAAAAAGAAGTTGATAAAAAGCAAACTCAAGAAAACAAAGAAAAAGACCATATTATGGTTGTTCCATTTGATGAAATGGATAAATTACCTGAAGATTATGATGTAGTATATACTGATTTAAAATCTGATTTAAGTCTATCTGATATAGATTCTATTACTGTAAGTTTACCTAGTGATGAGTTATCTGAAGATGATGTTAAAGATGTTATAAATGGTGGACTTAATGCAAGTGATAATTTAACTGAAGGTGATTTAGAAAATGCTATATCATCTGGATTAGATGAAGCATTTGAGCCTGAAATTAATAATATAAAAGTTAGTCCTAAATTTAGTGAAGATATAAAAAATGGACAAAGATTCAGTGTTATTGGAGCATTTAGAAATTTTAAAAATAAAATTAGTAATTTTATAGTAGCTCATATAGAACCTTCTGATTATAGAAAAAAAATGTAAATCAAAAAAAGCAATCAAATTAATGATTGCTTTTTAAATTAATATCTTCTTGTAAAGTTTTTGCCTTTTGTCTGAACAATTTTAATAATTTGCGCTAAATAATTGACGGCCATTTGTTCAGTTTTTCTATTATCATCTCTTAATGGATTGAAATCAACTAAATCAATAGAAGTTATATCTTCTATTCTTTTTAATAATTCTACTAATAAATCGTTCATTTCATCTTCTTGAAGTCCGTCAAATACAGGAGAAGATATACCTGGTGCAACAATTGGATCTAATACATCAAGTGATAATATTACATGAACTCCTTCAGTTTTATTAAATGCTATATTAAATGCATCATCTAAGACTCTTTTTGCGCCTCTATCTTTTAAATCATCACAATCAAATACTTTAACACCTGAATATCTTAAATTTTCATTTTGTGCTTCATTTATATATCTTGCTCCAACTATTGCTGTTTTTGTATTTAATATCATATTACCATCATGAAAATATGTTAAATCTTTAGTTTTGTATCCGTTTATTGCAGCAATACTCATTTCTTCTATATTTCCGTTACCAGTTGAATCAAATGTTTCATAATTTGCGTGTCCTGAAATACAAATAACTCCAATATTACCTAAATTCTTTTTTATTTCAGCACAAGTACTCGCAATAGATACACTCATGTCTCCTCCAATTACAATAGGAAACAAATTTTGAGTTTTTTCAAATATATTTTTATATACTTCTGTATTTAATTTTTCAATTTCAGGTTGATTTTTTCTTCTATCAGATAGATTATGACTTTTAATTATATCAGTAGGTTGACTTAATTCAATTACTTCATCTTTATAAAATCCTTTTATATCATTTAATAATTGTTTTGCGCCTATGCTTGAACCATCAATATGAACTCCTAAGTCTGATGCAGCACATATTACAATAGGTTTCATTTTT
>Ga0181612_111121_pt1 | contig 12309 bp, 10 predicted proteins | sample HoacroProtozoa21_FD_119630 | JGI IMG/M metagenome (GOLD analysis project Ga0181612, IMG submission 119630) | Hoatzin crop microbial communities from Cojedes, Venezuel. Combined Assembly of Gp0051906, Gp0051904, Gp0051908 | reverse complement strand
CTTCCGTAAGGGGCGCATGTCAACCGTCCCACGATGTAACGTCAGCGGACTGACGGTCCGTAAAAAAGGTAGGAGACCTTCGGTCGTTTTGACTACTGGACAGTTACAAGCCCACACCCTTTAGGGAGTGGGTAGTTGACAAATAAAATGTTATGATTGTATTTCTTTCAGTGTCACAAGAGCCTGTCAAAAGGGAAAGGAATCATCCCGCTCCCCTGCCATCCACTATATAGACAGTCCCTGATGCCTAAAGTTAAAACTTTTTTCCGGTTTTGGAGGCAACATCCGTTCATATTCCTTCCCCACTACCACAAAATTCCTGCTACCTAGACGTTGCAGTATTGGCGCTTTTTACTAATTTTGCGCCGTTTTCACAGGCAGATACAGAAAATACGATGATTGGAAGGATTTCAAAGGCAGCATTATGCCTTGTTGCAGCGTCCATTGGCGCCCTATCATGCAGCAGGGGCCAGGGCGGAGTCATAGGAGGGGAAGTGAAGTTCCTCCCCTTTGACGGAATGAAGGGAACACCGGCAAAGACCGTCCTTACGACAAGCGACGTCGGGATAGAGTTCACATTCAACAGCGACGGCACGGTCCTCATAACAAAGGACTCCCTGACCGGACCGTACAAGATTACGACGACATACTCGAAAGACGGCAGGAAGGAAAGCGTCTCCTCTCCAGACGGTTCCTACAAGGCAGTCTACTCCCCCGAGGGAGCGGTCTCCCCTGTCATGGACGGAATGCCCCTGCGCTACAAGGAAAGCGTCCGGGATACCATAAAATGGATATATCCAGACAGCTTTTCAGAACAGGCTGAATCCGTCTACGAAGGGCTCACGTGCACTACGTCATTCCATGATGCGGATGACATCACATGGGAGACCACGTTCGATGGAAGCGGGAGGATCCTGTCCCGCAAGGAAGACTGTCTTCGCTACGACTACACCTATTCTGATGAAGGGCTCCTTATCGAAGAGGAGAGGGGCAGTGACTGCGTGGGCGAGAAGGAGGTCCGCTCGTACTCCTACACTTCCTTCGACGCCGAAGGCAACTGGACAGAGAGAAGCGTTGTGATAAAGACTTCCGTTTCCGGCACCGAGAACAGGTGGACCACCATCGAGCGCAATACCGTAGAGAAAAGGGAGATAACATACTAGGGGCACAGTCTCCAGAAAGAAAAAAGGCCGGCTCGAACAGAACCGGTCTTTTGCATTACTTCAATACCTCTACATTATCTTCTTTCCGGAAGACTTTATCCTTGAAGGCGGGGCGACCGGAGGCACCGATACCTTGGCCCTAGTGGATATCACCTCTCCGGAGAGCTTCTCGAACTCTTCGTCGGTAATGGTAGAGCACTTGCCGTCAAGATGGCATCCCAGCTCGACGTTGAGCCTCTTTGAGAACACGTCACCGGCGACCTCGCTCCCTCCCTTTAGCGAAAGGGTCTCCCTGACATAGAGGTTTCCAGTCATCTTGCCCCAGAAATCCAGGTCGTGGCATATTATGTCCCCGCTTATTATGGCTTTCTCTCCTACCACCACCCTTCCCTGGGCCACGATCTTGCCTTCGAAGGAGCCGTCTATGCGGATGTCACCCGGGGAGAAAACCTCCCCCTTCACGGTGCTACCCGAAGAGATTCGGCTGACCTCGTTGATGCTTGCAAGGGTTGTCTGCGTATCCTTGGACATGGCCTTTGAGTTTTAGATGGGGAAAAGGCCTATACGAGGCCCTTTCCGTGACAGTTCTTGTATTTCTTTCCACTTCCGCAGGGGCAGGGGTCGTTCCTTCCTATCTTCTTTTCAGTCCTGACTATAGGGGTGTTCTGCTTCTGCTCCCCGTTGGTCACGAGGTCGCTGCGGTTGGTCTGCATCCTTGACATGTCGGTGCGGTGAACCTGCGCCGGCCTTGCGGGACGGGGTGCCTCCTCGGAAGGATCACGAAGCGGGATGAACGCCCTCAGAAGGAATGACAGCACGTCGCGGTTGAGGTCCTCGAGCATTGAGGCGAAGAGGTTGTAGCTCTCGAGCTTGTACACAACCAGAGGGTCCTTCTGTTCGTAGGCTGCATTCTGGACGCTCTGCCTCAGGTCGTCCATGTCACGCAGATGCTGCTTCCAGTGGTCGTCTATCTGCCAGAGGATGATGGTCTTAGAAAGTGTCTTCGCAAGCTCCTTCCCTTCATTGTTGTAGGCTTTCTCGAGGTTTACCGGAAGGGTAAGCTGCTTGCGGCCGTCGGAGATGGGGATCGCAATGTTCTGGTACATGTGCCCCTGCTTTTCGTATACCTCCTTTATGAAAGGATTGACCCTTGTTATCATGGTGTCCATCCTTCTCTGGTATACCTCCTCCATGTGCTCGAAGAGCTTCTGGGCGATCTCGCTCTTCTTAGCCTTGGAGTAGAACTCCTCGTCGAATCCGGGGTCGATGGAGAACTGTCCCATGAGCTCCATGCAGAAGTCCTCGTAGTTCATGCCCTCGGTCTTCTCTGCGAACACGGTTGAAGAGTCAAGCATCATGTTCATCACATCGATCTCTATCCTCTCGCCAGAAAGGGCGTTGCGCCTCCTGGAGTAGATGGCCTCCCTCTGGTAGTTCATCACGTCATCGTACTCGAGGAGCCTCTTACGGATGCCGAAGTTGTTCTCCTCGACCTTCCTCTGGGCCTTCTCGATGGCGCTAGAGAGCATCGAGCTCTCGAGGTTGTCCTCTTCGGTCATTCCCATCTTGTCAACGACGGAAGCGATCCTCTCGGAGCCAAAGAGCCTCATCAGCTTGTCCTCCAGGGAAATGTAGAATGTCGATGAACCCGGGTCTCCCTGACGTCCGGCACGGCCTCGCAGCTGGCGGTCAACCCTTCGGCTGTCGTGCCTCTCGGTTCCTATGATGGCGAGTCCTCCGTTGGCCTTCACCTCGGGAGAGAGCTTGATATCGGTTCCACGTCCCGCCATGTTTGTGGCGATGGTAACCGTGGAGGTCTGTCCGGCCTGGGCCACGATCTCGGCCTCCTTTGCGTGCAGCTTGGCATTCAGGACGTTGTGCTTTATGCCCCTCATCTTGAGCATTCGGCTAAGGAGCTCTGATGTCTCAACGTCGGTCGTACCCACAAGAACTGGCCTTCCAGCTGCGACAAGGTCCTGGATGCGGTTTATGACGGCCGCGTACTTGGCCTTCTTCGTCTTGTAGATGAGGTCGTCCTGGTCGTCACGGATGACCGGCTTGTTTGTCGGGATTACGACAACGTCAAGCTTGTAGATGGACCAGAACTCACCCGCCTCTGTCTCGGCGGTACCGGTCATTCCGGCGAGCTTGTGGTACATCCTGAAGTAGTTCTGAAGGGTGATGGTGGCGAATGTCTGGGTGGAAGCCTCAACCTCCACGTCCTCCTTCGCCTCGACCGCCTGGTGCAGTCCGTCGCTCCAGCGCCTTCCCTCCATCACACGGCCTGTCTGCTCGTCCACGATCTTCACCTTTCCGTCCACTATGATATAGTCAACGTCCTTTTGGAACATTGCGTATGCCTTCAGGAGCTGTATCATGGTGTGCACCCTCTCGCTCTTGAGGGAGAAGTCCTCCATGAGGGCGTCCTTCTGCTCCTGCTTCTCCTGGGGGGTAGCATCGCTCTTCTGTATCTCGGCGATCCTCGTTCCCACATCGGGAAGCACGAAGAAGTTGGGGTCGTTCACCGTCGAGGCGAGGAAGTCGTGTCCCTTGTCTGTCATGTCGACGGAGTGCTGCTGCTCGTTGATTACGAAGTAGAGTTCGTCAGTCACCACGGGCATCTCCCTTTCGTTGTCCTGCATGTAGTAGTTCTCAGCCTTCTGAAGGATCTGCTTTATGCCCTGTTCGCTAAGGTACTTTATGAGAGGCTGGTACTTGGGAAGTCCCTTGTGGCAGCGCAGAAGGAGCTTTCCTCCCTCGGCCTCGTCTCCGCTCTGGATGGCTTTCTTGGCGGCGGTGAGGGTCTGCGTCACAAGTCCCCTCTGAAGGTTGTAGAGCTTCTCCACATAGGGGCGGAACTCCTTGAACTGTTCGTCGTCCTGGGTCTTTGCCGTAGGACCGGATATGATAAGAGGGGTACGGGCGTCGTCGATGAGCACCGAGTCGACCTCGTCGACGATTGCGAAGTGGTGCTTCCTCTGCACGAGGTCGGCCATGTTGGTGGCCATGTTGTCACGAAGGTAGTCGAAGCCGAACTCGTTGTTCGTTCCGAAGGTGATGTCGCAGTTGTATGCCCTGCGCCTTGCCTCGGAGTTCGGCTCGTGCTTGTCGATGCAGTCTACGCTAAGTCCGTGGAACATGTACAGAGGCCCCATCCACTCGGAGTCACGCTTTGAAAGGTAGTCGTTCACGGTCACCACGTGCACTCCCTTTCCGGCCAGGGCGTTGAGGAACACCGGCAGGGTCGCCACTAGGGTCTTTCCCTCTCCGGTTGCCATCTCGGCTATCTTTCCCTGGTGGAGGACGATACCTCCGATGAGCTGCACGTCATAGTGGACCATGTCCCACTTTATCTCGTTTCCGCCGGCAACCCAGTGGTTGTGCCAGATCGCCTTGTCGCCGTCTATGGATACGAAGTCGTGGCTGGTCGCGAGGTCGCGGTCGAAGTCCGTCGCGGTCACCTCTATGGTCTCGTTGTCATTGAACCTGCGCGCAGTGCTCTTCATTATCGAGAACGCCTCGGGGAGGATCTCCATGAGGACCTTCTCTATAGCCTCATCCTCGTCCTTTACGAGCTTGTCGGATTCCGTTGCAAGCTCCTCCTTCCTCTTTACGGGGATTTCGGTCTCGAGTTCGGCCTTTATCTCGGCTATCCTCTTCTCAAAAGGCTCCTCAGCCTCGCGAAGTTTTGCCTTGAGGGCTTCCGAACGGGCGCGAAGTTCATCATTCGATAGTGCGTCAATAGCGGGATAGGCCGCCAGGACCTTGTCCAGGATAGGCCTTATCTCCTTCATGTCACGGTCCGACTTGGAACCGAAAATCTTCTTTAGTATGGAACTGATACCCATTTATGCTGTTGTTGTTTTTTCTTTTTTTAAAGGTCTTGCCTTATGCTCTTTGCAGGGACTCCCCTGCCATAATGTCAGCAATCTTACAAAGATAGCCACTTTCGGGCAATCTGCAAAATCGATACCTTATGCGTTTCGGGGGGCCGGGATTTAGCACGCTTTTTGCCCCTATAAGGCTTATTATAAATCCAAGGTGCAACTTTCAGGGGGAAAAACGCATCTAGAAAGAGTACGGCAAGGATGTATGCCCCCGCAAATATCCAAGGGAAATGAACCGGAAACCAGGAGATCTCACAATCCGTCAGGCCACAGTGGAGGACGCCCCCATCGTGGTGTGGGCAAGCCTTGCCGCCCTTGTGGACGGCGAACCCGAAGGCGATCCCGTCTACGACTACTATAGGTCCAAGGCATACGAGGTATGCTATCGCGAAGACACGCTCCAGAGCTACCGCAACGCCCTTGTAGCCGAAGTTGACGGGGCTCCCGCCGGTGCGATAATATCCTACCCCGGCGACATTTATGAGCAGTCGAGAAAGATTACGCTGGAGATTTACGGACCGAGCGACTTCCGCTATGACAGCGAGACCTTTCCCGGAGAGTACTACCTCGACTCCCTTGCAGTGAAAAAGGAGTTCAGGGAAATGGGGATAGGGACTTCCCTCATGGAAGCGGCCGCAAAAAGGGCGGCACAGATGGGATACTCCTGTGTGAGCCTCATAGTATCGGACGAAAAGCCCTACAACAGGCGAATGTACGAGCACCTGGGCTTCAGGGCGGACGGCCCCGTGGTCTTCATGGACGAGCCCTACACGAGGATGGTGAAGGACATCTGAGACATTCCGGACAAAGGAACGACAATATTGAAGGTAAACAACAACAAAAAATCCAACGGAAAATGAAAAAATTGATCTACGCAGCTGCTGCCCTTCTTGTCATAGGGCTCACATCATGCAGCAAGGAAAGCAAATCCGCTTTCGTAGGCTGGTGGCAGATAGACTCTGGCTCTGTCACAGGCGACATCACTGGAAGCTCCTCTTCCACAACTGACGAAATGGAGGAAGCCCTTGACGACTCCTACATCTACATCACAGAGGGCTCGGCGGATGACATCTACAACATAAAGTTCTACGACTCTCAGGACAAGACGATGAGAGGTCCCTTCGAGGCCACCCTTTCAGGAGACAAGCTCACCCTCACCGACGAGGCCATGGAATCCATCCTTAGCAATGTCATGAGTTCTTCCACCAGCTCTTCCGCATCGGAGATCCTGAAGAAGTATGCTGACATCACTCTTTCCGGAAGCGGCGTATTCACCCTCACGACAGACACTTCAATGACGGGCAGCTTCTCCATCAAGTACACCATGGGCACTTCCCTTAGCGGCACCCTTGCAACCGTCACCATCAATTCCACCAAGACTACGGACCCTACCATCTAATTGAAAAGGGACTATGAGAAAACTCTTCCATATTGCAGCGGTGTTGCTGCTCGCGCTTGGCACTGCTGCATGCGACAAGACTGAAAAGAGTGGTGCAGACTCCTACGAAGGATGGTGGAAGGCTACCAGCATGACCGAAGGCGGACTCGCCGGGTTATACGATGGCGGGGAAAACTTGCTTGAGGACCTGTACGAAGATGGAGGCGCCATGTACATCCAGGTAAAGAAAGCTTCCTCCTCTATTTACGACGTGTACCTGCACTACATCGAAGGAGACGACAGGGACTATCAGGGGCCATACAAGGCAACCCTCGTAGGAGACGAGCTCGTCCTTACGGAGGAAGCCATTTCTGAGCTGATGGATGGGTCGCTTGACGAAGAATCCCTGGACGATGACTCTGATATACCCGCAGATGCGTATAGCGCCAGCGGAGTGGTATCCTTCCCCTCCAGCACGACCATCATGCTGAAGATAGCATTGAGCATCGATACGGGCAAGGTTACCTCCGGAGAGACCGCGGAGCTGATTGACGAACTCCTCACCATGACAGGCAAGAGCAAAGGAGCCGTCATTGAGCTTATGTCACTGAACATTTCAGGAACAAAGACTGACGATCCTTCCATCTAGGAAAGACACTGATACGCGAAACGGCCGGCGGCATAGACTGCCGGCTTTTTCGTATCTACGCCCCGGAGAGGCAGAAAAAATCATTCCTTCTTTCAATTTAAGACGAATTTGGCTAATTTTGTAGGTACCTATAACCAAACCCTGTTATTTTTCACACCAATGAGAAGGATTCTAGCGAGCGCCGCGATGCTGCTGCTCCTGACCCTGGGATGCATGGCCAGGACCGCAAGCCACCCCTACGAAGGCGGAACATTCAAGATCGCATCCATTTTCAGCGACAACATGGTAATCCAGAGGGATGCATTCGTACCTATCTGGGGATGGGGCGAAAGGGGCACGAAAGTGACCCTCACCGCATCATGGACAAAGAAGAAGTACACCAGCACCGTGACCGACAACGGCGAGTGGCTGGTAGCAATACCTTCCCCCGAGGCCGGAGGCCCATACTCCATCACAATAAGCGCCAGCGAACCATCTAAGAAGGGATCCACAGACATCACCATAGACGATGTGATGTGCGGAGAGGTGTGGATATGCTCCGGGCAGTCCAACATGGACATTCCCCTGAGGGGCTACGGCTTCCAGTATGTGGAAGGAGCCCAGGACGCCGTCATGGACTCTCCCCAGTACGCGGACAGGATAAGGATATTCAAGATAAACGCCGATACCACAACCATCCTCCACGAGGACTGCGAAGCCCACTGGGCCAAGTCATCCCCCGCGGCCGCAGCCGACGTCTCGGCCCTTGGATACTACTTCGCCCGCAGGATCACCAATTCTCTCGGAGTCCCCGTCGGAATCATCGTAAACGCCTGGGGAGGCAGCATGATCGAGGCGTGGATGCCTCGCGAGACGATAAGGGAGGTCGTGGATGAGCAGACCTTCAAGGTCATTGACAGCAGACGAAACGTAAAGGACGGCTACCCTACCGAAGTCGCTTCCTGCTACAACTCGAGGATGTTTCCCATAAGGGAGTATGCAGCCCGGGGATTCCTGTGGTACCAGGGGTGCGGCAACATCGATGACGCGGCCTACTACAAGGACCTCATGACGGCAATGGCAAAGAGATGGAGAAGCGACTGGAGCGACCCCGAGGCGAAGATGCCGTTCATGTTCGTCACCATCGCCCCCTACGACTACGGATACTCCCAGGGTACGAAGCGCCCCCTGTTCGTGGAAGGGCAGCTCAAGGCCCTTGAGACCATCCCCAACTCCTACGCGGCAATCAGCGAGACCTACGGAATGGAGACTTGCATACATCCTCCCTACAAGCAGCAGCTTGCTGACCAGTTCGCCCTCGAGGCGCTCTCGCAGGTCTACGGCCTTGACCTCGGAATCTGCCACGGCTATCCCAAACCAGGCGCAATCAACTATGAATCAGGAAAGGTAACAATAAAGTTCGAAAATGCTCTAGGCCTTGGAGGATACGAGACAAGGGAAGTGAGAGGATTCGAGGTGGCAGGAAACGACAGGGTGTTCCATCCCTGCACGGGAAGAATCCAGGACGACGGGCTTACGGTAGTACTCGACTGCAGCGATGTTCCTTCTCCCGTTGCCGTGCGCTACTCCTTCCACAACTACGTAGATTCGAACCTTCGTTCATCGTTCGGTGTTCCGGTTCCGCCATTCAGGACCGACAGCTGGGAATAGGAAGCTGAACAACATGTACAATGCCAGAAAACTTATGACGGGCAGCCAGAGATGGCCGCCCGCCTTTGTCATTAATCCGCTATGCTGCTATAGGGGCTAGAACAGATATGCTGCTCCTATGTGGAATATGTTCACTCTCTCCTTCACATCAGTCTTCGACTGGTCAAGCATCCCGAAATCATACCCAGCAAGAACCCTTACCATCCCGAGGATGTCCACTCCGGCACCTACGCTTCCCTTCACATCAAACCTTTTGCTGACGGAGTCATAGAGGTCGGTGGATGCGTACCTTGAGCTGATTCCTATCGATGCGACAGGACCGGCGTATCCGAACAGCCTGACATTGGGGCCTATATCGTCGCCATAGGATAGAAGGACGGGAACGAGTATGCACTGCTCCCTCCACAGATGGTCGGAAGACGCCCTTATCTTGTCCGATTCCGAGTCGATGGTCTTCGTGACAACAGAGAAATACACTCCTGGAGTCAGGCGTATGTTGTCCGAGTAGAAGCCTACATCATAGCTTCCACCGACATAGAATCCGTTCAGGGACACGTTGTCCCCTTCCGAATACCTGTGATTAATGTTCACAAAACCTGCTCCTGCACCAATCTGGCAGAAGGCGGGAATACTCGCAATCAGTGCTGCAAACACTACGAGAGACTTTCTGAAAATGCTGCGCATAAGGCTTGGTGGTTTAGGAGGGCGCTCATCAGTGGCATCCGCAAGGCAAGTTAGCAAATATTCTCCAAATAAGCGCATGGCAAGAATCCGGCGGTGGCTCACAAAGAAGCGTTATGCGCTAAGTGCCTATGAGACTTTCTCGATCCTGTACCCAGACATTCCCCTAGTCCTGGAATCCAGGTCGAATGCCACCGGAATCAGGTATACATCCTTTCCTTGGGCGCAGTAGGCATCAAAGTATCCCCTGTCCATTGCCTGGGCAGCACCTTTTTCCAAAACCTTTTCCCCACTTCCTATCTTCAGTTCAAGCACAAGGATAAGGTTCCTGTAATGTACCACGACATCTATCTCACCTCCTCCGACTTTCCTATGCTGCTCGACCGAACATCCGCATAGGTAGAATGATTGCACGACAATAAACTGAAACCTCTCCTCAAGAGGCTTGTCCCCCTTGGATGCGTAAGGAGTTCCAGCCACCAGCGCTTTGAGATTTGACATCACTTCATCGACATCTCCCCTTATAAGGGATGCCTTCATGCCATTTATGGTCCCGTTCACACTTGCCGTGGACTTGCCCAATGCTAGCGGCAGGATTATCTTGTACAGGGCACGCTTCACCTCGCCATTGGGGAGGCCTAGCGTATAAAGTCCGTCTTGATATCCCTTGATCGTAAGATATCCCGCCTGGTACAGGAACTGTGCGATATTGTCAATGGAGACATCTTCGGATTCCAAAAGATCTGCATCGACTATCGCATTGTCAAGGCCCTCGATATCAGTCTCAGGCCTTGACAGCAATGAACTCAAAAGAGAACTTGCTCCTGATGACGCCCAGTAGTTTGAAATTTTTCCAGATTCAAGGGCGCATATGACACTGTATGGATTGTATACACCCTCCTTCTGCTCCGCACTGAAACGGTAGCCATCGTATTCTTCCTTCAATTTTGAAAGGGTATCATCCATGCTCCATCCGTTTCTGCCGGCCATGGCATTCAACTCAGGGGAGAAGTTCCGGACAAGTTCATCCTGTGTAATTCCGCAAATGGATGAGTACTCCGGACGAAGACTCAATATGGATACATTGTTCAGTGTAGAGAATAGGCTTAGCTGGGTAAACTTTGTTATTCCGGTAAGGAACAGGAACTTAAGAGAATCATCTCCATCCTTGAGCGCAGGGAAGAAGCTCCTGTATACGGCAATCATCTTTTCATGCTCATCACTATTGAAAAGGGAGTGCTGAAGAGGTGCATCGTATTCGTCAACAAGGACTGCAACCCTGTGACCAGTCTGCTGGTACGCATTTCGAATAAGATTCAGGAAACGCCCCTTCAGGTTTTTGTAAGAACCTTGCCCGTATATGGATTCATATCTGCCAAGGTCCCCCTTGATCTGGTCTTCCAATGCCTCGGCCGTCTCCAGCCCGCTGAAATCAAAACGGAACACGGGCCGGCAGACCCAGTCCTTCTCCAGTCCCATTATCCTAAGCCCTTCGAAAAGATCCTTATTCCCCTCGAAATAGCATTGCATCGTGCTAAGAAGAAGGCTCTTGCCAAGCGACGTGGACGCCCCAGGAAATTGTATGTGTCACCATTGACAAGCTTCCACATCAGGTCTGTCTTGTCAACATACACACGTCCTTCCCTGCGGATCTTCTCAAAGGACTGCAAGCCTTTGGGAAGCTTGCGCAGTACATTCCTATCCTCCATAACCTATAGTTTCTGCTAATATAGCAAATCGTTTGGGATTTTGTTGCAGCAAGGCAGAGCTGGACGTTCTGTGAGCCCGATGCTGAAAACGCCAACTATGGAATAAATAACCGAAAAAGGGCGTCCCTAAGTGGAACGCCCCATTTTATGCTGAGATTTGATAATCTTAGAAGAGATAAGCTACACCAATGTGGAATACGTTGTTGCGCCACTTGGGATCAGCATCCTTGAAGATGTTGGTAAGACCGAAGTCGTAGCCAGCGCTGACGCGGATAACGTTTGCAAAGTCAGCTGCAACACCAAGGCCAAGCTTGAGGTCAAACCTCTTGTAGTAATCGCTCAAATCATTGTACATGTCTATATCACCTGCTGCAGTAGTAATCTTTGATGAGAGACCTATTGTAGCGACAGGGCCTGCGTAAGGCATGATGATAACGCCACCAGCATCAATCTTGTAACCAAGACGAACAGGGATGTTGAGTGAATGCTCCTTCCACTTGGCATTAGTGTATTTGTAGTAATCACCATCTTTGGCAGCAGCATAGTTGTAGTAAAGACCAGGGCTGAGGGTAAGGCCGGTAGCACCAAGAGCTACATCATAGCTTGCACCTACATAGAAACCGTTCAGGGAACCCTTGTCGTCTCCAATTTTCTTGCCGTTGTTCAGGAATCCAGCACCTACGCTTACCTGGGCGAATGCGCTAACTGCTACAAAAAGAGAAGCAGCAATTGTCATAAGTTTCTTCATAACTTTGAACAAATTTAAATTTAACTTAATTTATTGTTTTTAATTTCAATCCTTTTTACATACCTGTCATCTTTCTCAATGAAGACAAAGGACAAAGTATCTTTTCAAACACATTATTTAGATGCACACCCGTTGCGGAATGTTGCACTGATTCGACCTTTTGATAATTTATTTAACCTTCTAGACCAATTTCTGTATTCCAAAAGGAAAATTTTAGCAGGTCTCTCGTGTATTGTGCCGGCAAAGATAGTGGATTTTTTTATTGTGCAAACATTTTTCTCGGCTAAACCGACAAAAATGCCATTTTTGGGCTGAAAAATATCCTTTTTGTCCCTTCCATACGCCCACGGATGCACTACAGGCCGTTTCCGTAGGTATCGTAGGAGACATTGTCCAGGTTCCACTTGTTCCTGGGCTGGGATTTCTCCTCCGCGTAGCCGATTT
>Ga0181612_152338_pt1 | contig 12310 bp, 5 predicted proteins | sample HoacroProtozoa21_FD_119630 | JGI IMG/M metagenome (GOLD analysis project Ga0181612, IMG submission 119630) | Hoatzin crop microbial communities from Cojedes, Venezuel. Combined Assembly of Gp0051906, Gp0051904, Gp0051908 | reverse complement strand
GGGGGGGGGGGGGGGCGGGGAGAGAAAAAAAATTCTTAGAGATCCTTAAAACTTCCACATGACAGTTTTGAGACATTCAGCAATACCTTTAAATTACTATGTCTGGTAACAACTTGCTACTCATCCGGAGAGCTCAAAGAAAACCACCAGTATTTTCTTTCCCTGTCATACTAAAACTATTTTGAATCCTAGTTCCTGCCTGGAAACTCCTGGCTGGAAAAGCTGCACTTTACTTAAGAGCTTTCTCCTACAAAGAGATGAGAGATGTCTACTTTTGTGTCTCTTACTGTTATAAAACCTCAAGTAGGGAGGCTACATCTTACAGGGCCAACATTGCAAGACCACCATAATGAGTCATAAGAGTACATTATGCTGACAAATATTCGTTGTTCTAAGATATTAAGTAGTCTTTACTGGAAAGTATATACAGCATAGTGTGGAGCGATACTGGGGAAGAGACAAGTAGCTAGAAGAGCAAAGTTCTGACTAGTTTAATTCACAAGTTTTCACACTAGGTAACCTACACACACTATATTTATTTATTTTTAGGATCAAAAGAGTTAGTTGTAGCTGTGACTTAGATCAGAACTCCCTGGAATTAACATAAAATGATGAAATCATAATTGGTTTTAACTGTTGACCCACAGTTGCAAAGACAAAGGGTGTTTTTACATGATCTGGTGACACTGCATCTCAGAATAGGTGCAAGTTGCAGACACTGATAAATGGTACTTTCAAAAAGCTTTCCTTTTTAAAGGAGCTTGAGAGCTCAAGAACTATAAGCACAAAATAAAGTAACTTTAGAAGATGTAAGCCACTCTGTTAACTGCACAATGCAAGACAGAAAGAGGAAAACAGGAACACAGGAACGCTTTGCCTTTATGTCAGAAACCAAGCCCAGTGCTACAGTACTGACCCATTGTCAGAGGATCCTGTCTCAAGGATGATGCTATTGGTCTTGTTGTCTATCACAATGTTAGAGATGTCTCCCCCATAGAAACTGGAACGTGGAGTGCTGACACAGCTAGAAATGACTGAGTTCATAGCAGAGGACTGGTTAGAGCCTGGGATATTCATTGGTGACGGAGTCATGGATCTCTGCTTGACCACTTGGTTAACATTTCTCACTGTCTCGAAGACCCGTTTCTGATGACTGGTAAGAGATACACACAGTTAATAATCACACAGTGCCTTCTTACCTTAAAAAGGAACAGAGAAACAGGTAACAGCTTGCTTACAACCCTTCCTATCACAGCTCCACCAACCACCTTGTCTGTATAGTTTCTGTAAAGTAGTACACATAGGGTCCCATACTCACTACAGTCTGGCCATTACATTCAATCCATCAACATACTTCCATAATCCTAGAATATTTCAGACAGAACATTTGAGAATTATGTGCATGGATCCTCTCAAATATTAACAAAAATTAAGTGAAAGAGCATTTCAGTACATCAGCTAGAAAAGCCTGAAAGCCATTGTATGGAAATGAGTTTTTAGAAAACCAAAATTGATCTCCATTCAATTCTTAACTACAAACTGGCTAATCCCTTTTAAAAGAGCATTTAAATTTACTCCACTGACTATCTCTATGCAAGCAAGTCTTCTGTCTTTTCTTTCTGAAACCAATATCCTACCCTCTTAAATAGCATTAAAAAAAAAAAGAATCAGAAATATAATGGATCAAGAGTATAGAGAGAGGCTATCAAGACTGGTAACCTAATTTTTGACCTACTTCTACAGTTCATTCTTTATCACCATTGCCCTGATATCATAACAAACTTTGTTCATCTGCTTCAAGATTTAGATCAGATGACACTTCAGCAGAAATTTTTTGACAAAAAAAACTTGCCCTACATGATACTACAGAAGTGCCATTGCTGCTTTGTTTTACAGTTTAACAATAGCTGAACACAAGAGCAGTATATCCCAATAGCTGAACACAAGAGCAGTATATCCATTCCAGCTTAAAGGTAACGCTGCCAGGGTATAACAACAACTGCAAGCCTTAAGCTGTTCTGTGCCATTCAAATTTCTTTCCTTCTGTCCATGAGTGCTCAACAGTTGCAATCTGTGTGTGTAGGCTCCAAGTCTGTAGTTGTATGTCTTTAAGAGGCTGAATCTAAGAGCATCTACCAATAAACAGTTCCACAGAGGTTACAGTTACCACCGCTGAGCAAATCAGTAAAATCAAGATACGCCACGAAACCAAAAAACGGTATCCTTCTTTGGTACATGCACAGCAATACAAAAGACATTATAAAGAAGTTAAACTAGCCTAAAGTTAGATTACTCTGGAAGGACAAAAGGATCCTATGGGGTCTGAGCATGCTCACATCTTTCTGATTTTACATTTTTCTAATCAACATCTCACTCTGTCAAAGCCTCATTTACAATTCTTGGCTCAGGTTCAGAGAAGGTTTAAGTACATGTCAAGCTTTTTGTATAAGGTTTCTGGGAAGTGACTACTGTACCTTTCTTGACTGCCCTTTCTTTGTAACCTGTCTTTCCCTAACAGACCCTCTAAATAGGATTAATTTGTTTCAAATTAACAGGTCCACGCTTTGTACAAATAGATGAGACAAACCTATTGGAGTACACACGCAACTGGTGTCAGTAAGGCCACTTCTGCCAAGCCCTATCTATCTATAGCTTTTGGACTGTCACAAGTACTTAACTTGTTCCAAACCACTCTCCAGTTTAATTCAAGAGAACTTTAGCACAGATGTAACGGGCATCACATTGTAAGTACCCAACCACTCTGAATCCCTTTCTGTACTGATGTTCTCCTGTAAAAACTGGATTAGATCAATAATTACTTGGTAATTTCTGTTATAACACCTGAAGAGAGAACCCGAGGGATTGAACTCATCTCCTAATCATTAACTGAAGAAACCTTCCACGGTAACACACAAGAAAACAAACCTTTTCCCATTCTCAGCACTCACAAATGAGGACAATAAGTTCACAAGACAAGGAAAAAGCCATATATAGGCATTTTCTTTTGGTACCTTTAGCAAAAAATATAACCACTTCAATAACCAGACAATTTATTTTCCTTTTTCTCTATCATTCACATTCTGCCAGAAATATTTCTTTCTAAATCCCTAGCTCAACTATTTCCTGTCTTTCCCTTTCTCATCAAACAATAATTAACTTCAGATATAATCAGTCAATTAGGAACCAATTCTTTTCAGTCGTACGCCAAGTCAGGAGAGTCGGGTTCATCTAAATGCAGTTCTTTCCTCATTGATCCTTCTATCTCTGCTGCCAAAGACTCCTGTTAAAAATAAGCACAAAAGAAAAACAAATATGGTAGTATTAACAGGTTGTCATTGCAGAAAATAATTACCTACATAAAATAATTAATTACTAATAAGGTTTCACTCCAGAAAAAAGAAAAAAGTTTGAACATTGATGGGAAAGCTGGAAGATGAATGAAGGTATCTAAATCACTGACAAAGTATGGCTTAGCTACAGTACTTTTCATCTGAAGACAAACCACATCTGTCAAAAGATCCTAAAAAAACAACACTGGCAACAACAGAATTCAGGTGCCCCAACTTCCCAGACTAAACTCCCCACTCAGTAACACAGCCTTTGTTGACAATTTACTTCCTGTGAGCACAAACATAATTTGTGTTCTTCCTCAGCAGTTAAGACGAGACATGGCTAAAGACAAGGAGGGCCAGATTCTGCTGCTTGATTACATTGACGTAAGTAAAAAAAAAACCCTTCACTGATGTCAGTTGCCCTCAGAAGTAATGGAATTACTCTAGAGATACACAGGCAAGCAGAACCAGGCACTGCACTTACCCAGACATTCTTATAAACCCTTTTTTTCTCATTTGGTTGAGTGCACTGCCCATTCCCCATGCTTTAAATGTACAATGTCATAATCAAATAAAACTAGGTAAACAAAGTCGGTAACACCAGTGATGCTGCCATAACTGATGTTGCCGTAATACATATTAGCAACAAATACTTCTTTTAATGAACCACTGAATTTTCAGTAACCCTAGAACAAGAATATACGTGTAACCTATTCAAGTACTGAAGAACTAGAATGTATATCATTGGTGACTAGAAGGACGCCATGTCTGGAAACCATTAGTTATGCTCTCAGGAGGTTACACCTCCAAGGATATTGAAGAAAAACAGGAAGCTCCTACTGAAAATCAGTCACCACAGTACAGGAGATGCATAACAAAGATGTATAGAACTGTGTAACAACCTATTAATGCTAACCACGATTCACAGCAGAAGCACAGCTAGCTGCAGGTTGTATACAATACTGCAGCAAAACCAAGTTAAGTGCACAGCACCACTGTTTCAGAGCCACGTAAGCAAAACTGATCACTCAGGTATCCTTTAACACCATATAAATACACATTTCACCCATGCTCATGTCTGGCCTAGCATCCCACCCCTGAAGTTGTAAGTCAGATGCAAACACACATCCTTTGGTTGGTTGTTTTCTGTTGTGTGCTTTTTTCTTAAATCTGCTTACCATGGGGAAGAGACCGAGAGAGTGGTACCGACGTGACACGGCGTTTGGCATAGTCTTGTTCCTAAGGTTTTTCAGCTCTTCTTGAGCCTCATGAAGCATTTCCATGCACTCTGCATATTTGTCTTCCAGCTCTCGCAACTGTAACATACAGAAAACAGTTCCAGATGTTATGGGCTACACTGTCGTCACAAAAAGCCTGCAAATTCTTTTAACGCTGGTAAAGGATAATGGTGCAGAGAAGAATATTCCACTTTAAAGGAAGAGAACTCCAGTGAGTGAATATAATTGAAAATCATTAATAACATGGATTAGTAATGGGAAGACAATGGGGGAGGAGGCACAATGCGGGAAGGAACTGTTTGCTCCATTTCCTACCCTAACTATCTACACGAAACCACCGTCAAAGAGCAGACAGGGCGCTAAAAGTAACTTTAGCCTGATCAGGTATAGTGCCTAATTATTGTCATGATGACCACAGTAGCAAACAGCATGGGAAAAGGACAAAACATTTCACAGTGTTCCAAAGGACTTAGGAATTTTAAAACCAAGACTTAAATACATACATAGACATATATATATAATCTCCAACAACCAAAGAGCATGCCATATTTTTAGCTTGGCTTTCTCAGGAGCTGCATCTCATGTAATAACTTTGTCTGCAGATGTCTTTGTACCCTTGTAGTTTTTGAGTTCATCAGTCATTTCAACCAAGTTTGGCAAAGGGGCTGATGTTGTCTGAAATACAACATTCCTACAAGTTTCACAAAAATAAGGATCTCATCATAAGAGGCTCAAGCATTATTCATTCTATCTCATCCATTCTGTTCATATGAATGTAGCACCCAGAAGACAGCCAGCAATCCTGGACTGCCTTCAGCTTATTCACTGAACAAACACAGCATGAATGAGCTGTTCCGTGTTATCTCACTATTCAATACAGGCTTAAACTAGCAGCCTTCAGAAATCATCCTGTAAAGGGGTTCCTATATAGCCCATAAGCCTCAGTTTTTCAAAATGTGTGCCAGTTGAAGGAGAGGAGAACAGGAAGGAAAAGGGTTTGAACTCTACCAGGAACATAAACGTTCCTTCATTCCATATACATAGGTAAAATTATTTAATACTTCTAATCCAGCCTCGACTAAAGCTCCCGTGGTAAAGTGAACAGCCATTGCCCTACTACTAAATTACAGTAATACTAAGTAACATACTCACCTCTGCTGTGAGCTGTCTCTGCGCATCTTTAGCTGCTCCCAAATGCTGGACAAGTTCTTCATTTTCTACCGCACACTAAAATACGCCAAAAAATGTTAGAAATACTGTGATGATGTTTGTACCCTGTACTACAGGTAAGTAGGAAAATTATAACTTTTCTCAAGACCCTCTCTGCAGCACTATTAGTCCACATGTTAGTTTAAAAACACTTAAACACTTTAAAATGTTAACACAAGAACACCCAGCATCAGTCTATGCCCTGCTAAACAAACCACCAAGACCCTAAAACTCATGAGTATGTGCCCACTGAAATACTTGTACTGACTTTCTTCTCTTACCGACGCATCTTAGTGCAGAAATTCACATCTAATATTTAAAATAAATTTAACTACTGTATTTGACATATCGTATCAAATACAACCCTTTAATAAGTGGACGCTTTCTCATCAAGATGCTAGATATTAAATATCAAACAAGGACAGCCAGATAAGGAGGGCTGAAAATTTCCTTTAGGCTCTAGTGTACAGAGGATTGAAACTCCTCTTCCATCTACAACAGCAGCAAATCACAACAGTAATCTTGCAACTGGATTCCTTACAGCTTTTGCCTTTTTCTGCAGGTCGACTATCTGAGAAAGAAGATGGGTGATTTCTTCCTGCTGCCGGGCAGCATCTTCAGTTTTCTTCGCTAACTCTTCAGAGATATTGGCAATCTGGATGTTGGCATCCCCTTTAAGATAAGCAATTACAACTAACATTACAAACTCAAAAGCAGAGAAGTAAGCAGAAAGACATTCTTTGGGAACACCGCTCCATTCAGCAGAATCCTTCCCCAATACACAGCAAGATCTTTATGAGAAACATAGTAGGACACAAAAACAGAAAGACACAAAGTGCTTATGCAGCAAAAAAGCATGTACTTCCCCTTAAAAAAAACATTTTCTATGCAAAACTATTTTGCAACTGAGAAAGATTTAGCTTACAGGCAGAATTTTCTGCTGTGAAATTTTAGCCAGAAATTTTCCTCCTCACAACCATTCATATAAGGAAAACAACTGTCACAGAAAAACATGACTGACTGATCTCAGTTGTCTGTCTTTTTTTTTACTGAACACTCTCAAAAGAGAAGGGAAAAGAAATAAGGACATACTTAGCTCTTTTACACAGTCATTGACAAGCTGTTGTTCTTTCTCTTCGTAAGTAATTGTTTCAGTCTTCAGCTGACAGGCCTATTCAAGAAATCCACATCAAATATGTTACATTAGCACGTTTGTTCTTTGCCAGTCTGTTGCTGCATTTCCATCTGCTTCAGAAAGACAAGCTTTTCTAGTCACTCCTTCAGAAAGACAGCAAGAAACTAGTTTTTGCCTGCCCTCCCTCATGTTCTGGAGAAAGGGGTCATGTGCACACTCAGCAGAGCCATTACTGCACAGAGAAACTTGCAGCATTATCACCATATTCCCACCAGATGTCACCTGCGTATTTTGTATTTAAAATTTTAAAAAGCCCTGAATATACAAAAGACTAGTATGCAGAGCTTGCTCTGGTCACCTGAACAATGATAGGTATCATCACAAACTAATTAAATGTTTGGTTTAGATAATTGAATTAAACATTCAAGTATTTCAAAAACGTTCAAACAGTATTTGAAAAGTTCTGGCACTGTGACTGTACATCCCACATAAAACCGTAGTGCTACCTCCTTCCCTGCTTTGTCTTTTCCGAATCTAGGAGCGCCAAGAGGAGCATGGCTACACCTAGCTGGTTCTGCCTGGCACCACCTTGATGGGTCTGTAATCTCCTCCTTGTGCTGGGGGCATGCACAGACACCCACAGACTGCATCTGCAGACAGCTGCGTAGCTCGCAGGTTTCAGATACGGCTCCATCTCGCGCCTTGCTGGCAGAGACTGCATTTCCCTAACCCTACCTCCATTACACTCAAACCCTCTTATTGCCCATCTTCCTCGTGTGACATCTCAATGAAGCATACAGCACTCTCCATTACATGGTGCCTTGTCCACAGACGTAACGGTACCTATTTGCAATGGGCTCTGCATTTGCAGCAGAAAACGGTAATGACACTCTGTTTTCATACATCCATTATTAGCCCAAAAAGTATTTCTTCTGCTATGCTCTGCTACATGTTTGCAAAATGGTAAAATGTTCCTCAAGTTTAAAAGTTGCATTGAAAACATAAAATTATTCACAGGATATTAAATTACAAAGTGTTATTGCTGACAGACAAGGAACAGTAAATTAACTTTTAAAAACTTTGTTGTCTGTGAAACAAATGAAATATTGTCAGAAATAAAAGGCAAAAAACCCTCCTTCCACTTAAAATGTTAACAGCCTGACTTGAAACACAAATTGAAGACATTTAACACAAATTTAGGCTAGCAATTTTTATTTTAACAAACACTGAATTTGTACCAGAGAGACAATGTCAGCCTACAAACTTCAGATCTGCAGCTAAAGTCAGCCGTATCTGCCAGGTCAGCCCTTTAACACCTGTTTCACAGTGCAGTGCTGGACTCCAAAACCTGCCCATGCTCCTGCACATTCTTTTCAGCAAGAAAACTGCTTTGCGTGTAGCTTCATGTAGCTTCCACGTTTCAGCCTTTCCTTCATTTGGAAGAATAAAGGATGGTGATTAAACAACTACAAAAAAAATCTGTGTCACATGTAAAATTACATATGCTTAATTAGACTCAATCTCAACTTTTAATACATGCTTCTTAATACCTATATCCTGGCATTTAAATGAACTACTGTATTAAGCAAAACACAAAGGGAGCAATTTCACCTCAGATCTAAGCACAACATTCTCCTCTTCGAGATCCTTGAGTTTCTTCTGAAGAGAATCCAAATGAAAGTAGTTCTGGACGGAGGAGGACGATTCATTCCTCTTCAGCCTTGTCACAAAATCAACAGTTTTAACTCATTTTTGCTTGTATTATGGCCAATCTCACAGAAGAACAGACTGAACAGAGGTCTCAAAACCAGCCAGAGCCACATGAAATACAGCTTTTTCATGTCAGTATGCTTGGGCAGCCATATACTTGCAGTGATTTTTAAAAGATAACATTTTCTTTACTACTTTATTATCCCACACATTTCCTGTGGAGAGGTTATTCAACCAAGGCTACGAGAAAGGAAACCACCTTACTACAGGGAGCAATCCAACAGTTTCCTGGCTAATTCTGCACATGCTTCACCAGAACACAGCAATAACTGCAAGCAAGGACAGACAGCCCCTCAGAGCCTGCGACACTGTTCAGCCAGGTAATTGCCTGGAACCCACGCTATAAGCCATGCTTTATTTTCCTTCGCCCTGCTTGGAATTTTTCCATAGTGCCTTCAGGTCCTTCAGGCACAAAAGTCACACACGTAGCACATTCTAGCACAGCATGCAAAGATATGCGGTGTAGTGGGGTACTGCAAGTGGGACCTATGTCTGCCTCACCACCACAGTGACCTAGATCCTGAAAAAGTTACAGCCCTACGTCAGCAGCCTCCCTGTGTACTCTCCCCTCCTGACTCTTGTTGGCACCCGGATAGCCAGCTGGTCCAACGCAAATCCTTCCAGCTGGTGCCATGCACCAAGTTCAGAGTCCCACTTATAGTTCCAGCCAACACAGGAATCGTCTTACTACTTTTTCTAAGCTTTTGTCCAAACTACCCGTGCTTAGTACCAGATACAGGTTCAACATTGTAGATCGATTAACTTACGGGGTGGAACAGATGGACTCCGGCTCACTTTCTTCAGCAGCACTGGTATAGAACTGGAGCAGCTCATCTTTCATGGAGAGCTCATGCTGCAACTGAGAAACCTGCACAAAGAAAGAGCTTGCAGATCAGTAGGCTGATTTTCTAGACATATTCTTAAGTAAACCCACCACAAATTAGCTAGTTATTCATCCTCCAAGCATCACCTTTAGACTAAATCAAGAGATCAAGACTGGAACAGATCAGAACCAGTTCTTTTATTCCTTAGAAAGAAGGAAAAGTGTACCTCTTAAAAAAAGACATTAAATGCTCTTTTTAGAAGTTCAAAAATGCAATTATACACTGCTATTACAGAAGGTGAAAGAGAAACATGTCTAAGATGAGCAATCCTGATTCACTATTGCATTAGTCTAGATTCACATCCACAAAAACTGATATATTGTGATGATACTGCAAGAAATTAATGCAGCACAATCAAATCAAACATCACTTTTATCCACTTTATGTGATGACTGTCACCTTCTGGCTTGGATACAGACTTTGCAGACCTCAAATACAGACACTTCTTCCTCTCCATGGACAAATTTACTAAAGTGCTTGTGTAGTAAGGTTACATTTGTGACTCAATTGCCTGTTGAGCTGCAGAATACCACCACACAGTGACAGGCTGCCATGCTGAGGTTGCTGCAATGGTGGAGACTGCTGTCAGTTTCTGGGTGTAGTTTCGGCTTTTGATGACTCTGAAATATGAACCTAGTAAAGTAGTATGTGAGAGTCCCACCTTCGTACATCCACGTATCAAAACGGAACGACACATCAAAACTGGGTGGCTAAGATACCCTGCAATTGTGAGCTCCGCAAATTAATCTTGGTTAATCTATATTGTGGTTCTCCAAGAAACAGGTTAGAAGTCCAGTTACAAAGTAATACTTACACCACTTCACAGCTGCAATTCAAGACCTCAATGGCAAAAGATTAATTTTTATATGCCTTGCATAGCTATAAATAGCATAACTGATCAGATAGATCTGTTCCCTTTCACTTGCACTGCAAGACTTGGCCCTCAGATTTCACTTTCGAATGCACAAATTGCAGGGCATATTTGTTTTTATCAGACTTCTGCTTTTTGTATTGTAGGCATATTTATATTTGTAGTTATTACTGGCAAAAAAAACCCAGAGAATGTCAATAAAATAGATCTAAGCTGCTTTTTCACCAAACAAAAAGCAGACTCATTGCAATAAAGCACTTAAACTATGCAGAATTTTAAGCAAACAAGGTCATTTACTTTACGAAGACTCTGTGTAATCAGATGTGCTCAATCAAGTCCTCCCAAGACACGAGTTCTAAAATGCAAGGCAAAAAAAGAAAAAAAGAACCAACCACATTTTGAAAAGATCATGAAACAACAGCCATGCATTAATTTTGGGAGGTTCACCTTCCCCAATTCAGGAACAGCTAAAAAGCTGAGACAAAAAAATAATAATTCACTTCCCTCCAGCACATTATGGCTCAGCCCTTTTAAGTGTCAGCGGGTGGGCACTAGATCACCTCCAGCTTTCACTACACTTTTTTCTCTATGAATTAAAAAGACTGAGCATACTATTTTTACTGCCATCTCCAGTAATTTCAGTTCTCCAAAGGAGGGCGAACAGCCAGAAGTGTGACCTTTTAATGGAACAGGACCAGAAGCAACAGGCACAAACTGAAACACAGGAGGTTCCTCCTGAACATCAGATACAACTTTTTACTGTGAGGGTGACTAAGCACTAGCACAGGTTGCCCAGAGCGGTCATGGGGTCTTAAGGTAGAAGATAAAAGGATTCTCACATACAGCAGGACAGTTTAGAAACATGGGACCTAGCTTGCAGGAACAATCCTTACCAAATCAAGAACAACGATTTCAAGAGTCCAGTTTTCCTGACTGACAGCAGCTAAATGCTTAACAGGTTGGAACTGTTCACTTCAAACGAAGACACCCTGTTACACTGTATGTAAACAACACGCAGGAAGTACCAAGCAAAAGAGCATTTCTGTCTTTCCAATGTTACTTTCTACTCTAATAGACCAAAACCGATGTTCCCTTTTTTAAGCCCCATTCCAGATTATAATTCAGCTTTTCCTTTCCTCTCACTTTACACAGAACAAAATCAAACCTGGCAAAGACTTTAAAAACGGCTATCACCAAAACACACACTCTGGGGTATGTGACCTGGAACTAGAACAACAGGACCAGAGGGCTGTATTACTCAGATGTTACCACACGTTTGAGGTGGTGTTATTTGAGGACTGACAATGTGTGTGAAGTGCTGCCTTTTTAGCTTCAGAAACACATGACAAAATCTGAAGAGAAAAAAAGCGTAAACTGGGAAATTTAGAAAGATTAGGAGAGGTTAAAACTTACTGACCTGCTCCATTTCAAACACAGTTCACATCGTGACATGTTACACTGCTTTGATACCGAGCTCTAATTTCAAAGGAGACAATATTAAACAGTAAGTAGCACCATCTCAGCAAGAAGGGACACATCTTGAGACTGGAGCTGCAGCATTCTTACTGAACGTGGCAACACAGCAGCAGGTAGACACACTGTACCTGGGAACTATACTTCTGCTGCTGAAAAGGCAGACCCCACCGCTGTAACCAAAACAATTTGCAATTAACAAAGCTTTTTCAATATAATGTTTATGCTTCTAGCATATAGTTAGAATCATAGATACTTTTGGATTGGAAGGGACCCCTAGAGGTGATCTAGTCCAACCCCCCCGCAGCGAGCAGGGACACCACTAACTAGATCAGGTTGCTCAGAGCCCTGTCCAACCTGGTCTTGAATGTTTCCAGGGATGGGGCCTCCACCACCTC
>Ga0181612_151248_pt1 | contig 12310 bp, 6 predicted proteins | sample HoacroProtozoa21_FD_119630 | JGI IMG/M metagenome (GOLD analysis project Ga0181612, IMG submission 119630) | Hoatzin crop microbial communities from Cojedes, Venezuel. Combined Assembly of Gp0051906, Gp0051904, Gp0051908 | reverse complement strand
CTCCCTTCTTCCCTACCCACCCTCTCCTGCAGATTCCCCCGCGGCTTTGCCCTTTGACCAGCCACTGACCATGCTCTTCCATTGCTGTTTGGACTTGGTCACCCTTTGGCTTCTCTGTTATGAGACATTCACTTATTGTCTCCACCCCGATTTCAGCGTGACACCCATCCAACTGAGACATTTAGCCCAACTGAGAGACTCTGCAACATTTCACAAGTCTCTTTTCTGTAAGAAAATATCTACATTGAAATCATTCATGCTTCATAAAAGGAGCAGAAAAAAGCACGCAAGGCAGTAACTTGAGCAAAAAAGGAGTTAACAATTTACGCTCCAAAGCTTATAACTGATGCTAAGTGATAATACACTCGAAATTATAACCTTTCATGCAAAGAGACAGCATGACTCTTACCTCTTGACAGACAGTACTTCTGCAGAAGGCAGCAGTGCCTAATCCCACTGTCAGAATTAAACTACAAATCTTTCACAAAAGCCATGAGTTGGTGCAGGATTATAAAAATGAATTGTCCGAATTACTTCAGTGGGACTGCTTCGGTCCACAACTCTTCCAGCATTTGGAAGGAAAGGCAGGGAAGAACTTGTATTTTCACCTTGTGGTCTTCACCTTATGGAAAATGAATTACTAGCAGGTATACACACTCAAATCTATCCGACATTTTTCTACATGAAGAAACGCAGAATCAAAGCGCTGAGTTCAACAGCAACTGTTACACTTAAGAACAAGCAACTATTGCATAAATGTATCTGTTAGCAGGAAAATTAGGAATCAGAAAGAATCCATGAGTATATGCCCCACACTGACATGTCCAGACCTTAACTACCAAGACATTCTCAAAGCAACTTCAAATCTGGCAAGTCTGTGAGTAATTCTTCTCCTTCGATATCTGAAGTTCTCATCAGACAACACAGCAAGACAATTTTGGCTGTTTCTCCAGCAGGATTAATGTTGTGCCTAGCACTTTCAGGAAAAAGACAAAGCTGCAGGCCTGCTCCTGAGGCTGGCAGCAGGCTTCACTACCTTGAGTCACTTGTGCAACTGGGGTGACTGTGAATTTCTGAAACACTGTAAACAAGCTACCACATCTCCTACGACGAGAGGATCCTCAACAGATAATTTAAAACAGTTTTGCTCTCAATTTGTGCAATTCTATATGTGTAGAAGGGATCAGTCATATTGAGTCTGAATACCTGGTACTGATTTTGACCAGAACAACTCCCTGAATCTTGATTTCTCCACAATCTTACTGCAAAATTTTCCACCCAAGTCAAACTCAGACTAAGGATTTAATATTAAATTCAGAAAAGAAAACAGAGGTGTTTGTGAGAACATACATTTAAACCTTTATAAGAACTGTCTGTCGGATGGAAAAAGTATGGGAGAGGATTCAATAGACGGCACCTTTCTGTTGAATCAGCAGTGGACGGACACCTCCATGGATTGTTGTGGGTGCTGTACTGTTGGATGAGACTCATCGATGCAGGTGAATTACCTTCATGCAGGACTCAGAAGCATGTTTTGATACTAAAGATATCTGCTCCTTTCTGCTAAAAATCTATTTACTAAATTTTATATGAGGTAATCGTATTTCCCCCTACTGCATATCTATTCGGTTAGATTCTATTAGATCTTCGTCCTGGGCAAATGCATTCTTTTCACTTCCTACCTTGGTTTGGTGCACAGTTGCAGAACACATCTAAATATCTGTTGCAACTCACTCAGACTCAACGACATTTCAACTGGAAAAAAAGGTAGCTGCTGCGTATCTGATAATTCTTCTAGTTTTCAGAGGAAGGAAGAGGAAGGTAAGGGAATGAGAAGAGTGATACGTTACCCACAGCCATTGTCTTTAAAATCATAACTTGCAAAATGAAACAAAATAACCCACTGAAAAGATAACCACTTTTGTCAACTGTCAAATTCTCCAGCAATTTTCCACAGTATAATCTAACACAGAAGGTGTATTTCTTTCCTCTCATTTGTGCAAGACAAAAGAAACCATTTCAATCACCAAAGATTCTTGTGTACAAAAATCATGCCCTGATATACCTAGACAGTAAACACTTCTCTACGTTACTATCTTACAGTTAGAATTTTAGCCTACGTGTTTGTTTTTATTTGTTCAAAGCATATCTTATACTTTGTCACTGCACCTATTATACATTTCTCCACTTGAACACCTGTTGAACTAAACTTGTCTTGCCAGAATATTTTTAATTATGCAATCTATATTCTGTCAATGGCAAGCACTTGGGTAGAATTTCTTATATACCTTTCAACACACCCAGCAGACAATTAAGAACTCAGTGTACAGAAATATTTGCCAACTGAAACGTTACTGAGACAAGTTTAATCAAGTGATCTTGACTAACTTTTAGCAAAGAATCACAATTTTTAATCACCAGTTTACCACTTCAAAATACCACTTCAAATGCTATTTCTTAGAAATATTTACTGACTCAGTCATTCACACAATCTGCAATGCATGCCTGACTTGCATAATACTACAGGCAATAGTTCCATTAATACTTGAACACTTTCTTTTCATGGGTAGCGTAATGAATGCCAAATTTGTCTCCAGCTCTTAAGAAAATTCAGTTTTGCAGGGAAAATCCTGACCCATTGAAGTCAACAGAAGTTCACTGTTGACTTCAATGGGATTAACATTTCCCTGTATTTGTATACATGCATTCCCTCTATTTAGTGATCAGTACTCCAATTATACATGTGCTGTACACAAGGATAACACACAGAATAAGACTAATTAAGAGAAATGTCTTTGGCTTTGTGTTTGCTGACTGATACTATAAATGCAGATATTTAGGCAAGCATTGCGCAGAACCCTTTCCAATTCTGTAATGACAAAATGGTGAGATATCTGTGCAGTGCAAGGTGTCACCTGGTATTTACTTTTAAACTGACCCATGTATGCAGGTTTCATCAGAAGAAGGAAAACACATCATCTCTGCAACAAATTTTGCAGAGGATCTGAAACAGCAATAATACAACTCTTCGAACAACCACCGCTTTCAGAATGATGGCATCTTTTTTGGGAAGGGGTGCAGGGCTACTAAAGTTATACACAAACAGGGAAACCCATTATTTTCTTGTGGAGGCTGCTGGATTGGCAGCCCTATTGCGTAGGCATACTGCTACGGATTTTAGCTGTTGTATGAAACTCCACAAAATACTTTTGATCCATTTTATCTTGCAACTTAGCAAAGAAATGTTGCAATAAGAAACACCAACAAAGATCTGAAAAACTTAAGCTCTGGATTACCATATTGTATTATCCTGCCATTCAATATGTCAGACAAAGGCAATGGTGTTCAAAGTAGAAAAAGAAAAAAGAAACTGGTCACAGAAAGTGCAGAGCACAGAGTAAATAATATTCCTCCACATCCCTACTCTTTCATAGATTTGTTGTTAAAAGAGTTGCAGCAATTAGGCTTTTGTTAATTACCAGCTGTTGAAACAGATGTGTTGACTGTCCTTATTAGCCAACAGCTGGGACAGGAGAACAATGGATGCTCTCTAAAACCAACAGCCAGCTGCTTTGCAGTAATTATCTCCTATCGATAATACAGGTGATAAAGGCAGCAAAAGGTTATGAGCGTCAATAACCAAGGTACTGTTATTGAATATCACTGGAATTTATGGTTAATTTTCGAAAATGAGTAGAACGGTAAGTTGCTACATCTGCTTCCTTATCTGCATTGTGTCAAGGTCAAGCAATATGCAAATAATAGGGGAAATACAACCAGGAAAAAAACCCACAACATTTTTTTTTTTTTAACCCTCTGACAATATTTCAAATGTCTTGCTGATCTTTAAGGAACGCTTTCTCTTTCAGGTGACTATGACTAGATGTCATTCATCATTAACTCAGTTTCCCCATATGCCTTTCCTTGCATTCAATTTTACCACAAAGGACTCTCTGGAATGTGCGGATGGTTATTCTTACCTGTTGGGAAATTTTATTATACAATACATAATAAGACATGATAAACAAATGATCAAAGAGGGGGGGCATCCCTCTACAGAGTTAGGTTCTAGTCTGAGGCATGCCATCAACTCTGAAGAAAATTCACTTCACTTCTTGGAATTCAGTCTCCCTAGTGCTAAAATAGGAAAACTATGTTTATCTTGATTGACTACTTTGTGATTGATGACTTTAACACACTATTTACATGCAAAGTAATGCTTGCATAACACATAATTGTAACAGGGAAAAAAAATGCATGCTTTTCTAGTATTGATATACGTCAAAGGTTATAAAATGAATAGTTCTTTTAGAAACATGGGGCCCAACTACCACGAATGTGAGCCACAAGTGTAACTGCTAATATCTAAATGGAACATATCAACATGGGTAGTTGGATGATTTGTATTTACTTTTGCTCCTGCTTTGATTTATATTTTCTCATCTCCTTACCCTATTAAAGTGCATTAAAAGAAAAGCAAAGAAGAGATTTTAAACCATTTCTATTAGCTGCTCAGTTCATCTCAAGCCAACAAAAGACATGTCTACAAGAATCTACAACCATGTCTATTCACTAATTAGTCTGCACTTAAAGACACTGCCTTACTGAAAACAAGGATTAAGGCTGGTTGAATACTCTCCCTTTCATAGACCTCCCTTATGTCTCTGTTGGGTCATCATAAGCAGCTTGTTCTCTGAGCTTTAAGTAGGGAAGCTTGACAATCAGTTCTGGGCTCATCAGTAGGCACTGGGGCAATTAACAGGAACTACCAACTTTTTAAGGCATATGTAAAAACATCAAGTAGCCAAAAGGTTTCAACAACAGGGATGGATTAAAGAGTATGATACTCACACGGCAGCTGTGTTTTAAGACAGATGCACTGCAGGAAACATTATCCTTTATTTCAAAATAAAGCAAAACAATGTACTTCTCTGTTCCCACTTCAGATTCAAAAGAAAAAAAACCCGTGATTATATCAAGCATAGTGACGTGGATCCTTGTACACACATCCTCACATCTATGAACAGGAATCCACAGCATGCTATAAAGAAACAGAAAATTTGAGCCTAGTTGTCAGTTTTCTACTTTTGGAAGAATGTTAAAAAAGATGGGAAAAGGGAAGGAGAAAGCATGGGGAAAGGAGAAGGAATGGTTTTAAGCAATGGCTTTTCATTTGCTTTTCATTTTTTCCTTATTTCTCCAGCTGCTTCTCTCTACCCTTGCAGTGTTTTGAGGCCGTTACACTGGGTTTTCCCCTGGAAGGCAAAACTTGGCTCTTTGCCTTTTTTTGTCATCCGTGAGTGAGCTGGGGCGGGGGGGGAGCTGGGAGAGGGGGAAAGTGGTTTAGTTCTGGTCTCACTCTGCTTTGGTCTACCAACAGAAAGTTAACATTCAGACTATGCCAACAAGGAACTAATTTCAGCAATGGACAGTACAGGGCTCCTCTGCCTTAGGAAGAGATCTGAAGATAGGTTTGTATCTGATGGGGAAAGATATTAACTAAATTCAGGACAGAAATCAGGAAATTTTTCAGAGCTGGTGTCTGCATGGGTTTCCATGGCAGAAACTACCACAAAGCAAGCGGGAACTTGAAGCCTTGAAGAAGAAAATGACAGTGAGCATTGTTTCACCTCGGCCAAGACATACTCTAGGAAACTTTCAAACTGCATGGATGCCTCCACTACCTAAATCCTGCAGTTGGGATGACCAGTTCAAGCCTGCGAATTGGGCACAACTGGAAGTATATCTCTGCAGAATTAACCACCAGCTCCTACTCTAAGAGCAGAAAAGCACTGTGGGGTGTGTACTGCGTGGCCACTGGCATGCTGTCAGCGAGCTGAAAGCACCTGGACTTTGGTCCCCTGCCTTGCAACAGTCACAGTCTGGTAACACACAGCTTCACGGGACTCGCCATCTGATTACAGCAACACTTGCCAGTTGAAAAACAGACCTAAGAAGACCTGAATTAGCACATGAATCGGACACATTCTGTCTGCTCAGCCCCTCATAAACCTCTGCTGCACCAGGGCCACAGCAAATCTGCCTCAGTGAATTTCATCCAATACATTTCATTGTCTTGGTATCTACCTTGCTAAGAGAACCTACTGAACGCAACCTGGAACCAACACACGGTGTGCTTCCCTTTGCATTTTGTTTTCAAATAAAACATCTAGAGACAGCACAGGCCAGTTCCCCGAGAATGTGAAGCTGAAGACTGCTGCCTGAAACAAAACTTCTCTGATATCTCATAAAATCTTTGTGTGACAATTAAATGCTCAAGAAAATTCACCTGGCAACAGCTGCATTGAAACAAAGTTACTGCAGCAACAAGTAACGTCATGGTGTTAATAATTGACATGAAAGGAATGAAAAGGTGAGCAAGGGATAAAGAGGACAAAGGAAAGATTTCAGTATAAACTTCTGCTGCTAGGTAATCAATCAAAATTAAAATTGAAAGAGTCGGTACGAACGTTATACTGAAAACCGAAGCGAGTTTGGTATCTTGGACTGCTGAATGGGGCTTGTAAAACTCCATTTTCTGCAGCCTGATTTGCAAAATTTGACAAACAAATCCCCCGCTGATTTGAATCTACTTTCATTCAACTCCCCCAAGAAACTAAAGCAAAGGCAGGAACAGTGGCTTCTCATGTTTGCTGTATGCAGGAAAAGCATCATGCGATTCCTGGTTCTGCAGGTTAAGGCAGGAATTAGCAACGCAGTGGTAATGAACGAGTTTCTTGATTTACATAATCTAACAAAAGACCACTCCCCTTGGTGGGAGGAACTGCATCCTAGAGACACTGTTCAGAAGAAGCTGTTTCGGATGACTAAATTATCAACAGCCTCGGGTGAAATGGACTGCTATCTTAATATCCACCACTATTACTGCTAGAGGTCAAAGCAGCAGGAAAAACTTTTGAGAATACAAGTTAAATATTAAGACATCAACATTTTGTTTTCCTCATGTCATGTTTTTTCTGTATTCCGTAATATGACTGACTTTGATTTTTATATTAAAAACTATAAATTATCACTGTTTCTTTTATATCAATGTTGCTTTGCCCTTTGCCCAGAATCCTGGCAGCCTGTAAAATTTAACTGTTCTCTGCAAAAGACATTCCGTAAATTTAATGTAAGTATCAGAGTTTATAAAACGAATAACTCGTACACTAAAATCAAATACTCCAAAAGAATGTACTCACAAAACTAAGAAATTTTCAAGTTCAGCCCAAAAGATATTGTTTTCCAGTGAGGTTGGTAGTCACTCGTGGTCACGATTTGTGAAGACACACTGAAGCCCCACCATTTCTCCAGCTATGATGCACCTCTTGAGGGGAAAGAAAGCACTAATTCATAATGGCTTTTAGGGATATATTAACAGCAGCTGAATGGAGATACCACCAATAAGCCATGTTTTTCAAAATATCAAATAAAGTCTTCTAGCAAAGAGTTAGTGGTAACTTATGAAACATAAATAAAGATGAACTGTAACTGTCAGAACTATGTCATAGGAATATTTACAGTTCACTGGACTTAATTACACAGGGCCCGATGCTGCTCCCATTGAAGTTAATAAAAGTTGTCACAGTAAGTTCAGTAGGGGCGAGGGGTGCCTTTGTGGCCTAGTCACTAACAAGTTGTCACTGTTGGCAAGAATTAATGAACTTATTTCCTACAAAGACTAATTAATTTTTCAGGCTTCAAGAAAATGATACTTCTACAGTCAAAGAAGCATTATTTAATACTGAGACTGTCTGCTGAGGTTTCATGGTGTGACACAAATTTAAAATACAACATATTATAAAACTTAGATTTCTTTTTAATTTACTGCACTGTGGTATTCTGAAAAATACTGAGAATATTATCCAGCATCGAGGTGATATACAACCTTCCACAAGAAGTCTTACTTTTTACATCAACCAGACTGCACTTGAATTGCCAGTTTCTCTGAAAATAAGCCTTTTTAAATAAAAACAAAATTTCCATCTCTCCTACATAAGCTGCTAGCTCCAAGTCCATCATCAGCAATGATTTTTCCGCTCTAGGTAACCACTCCCTTGACTGAGTTACTAGATAACCCCTTCTCTTGTTCTACACTGTTCAAAAATCTTTATTTTACAGGTACATTATTTTTAAGGATTTTTTTGTAACTGTCCTTATATTATATTTTGGACAACTACGGTCAGGAATAATTGCTTCATAGTAGCTACAAATCATTATCATTATCATAATTTAGCATTTAGGTTGAAATATCTGTTGCTACAAACACTGAAACTAACTGCTGGTATCTACAATAAACTTCACATCTCAGTAAAAAAAATCACAGTAAATATTGACAAGTCATGGTATGTTTGATAATAAAAGTATCTTGCTATTTCATTATTACTGCACTGAACTAAATTATTATTTTAAAAATATATAACTTTCCAAAATTTTGTAAAAAAATACAGTAATTTGTAAAAAAAGAAAATAATTTAACCATTCATAGTCTTTCCTACAGCATAATTGTAACATATGCATTTTGCAGTTATTATTTCACAGGAAGAAAATAAGCAACACTACTAAAGAACAAAGATTAAATCAAGAATATTGACTAGAAAAATCTCCTATGCCAAAACACATTTGAGGAATTTGATTTTATGAAGAACGTTTTGTTAAGAAGGTAAGTAATGGCTTTATACTTAATATTTTTACATAATAATATGTAATACATATTAATAAGTTTAACATACAGGATGATGCTAGGGAACCTGTCTCAAGGTTAGTCCAATCTCCTAAACATGTATCTTTAAAAAGTAGATATCATTAGTATCTGATTAAGGAAAAAAATGAACATATCCCTGGATTTCCAGGGAACACCTCTTTACCCTGTTTCATTATAAACAATGAAGGACAAAAGTCAGAGAACCTCCCACTGTTCAACATGTTATCAAGCTTTTGACAGAAGGCCATTAAACTCACCACTTCTTGAGAAGTTCTTGGCTCACTCGAAGTGGACGGAGCTGCTCTTTACCAACCAGTGTCACCTCCATACCATTGCTATACTTATAGCACATTTCTACCAATGTGATCTGGGGGACAGGATTAGTAGCTCTCTTCAGTGACTAACAAAGCAAATTAAGACCTGGTCTAAATTCAGTAGCTCAGTTCAGAAATGCAACTTCAACACACCTGTGGCTTGATTTAAGATTTATTTTGAAGTACTATAAGTAGAGAAGAAACACAATGTCATGTACAGCTACATGTTAACACTGTATATGTATGGATGTACAGGGCCACACACACCTAAACCCATCTGTGACTGTACCTTTCGATGCAGACCTATGTATATAATTACACACACAAATACTACACATAGCGAAATGATGTCATTTATCTCCTCTACCTTCAGCCACCTAAAGTTTCAGTGAACCAGGCACTTCCAACGAACATTTCATCTACCTTCTGCATTTATCTTTAGGGAAGCAGAACTGCCTTGTGGTGATGTGCCCCGCTATTTGTACTGACTAGAAACAGAGCCCTGACGAGTGGCAACTAAAGCTGGATGAGTGAAACCCTTCCTTGGTAGGACATTAATAAGGTCATGAAGTCAAGTACAGATATATTAGGAAATGCCAGAGGAAAGGCTACCAGTACACATGCATCATGATGCTACTTTTAACTGCATGATCATTTTTTCTTCAGACTTCTTTCTAACTGTTACACGGGGTGGACCTATATCTGGCCATCAGTCATCCCTGCCCAGTGAAAGAGCCTACCTGTTTATTCCTGTTTCTTTTGTTGCAGCCATTGGAATGGGACCACAGTAAGAGAGCAAATATGCTTCATATTTAATGGAGCTGAATGCTGCTCAGCAGTCATGGAATCTATCCACCCTTTGGCCGAGGCACCTTAGCATTAATTAACTGAAAGTTTTCAGAGGGATTCATAGTATGTTACCCATTTGCTGACTATGCAAGATAAATCCCTCATGTATAATCTGCAGAAGAACCATGCACACACGGCTGCAACTGAAGTCAATGGGAGACAGAACATAAATGCTGTATAATGCCTCCACATTAGACCTCAGATGAAACTACTAAAGGCTTCAACTGCATTGAAAACAATTAAGAGGAAAACTAAAATGTAAGCAGCTATCCACAATGATCACAAGTGAGAAAGTTTATTTCCAGCATTTTCTGCATGTCATCCATGACTGAAAAGAAGCAGCTTTCGATCTGTAAAGCAGCACATCAGTGAAAGAAGGGACTGTATGAGCAGGACGGCCTGCACCACACAAGTAGGAGGCTAATCTTCTCAGTTGGAAGCTAGCTGGAGCAGCCAGGATATTAAATCAGCAGCACAAGGGGAGGTTATTTGGAAGGCAAATGAGGTACATGCTCAAATTCAGCACCTAACGAGCAAGTTGAACCAATGTGGCACAGAATATAATGAAAAGAATCTCTTCAATTGTTTATGTATTGATCCTAGGAATCTGGGTAAGCAGCAAGAGGAAACTCTCATTGATGGGAATAAATTTTATATAACTAGCATTACTAAAACCTGGTGGACAATTGGCATGTTAAAATCTCTGATTAACAGGAAGGATAAAAGAGCCAGTAAGAGAACAGGATACCTTTAACCCGCCCCCCCCATGCCATTATTCCTTTTAGAGTGATCACTAACACAGGACCACAGCTCTTGAATACGTAGCAGTCAATATGCTAACTAACTTAAGAAAGACTTGCTGGTCAGCAAGTTAGCTAGGGTACAGGAGAATTTTTCTTCAGCACACATCTATAATCTTTGGAAAGGAAAATAATGGTATGGGGACTTCAGTTTAGGACACATTCTGGGAGTCTTGTGTGGACAGCTATAAACTAGTATCACACGCTTTCAAAAACCATATATTGTTTATGAGCATGATGTAAGCAATCTCATTATAACACAAGAGATGTTCATCACTGCACTGGAGTTTGATAAATACTTAGAGACAAGTGATAACAAACTGACTGAATTCCATGTGGGGAAAAAAAACCCAGAATCTTTACATGCATAGAAACACTCAAAGAAGTGTATGAAGTACTTCAAAACTGCGAGAAAAAAAGATAGAAGAATATGTTAGAAAACTCAGGAGTCTTTTAAGGGTGTCTGTAAAAAAAATCTGATCTCACAACCAAGTGAAAGTAGAACTCCTTTTTCACGTACAAAGTAAATAAAGCAAACATATGATAAAAAGTCACAAAACTACATAGGAAAAAAGTACAAATACATCCTAAAAGGTAGAAGTTCTGAAGCAATGCCAGTTGAAAAGAGTAGGTAAAGGCATCAAAGAAAAATGCATCATTGGCAGGACTACAGATAATAAGGATTTCTCATTATGAGAGGAACAGTGAGTGTGTAAGCCCATTCCAAGCTTGGAACTCCTATACCATAAATTGCAATGCAAAAAACATCCCCCAGGAATGTTCAGTAGATAAGTTGTTCTGTCTTTGGACAAAACAGAATGATATAGTTATAGTTTATTCTCAGTTTATTAGAAATCAAGGAGAGGTAACATTTACATTTACAGATTCAGACAAATTTCACTTTAGGTGTCACAGAGTTGTTAGAGAAGATCCCTGTTAATCAATCTTAAAATACTAATACATTTCCAAAGACTGGAAGAGCACTAATAATGTGTCAGTATTAAAAAAACAAACAAACAAAAAACCAACTAGTGGGATTAAAACTGGGCCAAATAAGTGAAAACACTGGATTAAATTAATACAGATTTTAATGAAAGAATATAATTACTCCCAGTCAACGTGGCTTTGTGTAAAATAGGACTTGCCAAAGAAATCTGATTTCCTTCTTTGATGAGATTAGAAGTGGGTGTAGTACAGAGATTTGCTAGGTTTTGACTTCTCAGACATAACAGATTGATAAAACAAAAAATCACTATGCACCATCAAGAAAAAACTTCTTAAGTGGGTTCAGAATGGGCTGACATTTAAAAATCCACAAAACCCCCATGTTCCAAGAGGCAATTGTCACTAATACTAGAATACTAGTAAGGTTGCACAGTACTAGGCATACTCTTACTCAACATATCCTTCAATTACACAGAACCAGGTAGACGTGGCTAGTAATGTTCACAAACAACAAAGAAAGTAAGTAAATCATGATGATGAAACAATGTTCCAGGCCACTTGGTAGATAGGCGTATTCAAATCAAATGTATTCTAATAAAACCAAATGCAAAACTCTCAGTCTAAGAACTGCGAACACAGGCTACACTTGCAGAAAGGGTAACCATATTCTGAAAAGCATTGACTCTGAAAAAGGTCTG
>Ga0181612_138099_pt1 | contig 12310 bp, 12 predicted proteins | sample HoacroProtozoa21_FD_119630 | JGI IMG/M metagenome (GOLD analysis project Ga0181612, IMG submission 119630) | Hoatzin crop microbial communities from Cojedes, Venezuel. Combined Assembly of Gp0051906, Gp0051904, Gp0051908 | reverse complement strand
TGTCCGGTAGTTTAAAGGCTCTCTTCGAACTTCGTGACGGAAATGATGCCGAGAATCTTACAGGTATTGTAAGCGCCACCTCTGCTAAGACCTTAACCATTACCAATCCTTCTATTACTTCCATTAACGACATGAACATGCCGGAGGAAGGGTATGTAACCATTAATAATACCCAGTACAGCTATAACAGCTTTACGGCTGAGACGGACGAGGATGGAAACATTGTTTCCTATACCTTTAATCTTGACACCGCCCTTCCTGTTGCAACCCAGCAGAAAATCAGCGGTCGTACCCTGACGGTAGGAGAAAGCGTTAATTTTAAGGGCATTCCCTACTATCAGAATCAGATGAATTCTTTCCTTAGAAGCTTCTGTACTGTCTTTAATGAGATTGAGGAAAGCGGACAGGACTTAAACGGAAATGCAGGTACTGCTTTTTATGTAGCAAAGGATAAGGTGCTGAATCAGGAAGATGATTTCTCCGATGAGGTGATTTCTTCTACTATTACCGGAACATCCAACACATACTACCGTTTGACGGCCAGCAATTTTTCTGTAAATTCCGCAACGGCGGCAGATTCCGCGTTATTTGCATGCTGCACCAATATTAACGATGGTGTGGATGCCTATGATCTGGTGGTTAAGTTGGAAGACCTGGAAAGCGACATGGAGATTTTCCGTGGCGGCGGCGGTGATAAGTTCCTGCAGCTGATTTATTCCGATATTACCGTTGATGCTCAGGAGTGTGACGTGCTTTTGACCAATTACACTAATATTCAGACCTCCATTGAGACCCAGAGAGATTCTATCTCCGGCGTGGATGAGGATGATGAGGCCATGGATTTGGTGAAGTTCCAGAATGCATATAACTTAGCATCCAAGGTGATTTCCGTTTTGACGGAAATGTATGACCAGTTAATTTTATCCACAGGGACCTGATTTTTTCTGATCCTTGTGCATTTCTCCAAAAAAATCCCCGGAGAATGGGCAAAACCCGCTCTCCGGGGTTCATTTTTCTAAAGAAAAGCCGATATAAGTTATGACCGGAGTTCCACGGATGGAATCCGCAGAATATTTTCATGGATGACGTTCTTGGAATCAGGGAGGTACTTACTATGCGTGTTACCAATAACATGATCTTGAAGAATGCCAGCGGCAACATCAATTCCAATAAGGTAAACGTCAGCAAAACCGAAAATCAAATGACCACACAGCAGAAGATTTCCCGTCCTTCGGAAGATCCTGTAATTGCTGTGCGTTCTTTGCGTCTTCAGACAACCCTCAATAAAATTGATCAGTATTATGAGCGGAATATTCCCGATGCAGAGTCCTGGATTGATACTACGGCCACGGCTCTTACCAATATGAAGAGTATCATTACGGACATGCGTACACTTTGTGTACAGGGCAGCACCGGTACTTTGACAGCAGATGACCGGGAGAGTATCCGGGCGCAGTTAAAGCAGCTGCAGGAGCAGATTTATTCCGAGGGTAATACGGACTATGCGGGCCGTACCATTTTTACCGGATTCCGTACCAATAAGGATCTGATTTTCTTAGAGGATGATGCAGATACTTCCTATAATATTGATCAGACTTTATCCGGAGATGACTTAAGCGAATATTCCTATTATACAGGTTCCGTTACGGTACCTACTTCTGAGGACGAGATCTTTAATTCCGAGATTTCCGATATTGATAAGGATACCTACTATCGTCTGCGGTTTGCTTATGATGATATTGATCAGGTAAACAGTATTTCCTACACCATCAGCAATACCACCAATGGCACCACCACTTCCGAGACGTATGAGGTAACTCCTTCCGAGTCCACCTTTACAGACTCCGATGGAAATGATTTGACCTACAGCACCGGATCTACCACTGACGAAGATGGCAACACCATGAACGTCCTGATTTTTGAAAATGAGGATGACTGGGCAGCATGGTCCTTAACCCAGACCGATGAAGATGGCAACGAAGTGGACAGTAAGTATGTTGCTTCTAATGATATGGTGATTATTAAGTCCACCGGTGATATTATTTTCGGCCAGGAAAAAGCAGATTCTGTCCGTTCTTCCCATGCGTCTTTAAGTTTTAACTACGATAAGACCGGATTCGACAAAGGTGAGCTTCGCCCTGAGTATTATTACAATTGTACCGATACCAGTGACGCGGACAACCCCATTGAGTACGAGAAATACGATGAAAACGGAGAACTCATTACCTATTCCATTGATTACACCATCGCTCAGAATCAGACTCTGGGTGTAAATATGGAAGCCTGTGAGATTTTCGACAGCAGTATTCTTCAGGATATGATTGATATGTTAGATGCAGTGGATTCCGCTATTGCAGCCCATGATAAGGTGGATAAGATCAACGAAATGATTAAGTCCGACCAGTATGCATCCGATGAGGACCAGGAGAAACTTCAGGAATGGCTGGATGCCGCCAATAAGGAGATGGATTACTACGATGATTATCTGGATAATGTATTTACCGATAAGTTAGGTACGGTGGATACTTACCTTTCTGACATCTCTCATGCCATTACCCTGGTAGGATGTAAGCAGGATCAGTTGTCTATGACCAAGACCAGAGTATCCGAGCAGCAGGAGACGGTAGAGGCTTTAAAGTCCAAGAACGATGACTTAGACCTTTCCGAAATCATCATTAACTACACCGCAGCTTACACTGCATATTCCTCTTCCCTTACCGCTGCCGGCAAGTTGGGAGAGCAGACATTATTAAATTATATTTAAATCGCCCGGAAATTTTCCGGCAGAAGTGCTTTTTTCTCTGCCGCGATAGGGTTATAATCAAGGAAGAGTCTATACTCTATACAAGTACTAGCAAAGGAGAAAAGCCATGCGAGTAAACACAAGATTATTTGGGGAAATTGATATTGAGGATGAAAAGATCATCCATCTGGAAAAGGGGATTGTTGGATTTCCGGATATGAAGCTCTTTACTTTGATTTTTGACAGTGAAAAGGATGAGCCCAATTCCATTATGTGGTTCCAGTCTCTGGACGAGCCGCAGTTTGCAATGCCGGTAATGGTTCCGAATCTGGTTCTTCCGGATTATAATCCCACCATTAATGACGAGCTGTTAGAGCCCCTGGGAGAGCTTACAGAGGATAATCTTTACGTTCTGGTGACTGTTAAGGTTCCTAAGAATGTAGAGGATATGACCATTAATCTCAAGGCTCCCATTATTATTAACACCGATACCCTTCAGGGCGGTCAGATTATTGTGGAGGACGACGTAGAGGTTCGCTTCCCGGTATACGAGATTCTTAAGAAGGCAAAAGAAGGGAAGGGTGAATAATATGCTGGCACTTACTAGAAAAAAGGGCGAGTCCCTTATGATCAATAACAATATCGAGATTACGGTTTTGGAAGTGCGTGGCGATCAGGTAAAGATCGGAATCGCTGCTCCCAAGGAGGTTCCTGTATATCGTAAAGAGGTTTATCTTCAGATTCAGGAAGAGAACAGCCAGGTGCTTAATGCAGACGGCCTGGAGGCATTGAAAAATCTTTTTTAAAAATTTTTAAATTTTTGCTAAAGTTTTTTCGCAAGCGTCCGATATTACAGATAGAAGTAACTAACTGTATCACCCGAGGGAAGCATTTCTCTCGGGGAAACGCATTGTTCGCTGATACGAACAGACACATGGAGGTGTTAGTATGGATGTTAATAGTGCAGTAAGCATGGGTTACTCGGGACAAGGAGGTTCCGTTTCGTCCGTTAGCTCTGCTCCCGCGGCTACGACGCCGGTAGAGAGCAGTAGTTCTGTAAGCAGTGTATCCACTGCTCCCAAGACGGTAGCGAACAAAGGAACAGACAATGCCCCGGGAAACGATCAGGTAAGCAGCAAGGCCATTAAGGAAGCAGTTGAGCAGATCAATAAGAATGCCAACGGTTCCGAGGCTGTTTTTGGTATTCATGAGAAAACCAACCGCGTCACCATTAAGATCGTGGACAAAGAGACAAAAGAAGTCATCAAAGAACTTCCGGCAGAGCGTACCCTGGATCTCATTGCCAAGGCGTGGGAGCTGGCTGGTCTTATGGTTGACGAGAAAGGTTAAAGGAGGGCATTGTTATGGCAATCAGATTATCCGGTTTACAGTCCGGCCTGGATACAGACTCAATCATTTCCGCTCTGGTATCCTCGTATTCCACAAAAGTAAGTAAATACACCAAGGCTCAGACCAAGTTGAGCTGGACTCAGAGTGCCTGGAAGGATGTTAACAGCAAGGTATATTCCTTGTATTCCTCCATCAGTTCTTTGCGGTATTCTTCTTCTTACGCATCTAAGAAGACTACGGTTTCCGATACCTCCAAGGCTACGGTAACCACCACCAATTCCGCAATCAACGGTACTCAGACTCTGAAGATTAAGCAGCTGGCAAGAGCAGGTTATATTACCGGTGCGAATTTGGGCTCTTCCACCACAGAGAAAACTACCCTGTCCGACCTGGGTTATACCGGCGGAGACGGCACCATCAAATTAACCGTTGGCGGCAAGGATACGGAGATTTCCGTAAACGGCGATACCAAGATCAGTGACTTGGTATCTTCCTTAAATGACGCCGGTGTTAAGGCGAATTACGATTCTACCAATAAGCGTATTTTCGTAAGTGCATCCGATTCCGGTACATCCAATGATTTCTCTTTGGTAGGTTCCGATGCCAATGGTATTTCCGCTTTGTCCGCATTCGGTCTTAGTGTTGATTCCACGGCCAATACCGCAGCATATCAGTCTACGGCTGCTTATGCATTAAATGAAGACGGTGAGGCTTACATTACCTATGATGAGGATGGCAATGCAGTCACCAATGGTACTTACTCCGAGGAGAAGACCAAGGCTAACATCCTTTCTATCTATAGCTCTTTAAAGAGCGCTTATGCAGATAAGGAAGCAGCAGAGACAGAGAATACCACTCTTTCTTCTGAGATTTCCTATGCCAAGGCATATTCTTCCGTTGCGGCACTTCGTAACGGTGAGAATGGAGACACCATTGATGAGCTGGGCAAGATGCTGGATGTCAGCAGTCCTTCCAAGTCTTATGTTGGTGAGGATGGTACCATCTATACCTCTATGACGGAAGAGACCGACGAAGACGGCAACACCACCTATACCTATAAGTACACCGACGAGGACGGTGAGGAGAAGACCTTTACCACAGATACTGCTTTGGATACCGTAAGCGATCGTATTACACAGCTTGCTAAGGATGCAGGACTGATTACCACTACCATCGAGACCGATGAGGATGGTAATGAGACCACCACTACCGATGAGACTGCTTTCAAAGAGTTCAAGGCAAATCTCTCCACCATTAGCAAGTATGAAGCTTCCGAGACCAATGCAGACGCAGTATCCGAGATTCAGGATGCCTATGCAGCAGGTACGCTGGATACTTTGATTTCCGAGAAGGAAGACACCGTTGCTTCCAATGAGGAGATTATTTCCAACTCCGAAAGCGTAATCAGCGCCAACAGCGGTTTGGATATCGGCGATTACAGCGGATACGATGATGATGCTCTGGCTGAGCTTGCAGCAAGCAAGGCTGCATCTGTAACCACCGCCGCAGGCGTTGTGGATGGAAGCATTGATCTTGGTGTCAGCAGCGGCGCTACCCGTGTAAATGGACAGGATGCTATCATTTATTTAAATGATGCAGAGTTTACCTCTTCCTCCAACTCCATTACGGTTAACGGTATTACCATTAATGCTTTGGCTACCACCGGCGATGATGAGATTACCATTACCACCGATACGGATACCCAGGGCTTATACGATAAGATTAAGGATTTCTTAAGCCAGTACAACGAGGTTGTAAATGAACTGTGCAGTCTGTATAATGCAGATTCCGCATCCGGATACAGCCCCTTAAGTGACGACGAGAAGGAAGCCATGACGGATTCCCAGATTGAGAAATGGGAAGAGAAAATCAAGGCATCCCTGCTTCGTAGAGATTCCAGCTTAAGCGGTATTATTACATCCATGACTAATTCCATGGCCAAGAGCTATACCGTAAACGGCAAGAGTTACTCTCTGGCATCCTTCGGAATCAAGACTTTAGGATACTTTAATTCCGCAGAGAACGAGAATTATGCTTATCATATCGATGGTGATGAGGATGATACTTCTACCTCCTCCAACACCGATAAGCTCATGACCGCTCTGACAGAAGATCCTGATTCTGTAATTGATTTTATGAAGCAGCTCACCAGCGGATTGTATGATTCACTGGACAAGAAGATGAAGTCTACTTCCATGAGCAGTGCTTATACCATTTACAACGATAAGGAAATGGCTTCTGAGTACAGTGATTATACGGATTTGATTTCCACCTGGGAAGATCGTTTGGAAGAAATGGAAGATTACTATTATTCCAAGTTCTCCTCTATGGAGTCCGCACTGACCACACTTCAGAGCAGCAGTAACTCTCTGAGCTCTTTGATGGGTTAATTTGAACTGACGAGAGGTTGGACATAGATTTTGGTGATTTCGGCCCCTCCTTTTTGGAGGGGTCGTGATTATCAGAACCAGGGAAGGGAGACACACTATGGCACCTAAGACAGGATATGCCGCATATCAGAACAGCAAAATTCTTACCGCTTCTCCGGCAGAGCTGACCTTAATGCTCTACGAGGGAGCCATAAAGTTTTGTAATATCGCCATTGTGGGCTGTGAAGAAGGCGATATTGAAAAGGCCCATAATAATATCCGCAAGACGGATTTAATTATTGAAGAATTTCAGATCACTTTGAACCGCAAATATCCGGTGGCAAAGGATTTTGATGAAGTATATACCTATATTCGTTCCAGGCTGGTACAGGCCAATCTCACCAAGGACCCGGAGATTTTAAAGGAAGTTCTGGGACACCTTCGTACCATGCGGGATACCTGGAAGGAAGTCATGCGCATTACCGGTAACGGCACCAAGGTAAACTAACATTTTCTAAAAGGTTTCCTTTGGTTTTTAAAAATGCCGTGCTATAATCTAAATATAGTTAAAGGAGATAGTCGTGGCTTCAGAAGATTATGTTGTAATGATGAGGGAGAGCCTTGAGAAGAAGGTCTCCATCTTAGAACAGATTCAAGTTAAAAACACACAGCAGGCCAATATTTTTGGTGACCCTAATGCCACTCCCGATGAATTAGAGGAGAATATGGAGCAGAAGGGTAATCTGGTGGACCAGCTGGTGCGTTTGGACAATGGCTTCGAGCAGCTCTTTAAGAAAGTCGAGAAAGAGCTTACCGAGAATCGTGCCCGGTACCGGGATGAGATTATAGAGATGAAGAGGCTCATCGCCCGAATTACGGATTTAAGCGTTGCGATTCAGAAGCAGGAGCAGGTGAATCATAACATGGCCGTGGAGAAATTTTCCTCCATCCGTAATCAGATTCAGAAGGTACGCAAGAGTCAGAAGGCTGTGAATACCTACTATAAGAACATGATGAAGCGTACATATTTTGATGCTCAGTTCCTTGACAATAAGAAATGATTCTTCGGGACCCTGATTTTACAGGCTTTCCAAAGGGTTTCAAATTTTTTTCAAAAAAATTGAATTTACCCCTAAAGTATTTTGAACTTTGTTCCGATACTTTAGGTGTAAAGATAAATGCTCAAACAAAACTTACCTGCGAAGCGTACGGTTGCAGAATGGTTGAGGGAGGGCAACACTTACAAACCAAGCAAATGTAACATGGACGTTACAGTAAATTCAAGGAGGAAAAAGTTATGGTAGTACAACACAATATGCAGGCAATGAATACCAACCGTCAGTTAGGTATCACCACCAATCAGCAGGCTAAGTCCACTGAGAAGTTATCCAGCGGTTACAAGATCAACCGTGCAGCAGATGACGCAGCTGGTCTTTCCATTTCTGAGAAGATGAGAAGTCAGATCCGTGGTTTGGATAAGGCTTCCAGCAACGCACAGGATGGTATTTCTGTAGTACAGACCGCAGAAGGTGCACTGAACGAAGTTCATTCTATCCTTCAGCGTATGAACGAGCTGGCAACCCAGGCAGCTAACGACACCAACACTTCTGTTGATCGTAAGGCTTTACAGGCTGAGATTACTCAGTTAGGTTCCGAGCTTGATCGTATTTCTAGTACCACTCAGTTCAACACCATGAACCTGTTAGACGGCTCCTTCACCGGCAAGAACCTTCAGGTAGGTTCCCTTTCCGGACAGAAGATTGAGCTTTCCATCGTTAGCATGAGCGCATCCGCTATTGGCCTTGGTAAGGCTGGTTCCGAGTTGGATGTATCCAGCTTCTCTAAGGCTGGTAAGTCCATGGACGCTATCCAGGCAGCTATCGATTTAGTATCTACTCAGAGATCTGCACTTGGTGCTGTTCAGAACCGTTTGGAGCACACCATTGCCAACCTTGACACCACTTCTGAGAACACCTCTTCTGCTGAGTCCCGTATCCGTGATACCGACATGGCTGAAGAAATGGTTACCTACAGCAAGAACCAGATCCTCGCTCAGGCAGGTCAGTCCATGCTGGCTCAGGCTAACCAGGCTACTCAGGGCGTTCTGTCCTTACTTGGCTAATGGTAATTGCCATCTAATCAACTACTATAAGAAAACAGCCGGTCGTACGCACCGGCTGTTTTTCTTATGTCTGAAATAATTTGGTTTGAATTTTTTTGGATTTTTTGAAGAGACGTTTTATATTTATTTGCTGAAAGGAGCTTGCCACAAAACATTTGCTCGAGGAGCTTCTTTTCTTATGTGAGATTTTACGTGAAGGACACGGGCGCACGGATGCGCCCGTGAGGCAGCAAATGCAACATGGATGTTGCATTGATGCCGGTCCTGACGATTACCGGAAGTCAAGCATCTCACATTAGAAAAAAACGACGTAAGAGCGCGTTTTGTGACAGGCTCCTTGTGGCACGTTAATATAGAGCAGTCTAGCCCTCAAAAAAATCTGAAAAAAGGGGTTAAGTTTTTTTAGATCCATCCGAAATATACAGTGTAAGAAATCAAATCTGCAAAACGCAGACAAATAGGAACCCATATCGGGGGAATTCAAGGAGGATATTATTATGGTAGTACAACACAACATGCAGGCAATGAACACCAACCGCCAGTTAGGCATCACCACTAATCAGCAGGCTAAGTCCACTGAGAAGTTATCCAGTGGTTACAAGATTAACCGTGCAGCAGATGATGCAGCTGGCCTTTCTATTTCCGAGAAGATGAGAAGTCAGATCCGTGGTTTGGACAAGGCTTCCACCAACGCACAGGACGGTATCTCCGTAGTACAGACTGCAGAAGGTGCTTTGAACGAAGTTCACTCCATCCTTCAGCGTATGAACGAGCTGGCTACTCAGGCAGCAAATGATACCAATACTTCTGTTGACCGTAAAGCATTACAGGCTGAGATTACTCAGTTAGGATCTGAGTTGGATCGTATTTCTTCCAGTACTCAGTTCAATACCATGAATCTGTTAGACGGCTCCTTCACCGGCAAGAACCTTCAGGTTGGTTCTCTTTCCGGACAGAAGATTGAGCTTTCCATCGTAAGCATGAGCGCATCTGCAATTGGTCTTGGAAAGGCCGGCGCAGACCTTGATGTATCCAGCTTCTCTAAAGCAGGTAAGGCTATGGATGCTATCCAGGCAGCTATCGATTTAGTATCTACTCAGAGATCTGCACTTGGTGCTGTTCAGAACCGTCTGGAGCACACCATTGCTAACTTGGATACCACATCTGAGAACACCTCTGCTGCTGAGTCCCGTATCCGTGATACCGACATGGCTGAAGAAATGGTTACCTACAGCAAGAACAACATTCTTGCTCAGGCAGGTCAGTCCATGCTGGCTCAGGCTAACCAGGCAACTCAGGGAGTTCTGTCCTTACTCGGCTAATAATAAACTCCTTCAATACATTAAAAGGCCCCCGCGTTATCGCCGGGGGCTTTTTTTATGCAAAGATTTCAGGGGGTGAATTAGGCGTCTTAGGCGAGTGATATTACCTCTTGGTGCGATTTCTGGGACAAAAGAAGATCTTTTTAATATGATTCCTTTAGTTGCAGCAACAAATTTAATGGAAGGAGGAGTAATGATGGAGAAAAATCATGTTGAAAGTCAAAAACAGCCCGTGTTCAGTGATACTTTGGACGAAATGCTCGTTGTTGCGGCTGAAAATAAATTTGGCTACGGAGTTGGCACAGTTAAAAACAGTAGAGTTGATCAAGCGAAAGGATCCGGCGGCTGTTGTTGCTGCTGTTGCTGCTGTTGTTGCGGTGGTTCAGCTGATCTGAAATAATGAGGGGTTTCACGAGTGTGGATATGCTCCACATTCGTGAAACTTTATTTTTAGGAGGATATATGTACACGATAACACCATTTGTTTGGCATCAGGTTGATGAAGGAACGATTATTCAGACTCAACATTCTATTACTTTAATTCAAGATATAAAATTGCAAAATTTTATGCAGGAGCAGGAAATGTTACAAAAAACACATTTTGACGCTCTTGAAATCAAACAGAGATTTGGTTCGGAATCAGAACAAGTGATAGATTTTCTGCTTGATAATAAACTGATAAAGAAAAAGGCAGAAATGAAACTGGAATTTCAGCGTCTTATTGTGGTTTCTCAGGAGAACAAGTTTATCGAACTGGTGAAACAAATTTGGGGAGAAGAATATACCGTGATAGGATGCGATTTTGATTTTCTTGAAAAAATAGAAATTAGGGTCACAGATTTGATTTTGGGGTTTGTGATGCCATTTTCGATTGATGAGTTAGAAATTCTTCGAAATACTGCAGATGAATGTGACGCATATCTTAAGGTGTTATTTCCGTATGATGGAAAAATGTATATTTCTAATTTTTATAGGAAGAGTTGGGCGAATCCTTGCCCTGTATGCTTTTTTTCAGAAATAGAGTGTCAATTGAGAGGGGAGGCAGGAGAATACTCAATTAATTTTCAAACGTTGATGGATTTGATTTATAAAAAGAACCCGGAGTTTACATATGAAATACCTTTGCGTGGATCTGATTACTTGAAAATAGCTTACGCTATTTCAACACATTTATCAGGTGATTTGACAGAAAAAGAAATCAATGAAGTTCTGGAAATGGAATTAGCAACGGGTAAAATTCGTAGAGATATATCGTATCATTGGGGATATTGTGATTGCTATGAGTAAATACTATTGGAACGAATATGTAAAATATTATATTGACGACACTGAATTGACGGAGGTATTGAAACTAACTTCAGTATTTTCGGCACCCCTTGTAACGCGAAATCAAACGTATGATGTGAAAAAATGTACTCATCTGGCAACGTCTTTTCCTGCATGCTCGGACGTTGGAATAAAGTTTTATCTATTCAAAGAACTCCGAGGAAAAGTACGTGAGTTGGTTTTTGCATTAAAGGATATATATAAAGAAATGGATGTGATTACGGGATTTCCATTGATTGTTTTAAAAAAAGAAGAACATGTACTAGGGAAAGGTATATACTCTATAAATTTTCAAAACAGTCAACTTATTATGATTTCAGAGGATGTACCGGAAGAAATGTGCAAAGAAAATGACGTTTTGCTGGCGTTCTTTTTAAATATTGACTTATGCGTCGCTTGGGATGGAATACGCGGCTTCCTGCGGGGGATAGAAGAAACGGGGGGCGTTATTGGAATTTTGCGAACTAAAATTTTGATAAACGAAATTGAGATAAATATGCCAAGAAGGGCGTTGGCAAGAGATTTGGGAGTTAATATTCGAAAATGTCTTTTGATGGATGTTTTCGCTGTTTGAGGAATGATTATGCTATTTTCAGATTGCAGTGTGTCGGGGGTATCAGAGGAATTATTCAGAAACCAGTTATATAAGGGTTTTGTGAATTTTTGTTCTGTAGATACTGTTTTGGGGGATACTCCGGGAAATGCCACAAGTATTTCAAAATGCAAAAAGAAAGCGCTCATAAAATGTTTTAATGAATATTTGGAACGTTTTTCGCTTGGAAGATATATAGACTCCGTGGAAATGGTGGCATCCTTTGATGTTATACAGAAGAGGGTATGTAGAGAAAATAAGGGGAATTACGCATATGGTCAGACCGTAGTGGGGAGAAACGATACTACAGGGTCAGCAGCGGGAACATTAACTTGTAGGATTATAGAAAAAGCAGAAACGGAACTTATTGAGAAAAATGATCTGTTGGCTTTTTGGTATGGGGGTAGAGGATATCAAATTGATATACCGCAGAGGAAAATGCAGAAGTGGCTGCAATTGTATGGCTTTATTGCGGATGAATTAGGA
>Ga0181612_133108_pt1 | contig 12310 bp, 7 predicted proteins | sample HoacroProtozoa21_FD_119630 | JGI IMG/M metagenome (GOLD analysis project Ga0181612, IMG submission 119630) | Hoatzin crop microbial communities from Cojedes, Venezuel. Combined Assembly of Gp0051906, Gp0051904, Gp0051908 | reverse complement strand
GCATGTTTTCCTAAGATTTACTTTTCAGTACTGATACTTCTAAAAGAGTAAGGATTATTTGATGCATTGGTTGGTCACAGAAAAATCCATGTTAAACATCTGTTTATCCATCACTGGTTGTTTGAGAAGACAAGTTGGCTTTCCCAATCTTCCCCCCACCACAAAAAAGTTTTTTTTTTTTTTTTTTAGGAAGGAAAATAAAACTATGGGCTTTCTAAATACACAGTAATTCGTGTTCTAGAGGACAACACAGTTATCTCTGTTTAAGACTAGCAAAGAAAAGTTCTCCCTTATATACTTAAATTTGTTTATCAACATTAATACAAGCTGTACTCTCCTAAATGCCTGCTTCCAATTAGTAGTAAATCAAGTTTTCATTTCACAACTGATGTAAAAGTTCAGCTGTTCTGAAATAAAATTTAAAGCTATACTCTCACTGACAAGCATGCAAGGTTTTAACATTATCTTCACCCTGTGAAATTTGATGTTATTTTAGATAACTTCATATGTCAAGGTAGCACAAGTTGGAGGCCCAAGTGAATTTTTCCACAGGCACTAATTACCTTACTGAAATAAACTACATTACACTACTATGCAGCATAGTCTTGCAACACTTTTTTATGCACTGTGTTCAAAGTTTCCCTTAATGTAGAGATAGTAGGACAAAAAAAAGATTTCATGCTATTTTTAACTTTTAGAACTAGTCAAATAACCGACAATCTTTAATATGTTGTTTTGGTAAGAATCAATGCAGTATAATTTACTTGCAGTAGCAGAAAATATACTTCAGTATAGGACAGGATCTAGAAAACAGTTTACTAAAACTATTAAAAAGACACAGGACCCTCCCTAGATTTGTATTTCAATCTTCCAGCAAGTTTCCATACATCAAATGCAAGCAAATAAAAAAAAAAATCTCTTCCAGACAACTTCAGACATACCACTAGTTCAACAACACTAATGAAGAGGGCACATACGTTGAAATAAGTGGAACAAACAAAAATAATTTCAAAGTAGTTTGCAGACTGATTTCCATGCCTCAGAGTAATATTGTTCCCACCCAAAACGCAACTTTCTGATTAAAAACTCACAATACTCAAAGGAGATCTATACAGGCATTATTAAAATAGGTTGGAAACGTATTTTTCAACCTTTTTTCGGGGATAAAAATTAAAGAATTAAACTAATATGGCCTTTACTCCAGTAAAAGGACTGTTCAAGAAAATTAAAAACACAGACGATGCTGTTCTATTAAGTGTCAAGGGACAAGTGTTAATGATAACTATGAAACTAAAATGTAAAGTAACAGAAAGACAGAACTAAGATCTACCAGTTTTTGATGTCTATGTGGTTCGGTTCAAAGTAATATTGAACTGGCATTAGGCATAAACATAAAAATTGCTCTAAAACACCCTACAAAGAACTGATCAAATATCAGTATCAGATACATTGAATAAGTAAAGTAGTACATGAGAACCTTTCAAATATCTGGTTTTAGCAAGCTACTAAAAATTAATTTAGCTGAAATGTAACCCATCAAATGCTAGTGCCTTAAAGTGGCAGATAAAATAGATTCCTTTGCTATTACAAAATTAACAGCATAAATTTTGACTATATGCTACTTCCTGTTACTGTGAATCTTCAGCTTTGGAGGGGAATCCTGCTCCAGTAAAGTTAAAAAAGAAGGCAATGATTTCACTGGACCCACAGTTCTCATTTTGAACTCACATTAGTTTTATCCATGTAAGAGCTGAACTTATTTCTCTATCTTCAATGCTTTGGGAATCAACCACTGCCTGTAGAAGCAAAGTGTTTTCATGTGCTGTAATTGGATTCAAAAGGGCAACACTTTGCATTTACAAGGAAGTTTTCCTTTAATTCTTTACTTGAGTTTGTTTTTTTTTGTGCAGAGCATGTTGTTCCTCTGGATAAGCGAAAGATCATGAAATTGTCATCAGGTATGAAAGGTCACTGAGTATTATTTCTCTGATTTTCAAAAAGACATCAACATCATATGCTGAAATGGCCATGCAAGATCTAACTTCATGTCTGCACCTGTTAGTTATCACAAGCTTTATTGCTTAGTAAGCTAAGACTTAATAAATTCTAATAAAACTCAATCCTTCTCCTGGGAAAACAACTTTAAAAATACTTTTTTAAATAGTGAATTTAGGTACCTAAATAGAAATAAAATATTAAACTGGTAAGCAATGATAAGCCATAAGGCTATAAGCACAGCAAGTTTGCTGTTACATTTATGTGAGCTTAAGGATTAGATGGCTCGTAGAGATTTTACCTGCTCAAGAAAATGCATTTTCTACTTGTTAGTGTCATTACAATCAATTAGAATTTTGTCTGAGACAAAAATTAGACCAAGTTCTGTCTACAGGCTGTCTAACCAGTTAGAAAAAATAACTATATGCACACTGCTGCAAACTTTCACGATTTTATCAGAAGCTGCAGTGGGTTTGGTATTTTTCTCAGAAGCTAGGATTAGGGACTCACATGGGCTCCTATGTCTGCTTAATGTGAGAAAGACAAAATCATCAGAGCAATACTCTTGCAAACCATGAGTTTGAAAAGTCACGTGATTTTCCAGTGTTAGGGTTAGCAATACTAATGTGAAGCTTTGTAAAAAGGGTATACTGGAAACAGAAATCATTCACTTCAGGAAAATACAGTCTCTAGTATCAGCTAAACAAAATCCTTGTACAGATGAACCAATTACCAGTTTGTTACTCATCATGTATTATTACAAACTTCTACTACAGCTGAATGGTTTGATACAGGGTTTATATTAAACTGTCTAAAAATATCACTTTGTCTTCCTAGATGTCAAGCATTTTCACAATCCTCTTTCTGGTTTCTCTTTGAAAATACATTGTTTAAGCTGAGTTTATAATGAAAAATTACCCAAGTAATTGGAACCAAGTTAATTCATTTCATTGTCTGCCTAACAAGCGCTTCCTTCCTCACTCTCTGTGTATCTGTTTTTATGGCTCAGTTATGCCCCTCAATTATGCACACTATTTAATGGCACTTCCTCAGCCCAGAATCCCGGTGTGCAGACACAACCAATGTTTACTAGTATGACTTATCAGGCATTCTTTAACTGATAAAAACATCATTCAGACCTATTTTGCACTTGGGAAGAGCTGCTTTTTGTTAATAGTAATGGGAGAGGTTTCAAATGCCCAAGAGAAAGTTAGAGAGAAAAATCAGTGGAATCTGTGTTCTCAGCACACCTCAGTTTCTTTGAAAAATCTCCCCTAGTATTATCTGTACTCGAATAATGATTTCTATCTATATTTATGGTGTAATCCAGAGTACAGAAATTCAGTACTCCTTATTTCCTTCTCAAAGAGACTGATATAGGCATACAGTCCTGCAGTTAGTCCATATTAGATGTTCCTCATTAGTACATCCTTAGAGGTTTCATAATCACCTATGTTAGCATTTATTTTAGAGATTTGTACTCATTTTATGCAGAGAGAGAGGTGTTCATTGCCGTTTCAAATGAATGATTTACTGTTCGGTTATATTACGTTGAACTGAGTGTACTGAACTAGGGTTTGAGTGGCTTGGAGGTGTGCTAAGAATATTTCTCTCAGTTCTAACTGAAACTAAGATGCAGAAAGCTTTAGGAATTTTTTGTTCCAGTCCTCACAAGGCATTTCTTTAAAGCAGTTGGCTTTTACACTGACAGTGCATGTACAGTACAAAATACATAATACATATGTCTATAAGGCTTTGTCCCTGCTTGTTTCCTGGGTATAGTGTGCACTGCTATGCTTAAATTTCTTTTAATTCTTCTTAAATGTTTGTTTTCTTTATCAAGATTCTTTAAATTTTAGCCTTATAATTCTCTTTCAGTCATGAGCAAGGTGTTTACTCTTTACTAAACTTGATGGATTTTTTCCTAATTCTAGAGTGGTTTAGAGATGTCAGCTTTATTACTAGTGTCAGAGTCGCAAGGTACCTCCAGCACAACAAAAATTGTCTGATCTTTACAGCTGTCCATGTAATTGTTTTTAATGTGATAATATACATTAGGTGTCAGAAATTACCTTGAACTTACATCTAATATCTTTGCAAGTACAAGAAGTATAAAAACACTGTGGTGTGGGTCTACTGGAATCAAACCTTCTGCACCTGTCAAAGACACCAGTAGAATATACTGAAATTATCATTCATCATTTTGTAGTATATTTTGGAAAGAAAAATAATCTACCATCTTGAAAATCAGTATTAGACTATCTTATTACCATTCAGTTGCTTATTTGCTTTTAGTGGAAGTCAATAGCGTTGAAAGTATCAGTACTACCTTTCTTTAACCCTTTCTAACTAAAAAATGGCTATATCGGTAATTGCATGGCAGTTATGTCTCTTGAAAGGTTTGTGAAAGGGCCATTTTAAATTTTCATGAAAGTGCTACTATAATAACAATAACCTAAACATGAAAAGAAATAATACTGGTACCATAGACCCTGCCTTAAAACGCTAACACTCAAATGACAGAACTGGGTTGGGAATCTGCGGTTTACTGCAGAAAAAATAATCACTCCTCAGTGATCTCTTAGCTTACTCTCAGCATTCGTATTTTGGACAAGAATTACTATCTCTTAACTGACATACTGCTTATAAATAAAATACAAAATATGCACAAAGAACAATGAAATATAAAGGAACATAAAATTCTATACCACTACATTTTTATCCTCTCCTCTGCACATCACATCGAAATGATGTATTTATTAGAGAACTTTAGGAAGAACCATAGTTTCTAACTTGATTTTCAAGTCCTTTAAAGACTTTTGAAATGCCTGGTTCTAAATCACATGGATATTATTCTGTTAGCTGATATGAATGCAAGTGGAAAATGTAATATTTTTTGGTGGCTGGTTTCATCATGTTCTGCTGTACAGAAACTGTGAAAGTGTATCATTTCCAGACATGTTTACAGTGTCTTTAAAACATGAAGATAATCTTAAATAGTATAGACAGACATGTTTACTGAGCAACCCAGCCATATTTTAACTCTTCAGTATCAACAGTGGTAAGTTATTAACAATTGTTCTTTAGATTAAAAGTCTCTGATTTGATCTTCTGGAATTTAAAGTATGACTGTATTCAGTCTATTTCATTGAAACATGCATTTTTCACTGGTCCCCCTCCAACAATTTTCTAGCTACTGCTCCTTCTCCAGAAGCCTTCCAATTTCTCTTTCCTCTGTACTTGAGGAGCTTTTTTATTTGCATGAGTACCTATGCACACATTAATTCCTGAACTCCCAGTTTTGCTCCTCTGTTCTTACCCTCTCATTTTTTCTAGTCCATTTCACAGAGTGGAAAATTTCCTACTCCAACTTTTTATCTTCCTTGAACACCTTCCTGGGTGGTTTTTTAGATTATTAAATTTCTTTTCCTTCTACCCTCTAAGTTGTCTCACCCTTTCTTTTTAACATACGATCTCATTCACTTTAACTGTATCAACATCAGAGAAGTCCTACTCGCAAATGCTATTTCATTGCTTGTCTCCCTCCTAAAACTACTTTTCTTTTTGCCCTTACTTTCTGGTTGTATGAATACCAATAAACCTAATACACCAAATCAAAATGCTCTTTTGTTCTTTCCAAGAATAAAACCTTGATAAATCAAGATGAGTTACCTTCTTTCATCTTTTTGAGTTATCAACTATATATCTTCACACACATTATGTATAGTTCAGTGAAAAACTCATATATTTGCACTGGAGAGGCAGTGTTAACTCTAGCTTAAATCTCTGTATCCTTGTTTTCTTCCATGTTTTTACAGTGTCAAAACAATGTAAGTCATCAATAAGTACATTGCTGTTTCTTGTATAAGGCTTTGCTCGTAGCTAACAGATTTGTATTATGTTTCATCTTCTGCTCTTTGTCTAAGTGTCTGTGGGTGGAAATGGAAGAAGACAGAGAAAGCTATGTGCCTATTAAATTTACAGCATAATGTACTGTATAGCACAAGATAACCCTTATTTATGCCTAACAAGAGCCTAATCAACATACATTACTGAAATTAGTTCTTATTCTTTCAGTGCTAAATATGTAACACATTTAAGGGAAAACCAAAGTAGTGTAAAAAGTGTACACTAAATTACACTGATTTGGCATACAGTAGACACTTTAAATTGAGTATATGGCAACTTCCACTGATCTGATATTCTGTCAGGCTGTCAGGAATGGCAGATGTATACATTAAGCAGGGAAGTGCCAGATTTATGTTGCTCTTTCCAGCCTCTGCTACTGTATCCATTTTGCTGACCTACTGAATGCTAAACAAATGTAAGTTGTATTCCTAAATGCGCCCATTTTTATGATCATCTTAAGTCATCGTTTACATAATGGTTGAATTCGATTTGAAGGCTTTCAAGGGAATTGCAACCAATTCCATGGGGCAACTGGATGAAATTATCGCTGCTTTGAACCACAGAATTCAATGCTGTCATTATTACTAATTCAGACTAGTTCCAACTACTTCTACTACAATTCCCTAATTTGTATATACAGCCTACTTGAAGGCCTATTATTTAGAAAAAAATATGGTAGCATTACGGGATGATGGTCAAATATTTATTCTGTTTACAGTACTGTCCAAGAAGACATTCTGCAATGGAGACATTTATCACTGCGGTGATGACAGTTTCATTAAGTTGTTGGTACTTTAGGCTATGCATAACCTTTTTGGTAGAACTTCCATATAATTAGCCAACAATCACAAAAATATTGCTGTCCCATCATATTCTAGAGGCACAACAGGCAAATTTTTCACTTAAAATGTACACTACGCAAGTATCTTTCATTGCTGAAACTATCAAGTCAGACAGGTAGTATTTTGAGGTGTCTTTTTTTGAACATATTTGAACTCACTTCATTGCCAATACTAAAACCACTAGAGTATCTATCTCCCATCATGACAACACTGCGCTACAATTTTTTTTTGTTCAGTGTAAATATTTTTTCATTGAATAGGAACAAGAACTTTAACAAGGCATCCTGAATAAGAATTCAAGAACAAAGAACCAATGTGATCAGTTCCAACAGCACAAGAAAAAAAAAGGTTGATTATTTCAGAATATTTCACTCTATACTGCACCTGAGACACCATCTTTTCATATCCTGTAAAAAAAATGTACAACTATGAGCAAACCACAGAATCAGAGAAAATAATATTTTGAGATACAGGTTGCAAGATACCAGAATATCAGAATCCAGGCACTGGTCAACTTTATTACTATAGCACAGACATAGCTTACCAAATTTATTTACAAAAAATATTCAAATTAAGACTAATTACACCTCACAAATGATAGGAATTCTCTATCCGGGAATACCACTTATTTTGAAATATGTTTTCAGCAGAAGCAAACATGAATAAAAAGAAAGGGAAAGATCACTACAAGAATCTTTCAAAATATTTTTGGTTATATTTTCAAGCAAAGCCAAAAATTGCCACTATGCGCACAATTCCCTGATTCTTGTCCTTCATTTTAGACACTCACTACATAAGTGAGGTTGCACTGCACTTTGGAAGCGGTAGTTGAGCAGACAAGCACAGCCAAAGCACAGCAAGACCTCTGAACAACTTATGCTATATCATTATCATTTCAGGTGTTTACTTAGTGCAAGTCCAGACATTTGTGTTTATCCTGTTTATTGAGAGTATGGTAGTTTAGGTCAAGATGACACACAATACAAATAGTGTGTATATGGGGGAGAAATAGATTTCTCTTGTAAGTGACTGAACAGCTAGAAATCAAAGTTTTGTGGGAAATCAATGCAATTTAAATCTCCAGAGAACTTCTGCAGGAAGGCTGAGAAACTTACTTTTCAAAACTGTGTCTGTTACGTGCAATCTATATAGATTACTACAAAATAGGCTTGCTGTTTGGATCACTGTATTGGATATAGCTTTTGTATAAGGTACCTACGGAGAACATTGCTGTTAAAAGAGATAAGAATTTTACAGGCAATATAACACTGCAAAAAACACTTGAAATTATTCTTTCCCTATGTTCTGCCTATGAGACATGTGCATTCACCTCTTGCATTTGTTTAAACTTTTATCTATTGAAGACGTATTACCTTACCTTCCTCAAAAGAATCACTGCAATTTTGCTGTTTTCAAAAGCTTATGCAGTTCTATAAGGTGAGGAACTACAGAAAAAGAGGGGGGGGGGGAGTAAAGTAGTGGAATGGGTTCTGCATGAGTGTAAGAGGAATAGATGTACAATATCTGCGGTGTCTTCTCATCTCATATCATTACTGTATGACATAGCTCCTTCTCTCCCATCTTATTTTGAGAAAAGAGCGTTGGACCTTACATCTCATGAGTGCTCAATCAAAATGATGGAGAGAAACATAATTTTAATATCAGCCAAAAACCACTATTTTGAGTGTCTTTTTTTCCTCAGTGTTACAAATCCCCTCTCACACACAAAAAAAGATAATAAAATGAACAATACTATTTCCTTAGCTTCTTTAACAAAGACCAATGAAACTTATACCTTGTTGCTGGATTTGCAGTAGTACAAGTAAGTAGCATCTCACTCTGCATTTTTAAACTAATCAGAGTGCCTACGTACATCATGTTTCCAGATTCAACAGAAATACTATTTGATGGTACATGGTGTTGTTTGATCCTGATGTTTATTTTGTCAGGATGTAGGGATCTGACGAGCCCTGTCTAGCCACCTAGTGAAGGCTATGTTAGAAAAAGGGTAGAGCTGCAGCTCAGAAGACAAAAATTCTGAACCCCAGTTTCCCATACTCTCAATAAGAAGCAAGATGATTTTGACCACCGAAATAGAAGCCTTACAACACCTAAAGAAAAACCTGCTTAGCTTTCTTTAGAACCATCTAATACCAAAAAAGGATCATTTAATTCCCTGCACCACACAACTCTGCATATATCACCGGCCTTACTTCTCAAGGAAGACGGCTCATTATAGAGAGAGTGGAAGAAGGGTACCCAGAGTGGATGCATTTCATAAAATAAACGAATATTTCTGAGGCTCACAGTTACTACAAGCACATGAATTTCCTGAATTTTGTTCATAACTTGTGAATTAAATCTTTTAGGACTTTAACTAAACAGGTCCACTCTACACTATCTACTGCCTTCTTTCGGACACACACACTTTGGCATCCATCACTAAAAGTACTTTTATGGTTCTACTCAGAAAAATAACATACTGTATTAGTGTGGCACAGAGTCCTGCCAAACAAAATACCTGCCAATTGAACCTACCCTACAAGACTGTAATTTTTACCTAAAATCTACCATAAATTTAGTCTCTGACAATATCCTTCATGACAGCAGTCCTGCTGTGGAAAGCAATTTTGTTAGTATTACCAGTTTGTAATCTATGAAGAAAAACTGTCCATTTATATACTGATTCTAGCTGATACTTTCTGAAAGATCTCTTTATTTAAAAGCACTTTTCAATGCAATGTCTGAGGAAACATAAAAAAAAAATTGTGAGTTAATCATTTCACACTATTTTAAAAATTGGATTCAATCGAGCCTTAACAATTTTGTAAAACATGATGGAGGAAAGCTACTATCACCTGTAGCTTTCAGGGAAAGTGAAGACTTCAGTGCCTCCAGTACTTCTGTTTCTGCTATGGGGACAACTCCTCTAATCCAATTTCTGTCATCCATGAGAGCATCAGAGGGCTGGCAGCTTATTTAAAAAGCAACATTTCTTTGTTTTTATTTTATTCTGCTTGGATAGATGAAAATAAAGTTATTCTTGTTCAGCTCTGAAGATCATATAACAGTCTTATATACAGTAGCTTTTAATATTTAGTAAGTCATACAAAATAAATTTTAGTGTATTTAAATGAGAGATTATATATTGGTCTTTTTTACTGTCCTGCCAGAAGCGTTTGTGATTTGTTATGTATGTCTGAATTATGTTAACAGAAATCAGAGGCAGAATCTGGTATACACAGTTTGCTCTATTATATGAAGCTTAGTGCCCTTCAAAAGCTTTCTGGTTTTTGAAAATGCTGCAAACATTTCTGCAGCATATTTTCTATCTTAGTGCTTTTTTTCTAAAATGAGATGCTTATATTTTATCAAATTAAATTTGAAAACTTTTATATATACATATTTCTGTATCCATTTAGTTTTTTCTGATGTATTTATATTAAATTTTATTAATAAATACATTTCAAAATAGAAGGAATTTTTTTCAATTTCTGGAATCTATACTGTTTGCCAGTAGTCTAACAGTTATTCTAGAGTATATTTATGACTGAGTAGTTTAATACAATTATAACTGGAGCCTCTTATTTGAGCACAGACCTGCACATAGAACAAGTAAGAAGTAACACAGAAAAACTATTTTAGCCATAGAAAAATGTATTCTGTTGTAACAAATTGTAGTTGAGCAAGTTATTGTTTGATAAGTTTGCCTTAAGTTCTTTCTAGTATGCCAGGTTTTTTATGATATTGGGCCTTCAGACTGCTGAAATGTGTCAAAGTTATGTTTTAAGTACCCGAAACCATTGTCAACTGTAATTAAATATCTTTTCCCTCTTATTTCACATACGATGAGTCCTCAGGCTTTACCAGATTCTGTGTGATAACTGATTAAACACTCAGAACTCTGACAGGCTACAAAGAGCTCCACAGGATCATTTACGTGCCTAATTCTGAAATACCTATGCTCTAATCTTCATTCACTAGCTAAGCTTAACATCATGAAGATTTTACGAGGAAGATTTCTTACGAAGATACCGCGAGGTCTCCTTGCTGGCACAGCTACAAGCAGCTAGGTTTTGAAGGTGCTGAGCAAATTGACGCTGAACAGGGGTCCTGAGACATGGTTTTGATTCAACCTGATGAGCTTGTGAGCTGCTCTGCAGGGCTCACCAAGAGGGCAGGTAGTGTGGTGCACTGCTTGCAAAACACACCTGGAGAAGACAGCGACAGTGATACTCACATCTTTCCCAAAAGATCTAGTGGTGAAACCTTACTTCCCTTAGGGCATGCATACTCAACTCTCTCACTTCTCATTAGTGTGTCCTAATCATTAACTTACATGGTTTTCTGTTTGTTCCTTATTTTATGGGGATAGGGGTGAAACGACTCTCCTAGCCAAGTGTACCTATTCCTTTGTAAGTGGAATAAATGGCAACTCATTAAGCAAACGAGAAGACAGAGCAATGGTTGGTCATGCAGCCTACTGGTAAAGGTGCTTGCTTGGGAAGAGAAGAAGTTACAATTTTTTCTATATGATCTCTATTAAATGTATCAAAATAACAACTGTAATTACAGAAGAATAAGATCTCAGTCCTCCTCCTTCTGAGTATGCCAAAACCACATATGTCACTCCTTTTGGATCTGCCATGATATTACTTTCAAGTCATGCAGAGCTCTTTTGTTAGGCTCCACTTCATCAGCTACGAGCAATCCTGCCTGCATTGATCTTGTTTCTTACATAAAAATCACAGAGCCAAGATCAGGATCTGATCTGTGTCGCTGAAATTCACATCAATTCCACTCCCAGGGTATTCAGATGCTCTCTGAACAACAAGAAGTCTGGAAAGTACATGCCTCATTATTGTGCCATAAATGAATACTGATTAATTCCTCCCCTGCCTTAACACCTGCGTGTCTCAGAGCCTTTACTGTTGATCCAGGATTTGTACTGAATACAAGACTTTAATGGCAATTCACGTATCTGATTTTCACCCTATATACCAGTCCTGCAAAAAGGTACTCCCCTGATGGCATAAACTGATCCTAAGTCAGTCTACAGGTGGCTTCAGCTGCCATCCATGACATTTCAGTAGGGCTTCCCATAATCCTCACCTTCTAGCACCAAGACCTATAAGCCACTATTGTTTCAGAAAGTCATAATGTAATGTCTGATGCTTTCAGAGATGAGTTGTTTCCCTCTGTCAGAAGCTTGTTCTTGTACTGGTTCCAGGAACAGGCCTTTTCACTTTCTGAGACTTTGTTCAAAGGCTATAGAATTTTTGAGAAGTTTAATCTGATAGGCACTACATCATTCAGGGAGTAACAATCTTTTCACCAATTCTTTATTAACTGTACTTCTTCCGAAGTTGGATGTATGCCTGTTCCTTTGTAAAGAAATCGAGTTGTTTCTGTCACAGCAGGCAGTTCTCAGCAAGCTTTAGATCCTATTCCCCACCCTCACTATATGCTAGACAATTTAACATGTTTCTCACAGCGACTATACAGGAGGATAATAAATGACTAGCCATTCCAAATCCTGCTGTGCCTCTGGCATTTTCCTCTTG
>Ga0181612_102853_pt1 | contig 12310 bp, 6 predicted proteins | sample HoacroProtozoa21_FD_119630 | JGI IMG/M metagenome (GOLD analysis project Ga0181612, IMG submission 119630) | Hoatzin crop microbial communities from Cojedes, Venezuel. Combined Assembly of Gp0051906, Gp0051904, Gp0051908 | reverse complement strand
ACCCCTGTGTTATCAACAGCATTTTCAGCACAAATCCAAAACACAGCCTCACACTAGCTACTATGAAGAAAATTTACTCTCTTCCAGCCAAAACCAGCACAACATTCGAAACAAGTTGTGTATGCTGAAGGCTTCATAGGAGCAAGCAATTGCAAATGCTAAATTAGTAGCATTTCAGGGGAGTGCTTCCAAGTCTCAAAATACCTAACAAAAATAAATTATTAGTATTTGCATTTCATAGGTAAAAGTTATGTAGATGAGGTAACTCTGAGTATGGTAAGTAAGTAGTGATGAACTCATGCCTCCCAGCTAGCATTGTGATACCCATTAAACTCCTGTGGATACTAAGCCTATAAAGCCAATTATAAAAGAACCCTGAAACAAGTCTGATAATATTCTTTCGTTGGTATTCTAGGTATTGATGTCAAGCTGCTCTCAGTGTAGAGCTTGTGGTGCTTTGGTTTATGATGAAGAAATTATGGCTGGATGGACAGCAGATGATTCAAACTTGAACACTACCTGTCCTTTCTGTAGAAGTACCTTCCTACCTTTACTTAATGTTGAATTTAAAGACCTGCGTGGCTCTGCAAGGTTAGTGAGTTTTATAGATACTCTCTTTCTGCCTTTGCGTTTGTACATGCTTGTAATTTTTCCCAAAAGGATCTTAGTTGTATCTCCTGGTATTTTTGTCTAGATGTTCGCAAGAATGTCACTGCCTGTTCGACAGTCGTAATTGTACTGAAGGAAATTATAAGGCATGTAAACTATTGAGTTTCATTGTAAAACAGCCAAAAAGCAAAGAACTGGTGGCCTTTTTACCACTTTTTCTTTTCATACTTTCTTTGTAAGCATAACTATACAGAAGATATGTCTGTTTTCAGTTTGTTTAGCTTTCAAAACAAAGCTAATGGATCATGAACTTTTGAAAAGCATATGAAGAAGTTTTTAAATCTGCCAGCAAAGAATTTCTCCCAAATTAAATCTACTAACAGCTTTTAGTTACAGATGCTCCAGCTTGTTGTTTCTCCAGTAGTTCTCCAGTTTAAGCTTCTGCACTTACTATTTTTACTGCTTTTAATTACAGTGTGAAGGCTGGAACTTATTTTAAGGTAATTTAAAATGCATTCTCACTGTAGTGGTTATTGCTGTGAAACAGAGCTTCCATTAGTGTTCTCTAATGCTGAAACTGAATATCTGTAGAGTGTGTCCTTAAAAAACCTTAGCAAAGCAATATACATTTCTGTTATCTTGTGCCAATAATGCTGTATGGTTTTCTAGTCTGTAATGTCACATTACAATCACCATTTTCAGTGATGTATCAGCTATTGATATATCATTGCTGATTAGGAACCATGACAAACTAAGGTCACTTGTAATGATGTATGTCCAGCATAGGATTTCTTATTTTGCAGATCAAATCTCTGTTATGTGTTCATTTACTCTGCCTATGTAAGTTACAGGGGAGAGAGGAGGATGACGTTTGTGTCCTGTTGTCAAGCTTTTTAATGCTGTGTTTCCTTTTTTTGTTACTTTTTGAAAGTAAATGTAGAACATAGTAACTTTTTTAATGACTTTATGCTTACACCTTAACCTTTGTATTTCTCTCCCCTCCCTTTCATGTTGTAACTTAGCTTTTTCCTGAAGCAAAGTACCTCAGGAGATAGTTTACAGAGTGGTACCCTTCCATTAACCACCGATCCCCTGGAGCAGAAACTGTTGTCCAGTCCAGCTGTTGCTGACTTGATCAGTTTTTCAGATCACCCACAGTCCAGCCACACCATAGCTGAAGAAACTAGCTCTGCAGCTGAGCAGAGGTAGGTAAAACAGAAATGTAGCAGTGCTTCCAGTATTTCTCCTCTACTTCTGAAGTGAAGGTGGCTTATGTACCAAATATGGTGAAGTACAAGTGGCAACTTGAAGATCGTCTGTTTCCTCTCATTCTTCTTGCATGTTTTAGGCATGCTTTTATCAATTTGGAGTAAGCTGATTCCAGTAAATGACTCTGTTTTAGAGATACAGCTGTAGAACTAAATCTTCAGGTCCATCTGCTATTAAGTAATAGGTAAAACTTCTACTCAGTATTGTTAGAACAGACTCGCCTTTTAAAGACATACAGAAATTTAAGCATTACTTCTCCTTTCCTTGTGTTTAGAATTTAACGGGAAGGCCACTGGGTTTTGGGGAAAAAGAAGTCCATTTGCTGGAACACTTTTTTGAGAGAAAGGTGAAGGTCACCTCTAAATGAGTCACTTCCCTCTCTTTGCAGATTATTTGGAAGCAGACACTTTCTGTTGATATTTTTTCTCGTTTCTTCAGCTACTATTGTAGTTGAATTATTTTTACCCATTGTTTCAGTTATAAGGGGTACAAAATTAATATTCCCAGATCTGCAAGAGGCTTCATTGTATGGATTAAATTTGACAAGCCTGTAATAGGAGTTTGCTTAAATTATCTGTTGGGTGAGTTTGACATTTACAATTTTTTTTTTCCGTTATTTTGGCATGCAACTTATACATTGTTTTCTATAACATTTTTACTCTGCTTATGACATTTAGAGAAATTAAAAGAAAGGGAGGAGGAAGTAAAAATGACTATAGTCAGAACAAGATAATCTTTGTGTGTTTACAAAACTGTCCATTGCTGGTTTTCTAAGCAAGGTAAAGCTGTACTAGAGCAATGGTACCTATACAGAACTGAAATGCTTTCAGATTCATGCCTTAGGTTATACCTAGTTGTTTTTCTGGAGGGATGGTTATACTATTCTGAGAGACATTTTGTTTTCTTTTCCCGAAACTGTGGAGCTAACTGGGCAAATATGATTCCTTATTAATAGTGAAACTTGGTTTGGGGTACTTACTTGGCAGCCTTTTTCTGCTTCCTTCCTGTTGCCATAGGAATGCAGAATAGTTTCATATTAGCGTATTCTCTTCCAATATCCAAACAGTGATGTGGCAGAAGAACAAAGTGAAGATCCCAGAACCATGAAGACATCTGCCAATAACCCACTAAAAAGAGGAGTGTCCTTGACTCGGAGCCACAGCGTTGGAGGTCCACTGCAAAACATTGATCTTTCCCAGAGACCATCTCATGGCGTTTCAACAGTTAGTCTTCCAAATAGTTTGCAAGAAGTTGTGGTAAGTCTAGAAGCTGCACATTCTGTTTACAGCAAAATATTAAATGCAATGAACTTAAAATGCATAATGTGAACACTTTCAGTGAATATTTCTGTAAGGAATAACGCTCTGCTATGAACAATGAATAATATTCTACTAGCATTCTTGTCCATTTGGGGAATGGGAATGGCCAAGCATATTTTCATGTTCTTACGACAAAAAAAACCTTGGTTCAGTTAATCTAAAATTCTTTTTTCAGTACATTGTACGAACAGTGCTGCTTGGTTTGAAATGTTCTCTCTAGTAGAATGAAGCTAGTCTTTGTCTTTCTAAACCTGGAAGTTTGTTTTTAAAATAACCTAACTTCTGCAGCACCCTAAACACAATAGTGCAAAGAACACACAACAAACAACAAACCAAAGTTTGTTCCTTTTCCACGCATGTACTTACACTCCTCCTTTACATTCTCTTAAGCATATTGAGTATATCATTACATATTGAGTGGATGGGAGAAAGTAAGAGGCAGTATTGAGGTTACTACATTATTATTGCATGTGAAACAGTGTTTGTCCTCTCTCCTGGCACTTTTTATTGGCAAGAAGCTGTCTTAACTTATGAACTCATGATTCAGTTCCACAGCTGATGTAATTGCTGACATTTTTCTGCAATCTCCAGCACCACTGACTTAGTACTGGCTTAGATAGCTTGAAACCGTATAATCAGAAACAAGTTATAATAAATTAGTGTTTTCTTTTTCACATAACAGAGTAAACTTGTAGGTGATTGCTCTTTAAAGTTGAGTAACAACGGAACGGTCAAAAATACTGATGCTATTAAAGTTATTTTGTGTTCAGTACTTCCACAAGCTTCTTCCAAATATCAAAAGAAACTGTGCAATGGGGGATTTCAGGGCAAGTCATCCTGAAAAGTATTTCTGGAAGAAAAATCTTTGATTTTGTAAAAACAAAAAAAACCAACATTTTTTTCTTTTGTGTGTGTTGGGTTTTTTTTAGGATCCTTTAATAAAAAGACCTAACCCACTCCCTGTATCTGTACCCTACTTGAGCCCTTTGGTACTTCGTAAGGAGCTTGAATCACTATTGGAAAATGAGGGAGAGCAAGTAATTCATACATCCAAATTCATCAATCAACACCCCATAATTTTCTGGAATCTAGTTTGGTATTTCCGGCGGTTGGATCTACCTAGCAACTTACCTGGACTTATTCTAACATCTGAACACTGTAATGATGGAGTGCAGGTAAGTGGCTTCCTCCTTCTAGAACTAAATTTGAGAGTTTGGTTCAAAAAAAGTGGGTAAGTAATTTCAGACTAGCTTGGATCTGGGTTCCTGTTTTTTTGCAATACGTTTGTTTTCTGTAAGGAATCTTGAAGGAAGATGAGTGAAAACAACATTCAAATTCTAGTCAAACTGTTTGTTCTCTTTTAAGAAGCCAGAGAGTAAGATTCATTAAAGAAAAGGCTGATACGTAGAAGGAAACAAGATGTGTCTGTGCAGAACTCACAACTTGCAATACATCGTAACCCACATAGTGTGGGTTACATACTTCAGTATAGAAGCCTTTTAAGTTGTTGGTCAATATTTTTTGTTCTTTTCCATTAATAGTTTTTGCTATTTAATCTCCACTGAGTTTCATCACTATATGAATAGAACAAAAGAACATAGAATGGATGCTATCTTTTGAGTATTTTGCTTTCCCCATTTTAAGGAGCAGATGTTTTTCTGAAACCTGTATGATTTGTGTATGTATATACCAAATTTAATAGGTATTTATGTATGATGCACACAAAAAAGTAATATTTTCCTATCTACATGTATGCACTTGAATTTTAAAATTCTCTCCCTCAATTTTCAAAACATACCCAACCTAGAACCAAGAACAATTTTCCATGAAATGTAGTTGAATACCCATACTAATGAAATCTAAAGTATACTGGAAAAATACAATGCATTAGCAGGGAAGACCACAAGGTGGGACATAATATCTTGTAATTACTACTTGAAGTTGATACACTCGTGATAAATTTTTCTTGCCCACTAATTCTTATTGTGGTGGTGATTCCAGAGGCACTTGATTTTATAAAATAATTGTGGAACTATTGGTTTTAGTGCCATACGTTTTTAATGGAAATAAATGGTTCACGTTGGTATGCAAATACAAAATCTTTCTGCTTGTTGGGAAAACCAAGACATAGATAGGCAAATGAAATCTTTATCAGGTCAGAAAATACTAAGGAATGGCATGATAAGTAGTACAAATCAAGTAAAGTGTTTGGTGCACAAAAAATATTTTTGGATACATACTCATAAATATTTTCTTCAAGTATCTGTAGAAAGCTGAATGGTCTTCATACATTAGTCTAAACTAGAAAAGGCAATTAAATGTTGCAGTACTTGCGACTTTGCTCTGGTTGAATGCAGTTTCCTGTAGAAGACATCAACTGTTCCTGTTTGTTGGATTCAAGATAAATAAAGTAAACCTTTTTTTGTTTGCAAAATGAGTAAAAGAGCAGTTTTTAAAAAAGTAAGACTGTACTGATGCTTTTAAAACTCTTTTCCTTTCCTCATGATTTTCAGCTTCCTTTGACATCTCTTGCTCAAGATAGCAAGCTAGTATACATCCATCTTCTGTGGGACAATATCAACCTCCACCAAGAGCCAGGGGAGCCCCTGTATATATCTTGGAGAAATTTCAGTAAGTAAAACAAATGTTACAGAAAGCAGAGGGAGAAGAGGCAACAGGAAGAAACAGTTGGCTTGTAGTGTCTGAAGCGTACACAGCTGATCAAGTTGGAAAGCTTTTTTAGTGTGTGAAGCATCCACAATCTGTTAGGTACTTAACATAGTCTTAGTGTCGAATTATTTGTGAAAATATCTTACTGACCTGTGTGAAAAGCTATGTTACCTGTTCCATATATATGTACACTTATAAACAGGGTGGGACCATTTGCCTTAGATGTGGTGCTAAATAAGCTTCACCTGCTCAATGTTTCACTGCATTATCTGGTTATACCTATGCAGGCATGGAAAAGGAGACGGTATTACAGAAAAAGTATCTTGCGTTTCTATAACTGAATGAAAGGTCACAAGTCCCATTAATATGTACATTTGGCAGCCTACGTGACTGTCAAAAAGCACGATCCAGGAAAGCCTTTGTCTACCATAACTTGATTTGGAAGGAAATAAAACCAGGCAGGCTGGTTATAAGAACTTCGAGATTTCATTACTTCTGATCAGCAGATACCCTTTGTTGACCTAAACTTCTCAGTCTGTGTTTTAACTTCTAAAAACTATACAGCATGCTGATTCTGGTTCTAAGAAAGAAAAAGGGTTTGATGAAAAGTGTCCTAAAAATAAACAGATTGATCAGAATATTACAGTCAAGAGCACAGAATAAGATGTAGTGTTTCCTTCAGCTTCTACAAAAACTTATTGTTTTAAGCATAATACATAAAAAGCATCCCCAAAGCCTTTAGATATAAATGAAGATGCATAAATAATGCATTTATGGAAATAAAGGAGCAAAAGACCTGTTTTAAATGTGGAAGAAAAGTAGTAGTATTGTAAATAGGCTCTACAGTGGTGTCGGAAAGTATTTGGAAAACCGGAAATAACATTTGTAAACCAAGATATAAGTCAATTTTATGAAAACCTTATGTTGGTGTGATTATGATTACTAGCCTTGCTCTACATTTCATTTACATGCCACATGCTTGCTGCTTAATCTGTAGCCTTATTTTTGTCAGTAAATGGACTGACTGTTCCCTCATGAGTCAGTGTTTTCCAAAGAATAATAGTTCAGTGCTATTTTGGAAGTGGATGGTAAATGTCTTCATAATGTTCTTTCCTATTTGACACAACTGTGAGTTACCTATTTCAATATGTAGCCCAAAGTTATCAATGAATTGTAGGGGGCTTTTAAGAAGGGCTTTGGTAAGAAAAGTTTGTTTGGTAAGAAATGTGACAGTGTTTTCTTTTGTTTTATTTCTTTTCCTTTGTTTAAAAATAACCTTCTTGAAGTGAGCTTAGTTTTTGAAACTTAAGTACAGCAATGAATCTGAGCTAACAAACCATCATAGGCAACATCTTATGCTGGATACTCTTCAGCCTCTTGTATTTCTCTGTCATGTGGGAGCTCTTGAATGTGGATGCTTGATGCATTCTGTCATTTTCGTGGTGGAGTAAAGACTATAAGAAGACAAAGCCTTTCCATTGTAACCAATTTCTATAGAGGTTCTGTATATATATATATATCTCACTTTCTGAAATACCTTCTGCGTATTAAAATGGAAAAAAAAGATCTTTAGTGTTTTAATAATCTGTACTGTTGCATTTCCCAGATTCTTCTGAAAAGAGGTCTTCTGTAGTGGCAGAAGATCAGCAGGCAACAAACACCTTGTTGGAGAGCATCAAACTAAGCATTCAACACAACGACGTTGTTAAACCAATCAACCTCCTCCTACAGAAAGTTCAACCAGATGTGAAGCGACAGAGGTAAAGGGACAATCTCTTCTTACTTTCTCCCCACTCAAGGTTAAATGAGATCAGATTCTATACGCTTCATAATGATAAGGACCTCTAGGTCCATAAGGACCTCTAGGGTGTATTCAGTTTCATTTGTGCCCACCAAACACTGTGTATATTTATTTATGCCCATGTTTATGAACAGATGTATTCTGCAGCCAGGTGCATAATTCATCCAAATCAAATGGATAAATGTAGTTCTTCAATCAAAATGGATATACAAATGAATAAGAAAAACACTCATATTGACTATGCAGACTTTGGTGTTGATCCAGATCTAGCAGATTGATAAATACAAGTGTGCAGCATCCTGTTGAAGTGTCTGCAGTATTCTCCAAACTACCTAGTTATACCTATCAAAATTCTAACAGCCTGGAGTACTGGCTAGAAAAGTGGATACAGCATGATCCACAAACCAAGGGAGACGTAAATAACACTTCTACAGTACATTTTGCCATCTGCACTACAATTCAAAGTGGGCTTCATACAAAAGTACAGCCTCTGAAGTAATTACAGCAGATACAAGATGTGTTTGAAGTCTACCATGCTAAGCCATCTTTGCTTCTGTGGTTTGTAGTTACTAAAAAGAAACAAGAACTAATCTGCCTAAAGAAGAATCTTTGCATTCCAAAAGAAAAACAAAAAATCTAATTGTTTAGTGATATCCAGTTCTGAGAGAGATCGTGACGTTCTGAAACAAAAAACAAAGTATGGGTGATCTGAAGTAAGCCTGCTCCCTGTACTTCACCGTCAAGCAGGAATGAGTTAGTAAATAAGTGGTGCTTATATTTTATATTTCTTGTTTTTATGGCATGTTTGGCAGAGAGATTTTTCATAGAAAATGTAACTGCTGGGGTTTGGCAATAATACGACTTCATGCTTTAAGAAAAAATATTCAGGCATGAGAAAAATTAAGCTAGTAATCGTGTAGATTGGTCACTTTCTTCACAAGCAAGATTAACAGAACAGTTGTAGAAAGTACATAGTGGAAGATTTGTGTCTTCAGTACTGACTTTCTAAACTTTGTATAGTTGATACTTTCATTGATTTGCCTTTCAAAACATTTCCTAGGAGCTTTTATAGAGAAATTCTTTTCCTGTCTCTGGTGTCTCTTGGAAGAGAAAACATTGACATTGGTAAGTAAAAAATACTGCAAAATTCATAACACCTGTGTATGAAATACATGAATAGTTTATATGAAAACTAGTGTATAAAATCGACTTTTTGTCCATGAGTTTCTGTAACTGTTCAGTTGCTGTGTTTTAGTTGTTTTAGTGAAAAATACTGTGCTATCTCTCTTGAAGTAGGTGTAGGTGTTGTTTTTATGAAAACATAATTCACATGAGGCCATTAATTTTTACTTTGTCTGAAACCAGTAATCAGTTACTTTAAACAAAGTTTATTAGCTTGAAGCTTTAATTCCTCTGTCTGAAAACTTGTTCCTGGTCTTGTCCATCTTTCTCTGACCCGCTTATTAGACCTATCTCATCTAGCCACCTGATTGTCTGCCCCTTCCTGATCTCCTCTACCCTGACTTCTGTTTGGCACTATGCAAGCGAAGGGACTCTCCTATGGGATGTGACAGAGGAGATAACCTGGGAACAGGCAAACTGAACTGTGATAGAAGTAATGGGCATCCACTGTGATGTGTGGTGATGCTCCAGTGTGAAGATGCTTTTCAGGTTCTCTGAGAGGTTGCATTTTCAAAAAAAAAAAAAAAAAGATTGGCTAGTGAAGATAATTATTTTGTTACTATATAAACTCCACTAAAAGTATTTTATTGGAACAGTAGAGTGCACTATACAGGGTTTCTTAAATAACTTCAGCTATGCTTTTTCTCTTTCAGAGGTCTTTGATAGTGAATACAGACTTGCACATAAAAATCTACCAAAGGATGTTCTCGAAAAGATGCAGAAAATAGATGCTCCCCCCAGCAGCAGAGTTGAGTGTTGTAGGAAGTGCTTTGGAGCACCTTTAATATAGAAATGAGGAAGATGCACACTAAACTTCAGTGACATGAAAGTAGAGGTGAACAAACCAGGAGCATGGTGATATATACACTTTGAATCCCGAAAGGTGATAACTTGAGCAATTTGTCAAAGCAATTTCATTGAGCTGCAACGTATATTCTTGTCTTTCATCTCATGAGACACAGTGTAAACTACGTTAAAATATTTTAAAACTGCATTACTTATTAATAGGCTGAGTTGGTTTCAAGGATTGATCTTTTTTTTTCCTGTATATATTTCTTCTTTTCCTTCCTGAAATCTTTCCCGCACAATATCAAGTTGATCAAAAAGGTGATGATTAAAGAGCAGCCCATAGCTGGTGACTTTCTTAAGGGCCACCAATATTTGTGTATTTTAATGAAATACCTTTCCTACCACAGAATACTTAGATTCTTCACTGCTTCTTTAAAATGATCTTTACCTGAAGAGGGATCTTTTTATTGGTGTGGAGTATGTATGTGTGTATGAACATAAATATTTGAGTCCTTGGATTGGACGTTGCAATGCAGTTGCTTTTGTCCAATCACAGTACCTAATATTGCTACCCTTCTCCTGACCCTTGTCCCAATCACTATTTTAAATTATCTTTGGCTGAATTTTTCATAATGTATGTCTATAGCTCTAAAACCCAGAAATTTACACTCTTATTTTCCTGTATTCTCTGTCTGACAATTTAAATATCCTATACAGGTACTGCCGCTTTATCAAAAAAAATGATAGGCTTCTACACTAAGCAGCTCAGAAATAGATGGTTTTCTGAAAATTAGATAGGAAGCTTAAATGGCTTTAGGATGCATACAAGGTTTGTCAAACAGATACTCTCTGAAAAAAATACGCTTTATGTTGTATGCATGAATTTTATCACCCTCTGTCACGGTTTCTTGATAGCCTGTGGGTTAATTATTTTGCACTGATAGTCCAAATTCAATATTTCAGTTAAAATGTATTTATAAATGTGGTCTTCAAGGTGTATATTAGCACAAATGAAGTGCTTGAGTGTATGATCTGAAAAGATAAATCCATCTTTTGGATTACTTCTAGTAGTAGATAAGACATTTCCTCACCTCACATATCTAATTGACTACAGTAGTCATAGTCTTGGCAAGAAGAGCCTGGATACTGGTTAACAGTTTAAATGTTTCTGTTGCTTGAGGAATATAGTAAGATTTATTCCAGGTTTTTTGCTGAAATTAATGGCGTAGCTTTTCTGATGGAGTTATTCCTAGAGAAAAAAGAGTAAGATTTGTAGCATTTTAAAGGAGCATAGCTAAAACGATAATGGCATCTGAGTATGAATGTATTTACTTCATACTACTCTCTTTCTTAAAAATTTTCATTCTTGAAAATGATGAGGGATGAAGATCTGTGTGGGACAGCTTCTACATGAAACAACAAAACCAACTTTTGTTTTTTCATGAGACTAAAACAAAGGATTTGCACTATTTGTGACAAAATACATTTGCATTATAGACTGGTTCCTTGTATTTTGTCTGAGAGTGCTGATCCTAAGTTAATATGGGGATATTGCCTGGACAGATTCTCTCCTGATGAAAATACTGTGTTTTCTCAACAGTTAAAAGCAAGAAAGCACACACTGACTTTTTTTTTTCTCATTTTTTATTCTTTGGGTTTATGCATAGTTGCTTGCAGATATCTGACCTACATCACAATGGAAGAGTAGAGCTTGATTCTTCTTTTTTTCCTCTCTTCTCCTATTACATAATTGACATGCATGGTTCCATCCTTTTAAAGTAAAAGTCTCTCTGAAGCATTCATCCAAACAATTTAATACTTCTACAAATCAAAATGGCAAACTTTCCTGTATAATTCTATGCTGATCTTAAACATACAGCTATAGAAAGACATTTTTTGAGTGTTAAATGGACAAACCACATGGTTGTGTGATGCAGCTTTCGAGGAATCAAGTTTTAGTTTTCCTTAAATTCTCCCAGCTCATTAAATTACAAATAAAATCTATTCACTGAGTGCTGTTTTAGAGAATTGATGAGATCAAAATTGTTTTAAACTATTGTAAATAATATTATTATAGTCTAAATTTTGTAAGCAGATCACCTTCATTTCCAAATAACCTTCCCATCCTTTGCTGAAAATATAGATTAATCAGGCTGTAGTGTTGTAGAAACAGCAAAGCAGATTGTGTCACAGCATCTAGTGCTAAATGTTATTTTCCCCAGGTATATACACTAAACAAAGAAATAAAAAAAACCCCCTAAACCCTGAGGGGACGAGGACAGCTGCAGGATTGAACTTGCTTTGATTTGCTCCTGCATTATTGGCATTTCTGTACACTACAAATTAACTTCTATTCCTCTTATGTGTACCTGGATTTCAGAGTGGTAGGAGTCCTGCATGTAATTACTTGAATCTGCCTATTGAAATTAATTCTTTAAAATAGAATGACAAAAGTAAGTGCTTATTCTTTTTAATTTGGATTTTTTAATGCCTAGTTTTTAATAGCTAACTAATCAGCTGGTTCCTGAATGAAATCCATAGTTCCAATGAAAAGGGAGATCTCTGAAAGCGATTTGTTTATGAGGTTTTCATCTAAGGAGATGCTTTTTTTTTTTGGGGGGGGGGGGGGGATCTAAAAAAATTTTGAAGGGATTAAAAAAAGGAGGGTGTT